>Ga0114950_10001812_pt1 | contig 16258 bp, 10 predicted proteins | sample N075metaG_FD_83503 | JGI IMG/M metagenome (GOLD analysis project Ga0114950, IMG submission 83503) | Deep subsurface microbial communities from Kermadec Trench to uncover new lineages of life (NeLLi) - N075 metaG | ecosystem: Environmental > Aquatic > Marine > Ocean trench > Sediment | place... | reverse complement strand
GTACATTATTCCACTTGGCAAGGCTGACCTGTTGCGGCACCATTTTCCCAGCTTCCTTCAAGCGCCCGAGTTGCAATGAAATCAACTGCGCGCCGGTTATACGCCGCGCCATATCCGCCAGACGAATCTGGATGGCCTGATTGGCCGCCAACGGGCGTCCGAACAGCTCGCGGTCCGCGGTATAGGCTATTGCCTCTGTCAGGCACGCAATTGCCGAGCCGATTGGTCCCCAGGTGATGCCATAACGGGCTTGCGTCAAGCAACCCAATGGGCCTTTCAGACCGGTGACGTTTGCCAGTCGGCTGGCGTCGGGGACACGTACGTTGTCAAAAAACAGCCCGGAGGTGTCCGATGCCCGCAAAGACATCTTGCCGTGAATTTCCTGGGTTTCAAATCCGGCCATGCCCTTTTCAACAATAAACCCGGTTATGCCGTCATCGGTGTGCGCCCAGACAATGGCAATATCGGCGATGCTGCCATTGGTGATCCACATTTTGGAACCGTTAATCAGCCAGTCATCACCATCACGCCGGGCATGGGTTTTCATGCTTGCCGGGTCGGAACCGCCCTGCGCCTCCGTTAAACCAAAACAACCAATGACTTTTCCAGCCGCCATGTCAGGCAGCCACCGCTGTTTCTGCTCCTCTGAGCCATAAGCATGGATGGGGTACATACACAGGCTGGACTGTACCGACGCAAAGCTCCGCAAACCGGCGTCACCGCGTTCGAGTTCCTGACAGATCAGCCCGTAAGAAACCGCGTTCAAACCGGCGCAACCATAGCCTTCCAGACTGGAACCGAGCAGGCCAAGTTCTGCCATCTCCGGTATCAGTTCTTTTGGAAAAACTGCCGAGTCAAACGCCTCACCCATCAACGGCAATGCCCGCTCATCAACAAATCGTGCAACAGTGTCCTGGATCATCTGCTCTTCTTCTGAAAGCAGGCTGCGCACATCGAATAAATCTACCGGGTTCAGTCTGGCCATGGGTGTTCCGCCGTATGGAAGGTCATTTAAGGAATTTTTACATGCCCATTTTAGATTGCAATGGGCTGCCAGTCACCAGAAAATTAAAACAGATAGTCCAAATATATCCTGGCCCCCACCACATAATTACTGATACCGGTAACTAAGGAAACGACCAGAATCAGAATTTGAAAACCACTTCAGGTATTTCGAACACCGTGGGGAACATGGCCCGTTGCAACGTGCTCGCGGGCAGAATCGCAATGCACCTGCTGGTCATCAAAAAAGATATCGGCACCAAACGCAGCCAGGAAGGGCCCTTTTGGCTTGCCGCCGAGGAACAGGGCTTCATCGATGCGAATACCCCACTTTCTTAAGGTCAGGATGACGCGTTTGTGGGCGGGTGCCGACCTGGCAGTCACCAGTGCTGTGCGGATGGGGTTGTCTTCGATTGGATAAGCCGATTGAATCTGGTGCAAGGCCTGTATCAGCGGTTTGAAAGGCCCGCCTTTCAATGGTTCATATGCGCGCTGTTTTTCGCTTTCTGCAAATACCTCCAGTCCCTCCGACTGGTAGACCTTTTCAGCCTCATCACTGAATAAAACGGCATCGCCATCGAACGCGATTCGCAATTGGCCGCTGTCCGGCCGGTTTTTTGCACCCGGTAAAATAATTGCCGCGGCAAACCCCGCCTGCAATGTCTCACGCACGTCTTCTGAGTGACTGGATAAAAACAACTGTGCGCCCAGCGCTTGCATGTAGCGGTGTGGGCTCTCTCCATTGGTGAATACCGCACGTTCGATGTTCAGGCCGTGGTGTTCAATGCTATTGAATATCCGCAAGCCGGTGTCCGCGCTGTTTCGCGACATTAAAATCACTTCTACACCACTGTGTTTTACATCTCCATGGTTGAGGGTCAGCAGTTTCTTTACCAGCGGAAACGCCACACCCGGTGACAGGGGTTGGTCCTCGCGCGCAAGTTGATAGTCGGCGTAGGCTTCCAGTCCGCCTGATTCAAACACAGCGTGGCTTTCATCCAGATCAAACAGGGCGCGAGATGAGATCGCAACCACCAGTGGATGTGTATTTAAATCGTGAATATTGTTCTTCACCATGGGTCCAGCATAGCAAAGCTGCTCTCAGAACATGAGAACAGCATAAATGAGGCCTATAAAAAGAGGCCTATAAAAATTGTTCGTTCAGGATACGTTCCTCAAGAGAATGCTCCGGATCAAACAATAGGTACAATTCTGTCTGCCTGTCTTCGTATGCATCAACCTGAACCACGTTGCGCACTTCATAGGCATCTGCGGTGGCACTTACAGAACGCTTATCGTGGTCTTTTACCTCAAACCTTACGCGCGCTTGTGCAGGCAAAATCGCACCATTCCATCGCCGTGGCCGGAACGGACTGATCGGCGTCAGTGCAAGTGCATCTGTTCCCAGGGGTAATATCGGGCCATGCGCTGAAAGGTTGTACGCGGTGCTGCCGGCTGTAGTTGACAGCAACACACCATCGCATACCAGTTCTTCAACTTTGATGGAATCATTCACCAAAATTCGTATGTGGGCAGCCTGATTGGTCTGGCGCAATAGTGAAATTTCATTTATGGCCAATGCCTTGGAACGCTCACCCGACTCTGTAAGGACTTCCATGCACAATGGGTTGAGCACGACTTTCTGTGCCGCTGCCAATCGCTCCGGCAGGTCGTTTTTGTGAAACAGGTTCATTAAAAAACCGACGTTTCCAATTTTCATCCCGAACACCGGTAAACCACTTTTGATAAACCGGTGTAGCGTGCGCAACATAAAACCATCGCCACCAAGCGCGACAATCACGTCAGCTTCTTCAATCGATGATTGCTTGTAGCGACTTTGTAATTCAGCTGCAGCCTTGCGTGCCGGCTCAGACTCGCTGGCCACAAAATGAATTCGATTGCTCATCCGGATTTTTTTGTTGCCGACAGCAACTGTTCCAGCGAACGTACGGCAACTGAAACGGTGGCGTAATCCATGCTCGGCAGATTGCGCATGTCCTTCATCATCTGAGTGACGGGTTCAACCTCCGCGCTGTTGTCATCGATCCATTTACACACCGGCTCATTAACTTGCGGGCAACATTCGAGTACCCGCGTTGCCAACCGCCTGTGCTGAGAGGACAGTTCATCCCGCAGGTTGCCACGGGCGCTGGCATGCCACTGCCCGTCAACCGGCAGCTTTTCAACACTTGCCCGTAACCACTTCAGGGACAACCTGGCACCCAAGCCGAAAAACACGGTTGCTACGCTGCGCACATCCATCTTTTTGCTCGCCGCCGTCGCCACAACATCCAGCGCCGGATAAAGCAGGTGTAAACCGGCGGCGCGATTGGCCAGTGCTTTCGGCATACCGCTGGTGATCATGGGCTCCGCACGCTCGGCAAGCTGCGCTTTGTCGGTCGCATTCAGTGAACGAAAGATGCTTTTTTCAAGCACTAGCAGTCCCGGTGCGAGGCGCTCAATTGATGAGCGGATTTCCAGCTTGTGACCCGGCTGATTAAGCAACCAACGGGTCACCTGGCGCAGCAGATTCCACATCTCCAACACCGCACTGATTTGTTGATTGCCCTCGACCTTGTTGTCGAGAGCTTCAATCCGGGTCCAAAAATCACGCGCCCTGAATATTTCACGCGCAATGGTGAACGCTCGTGCCACATCTGATGCCGACGCGCCTGTGTCTTCATGCATACGCAGTGCAAAAGACGCACCCATGCGATTGACCATGCTGTTGGTGATCTGGGTTGCGATAATTTCACGCTTGAGGCGGTGCCCGTCCATGTATGACGCATATTTTTGCTGCAACGGCTCGGGGAAATAACGCAGCAATTCCTCTGATAACCAGGGATCCTCGGGAACGTCGGAATCCAGCAGTTGACGGTAAAGCATGATTTTGCTGTATGACAACAACACGGATAATTCGGGTCGACTCAGACCCAGCCCGCTATCACGCAGATTGGTCAAGTCTTCATCGTGGGGTAAATGTTCAAGATCACGGTCAAGGATGCCGGCACTTTCAAGTACAGAAATAAAATGCTGTTTTGCACCCAGGCGGGCACCCTTCAGCATCTGCATCATCGATATGGTCTGTGACTGCAGATAATTACTGCGCAGCACCAGTGCTGCAACCTCATCAGTCATTTGAGCCAGCAATTGGTTCCGGCTGTCCATGTCCAGCTCGCCGGAACGCGTAACCTGGTTGAGCAGTAATTTTATATTGACTTCATGATCCGAACAGTCGACACCTGCTGAGTTATCAATAAAATCGGTATTTATACGGCCACCTGCACGCGCATATTCAATACGACCTAACTGGGTGAGCCCCAGGTTTCCGCCCTCACCAACCACTTTGCAACGAAGTTCATTGCCATCAACCCGCAAACGATTATTCTGCGTATCACCAACGTCGGAGTTGGATTCACGAGATGATTTTACATAAGTGCCGATCCCTCCATTCCACAACAGGTCAACCTCGGCCTTTAACAAGGCTCGAATCAACGCGTTGGGTGCCAACTGCTGTTCTTCAATCCCCAGCCAACGGCGGACTTCACGGCTTATGGGGATGCTTTTATCCAGGCGGGAAAAAACCCCGCCACCCCTGGAGATCAGGTTGCGTTTGTAGTCGTCCCATCCAGACCTTGGAAGTGCAAACAGCCGCTTGCGTTCCTTTAATGATGCTTTGATATCGGGGTCAGGATCCAGAAAAATATGCAAATGATTGAACGCGGCCTTCAATTGAATCTGATTTGACAGCAACATTCCATTGCCAAATACGTCACCTGACATATCACCGATGCCAACCACGGTGAATGGCTGTTTTAGAATATTCCTCCCCATTTCGCGGAAATGCCGTTTGACCCCTTCCCAGGCACCTCGCGCGGTAATACCCATGCGCTTGTGGTCGTAACCAACCGAACCGCCCGACGCGAACGCATCACCCATCCAGAAACCACGTTGCAATGCAATGGCATTTGCAGTATCTGAAAATGTCGCCGTTCCTTTGTCGGCGGCGACCACCAGGTAGGGGTCATCTTTATCAAGCCGGATTACATTTTCCGGAGGAATAATCTTTTCTTCATCTAAATTATCCGTAATATCAAGTAATCCATTGATAAATATCTTATAACACTTAACAACTTCGACCATTACTTCGTCGCGGCTGCCGTTTTCCGGCAGGTTTTTGACCACGAAGCCCCCCTTGGCTCCAACCGGTACAATAATGGTGTTTTTGACATTTTGAGCCTTCATCAGCCCCAATATTTCGGTTCTGAAGTCTTCTTTCCGGTCCGACCAGCGCAAACCACCACGCGCCACTGTTCCCGCGCGCAGGTGAATGCCTTCAACCTTTGCTGAAAACACCCATATTTCATACAGAGGGAGGGGTTTTGGAAGGTCTGGAACCCGCGCGGAATCGAGCTTGAAACTCATATACTCCAGCAGTTCGCCCTGCTCGTTCTTTTGGAAAAAATTGGTTCGAAGCGTGGCCTTGATCACTTCATAAAAAGAAAAAAGTATGCGGTCTTCATCAATACTGCTGACCCTTGCCAACGACAACATGAACAACTTTTTGATGGCCGCCACTTGCTGGGCACGATCTTTGCCGCGCGCGACAATCACTTTCTCCAGGTATTCCAACAATCCCTTGTCTTTGCAATGCGAAATGGTTCTCAGGCCATACAGCGTTCGCTGCAGGTTTTTGCACGCCTGTTCCTTGCGAAATTCACTTTCGTTATCACGGCCGGGATTAAATAACGCTTCAAATAATTCAACCAGCAACCTGGCCATCAGCGGGTGCCTGGCAAGCGTTTCTTCCATGTATGCCTGCGAAAAGGGCACCCCGGTCTGCAACAGGTATTTGCAATACGCGCGTATCCCCTTCACCTGTCGCCAATGTAGCTGGCAAGCCAGTATCAATCCATTGAAACCATCACTGGCCGTCACGCCACGCCAGGTGTTCTCAAACGCCTGCTGAAAACTTTCACGAACGACCTCAATATCGAGGTCTCCATGAAGGCCGTACACCATGTCGAAGTCCTGGATCCAGACGCTCTTGCCATCATCGAATTTCACTTCATAAGGGCGCTCACTAACAATATGCAGACCCAGGTCTTCAAGCATGGGCAACACATCGGACAATGGAATTGAACGACCCAGTCTGAACACCTTGAAACGAATGATCCCGGTTTTTTTGGATCGTGGACGATACAGGCTTAACTGCAGGTCGTCTGATTCCTTCAGCAAGGCGATTTTTTCAACATCAAAAGCCGCCACCCACGGTGAGACGTCCTCCATGTAGGCAGATGGAAACATTTCACCAATCGTTCTGGCTGCTTTGAGTCCGGCTTCCTCGCCTTGCTTCTGCACCAGGATATTGCGCAATTCTTCATTCCACGACAGCAATGCATGGACGATCTTTTTCTCAAGGGATCTGACATCAGGGTTCGGTTCCGAACCCGCTTTTGGCCGGATGATCACCTGCAAGCGCGCCAATGCCGAGTCTGATACCTGTACCACGTAATCAAGCCGGTCACCCTTCAGGGCGCGTTTGAGTATGCGTTGAATTTTCTCGCGATTCTCTGTATTGAAATGATCCCGGGGCAAATATACCAGACATGAGAAAAAGCGCCCAAAACGCTCTCGCCGAATAAATAATCTTACCCTTTGCCGCTCCTGTAAATTAAGCACACCAGTGGCAATTTCCAGCAATTCTGTACTGCTGGCCTGAAGCACGTCATCACGTGGCAAGGTTTCCAGGATATGCAGCATAGATTTCCACGCATGGCGGTTCTCGGCCAGACCTGAATTGTTCAGAACCGTCAGGACTTTCATGCGTACCAGTGGCATATCCAACACGCGCCACAGGTAGGCATTTGACGTAAACAGCCCAATAAACCGGTACTCCCCAATCACCTCGCCCTGGTCGTCGAAACGCAATACGCCGATATAGTCCATGTAGCCACTTCGATGGATGGGCGCGCGGGCATTGGTCTTGGTAATGATCAACGGAGCTTTTTGATCGAACCTGGCTTCGCCGCTCAGTGATGCCATCGGCCGACTCAAAACGGTTTTTCCGTGCTCGCGCAACAAACCCAAACCCGTGCCATCAACAACTTTCAATAATGCGGTCTTGCCTTCAATAACGATGTCATAATCCCGTGCACCGATAAAAATGAAATGGTCGTCACCAACCCATTTGAGAAAATCGACACACTCCTGACGAACACCCTTGGTCAGGCCTGGCGCGTTTTTTCCAAAGGCTTTTATCGCATGCTGCAAATGTTTTTTCATTGCTTGCCAGTCCGCCACACTGGTGCGAACCACGGCCAAACGGGCCTCAAGAAGGGATTTCACAGATGCCAGAACTGCAGCATCGGTTTGCCGTTCAATCTGGATATGGATGAATGACTCGACAGACGAACGTTTGGTACTGTTTGCGCAGAATTTAATCAGCTTGCCGGACGGGTCTCTGTCAACATTTAAAACCGGATGCACAATCAGGTGCACACCAAGTTCCTTTTCCTGGGCTGCCAGGCTGGCGGTGTCCACCAGAAACGGCATGTCGTCATTCGCCAACTCTATAATCGTATGCTGGCTTTCCCAGCCATCCAACTCTTGTTCAGGGTTGAATACGCGGATCAGCAATTCGCCTTTCTTGCGCTGCCGAAGAAACTCTATTTGCCCTTCGACCATTGCCGCCAATGAAAGCGGCGTATCCTCTCCCAAATCTTCATTGGGGAGCCGTTTAAAAAACACCTCCGCAAACACCGTTGCACTACGGGCAGCTTTGATGCCCATTTGGCTGGCCAATACCGCTTTTATCTGTTCAAGCAGTGATTGTTTGGTTCTTTTGCTACTGGCTTGCACTGATTTTCCCCGCTCTCCAGACCGGTCTATCGCAACCCGGTTTCCAATCGACTGATCACAATGCGTTGAATTTCACTGGTACCTTCGTAAATTTCGGTGATTTTTGCATCACGGAAATATCGTTCCAGCGGCATTTCCTTACTGTAGCCCATACCGCCATGAATCTGCACTGCCTGATGGGTAATGGACATCGCCGCTTCGGATGCAAACAACTTGGCGATACTTGCACTGAGGCGATAATCCAGGCCCATTTTTGTACTCTGCATTTTTTCCCAGGCCGCTTTGTAAACCATCAATTCCGCGGCGACCAGCCTGACTTTCATGTCCGCTATCTTGGCCTGTATCATCTGAAACTCGCCAATGGCCCTGCCAAATGCTTTGCGCTCACGCACATATTGAACGCTTGCATCATACGCAGCCCTGGCGATGCCATACGCCTGTGCCGCGATCCCGATCCGACCGGCATCCAGCACGCTCATGGCATTGATAAACCCTGCACCTTCATCACCCAGAAGCGATGTTACCGGGCAATGGTAATTCTCAAGAATGATTTCACAGGTAGCCGATGCGCGAATGCCCAGTTTCGGCTCTGTCTTGCCACAGGCAAAACCGGGTTCTGCCGTGTCAATAATGAATGCCGATATGCCCCGCGACCCTTTTTCCTTATCTGTCACTGCAAACACAACGATATACTTTGCCACCGGCCCCGATGTAATCCACGCCTTTTTTCCATTCAACACATAATGGCTGCCGTCCTCAGACAGCACCGCGCTGGTGCGCATGGCAGCCGCGTCCGAACCGCAGTGCGGTTCCGTTAAAGCATAAGCGCCTATTGCCTCGCCCGTTGCGACCGGGGTAACAAATGATTTTTTCTGCTGTTCCGTTCCATATTTCAAGATGCCGTGGGAATACAGGGTATTGTTGACCGACATGATGGTTCCATGCGCAGCATCCACCGCGCTTATTTCAATCATGGCCAGGACGTAAGACACGGTGTCCATGCCTGCCCCGCCATACTCTTCAGGCACCTCTATGCCCATCAGGCCGAGCTCACCCATCTGCTTGATTGTTTCAACGGGAAAGGCGCCACTTTCGTCAAACTCAGCAGCAATAGGAGCGATTCTGGAGCGCGCAAAATCCCGGGCGACCTGCTGGATCATCAATTGTTCTTCGGTGAATTGAAAATTCACTTTTCAGACCTCCATAGTACTGCTCTGGCAGAATTAATTATAAAGAAAATATCTGTTAGTGGTATGCCTTTTAACGTAAATATTTCATCCTGCGATGCGCTCAGATACGGTTAAAGTTACTTATTAGTCGCAGCCGGCAAATGATCGTGCAGGAAACGGTCAAACCCGCTGACAGGCATGCAATCAGCCTGGCATTGAGCATGGCCCGCATCCCGGATTGCCCGCAACATCGCCTGTGCCGGTTGACCCGGCTCTTTGTACTGGGTAATCTCGCATATATCTTTAAATCAAGATAGAAGGATATATGAGCCCAAAAATGGATTTGCAACACGCTTCCCAACACTTCCGCCTGTTATCAGACAGCACACGTCTGCGTTTGCTGATGCTGGTTGATCGTGAAGAACTGAGTGTTGCCGAGCTATCGGCCATTACTCAACTTGCTCAGCCGCGGGTTTCGACCCATCTGGCCAAGCTCAAGGAAGCAGAACTGGTCAATGACCGGCGTGAAGGCGTGTCTGTGTATTACCGCTTGGCGGGTAACATCAAAGACTCAAGCTTGAAAGCCCTGTGGGAATTGCTGCGAAGCAACACCGATGACCCGTTGGTCAGAAAAGACATCGAGCGCATCCCCCGGGTGCTGAACGCAAGAAAAGGTAAATCAAGCTGGGCCGACAGTGTCGCAGGTGACATGGAGCGCCATTATTCTCCGGGGCGTACGTGGGAGGCAACGACACGCGCGATCGTGCAGCTACTTGATATTGGCGATGTGCTGGACATCGCTTCCGGCGATGGTGTACTGGCCGAATTGCTGGCGCCGCAAGCGCGCAGTATCAAATGCCTGGACATCAGTGAGCGGGTCGTCGGTGCGGGCAAAAAGCGATTGAGCAATAACACAAATGTAAGTTTTGAACTGGGCGATATGCATGATTTACCGGTTGCGGACGCAAGCTTTGACACGGTTTTGCTGATGCACGCATTGACCTATACCAACCAACCGCAAAAAGTGTTCCTTGAGGCCGGCAGGGTATTGCGGCCCGGCGGCAGACTGCTGGCAGTTACATTGCAAAAGCATCCGCATAAAAAGGCTGTGGCTCGCTACAATCACGTCACCCTCGGTTTCACAGAAGCACAATTGCGAAAGTTCTGTCGCCACGCAGGCCTTGATCCATTGAGCATCCAAATGTCGGCCATAGAAAAACGCACGCCGAATTTTGCCGTTTTGACACTGATGGCCGGTAAATCGGCGAAATCGCCCGTCTGCTGATCAAGCAATGTACACACAGCCTTATAAGGACCCGGCCAGGGTCGAACAACTTGAGCGCCTGTTGGCTGAAAATATCCTGATCCTCGATGGTGCCATGGGGACGATGATCCAGGCACTTGAGTTTTCAGAAGACGCCTTTCGAGCCGACCGTTTCACACAACACCCCCTGCCCTTGCGCGGCAACAATGACCTGTTGACACTGACCCAGCCGGAACAGATCGCGGCCATCCACAGCGCCTTTCTGGACGCCGGTGCTGATCTGATCGAAACCAATACATTTAACAGCACCGGCATTTCCCAGGCCGATTATGGTTTACAGTCGCTGGTACCGGAATTGAATTTTGCTGCCGCCAGAATGGCCCGCGATCAGGCCGACCTGTTTACCGCGCGGACGCCCGAAAAGCCCCGCTTTGTTGTTGGCTCGATCGGCCCGACCAACCGCACTGCGTCGCTGTCGCCCGATGTGAACCGACCGGATTTCCGCAACGTCAGCTTTGAGGAACTGCGCCAGACCTACGCCGAAGCTGCCGGCGCATTGATTGAAGGCGGATGCGATATTTTGATGGTGGAAACCATCTTTGACACCCTCAATTGCAAAGCCGCCCTGATCGCCATCGACGATGTATTTGATTCCGCTGGTTACCGGGTACCCGTCATGATTTCGGGAACGATCACCGATGCCAGTGGGCGCACGCTGTCCGGGCAGACGGTTGCTGCGTTCTGGAATTCGGTGCGGCATGCCAAACCGCTTTGTATCGGCTTGAATTGCGCGCTCGGCGCGACCGAACTGCGACCCTGGCTGATGGAACTCTCACGGATTGCAGAATGCCCGGTAAGCATTCATCCCAACGCCGGATTACCAAATGAATTGGGCGAATACGATGACAGCCCGGAGCACATGGCAAGTGTGCTGAAGGCGTTTGCGAACGATGGTTTGATCAACCTCGCCGGTGGTTGCTGCGGGACCACGCCGGAGCATATCCGCGCAATCGCCGAAACACTGGCGGGTCAAACTCCTAGGATTCCCGCCGATGCCATCCCTTATTGCCGTTTGGCCGGTTTGGAACCGTTGACGCTGTCACCGGAATTGAATTTTGTCAATGTCGGTGAACGTACAAATGTCACCGGTTCAGCCAGATTTCGCCGCTTGATCCAGGCGGGTGATTTTGAAGCTGCGGTGGACGTCGCCCGTCAGCAAATAGAAAACGGCGCGCAAATCATTGACATCAATATGGATGAGGGCTTGCTTGACGGCGAAGCGGCAATGACCCGATTTTTAAAACTTATCGCTGCCGAACCGGACATCGCGCGCGTTCCGGTGATGCTCGATTCCTCACGCTGGGACGTTTTGCTGGCGGGCCTTGCCTGTTTGCAGGGTAAGGGGATCGTCAATTCGATCAGCCTCAAGGAAGGTGAAGCCGTGTTTGTCGCACAGGCGCGTAGCGTATTGCGCTTTGGGGCTGCCGTTATCGTTATGGCGTTCGATGAGAATGGTCAGGCTGACAGCCTTGAGCAACGCGTCGATTTCTGTGTACGGGCCTGGCAACTGCTGACCGAAGTGGTTGGTTTCCCGCCTGAAGACATCATCTTTGACCCGAACATTTTTGCGATCGCCACCGGCATCGAAGCGCATAATAACTATGCCCTGGATTTTATTGAAGCAACCCGCCGTATCAAGCAATCCTGCCCGGGCGCGCTGATTTCCGGTGGGGTCAGTAATGTTTCATTTTCATTCCGGGGCCAGGATCAGATCCGGAAGGCGATACACAGCGTGTTTCTATTCCACGCGATACACGCTGGTATGGACATGGGAATCGTCAACGCCGGGCAACTGGAAATCTATGACGAAATCGCGCCGGACTTACGCGAGGCGGTCGAAGACGTGGTTCTCAATCGCCGCGAAGACGCAACCGACAGGCTGCTTGAAATTGCACACGCATTTCAGGGCTCGGGCAAAGAGACCCGGACAGATGAGCAGGCCTGGAGACAGGAGCCTGTGGATGCGCGTCTGAAGCACGCACTGATCAAGGGTATCAACAGCTTCATCACCGAAGACGTCGAGGAGCCCGGTTGCAGTCGGCAAAGGCGCTGGATGTCATCGAGGGGCCGTTGATGGACGGTATGAACGTGGTTGGCGACCTGTTTGGAGACGGGCGCATGTTTTTGCCGCAAGTGGTCAAAAGCGCGCGGGTGATGAAACAGGCGGTGGCGGTACTGGTTCCGTATATCGAAGAAGAAAAACGCCGGGCCGGTCTGGACGGTAGGCGTCTGACACGCATTCTGATGGCCACCGTTAAGGGTGACGTGCATGACATCGGTAAAAACATCGTGGGCGTTGTGCTGAGCTGCAATCACTACGAAATCATTGATCTCGGCGTGATGGTTTCGGCTGAAAAAATTATCCAGACAGCCATCGATAAAGATGTCGACATCATCGGCCTGTCTGGTCTTATCACGCCGTCTCTGGAGGAGATGAAGCAAGTGGCAGCTGAAATGCAACGCCGTGGCTTGCAACAGCCATTGATGATCGGTGGTGCAACCACTTCACCTTTACATACAGCCCTGCGTATTGATCCGGAATACAGCAACGGCGTGTTTTGGGTCAAGGATGCGTCCCGGGCCGTTGGCGTTGCCCGGAAACTATGCGACGCCGATGAGCGCAAAAAACTCAGCATTTCGGTTGCCGAGGATTATGCCGCCATGCGCGAGCGCCGCGCCAGGGGCAGTTCGCGCAAACCACCGCTGAGCCTGGATCAAGCCAGGCAGAATGCGTTTGTTGCTGACTGGAAGTCGCTGGATACAAGCCATCCTGCCAGTGTCGGCATACAGGTCCTGGACGAGATTGGATTGGTGGAACTTTTACCGCTGATCGACTGGACACCCTTTTTTCAGACCTGGGAATTACAGGGGCGTTACCCGGACATCCTGGATAACCCTGAGAAGGGAGAGGTTGCGCGTAGCCTGTTCGCAGATGCGCAGGCCATGTTGAAAAAGATCGTGGATGAAAAGTGGTTGCGCCTGGGTGCAACTGTCGGCATATTTCCGGCATCCTCAGATGGCGACGATGTGTTGATTTATACCGACAAAACACGTCAAACAATTCAGCAAAGACTGTGCTTTCTGCGCCAGCAAAAAGCCAAGGCCAGTGGCCACAACAACCGATGTCTGGCAGATTATATTGCACCTTCTACAAGCGGACTGGATGATCACATCGGCTTGTTTGCAGTCACCGCAGGTCTGGGGATTGAAGAAAAGCTTGCTGAGTTTGAACGTCAGCATGACGACTATTCATCCATTATGCTCAAATCGTTGGCAGATCGTCTGGTAGAAGCCCTGGCTGAGTACACACACCGTTACACACGACAAACACTGTGGGCCTATGCAGCGGATGAATCCCTGGATACTGAGGCGCTGATCGCAGAAAAGTACCGGGGAATACGCCCTGCCCCCGGCTACCCCGCTTGCCCGGACCACAGCGAGAAAGAAAAGCTGTTTGCGTTACTGGATGCGCAGCACAATTCCAATATGCAGCTAACCAGCGGCTTTGCGATGCTGCCTGCGTCTTCAGTCAGCGGCTATTATTTCGCCCACCCGCAAAGCTGCTACTTTGTGCTTGGAAATATTCTCGAAGACCAGTTGCAGGATTACGCACTCCGAAAAGGCATGGACGTGGAGCAGGTTCGGAATTTGCTGGCAGCAAATATAATCCTTTAAACCACCCCGGACACTTCACCAGATTAAGTCGTCAGGCACCGGGTTCTCGTCTTCGCTTTCGGTTTCGGCTCCTTGCAGGTCCGGAACATGATCTGGTGCGTAATACAGCACTTCTTTCACTTTATCGGACGGCAGCAGGTGGTAGTTGCCGCTCAAATAAACCACGCCCAATACGCCTTCATTGATCGCACGAACCTGTGCAGCAGTGGCCAGTACGCTTCGTATGCGGCCTTTATAAATAAAGTTGCGCTTGCAATCGGCAGCCTCGTCACGCTGCGAGTACTCGCTGATAAGCGTTTTAAGTTTTTGATTGACCAACTTGCGTTGACGTTCCGATTCACGTTTGCGGTCTGCGGCCTGCAGTTTTTGCCGCTGCACTTCCCTGTTGCGAATCCGGTAGGCCTGGTCAAGGGAGATATCAGGAATTGCTGAGCCGTTGCCGGTGGCATTTGAACCGGGAGATTTTGAAACGCTGCGCTTTCGCTTGGCAGGTTTATGTTGCTTTTTTTTGGGGGCCAGACCAAGCGCCAGCAATTGATCTTTCAGACTTTCACTCATGATATGGCACACTGTTATAGCTTGAAAAAATACCCGACATGTGAATGCCCGCCTGAAGACAGGTGAGCACTTCAGAAAGTTGTAAAAAAGGAGGCGCGATCAAGATGGTTGGCATCCCAGGGCAGACTCATTAAAAATCGACCCCAGCAACAACCTTGACCGCACCATTGACTGATTCTGTGCTAGCCCGCCACCCGCGCTCACACTAACAAATGGCTCTATTCCGGTGTTTCGATCGCCAGCAATTCAACCTCGAACACCAGCGTTGAATTGGGCGGAATGGGTCCGCCACCTGCTTCTCCATAAGCCAGTTCAGGGCCGATGTAGAACAGGTATTTACTACCCACTGGCATTAACTGCACACCTTCGGTCCAACCGGGGATTACCCGATTGAGCGCAAATGAGATGGGTTCGTTTCTGGCGTAGGAACTATCAAATTCAGTGCCATCCAGAAGCGTACCACGATAATGTACCTTGACGGTATCAGTTGCCGCAGGCATTGCACCATCACCCATGGTCATGACTTTGTACTGGAGTCCGGATTCGGTGACGATTACGCCTTCGCGTTGTTTGTTTTCTTCCAGGAACGCCATTCCTTCAGCAAGGTTGTCCCCGCCAACGGCAGCCGCTTCGGCTGTTTGTGCCGCCTGCCTTTTTTGCACGTATTCCTGACGAACCGCATCCGCCTGTTCCTGTGTCATTGCCAATGGCTCGCCTTTAAAAGTCGCGGTAAGAGCTTCAATCAACACGTCCAGATCAACGTCGGTTCCCTGCTGACGTAGGGACTTACCGATGTCCATACCGATGATATAGCCGAGTTTCTGTTGTTTAGTATTCAATTCTGTCGCCCAAGTATTTAACGAGAGGGTCATAACGGCTGATAAAAGCCCGTAGCGTACAAAAATGTTCATTAAAAACCTAACTCCTGCAAAAAATGATTTGCGAATTGTCCACTTAACTGAGGCTGTTGGCAATAATTTATTTCTTTTTCAATCCCTGGACGTCTTGTTCGCCTCAACTTCACACCAGATACTTCTGCAATGCAAATTTATAGGTTGAAGTGCTTGCAATCCTCCTTTCTAGTGTTATACTCCACTACAACACTACTAAAACATTGTTACATTTAGTGAGAAACAACATGTTGAACTTGATGCCACATAACAAATTTCACATACCCAACAGGCTTGCAATATTTGCAGCTTTGTTACTGTTGATCATCAGTATTGCCGGTTTTGAAACCAGCCAGGGTCAAAATTCAACGGGCGCCAAAGCCAACCCTTCTGTACAGGTTAAAAATTCTGACAGTGACACCACTGAACACAAACGCCGTGGACTTAAACTTGGCTTGCTGCTTTTCAGACGCGGGTAAGCGAAACCAGTATGGCAATCCAATGGAATGACAGCCAGCCCATATACTGGCAACTGAAAGAGCGCACCGTCGCAATGATTCTCGATGGCACGCTGGCGGAAGGCGATGCCCTTCCCTCGGTTCGAACCGTGGCCTCCGATTTTCAACTCAACCCAATCACCGTTTCAAAATCCTACCAGGCGCTTGTGGATGATGCACTGGTCGAAAAACGTCGCGGCCTGGGCATGTTTGTATGCATCGGCGCAAAAAAGAAACTGGTTAATAGTGAACGTGAAAAATTTATTACAGAGGAATGGCCAG
>Ga0114950_10001810_pt1 | contig 16259 bp, 18 predicted proteins | sample N075metaG_FD_83503 | JGI IMG/M metagenome (GOLD analysis project Ga0114950, IMG submission 83503) | Deep subsurface microbial communities from Kermadec Trench to uncover new lineages of life (NeLLi) - N075 metaG | ecosystem: Environmental > Aquatic > Marine > Ocean trench > Sediment | place... | reverse complement strand
TTCTGCCTCTCCTGAATGATCAGCGCCTGGCGGAATAAAGTGATCAGCGAACCAGACGCTGTCCCAAGGGCCGGCTTCAAGCGCCTCGACGTAGGTGCGAATATTATTCCAGTCAGTGCGATATACGTTTACTTGTATGCCGAAATCCATGTACCCACTCCCTGTTTATTCGACCCGGTAAACCCGCGCTGCATTGTCGTGCAAGAGCTTGCCGACCACCTCCTCGGGTATGCCCCCCAGTGCCTCGCTAGCGTAGTCCTCTGGCCGTTGCGCGATAGTGGCCGGTCCCGGAGTCATGGAAGTGGGGTGGGGAAAGTCTGTCTCGTACATCAGATTGTCAGGATACAACTCGCTGGCTCTGGCGATCATGTCGCGTTCAAACCAGAAACAGGCGTAAATCTGTCGGCGAAAATACTCGCTGGGCAACAGATCGTACTCGGGATGCTCGAACACCACGCCGGCATTCTGCCACTGCCAATCCAGTGACTCCAACAAAGTCGGAATCCAGCCGACGCCACTTTCGACGGAGATAAAGTCCAGGTCGGGGAAGCGATGGCATACGCCGCTGCAAATGATTTCACTGATGCCGAGCCCGTTGCCGATGAAGGCCAATGCGGAAAATCGCGCGAACTTTGCCTTGGTGCCCATAAAACCCCCCTTGGGAACGAATTCACCTTCATTTATGCCTAAAGCCGCCTGGCCGCCGATATGGAAGCTGATGGGCAAGCCCAAGGATTGCGCGCAGGCCCAGATCGGGTCCCAGTGAGGCGCGGACAGGGGTGGTTGGTGGAAGTCCTGAGGTTGGCTTGGAAACAGTACAGATCGGTGCCCCATGGCGGCGCATCGATCAATTTCCGCGACGGATTGCTCGACGTCCCAGAACGGTAAGGCACACACCGGCAGCAGACGACTTGTGTCGGCGCTCGCCCATTCGGTTAAAAAGTCGTTGTAAACTCGCACGCAATCGCGTTTGAGATCACTGTTTTCAAGGCGTAAAAAGTTCTGCGAGCCGAAGCCGCCGACATTTGGATACAGTACCTGGGCATAAATACCCTCGCGATCCATATGTGCCAGCCGTGCTTTGGCGTCGTAAGAGGCGGGTTCTATTTCAGCGTAGGTGGCAGGAAATTCATCCGGTGGACGGCCGTCGTAGCCGGCCATGGATACGGCGCCGGGTGGCAGGCCGCGTTTACCATCGATAATCCACACGTCGCGTCCCTTTCTGTCGCGCTCGATGTGCGGAATGATATCGTGCCACTTGCTGGCTATACGAGAAGTCCAAAGATCGGCCGGTTCAGTAACATGTGTATCGACGTCAATCACCGCGTGTTCGGAAAACAGACTCATGCGCTATGCCCCAGGATTTGAGAATATGGTACAACTCTTACTCAAAGCTAGAGTTCGATCAAGGGGCTGAAATCTGAGCCATGAAAAGACATGTCGATAGATCCCTATTGTGGGCGGCGCTGTTGTGTCTATGCGCTGCGTTTAATCCTGCGGTATATGCATCCGAACCCTATGTGTTACTGACCCTTGGGGCTGGACCACAGCCCGGTGCCAGTCAGACTAATCGCAGCGTCGGCATAGATCTTAACTTGTGGCAGTTTGAGCGCAGCCCGCGTCAGAGCTTGTCGCTGGGCGTGAGCTACACCTATCTGGATACCAATCAGGGTCCTAATGAACACCTGCATGCCTTTTCGATTTATCCCCAATTGACGTTAACCCCGCACGAGACCGGTTGGGCGCGTTCGTGGTTGCCTGCTTCGGTAGAACCGTTCTTTTTTGTGCGTGCCCTCGGGCCCAGTTATATCAGCGAGAATTCTTTGGGCGAGCGCGACCAAGCGCATCATTTTGCCTTTCAAGCGCAGGTGGGTGCGGGTTTTACCTTCCTGGCAGCGAATGGCCAGCGTCGGCATGTGAGCTTGTCCTGGAAGCATTTCTCAAATGCCAATCTCTATTCTGACAACGACGGCATCGACATTCCGGTAGTGCTGAGTTTCGGTACCCAGTTTTAGAACTCGCGGAAGATCAGCGACGTATTGATGCCGCCAAAGGCGAAATTATTGCTCATCACCGTGTCGCATTTGAGCTGTCGTGGCTCTTTCATAATGTAATCTAATTCAGCGCAATCCGGGTCCACTTCAGTCAAGTTCAGGGTCGGATGAAACCAGCCTTCGCGCATCATTTGCACGCTGACCCAGGCTTCCAGTGCACCACAAGCACCCAGGGTATGGCCGGTGTAACTTTTTAATGAACTCAGCGGCGGCTTTTGCTTGAACAGCGTCGCGGTGGCGTGGGATTCGGCAATGTCGCCACGGTCGGTGGCGGTGCCATGGGCACTGACGTAGCCAATACTGTCAGGGTCTGTTTGTTGATCGCGCAGGGCGATCTCCATGGCGACACGCATGGTTTCTTTGTCGGGTTGAGTGATGTGCGCGCCATCTGAATTGGTGCCAAAGCCGATAATTTCAGCATGAATTGCGGCGCCGCGTGCTTGCGCGTGGGTCAGTTCTTCCAACACCAGAGTGGCGGCGCCTTCACCTACCACCAGACCGTCGCGTTGCTTGTCGAATGGTTTCGGCGTGGTGCTGGGTTGATCGTTGAGCGTGCTGGTGGCGAATAACGTATCGAACACCGCAGCTTCGGTGGGGCTCAATTCTTCGGCGCCGCCGGCGACCATGGCTATCTGGTGGCCGCCACGAATTGCTTCATAAGCATAGCCGATGCCTTGACTGCCGGATGTGCAAGCGCTGGAGGTGGTGATAACGCGCCCGCGCAGACCAAAAAATATGCCCAGATTAACCGCGGTGGTGTGCCCCATCATTTTCAAATAGGTGTTTGCCGTGATGCCTGCGGTGGTGTTGTGGGACATCATGTTGCTGAAGTCGAGAATGGCAGGCGGGCTGCCGGTGGAGGAGCCGTAAGACACGCCGACTTCACCGCTGTGCAGCCATGGATCGTTGAGTAGACCCGCATCCTCAAGCGCCAGTTCGCTGGCGCGGGTCGCCAGCAGGGCAACCCGACCCATGCTTCTGGTAGCCTTTCTGGTGTAGTGTGCGGGCTTTTCGAAATCTTCAACCGGGGCGGCAAGTCGTGTATTGAGGCCCTCGTACTTTTCCCATGCAGACATGAAACGGATGCCGGAATGCAGCCCTTTTAAACTGGCGGATACGGCCGCCCAATCGCTGCCGATCGGCGACAAGCCCGCCATGCCGGTGACCACTACTCGTGGCACTAGCTCAAGCCTCCATCGACGCTGATCACTTGTCGGGTGATGTAGCTGGCGTCGTCCGAGATCAGGAAACTGACGACGGCTGCGACTTCGTCTACGTGACCCAAACGCCGCAGCGGAATCATTGCCTTAATTTTTTCTATCGGCGCGTCGACGCTCATGTCTGTTTCTATTAATCCAGGGGCAACACAGTTTACGGTAATTTTGCGTTTCGCGAGTTCTAATGCCAGCGCTTTGGTGGCACCAATGATACCGGCCTTGGCCGCACTATAGTTGGTTTGCCCACGGGTACCGATGATGCCGGAAACCGACGAGAGCGTAACAATTCGGCCCGGTGCACGGCTGCGCACCATGGGCATGATCAGCGGTTGCAGGACATTATAAAATGCATCCAGATTGGTGTGAACCACCCGGTCCCACTGCTCGCCGGTCATGGCTGGAAAGGCAGTGTCGTGGCTCACCCCAGCGTTGCAAACCACGCCGTAGTAACAACCGTGCTCGGCGACGTCTGCAGTGAGAATATCATTGCACGCTTCCCGGTCAGCGACATCGAAGGTGAGCAACCTGGCCTGTCGCCCGAGGCTAGTAATTGCATCAACGACTTCTTGCGCCTTGTCTACCTGTTGACGGCAATGCACCACCACATCATACCCATCTGAGGCCAGACGCATGGCGATAGCCGAGCCGATACCGCGGCTGGAACCCGTTACCAGCACGGTACCCTTTGCGTTGTCTGTTTGGTTCATAGGCGTGGTCTTTATACGGCTAGGTCAGGCTGGAATCCAGCGACTCGAGGGATGCCACGGACAAAACCGACAGACGCCCGCTGATCTCAATGCCGTCACCCGTGACCCAACCATCGAACACTGCCATACCATTTGCCATTTCCATGATTCTTTGTATGCGCACTTGAACCTTGGCGCCGACCGGCATGTAGTCCACCGATGCTTTGAAATCCCGGGTGCCGAGCAACAAACCGATTTTCACCGGTTGGCCCAGGGATTTGCCGCGATAGCCCGCCCAGGCAGCGATCGCCTGAGCCATGTATTCAATGGCGATAAAACTGGGCACCTGATGCGGCGTGTTGTTAAACAGGCCGTCGTCACGGACCACAGTATGTGCGTTTATCGAATCTTCTGTGAACGTCTCGAGGCGGTCGAGCAGAACAATTTCTCCGGCATGGGGTATTAAGCTGGCAACCTCAATATCTGCGATGTTCATAGGTTTGCACGGCCTAAAACGACGCTGGTGTTGTTGCCGCCAAAGGCGAAGGAGTTGCTCATGCAAATCTTTGGCAGAGTTTGGTTAAAACTAGGGCCATGACCAGGCATAGACACCAGGGAGAGACTGGCAATGTCGGGATCAGCTTCGCCGTCCCAATAGTGGGGGATGCGCTGAGCGAGCGGGTTGTATTTGGTCTGCATGCTCAACCAGCACAGAGCGGTTTCGATTATGCCTGCCGCACCGAGGGTGTGGCCGGTTAATGGTTTTGATGAACTGCAGGGCAGCTTGTCACCGAACAAGCGGCTCACGGCTTGGCCTTCAGCGGCATCGTTGAGCGCTGTGCCGGTGCCATGCAGGTTCAGATATTCGACTTCTAGCGGTTTCAATTCAGCTTGTTGTAAGGCCGTTCGCATGGCTTGCTCTGCGCCTTCACCCATGGGTTGCGGAGCGGAGATATGGTGTGCATCGCTACTGCATCCGACACTTAGCAGAGCAATGTCCGAGGGTGTTTTGCTGAGCAGCATGAGAGCGGCACCTTCGCCTATATTGATGCCATCGCGGTTTTTGCTGAACGGGTTAGCGATGCGTTCACTCATGGCTTCCAGGGCGGCAAACCCCTGGACCGTCAAGTGACACAGAGAGTCGGCACCACCGACAATGACCGCATCGCATTGGTCCATGCGCAACAGATTGCGGGCAGTGGCCAGTGCGTTAGCGCTGGAGGAGCAGGCGGTGGATATGGCGATGGTCGGTCCGTGAATGTCGAGGTGCAGCGCCATAAAGTCACTCGCACCGCTGAGTTGCTGTTGTAAAAAGTGAAACTCGTCTGGGAGCGAACCGGTAATTTGCCGGCTGGCGAAAGCTTTTTCGGTTTCGGCAATCCCGGAGGTGCTGGTGCCCAGCACAATACCGATGCGTTGGCGACCAAATTGTTCGATCACCTTGTTGACCGCGGCTTCGATTTGCTCCAAGGCCAACAGCAACAAACGATTGTTGCGGCAGTTGTAGCGAGCCAGGACCGCAGATATTTGCGGCAGATCGCTTTCGACACGACCCAGAAAGAAAGGTCTGCCGGGAGAAAATTCATCGCTTTGTAGCAACCGGCTGGGTTGGTTAAACAGATTGTCCGCCACCTGTTCAGCACCGACGCCCAAGTTACAAGCGATGCCCAGATGTTGCAGATACAGATTCATGAACTTTCCGCCACCATCAGTTCAGTGCTCAGCAGACGGACTTCCAAGGTGTAGTTCAGTTCATGGTCGTGTAACACCGCGCGTTGCCAGTGCAGGGTGTCGGGGCTGAATGTGACCGTTTTGAGTTGTTTGTCCTTGCGGTACAGCGAACGAACCGTGTCTGTTTCGGTGAGTCGGGTTGATGAATCCAGAGTTTGTATCAGCCTGTCGGTGGGCCAGTTAATGAGTTGTACGTCATGGAGCACACGCATCGGGTCCAGGTGGGCTGGCATGTCCGGGTGTTTTTCGGTTGAGGCCAGTGAATTGGTTTGTTGCACACTGAAAAGCAATAGACCCGTAGGACTCAAAACAGCCAGCGAGGTGCGCTTGGCATTGGTTTCCAGCACACCGAGCATTTCGTATGCCTCACCCTGGTAGAGCATATATAACTGCTGAGTGCTGCGGGTGGTGGCTTCGGCATCGCTGGCAGCTACGAAATGGGTCGTCGTGCAGCTTTGAGTAAGCAGTATAAACGCCAGAACTATTGCGTACGGCATAACTTTGCCAGCGCCTCGAGTCGGCTGGAAGTGCGATTAGTATAAGGATTGGTATCGTCCCAGGCATAGCCCGCCAGAATAGAGCAGAGCATCTGCTTGATCCGCGGTTGCTGGAAGTCGGAGAAAAATATGCCTTGCAACGAGCCGTCGTACCAGGCTTGCACAAAGGATTTGAATACCGCCACGCCTGCCGCCAGGGGTGCCGTGAACTCGGCATGCCAATCGACTTCAGCGCCACTAAGTTCTCGGTCCAGTACAGTTGCGGCGAGGCTCGCTGATTTCATGGCGATGGTGACGCCAGAAGAAAAGATAGGGTCAAGAAACTCACCGGCATTGCCCAACAACGCGTAGCCGGGTCCGCACATTTGCGAAACGTCTGCCGAGTAGCCTGACAGCATGTAGACCGGCGTGTCGAATTTGGCGTGGCGTAGCAAACGTTGCAAGTCCGGTTCGGCGTTGAGTAACCCCCGCAGTTTTTCTTCCGGTTCGCCGGTTAGATCGCTTAGTAATTTTTCTTCCGCGACCACGCCCACAGATAGCCGGCCATTGCTGAACGGGATCAGCCAGTACCACACGTTAGAGTGTTCAGGATGCACTGCGATGAGGATTTTGTCGCGATCAAAATCAGCGTCGGCGATGTTGTCCTGAATGTGGGTGAACAGTGATTGACGCCGTGGAAACGAAGAGGGTTTCTCCAGTTTGAGCAAGTTGGGTAATACGCGGCCGAAACCACTGGCATCGAGGACAAATTTTGCCTGGTAGATATGTTCCTGCCCTTTGCCGTCGATGGCGACAACCTGTGCGTCACCGGCTTTAATGTCGACCCGCTCGATTTGTTGGCCATAATTTATCTGTACACCTTGGGCCTGTGCCTGGTCAGCGAGCACCTTGTCGAAATCAGCTCGGATTACTTCAAAAGTGGAAGTCCAACCCTTGGTGTACTGGTCGTCGAAGTTAAACTGCGCAAGCTTGCCTTGATGCAAAAAACGGGCGCCGTTCTTTTGCTGAAATTTCTTCGCCTGCACGGTCTCCAGCATGCCCGCCTGTTCAATAAACTGCATAGATTGAGGTAACAAGCTTTCGCCGATGGAAAAACGCGGGAAGAATTGGCGCTCGACAATCTGACAATGATGTCCGAGCTTGTTTAACAATGACCCGGCGATAGAACCCGACGGCCCGGCGCCGATAATGAGAACGTCGGTGGAAATCAGTTGTGATTCTCCTGGGACTGTCCGGCTGCAAGGGGTGAGATCAGAAATGCAGTTAAAATTCCCACCATCAAGGTTAATCCAAACGTATGTACGACTGCCGTGTCGCTCATGGATAACAGACCGAATGCTAACATAGTTGTTGCGGCGGATAGCGCTATAGCCAGGCTGGTGCTGGGCCGATTGCTACCGTGTAGACGATAGAAAACCGCGTAGTCGATGCTGATGCCAGCAACCACCATGAGCGCCAGCAGGCTGAATAAGCTGAAGATGTTGCCGACCAGACCAGTGACCGCCAAAGCCATGGCCGTGGCGATGATGGGCACTGCCGCCACCCGCAATCCACCCGCCAGGCCGAAGCGATAAATCAACAGCAAAACGGCCAATCCGTAGACAATCAGCAGGGCCTGAGTGGCTTGCAGTCGATAGCGGTGCAGCAGTTCCGATATGTCGCCTACGCGGTCGACCCAACTGAGTCGGGAGTCCTGCTCCGCGATCGCCGCCAGCAATGCTTTGTCGAGCACCTGGTGCAACAACACGATAGAACGGCAGTCAATTTCATCGCAACCGAGCCACAGGGTCTGCAGGCGTTGCGGTGCCTGTATCAGCCAGTCATCGATGCTCAAGATCGACAAAGCGGTGTCAAATTGTCGTGCGTTTGTTTCTACAACGGTATCGGTAACGCCCAAAGCCTGGTAGAAGTCGCGCATTCGACCGCTGTCATAAAAGCGGGATTTTATCAGTGCGTAGTCATTGCGTTGTTGCGTAGCGCTGGGATACAACGTCGATAAAGCAGTGACTGCACCGGTGTGACCCGCGCTGGTGTCTAGTTGGCCAATTAGACGGCTTTCTGCGGCGAGCAAAGCGGTGGGTGAGTCTGCGCTGACGACAAAGAACTGACTGGCTTGTTTGTAAGGTGACAAACGCCGTACTTCGGCATCATCCGCCAGCAGCGAAGGTGGTGAGCTTTGTAAAATTCGCACGTTGTCATCAGGGGTCAGTTTCAACAGCCCGGTAATGATGACGACGCTGGTGAGCAGACAGATGACGACCATTAGACGCCGGTTCATGAAAGGCCAGTGCTGGTTCCACATTGCCATGTAACGCAATGCCGGGACGTGGGGTTGCGCGGAGGAGCCTGGCAGTAAAGTTATCACCGTCAGCCAGGCGGCAACCAGACCGCTTGCCGAGAATACGGCAATTTGTTGCAAGCCGGGGAAGGGGGTGAACAGGAAGCTCAAAAAGGCAGCGACACTGGTCGCCAGAGCAATCGTAATGCCGGGCAAGACAGATTTAAGACTCTGCGATGGTGTCCATTTGCCATCCTTGGGGTCCCTGCCCAGGGCATCACAAAGATAATGCAGTGCGTAGTCCACCGAGATACCAATCAAACTGGCGCCAAAGACCAGCGTCAATAAATGAATTTCATCGAATATCGCCTGGGTGATGACCATAGCAGTGCCAATGCCGACGCCAATGCAGCCAAGGGTGCCAAGCAGTGGCCGCACGCTTCTAAACGTGCCGACCAACACACCAATGACGCCGATCAGTGAGATCGAGCCAAAAGTCGAAATCTCGAACTGTGCACGGCGTGCACCGTGGGCGGCAAACACCGGCAACCCGCTCACGCGTATTTCTGCACCGTGGCTGGCCCCCCAGTTTTTGACGCTTTCTATGAGTTCCAGCAGAGCGTCATTTTTCTGTAAATCAAAAGCGCCGCTGTTCAGTTGGCGCAATTGCAGCAGGGCAGGGTGTTCCAGCGTACCGGCTAGAATTGTTGTCGGTGTCAGCAGTTCGATCGATGGTGGGATGAAACTGGATTGATAGCGGCTGTTCAAACTCAGAGGGTCGGCCACTAGATCGACGGGTTGGGCGCTGGCCATCAGGCCGTAGAGGGCATTTATAGCCCCGTCTATAACAGCGTCGGCATCGTCTGTGATCTGCAACCGCGTGGCGTTGGTGAGGAGTTGGTAGCGCGCTCTTTGCCAGGTGTTGTCAGCATTGTGCTGGCTGAGGCCAGGCGTTTCGGTGCTGAACAAACGAGCCTCGTCCAGTAACGCTTGCATTTCCACTGCACGCTGGCTGAGGGTGTTCACTGTCAGTTCGCCAGCGAATTGCGCGGCAAACACCAATTGTTGTTCAAACCCTTTGGTGATGCGGGCGCTCGCGGCGGCCACTCTGGGTTGTTGTTGCACCGGCGGCAACAAAGCCAGCAGGTCGGAACGGAAATTGAATCCTGCCGGTATTTTTGCAACCGCTATGGCACCGATAGAAGTGACGAACAGCAACCAGAGGATGAGGCCCAGGCGGTGTGTCGAATCAGGGAACTGTGGCATAGAGATCGTCGTACACGCGCGTCGGTAACTCGGTCAAAGCCGAGGGTTCGTTAAAAACGATGACGATGCGATTGCCGGTGGGCTGCATGACTTCAAGCTGGGCCACCGAATTTGCGCCACTTAAGCGCAATGATTGGATGCGCCTGGCCAGCAGTGGGTCCTTTGGGGTCAATAGCAATGTCCATTGCGAGCCTTCTTTTTCCCCGGTGATGGTAAAAAGGGCCGGCAAGGTGCTGAGTTCACCGCTGATCAAGGCACGCAATAATCGGGCAATGGTGCGGGAAGAACTGACGAGCCCCTGGCCGGTATCGATGCCCCGGTCATTGATAATGAGTTTGCTCTGCAGTGGTTGGTTCACGTACCACGCCACCCCGGTTCGGGCATCGATAAATACTTCCCCGGTGGAGATGAGTGGCGCCTGCAGGACTTTGATGTGATTGTGCTGGGTGAATGTCGCGACAGTCAGCATGGGCTTATCAATCTGGTCGTTTATCTGGGCGAGTAATGTTTCCAGCTCTTGTTTGTCCTGTGCCCCGGCACTGGTAATGAGTGCGACGCAGGTTGCGGCCAACAAACAGCGCAATCTCCACCCTGGTCTAGTCACTACGTGATAGGCCTAATTTTTCATACAGCACATCTGGCGCGTTGTAGAGCATTTCATCGGTAGCCAGGGACACCGGCACTTGAACGCTGGTGCCCCGGGTAATGCGTTTACCGGTTTCTGCGTTGACGACGCGATAAGTGATGCGCAGACGCTGCTGCCACTCGCGTAGCGTGGCGCTGACCAGCAGGCGGTCACCGAATCGCGCTGGCGCGCCATAACGAGCCTTGACCTCAATGACCGGCCAGGCATACCCCGATTCGACCATTTGTTGGTAGCTGTAGTCGATACTTTCGAGTAAGGCGCATCGTGCAACTTCAAAATATTTCACATAGTTGCCGTGCCAGACGATGCGCATCGCGTCAACATCATGGAACGGCACCAGTATTTCAATTTCGGCTGTTGGCAGATTTTGAACTTTCATTGGTTGTTGTGCATCGTTGTTTGTTCATCGTCTTCCCAGTAAGGGTAGAAATTAAACCACTGCAGGGGGGTCAACTGACAGTAGTGTTCTAATCGTTCCACATACAATTTCACGTAGTGTTGCAGATCCTGCTGACGCGTCTTGCGCGGCAGGTAAACCCGGTCAGCAAAAGGTTCACAGTGAATATGATATTTGCTGCCCTGGCGCAGGCAGAACATGGTCATCACCGGGCATTTCAATACGTGGGCGAGAATAAACGGTCCCTGCGCAAATTTTGCCGGGGCGCCAAGGAAATCCACAGAAACAGTGCTGCTGTCTCTGCCAGACACTTTGCCGGGAGAGGGCACTCGATCACCGACGATCACGACAAATTCACCTTGGCTGATTTTGTTGTGCAGTTTGATAGCGGTGGCCGGGTTGACCTCGCTCACCTCTATCAACTCCAGGTGCCGGTGCATGCTCATCGGTGCCAGCAATGCGTTGATACGCTCAGCGTTCTTGGTGTGGACCAATATGTTGAGTTTGATATCTGTTCTGCTGCCAGCGAGTGCGCGGCAGACTTCCAGGCAACCAAGATGAGCGGTAATCAGCAGCACCCCTTGACCCTTGTTGAGATGGGCTTCGACCTCTGCTCGATTGGTAAACACCAGGTCATCGGTATTGAGCACGCCGGTCCAGGCTGAAACCCGGTCTAAAATGCTGTGTGCAAAGCTCAAGAAATGACGAAAACTCCACCAGGCAGTGGGCGCGACCGGCACCCCGGGCGCATAGGCTTTAAGCCGGGTCAGATACTGCCTGGAAGAGTTTCTGGCCAGTCGATTCGTCAACAGGTAATAAGCAATGACCGGATACATGAAGAAAGGCAGCACCCAGCGGCCGATGTATCGATGTATCCAGAGCAAAAATCGCATGCCCCAGACCACACCGAAATCTTCGATATTCGACCAATGTGGGGTTACCTTATTCATCCGCCGAAAGCGCGTTTCAGCAATAGCGGCAAGCGCGGCAACATGCGGAAGAATAATTTTGTGTGCATTTTTGTGATCAACCAGTTGTCGCGGACCATGCGAAAATGCGAGATGCCGTTGACCGGATAGTATGTGTTCACCGGCACACTGATAAACTGCATGCCCCGCCAATGCAGCCGTACCAGCACCTCGGTATCGAAGTCCATGCGGTCACCGAGCTTGACCGAATTGAATAAATCCAGCGTGGCAGCGAGGGGGTAGATGCGAAAACCGCACATCGAATCTTCGATGGATAAGGAAAGCGTGTTTATCCACACCCAGACATGGGTCAGGTAGCGGCTGAAATGGCGGATTGTTGGCACCGAGGCATCGAACACCGGCACGCCGAGGATGGTAGCGTCGGGCTGGGCTTCGCTGCGTTCGATGAGCGCCGGGATCGCAGTTAGATCGTGCTGTTCGTCTGCGTCCACCTGCAGGGCGTGGGTGAAACCCAACTCGGCTGCCCGCTGCAGCCCCGCCTTCACCGCCGCGCCTTTGCCGTAGTTGGTCGGCTGGTGGATGACATGCAGCCAATCATGGCTTTGCGCGAGTGTTGCAATGGCGTCATGGCAGGGTTGGTCAGAGCCATCATTTACCACAATGCAGTCGCGTTGGTATTTCTGCAGCCGCGCAATGGTATTGCGGATGCCGTTGGTGTGATTATAAACCGGCACCAGGAAACACAGCTTATTCATCTTTAGGTTGGGCCATCATGATGCCCGATGCACTCACGGCGTCTGCGCTGGCGATGCTGTAGTGCAATTTTTCCGCCTCCGGGTCGAATTTGAGCGTCATCGTCAACGTAGTACCGGGCCTGACTATAGATTTGAACTTCACCTGGGACATGTGTCGCACGCTGCCGGAAAAATCGAGATGCAACTTGGCAAAATGCCGAACCCACAAGAGCTGTGTAACACCGGGTAGAACAGGATATTGAGGGAAGTGACCTGGGAAATAGTCGAGATCTTCGGGTACCCACAACATCAGCACCAGTTTATTGCCGCTACGTTCGACGGATTTCACCACCGGCAGCACTTTGCGCGGGCTGCGTTCGAACAAATTTGCCAAATCGGCCATGCGCGTTTTGCCTTGTGCGGTCATGGGCATTTCTTCGACGAAGCGAAAACGTTTCGGGATGGCTGTTTTTTCCAACTGCTGCGCCAGTCCTGCGCGCAGTTGTCGGGTCAACGATGCGCGTCCTGCTTGTTGTAACTGATCGTTTCCGGAACGGCTGAGAACCACTACCGCGGCCAGTACTTCTCGTGGACCATCGAGGACCAGTACGCGCGCCGCGGCGATTTCTGTTGCCAGTTCCAGTTGGCGCTCAACGGCACTCAAGGAGATGCGTTTCTCTTCGAGTTTAACGATGTTATCTATGCGGCCGGCGAGACTGAACAGACCATCGTTCTGCAGCGTCGCCAGGTCGCCGGTGGTGGCGAAATCCGTACCGGCAAAGGGTGATTTAACCTGCAGTGCACCTTGGTCTGATAATTGTATCTCTACCTGGGGTAGCGGTTGCCAGAAGTTGTCGGACTGAGCGGCCCATTGTTGCCGGTAGGCGATGCCGCCGGTTTCTGTGCTGCCGTAAATCTCGACGGCCGGAGCGGGGAAGATCTCTTCGATAACCGCGGCGTCCGGTGTTGTCAGTAAACCACCAGATGAGATGATCAATTTGACCGGCAAGACGTCCAACCCAACCAGCATAGCTGCATTCACGCGCTTCAATTGCGCCGGGCTGGCCAGCCATACAGCCCCCGGAAAGCCTTGTATCGCCTGCAACAGCGATCTGGGATTGGGCAACAGCTCCGCGATAAATGGACGTTGCAACAACAACGGCAACAATATTTTGAACAGCAAACCGTAAATGTGCTGGTGGCTTATGGTGGCAGCAACGACGGCGTCGATAAATTTATCCCGCCACAAATCCGCCTGCATGTGCAGTTCTGTTTCTATTTGCGCTTGGGTCTTGTCGATGATGAGCGGGTCACCCGTCGATCCTGACGTCGCCAGGGCGAGATGCAAGGCGCTAGCCGGTTCATATGGCACTTTGTCGGTAAGGGGCGGATGCTCGCAGGATTGCCAGCTCAGTGCGCCGGGTAGATCTCCGAGCAGACCGTCCACCTGTGTATGCAGACTGGTCAGCGTGGCTGCGGAGGCATCAGGTGCGAGCAGCGGAGTCCGTTGAGTTGTCCACAAAGCGAACAACGCGATGGAAAAGTCGTAACTGTCCTGAAAATATAAGCCCCAGTAGCCCGTTGGATGACCCCTCAGCTGTGCGCACAAGGCCTCGAAATTGGCACACCAATGTTCCCAGGTCCTGACCTGGCCAGCCTGGTAAGCGACCACTGACTGGGTGGGACGGGCATCAGCAGAAATGATGGAAAGTAAATTCATGTGCGGTTACGCACCCGGATGCGTATCAGATATTCGATCGAAAATAGTACGCCCATGGCGATGTAGGCCAACAAACCGTTATACAAAGCCCATAGATCTAGATCTGCAAGAATCGCCGTGTAGAGGGCAATGCTGCCGTTGAGGCAAAAAAAAAGCACCATGCCCAGGTGACTTTACGTGTGTAGGCGACCCCGCTGGGGGCGAGGTCGGGTTCTCGAATTCTGGCCAGGCGTTCGATGATGGTGGGTGAGTGCCGCAGGCTGTAACCGAATACTGCAAGCAGGCACAGGTTGATGATGACCGGGTAGTACAGCAGCAAGTCCGTTGATTGGGCGAGCAGCACTATGGCGCCAAAGACCATCAAGGCGATAGAGACGGGTCCGATCCAGCTGGCTTGGGTCAGGCGTTTTGCAAGCATCAGGCGCAGCCCGAAAAGTGCGATCAACGCTAACGCAAAGGCGTAACTCGGTAGATAGGCAATGCCGAAATATACGAACGCGGGATAGGCGATTGTGACGACGGCGACAATGATGTTCAGCATCAGACTGGCAGGTCGGTTGGACTGAATTAAGCGGTTTCGAGTTCAGAGATGGCTGTCACGACATCGTCTACTGTACGTACTGCCTTGAATTGTTCCGGGTCAATTTGCATGCCGGTCAGTTCCTTGAGTTTGGCGAGCAAATCCACGGCGTCTATTGAATCGATATCCAGATCGTCGTATAGCTCGGCACTGAGGACGATGGTGTCAGCCGGTACTTCGAACATTTCTTCGAGGATTCCAGCCAGCTGTTGCAATATTTCCTCACGCGATCTCATGCGATATTCCCCCTTTGTGTCTGTATGAAAATGGCAAGGTTGGCGATGGAGGAAAAGTGTACGCGTGTCTCTTCATCTTCGGCGTCTATGACAACCTCGTAATTTTCCTGCAGCATTAAACCAATTTCCAGTGCGTCTATGGAATCCAGGCCCAGCCCGTCATCGAACAGCGGGTCTGTCGAGACGATATCACTGACCGCGATATCTTCCAGTTCCAAGGTGCGGATAATCAACGCCTTGAGTTCTTCTTCCAGACTATCCGTGGGCGGCATGCGAGCTCTCCTTAAACAGTGCTTGATTCAGCTGTTCGGTGGCGCTCCTCGCCTGTAGTCCCCGACTGTCTGCCTGCAGGTCTTGTTGCTGGTCTATCTGCGTTGCTACAGTAAAATCAAACTGCATTTTTCTGTCCGGTATTTGGTACCATTTTTCTGCCTTGGTCAAAGAACTGGGCACACAACTGATGTGTATAGGACGCATCGGTACTTGTGCTTGCATGGATATGTAGGCTGCTCCCCGGTGCAGCTTTGAAGACTGTCCTGGCGTGCTGCGCGTACCCTCAGGAAAAATGATAACCGATTCTCCGTGTTCAAGTGCAGCTACGCAGTCGTCGATTGATGTTTGCGGGTCTTTATTGCTGATATATCCGGCGTTGCGCACGACAAAACCGATGCTCGGGCGATGGAACAAAGTTTCCTTCAACACACACACTGCATTGGGCATGAAACTCACTAGAAAAACCACATCCAGCAGTGTCGGGTGGTTAGCGACCACCAGCTGGGCGCCGTGCAACCGCTCCGGGTGATGGAGGTGGTATTCGAGGATGCCTACTACCGCCAGGTAGTTAACAAACAAGCGGAACGAAGCGCTGATAATGGCGCGCAGTTTTTGTCCGAGCAAATCGGGCTTGCTGCGATAAACCCAGATTAAAGGCATGAAGAACAAGCCCAGCACCAGACCACCAAGGCCGAACAGAAAGAACGCAACGCCAGTGGCGGCGACCCGCCACATATAGTTGAGACGTTTAGCCACCGTTTGCATGAATGCGTGTCCAGGTATGACTGACGCTATCAGATTGAATGGTCAGGGCTTGGCTGTCATCCGTTAAGAAAGCGACAAAGCTCAGTAACTGCGACCACAGCGAAATGTGCGCATTTTCTGGCTCGGCAGAGTCTGAGGTATATGCGCGAGACATATTCAACAGAGTCTGGGTGGATGTCCCGAGAGGTGCCTGGAGCACAAATGCGGCAGCTAGGGGAGCCGGTGGGTTTGCAGTATATGGGCGCAGCTC
>Ga0114950_10001807_pt1 | contig 16275 bp, 14 predicted proteins | sample N075metaG_FD_83503 | JGI IMG/M metagenome (GOLD analysis project Ga0114950, IMG submission 83503) | Deep subsurface microbial communities from Kermadec Trench to uncover new lineages of life (NeLLi) - N075 metaG | ecosystem: Environmental > Aquatic > Marine > Ocean trench > Sediment | place... | reverse complement strand
AGTCCTGCCGGTCAGTACCTGCAGGAACAGGGCGTCAGCCCGGGTGATTTCAACTCATATGGCTCCCGGCGTGGCAATCATGAGGTCATGATGCGCGGTACTTTTGCCAATATTCGCCTGCGTAACAAACTTGCTCCCGGCACTGAAGGCGGCTGGACAAGAATGCAGCCGAGCGGTGAGCAAACTACGATCTATGATGCCGCTATGGCGTACAAGGATAACGGTACGCCTTTAATGATTATTGCGGGCAAGGAATACGGCACCGGCTCCTCGCGTGACTGGGCGGCTAAAGGCACGTTATTGCTGGGTGTTAAAGCTGTGCTTGTGGAAACCTATGAGCGCATACACCGTTCGAATCTCATCGGTATGGGTGTGCTCCCACTGCAGTTCCTTGATGGTGAAAGCGCCGCAAGTCTGGGCTTAACCGGAACTGAAAGTTTTGATGTTACGGGGCTGGTTGACGGCTCGCCGAAACAAGTGACTGTGCTTGCGAAAGCAGAGGATGGTAGCCAGAAGGAATTCCAGGCCCGGGTGCGTATTGATACACCGAAGGAATGGGATTACTACAACAACGGCGGCATCCTGCATTACGTACTGCGGCAACTGGCTTCAGCGGCGGCTGCCGCTGCCTGATTTGCTGGCTATAGCGACATGATCGTGGGAGGTGCACTGCTCACAGGTGCCACCTTCCGCGGTGGCTCCCTGCGGTCTTCAATGAGGCTGTCTTTTGAGGTGCCAGCATGGCACCTCAAAAAACCTTTGGCCGAATTAATGCCGGGAAAAGCATGGCTTTCCCCGGCCGCTGTGTCGCTGCGACTAATACCTGTGAGTAGTGCACAGCTAACACCTCCGGCTTTTTAGTTGGGGGTGGTTTGCTTGCGCCGTCTACTTATCCGGTTGCGCGATGAAAGATGAAATTGCCTTACTGGCGGAAGCCCTGCACAAGTCCAATCACACCGTTGTACTGACTGGCGCAGGTGTTTCGGCCGAAAGCGGTGTCCCTACTTTTCGTGATACCCAGACAGGTTTATGGGCAAATTATCGGCCTGAAGACCTGGCTACCCCGGAAGCCTTCGCACGTGATCCAAAAATGGTTTGGCAGTGGTACGCATGGCGACGCCAGTTATTGGCGACTGTGCAGCCCAACCCCGGTCATATTGCACTGGCACAGTTACAGGACATCATTCCTGAGTTCACCCTTATCACCCAGAATGTTGACGGCCTGCATCAGCAAGCCGGCAGCCGCGACGTTGTCGAGTTGCATGGCAATATCAACCGGACAGTGTGTTCCGATAAGTCCTGCAGTGGTCAGCCTGAACCCGGTGATAAGCGTGAACCGCCTTGGTGCGGAATCTGCGCCACACTGATGCGACCTGATGTGGTGTGGTTTGGCGAAGCGATGCCTGAATTAGCCATGCGAATCGCATTGGCAGCGCTGGCCAACTGTGAGCTGTTTATTGCTATAGGCACTTCGGCGGTGGTCTACCCGGCAGCTGGCATGGCGCAGCAAGCTGCGGCAAAGGGTGCGATCGTTGCGGAAATCAATCTGCAAGCGACATCCCTGACTTCTGCTGCTGAAATTGCCATTGGCGGCCCCTCGGGGAAGGTTCTGCCCGCGCTTATCACTTTTCTTGCCAGTTAGCTTGCGGCTGTTATTAGATAAGCGTTAGTTCTAATGCAATGTTAAATATAATAAAAAACTTATAACATTTTGTTTATATTGTTATTAATTAGAAGAATTAAACTTTGCTTATTAACCAGAGCGGGCTGGTCTGCCAGGCTCCATCGAGCGTTTCCTCAATGGCACGGTAGTCCGGCACATGCTTTTCTACCAGGCGCCAGTAGCGCTTTGAGTGGTTCATGTGTTGCAGGTGGCAAAGTTCATGCACGATCACGTAGCGCATTTCCTCCGGCGGACGGAGCAGTACGGCTGCGTTAAGGCTGATGGTGCCGCTGGAGGAGCAGCTGCCCCAGCGGGTGCTTTGCAGGCGGATGTGTACCCGTTTCGGTTGCAACCTGATCTCTCGGCCGATTTCTCTCGCCATGCTGACTAAATATCGGCGCCCCATTTGTTTCAGCCATTTCTGTAACAGTGGCCAGTGTGCAGCCGGTGCCAGTTCCGGAGCAGTCAGTGTCAGCAGTCCGTTTTTATCCTGGATGCGCGGTTGTGCACCCTTACGGTAATAAATACTTGTCACCTCCCCTATACCGCGCAGATTGATGGTCGTCGGCAGTGGTGGTTCAGGTGGACGCAGTTCACTAAACTTTGAGCGTGTCTCGTCAATCCATTCGCGATGTTCAGCGACAAAGGCTTCGATATCGGCAGATTTAGCCCGTTTGGGTGCCACAATTTCTACCGCACCGTGGGGATAGACCTGAATTTTGAGATTACGGGCCCGACTACTGACGCGTACCCGCCAGTCAGTTGCCTCGACCATGGTATAGGCCGAACTATCGTCGAAAAGCTTTAGTTGGTCTGTATCCACATTCGCTCCGGTTGAGTTGCCTGCGGTCCCTGTTTAAGCTGTCATCCGCCGCGTGTCCATGATCGCACGGCTGGGTAGCTGTTAGCTATTCGCGCGTAGCCAGGAGCTTAAACACTACAGAGCACATTCTTTTATGTCCCAGCCCGCAAGTGAACCCATGCCCGAACTGATTGATATCGGTGCCAACCTTACCCATGACAGCTTTGACCCGGATCGCGATGCGGTTATCGGGCGTGCCCAGGCTGTTGGTGTCGGGCGTATGATCGTAACAGGTGCCACATGCAGTGGGAGTGAGCAGGCAGTTCAGTTTGCTGCCGAGCGCCCTGGCGAACTCTATGCCACCGCTGGTGTGCACCCCCATCATGCCTCTGAATACGATGCAGATACGCATACCCTCCTCCTGCAACTGGCTAGCACACCACTGGTTGTTGCTGTTGGTGAATGTGGGCTGGATTATTTCCGTAATTTTTCACCTCCAGATGCGCAGAAAAAAGCCTTTGCGGCACAACTGGCTATAGGTGTTGATGTACAGAAACCAGTATTTCTGCATCAGCGGGATGCACACGATGATTTTGTAGCCATGCTCGGGGAACAAATCGATAACCTGACGGGCGGTGTCGCACACTGTTTTACCGGTGGTACTAAAGAAATGAATGAATATCTGGAGATGGGCCTCTATATAGGTATTACCGGCTGGGTATGTGATGAGCGCCGCGGGCATGACTTGCAGGAGGCGGTGCCCCATTTGCCACTGGATCGACTACTGCTGGAAACTGATGCGCCTTATTTAATGCCGCGCGATCTCCCGAAGAAATTATCAGGGCGACGTAATGAGCCCTGCGTTCTGCCGCATGTATTAGAGACTGTCGCCCGATTAATGGGCCGGGATATTGCTGAAGTAGCCAGTGCAGCCACGCGCAATACGGAGCGATTATTTAATCTTTAAAGCCTGACTTTTATGCCCGAAGAAGTGCTCTATTACTGTGACGGTTGGTCTTCGATCAGGCGCCCAACCTGCGCCACCACCGCCTCATCACGCAGTTTTTCCCAGGCAGGCCAGTAAGCATCGAGGGCCTCAGCACCACTTTTGGCCTCTTCAGCCAGTTCCCCGACCAGTGCATTTAGCCCTATTACATGGCCAGGCAAACCCTTGGTGAATTTGCCACGCTCGGTAAATGCAATGTAGCCTTTCACCGGCAGATTCGGCAACAGGTGTGCCACTGCAGCCGTTCGATCGAACAGCCCGCTTTGCGGGTTTGCAAAGGTAAAACGTGTTTTGCCCGTGATGACGGTCCAGTCCTGCATGGAATCACTGCCAAATATATTGCCGGCAACATCTTTGATATCGACAATCACAATACCGCGGGAGCACAACATCGCGTGATCAATGTGAATTTCGCCACCCTGACCATCTGGAATCAGGAAGTCTGACAAATAAGCTTTGCTTACCTTGCGAAATTTGGCTTGCGGCTCTTCAGATTTGCGTCGGTAAATAAGTCGCCAAAGCAGCGCTGCCAGTGTCAGCACAACGAGGCCCAGAATAATGGTTATGTAATCCTGAGTTAGTGCCTGGGCAGCTTCCATTATTTGAGTCGACCAATTATTTGCTCCACATCGAGTTCAATTGTGTCAAATTTTACTGGCCAATGCAGCAACCGGTCGAGTTCATCCGGGACCGGCACGGTTTCTCCAATCAGTGGCTCAACGATTTCGTCGAATTTGGCCGCATGCGCTGTGGCAACTATCACCCAGTGACCTTTGGCGCGCTCTTCAGCTGACAACAGATTGCGGTAGACATGGAAGCCTGTTGCGGTATGCGGGCACCAGGCTATGCCTTGGCTGCCAAATTCTGCCTGAATCTGTGAGCGTATTTCCGCGTCGGTCACCGAAAATGAATGCACGCGGTTGCGAAGCTGGTCTGCATCACCCCACAGGCAACGCAGTCGTTCCATGTTACTGGGGTCACCTACATCCATAGCCGATGCCAGGGTTGCAATACTTACACGCGGCTCCCATGTACCACTATCAAGGTAATCGGGAATTGTACGATTGGCATTAGTTGCCAGGATCATATCGCCGATCGGGAATCCCATTTGTTTCGCCCAGGCGCAGGCGAAAGCATTGCCCAGATTGCCGCTAGGAATAATAAAGCTACTCGATTCGCCGTGTTGCGCAAAATAGTCACGACTGGTTTTTGCATAGTAAATTGACTGAGGCATCAGCCGGCCAATATTAATGCTGTTGGCGGAACATAGATTAAACCGGCGACTGTGGTCTGCGTCAGCAAAAAGTTGCTTAACCAGTCGCTGACAGTCATCAAACTCGCCTTTTACGGCCAGTGAAATAATATTGTCGCCCCAGCAGGTCATTTGATGTTGCTGGCGCGGGGAAACCCGGCCGTCAGGGAAAAGGATTACGACCCTGATCCCGGGTTGCTTGTGAAATGCTGCAGCTACCGCCCCGCCGGTATCGCCTGATGTGGCAACGAGAATAGTCGTCGGTGAATCATTACTCCGTTGGCGGACAATGCGCGACATGCATGCGGCGAGAAAGCGTGCCCCAAAATCTTTAAATGCAGATGTCGGGCCGTGAAAGAGTTCGAGCACTGATAATTTTTCGCTGCCTTCGCCACCTTCGCTAATTGTCTTGAGCGGTGCCGGGAAATTAAAGGCCTCCTGGCAAATTGGCTGTAATTCGTCTTCAAGACTGGAGCCGGCAAAAAATGGTTTGAGTACGATGGCAGCGAACTCGGCAATGGGGGCATCTGCTGGCAGCTTTGCCGGATCGAAATGTGGCAAATCCTCCGGTACATAAAGCCCGCCATCCGGTGCCGTGCCGGACATGATCGCGTCTTCAAGCGTGACCGATTCCCCTCCCCGGGTGCTAAGGTAATGCATACTGTTAACCCGGTGATCCAAGGTAACGTGCGAGTCTGAGCAGATCGGCAAACACGCCGGCGGCGGTTACGGCTGGGCCTGCACCTGGCCCCTGCACTACCAGCGGATTATCGCCGTAACGCCCTGACACAAAGCGGACGATGTTGTCGGTAAGGTTGATATGGGCAAAAGAGTGATCCGCCGGTAAAGATTCCAGCCTTACCGTAGCTTTGCCATCCTTGTTAAGGCTGCCCACGTAGCGCAAGACCCGGTTTGACTCGTGCGCCTCTTTATAGCGGTTTAACATCGCCTCATCGTAATTGCTGAGTTCGTTGAGAAACTCATCTATCGAACTGGCATGCAGTTCTTGCGGAACCAGACTCTCTATTTCTATATCGTCCAGCTCAAGACGTAAACCCAGTTCGCGGGCCAGGATAATCAACTTGCGAGCAACATCCATGCCGGACAGATCATCGCGCGGATCCGGTTCGGTGTAGCCGCTATCACGTGCTTCGCGAACAATGGCTGAAAAAGGAGTCGTGCCGTCAAATACATTAAATAGATAGGCCAGCGTGCCGGAGAAAATTCCCTCGATAGACAGTATGTCATCGCCTGTTTCCTTCAGGTCACGCAAGGTTTGAATGATAGGCAGGCCTGCACCCACACTGGTTTCATAAAGAAAGTGCGTATTGTTTGAGCGACGACTGCGTTGCAGTTCGTCGTAATAATCCAGCGGCCCACTCTGAGCCTTTTTATTGGCAGTCACCACATGTATGCCCTGGGTAAACCAGCCGGCATAGCGGTTGGATACATCTTCGCTGGCGGTGCAATCAACCATGGCTGCGTGCGGGAGGTGCTCAGCATTGACGTGAGCATCAAAGCGATCCCAGTCCAGCGGCTCTCCCCTGGCTTCCATTTCGCTGGCCCAGTTCTCGAGAGCTATCGCTTTTTCAGCCAGAACCATACGGCTGGACGTGGCGATTCCGCGGATACGGAAATCCAGATTAAAAGTATCTTTGAGATGAGCTACCTGTGTTGCCATTTGTGCAAGCAGGGTCGAACCTACATTGCCCGGTCCTACCAGCCCGAGGGATATCGTTTTGGGCGACAGATAAAAACCTGCATGGGCCGCTCGCAACGCCCGCGTAGCCGCATCCGCATCAATGACTGCTGAGATGTTGCGCTCGGACGAGCCTTGCGCAATCGCTCTGACATTAATCCCCGCTTTGCCCAGTGTGCCCAGAAAGCGCGACGCAACGCCTGGCATACCTGCCATACCATCCCCGACCACTGCAATAATGCTGCAGTTTCGGCGTAACTCCACGCGCTGGATCTGGTTTTGTTCCAGTTCCATGGCGAATGCCCGGCGAACGACTGTTTCAACTTCGTTAGCCATCTCCCCGGGCACCGCGAAGCAGATTGAGTGTTCCGAACTTCCCTGTGAAATCAATATGACCGAGATATTGGCACTGCGCAGAGCACCGAACAGGCGGTCTGCAGTTCCGGGCACCCCGATCATCCCGGTACCTTCAAGGTTCACGAGTGCCACACTTTCGACTGTTGTGATGCCTTTGATCGCATGACCATTGGCTGCCGTGGCGCTGATTTTTGACCCGGGTGCCTGTGGCTCAAAGGTATTTTTGATATAGATGGGAATGCCGCGTGCTACCGCGGGCGACATGGTCTGCGGATGAATGACTTTGGCCCCGAAATACGCCAGTTCCATCGCCTCGTTGTAGGTGAGTTCCTCAATAACAGTCGCTTCGGGCACCCGATTGGGATCGGCGCTCATCACGCCACCGACATCGGTCCAGATCGTAATCTCAGAGGCGTCGAGCAAGGCACCGATAATTGATGCACTGTAATCACTGCCATTGCGTCCCAGTGTGGTTTGCAGGCCATCAGAGTCGCTGGCGATAAAGCCGGTAATTACGACCAGGGATGCGTCATCTGCAGGAAAATGCTCAGCTACGAGGCTGTGAGATTTATCCCAAAGTACGCCCGGCCCAAGTTCGCCATGCTCAACCACAAGAATATCGCGCGCATCAATCCAGGAGACGGTACGATTTTGCGGGTCATTTCCGGACTCCTGCTGTAAAAAAGTTGCTAACAGGCGAGTTGACCAGATTTCACCGTAACCGGCTACTACATCGCGGCTGCGTTGCGCTGCTGAACGAACCAGCGAGATAGCATTAAGTATGTCTGATGCTTCACCCAGTTCAACCTCGAAAGCTTCCAGCAGCGGTCGGCGGTCTTCTTCCGAGCGAATCAATTCAATTACGGTAGTGAGATAGCGCTGCCGGATTGCGTCAATTCCGGCATTAGTTGAGTTGCTGGACTGTTCCGCCTGCACGACCAGCTCCAGAAGCGCATTGGTCATGCCACCCATGGCGGATACGACCACTGCCTGTCGCCGCCCTTCCTGTGAGTGAAGTAGCGCTGATACGCGGCGAAAACAATCGGCATCGGCAACGCTTGTGCCACCGAACTTGTGCACTTTCCATCTTTGTTTGTCGGCTTCTGAGCCCACTGTTTTCATTCCTTAAGCAATTCGATATTAAAGGCAGAAACCGCATCCAGCGGCATCCGGCCGCGTATGATAACCGTATCCGGCCGAGAAATAGAGGGATTACGCAGTTTTTGCCTGAGCGGGGAATTTGCTGTTCCCGGATTAGATATCTGTAATTTTGCTTGCAAGGGATGATGCAGCCAGCAACAATGCCGCTATGCACATGACCGCCAAAGAATTTCGTGATTGGGGCCACAAAACCGTAACCTTGCTGGGGATGTCTGGCGTGGGTAAAACCACCCTTGCCAACAATCTGCCTCAGAGCAGCTGGTTTCATTACTCTGGTGACTACCGAATCGGCACCCATTACATGGACGAGCCGATCATGGACAACATCAAGCAGCAGGCTATGAAGGTGGATTTTTTGCGCGACCTGCTGCGCAGCGACTCCATTTTTATTGCCAACAATATCACCATCCACAACCTCGAGCCGATTTCTTCATTTCTGGGGCAATTGGGTTCAGAAAAGTTGGGTGGTTTGCCGCTGGACGAGTTTCTGCGCCGCCAGCACCTGCATCGAGAGGCCGAAAATAACGCCATGGTGGATGTCGCCGTTTTTATCGCCAAGGCACGCGAAATATACGGCTACCAGCATTTTGTGAATGACACCGGCGGAAGTGTATGTGAGCTGGATAGCCCGGAAGCCGAGCATGTTCTGGCCAAAAATACTGTTGTTCTTTACATTCGAGCTGATGAAGACATGGAGCAGGAATTAATCCGGCGTGCCAGTTCCAATCCCAAACCGATGTATTACAACGAGGCATTTTTGCTGGCGCAACTGGAAATATACCTGGCAAATCAAGGTCTGGCTGGCTCGGACGAGATTGATCCAAAACAATTCGCTCAGTGGATCTTTCCGGCTTTGGTGAAGCATCGCCGGCCCCTCTATCAGGCTTTGGCAGACAAATATGGGTATACAATAAGTGCCAAAGAAGCACAGCAGGTAAGCAACGAAGCCGAATTCCTTGAATTGGTCGAGCTTGCTATAGGGCGAACCGATAAACGAACCGGGCTATAAGCCTGACTCTATTCGTTAGTGATGCATGTCCTGCCTATTCGCCAGTGGATAAAGGATTAAAGAACGCGAGTCACGAGCTAAGCATATGGCCTTTTGGAGCGACACCGTACTGCCCCGATTAATTGATCGCGGTATGCGCAACAATTTTATGGCCCAGCACCGTGATCGCGCGGCGCCGCTAGCGTCAGGACGGGTGCTCGAGATTGGCCTGGGTTCTGGTCTGAATATTCCGTTCTATACCAGCAAGGTTACACATCTGTTTGGCCTGGAACCCTCTGCTGTTTTATGCGCTAAAGCCGATGAGTTTGTGGCGGCTGCACCCTTTTCTGTTGATGTATTACAGGCTTCAGCTGAAGCTATCCCGCTGGACAGGGGTGAGATTGATACAGTCGTTAGTTCATGGACGCTGTGCTCTATCCCGGGCATAGAAAAAGCGCTAGAGGAAATTCGCAGGGTATTGCGGCCGGATGGTCAGTTTATTTTTATTGAACATGGGCGCGCACCGGATCCCGGCGTAAGCCGATGGCAGGATCGCTTGGAACCCCTGTCTGTCCCCTTGCTGGGATGTCGGTTAAATCGAGCAATGGATGAACTGCTTGAAGATACGGGCTTTAATATTCTGCGCATGGACAAAGGCTATATGGAAGGCCCCAAACTGATCTCCTATCACTATATTGGTCAGGCCCGGCCTAAATAAAATTGCACTACGGTTTTGAGGATTACTCAATGTTTAAAGTTTTATTGAAGACTCTTTTGCTGGTTGCCGCAAGCAGTTTGTGGCTGGTTTCGACAACCGCATACAGCTCGCATGACGATCCGGAAGCTGCAGCAATTCTGCAGCAGTTAGAGGAAAACCGCAGATTAATCGTTGCAGAAAATATGCATATTTCAGAAGCAGCGGAAGCTGATTTTTGGGCTGTCTATGACACCTACAGGCTGGAAATCGGGGTGCTGGATGCGGAAGGCTTCAAATTGCTGGGTGAGTTTCGCGATCATTTTGAGGAACTGTCGGATGTTCGTGCCGATAAGGTCATGTCTACATATTTCGAACTTGAGCAAAAGACTCTCGCAGTGCGCCAAGCCTATATCGGCAAATTTAATGCTGTGATCAGTCCGAAACAGACGCTGCGTTTTTATCAGATCGAAAATAAGCTGGCTGCCATTATTCAGGCAGATATCTCTGCCGTGACACCCCTGGTGCCCTGACGGGCCAGTTTGGCGGCACGGCAAGCGGTTCCTGCCGGGTTAGCTGTCCGCACCGGTACGTTGGGTGATACTGTGACAGAGTACTCATGCTTCTGTTTGACATAATTGTGCGGTTTGCAGGGAAAGTATCAGGCGCCGATGCTACCATTTTGGTGTATCCCGGCGTTTTCCCGGGCCTGTGTGGCCTGATCCAATACTGTTCCTGGGCTGTAGTGGCTGATATTTGATAGCTGGATTTTGTATGCCGCCCCATACAGGACCATAAAGTTATTAATGTCACCTGCTCCACCCGTATACAATCTGGTTTGTCTATTTATATACAGACACCATAACTGCAGGATTTTGATTGAGAATGACTGAAGCACCAAAACCTCACGGCCCTCTCCAGGGAATAAAAGTGCTCGAACTGGGTCAGCTAATTGCCGGGCCCTTTACCGGTTCTTTGCTTGGCTATTTTGGTGCCGAGGTTATTAAGGTAGAAAAACCAGGTGACGGAGACCCGCTGCGCAAGTGGCGGATGATGGATGGTGATACTTCGCTGTGGTGGGCCAGCATGGCGCGGAATAAAAAGTGCATCACAGCCAATTTACACTCGGAAGCAGGCAGAGAGATTATTCGTAAGCTGGCAGCCGAATCCGATGTGTTGATCGAAAATTTCCGACCTGGTGCTATGGAAAAATGGGGCCTGGGCCCTGATGAACTGCGGGAAAATAATCCTGGCCTGATTTACGCACGTGTTTCAGGCTATGGCCAGGATGGGCCCTACTCTAACAAGCTGGGTTTTGCGTCAGTGTGCGAGGGCTTTGGTGGATTCCGTTACCTGAACGGGTTCCCGGATCGCCCACCTGTCCGACCCAATCTCAGCATGGGCGATACTTTAGCAGCATTGCATACGGCTCTTGGCATCGTCATGGCTTGTGTACGCAAGCTGACAGATCCCGAGGGGCGAGGTCAGATTATAGATGTCGCCATTTATGAGGCTGTTTTTAATCTGCTTGAATCGGTTGTACCTGAATACGATCGAGGTGGGGAAATTCGGGAATGTTCTGGCTCCACTCTTACTGGCATCGTGCCAACTAATACTTACCGGTGTAAAGACGGTAAGGACGTTATTATCGGTGCAAACGGTGATTCGATTTTCAAACGCCTTACCGTTGCTATGGGGCGACCAGAAATGGGCGATGACCCCCACTATGCGGATAATGCCGGGCGCGTAGAGCATGAACCCGAGATTGATGCAGCGATTAAAGCGTGGATGTCTTCTATGACTGGTGATGAAGCTTTGCGGGTGCTTGAAGAAGCTGACGTGCCATCAGGGCCGATATACAGTGTTGCCGATATGATGACCGACGAGCATTACAATGCGCGGGGGTTATTTGAAACAGTCGAATTCAACGGTTCGCCCTTAAAAATCCCGGCAATCATTCCCAAACTAAGTGAGACACCAGGCGCAACGCTTTGGCCGGGGCCGGAATTGGGAGCCCATACCGAAGAAATACTGAGTGGAATGCTGGGAATGTCCGCAGAAGAAATCGAGCGACTTAAAGAGTCAGGTGATATCTAGCGCTTAACCTACCCGAGTATTGCGGGGTCCATACCGATACTGCGCATTTGTTCTTCCATGACCGCGCGGTTTATCACCGTATAGCCCTGCTCAATGGATCGACTTTGATTCCCTTGCAGGGTTCGGGTATTGCATCTTTAAATAAGTTGTTGCCACGGGATTCCCGCGTACCTTGCCAGGTAGAATTTTATGCATTTCCATGAAGCCGGCCATGCGATTCACCTCAGCTTCCGGTTCGATCAGGAAAAGCCTATTATATGTAAATACATGCTAACAAGTTGGAGCATATACATATACCTGAGCCAGCCATAAGCTACATCACTGAACACTGCGGTTTATACAGGAAACCACTGCCCATGGCCTATGAGATGCTCCCTTATCTGATGACCCGCGTAACTGCGCGGACCAATCAGCTGTGGGTCAGACAACTCCGCGACCACGGACTTACGATAGGACGCTGGCAGGTTTTGAATGTTTTGTCGGCCTATGATGGCAGCCGAATTGGAACAATCGCTGATTTGAGCGGCGGTGAACAAGCGGCCGTGAGTCGCGTTATTGATCAAATGGAACGGGATGAACTGGTCAAGCGACGGCCATCTTTGAATGACAGCCGTGCAGTTGAAGTATGGATTACTCAGCTTGGACGGGAAACATATGCCGAGTTAATGCCCGAAGCAAAAGCATTTGTGAAGCGTATGGTGCGCACCCTCAGTGAGCCTGAGATAAAACTATTGACGAACTTGCTGGAACGCTTGTTCAGCGACTTGCAGGAAGAGTCATGATCTGAACCCACAACCATCTGTCAGCCCATGACGTACTGCCACCTTGCGACTGACGGCCTGCTTAATACACCAATGATTGGCAACAACAAAAAATTATGACTGAAATACCTTTTTCACTTGCGTATATCTCCGGCATGATTGATCGTGTCCTCTCCACTATGGACTGGCATGAACTGACAAGCTCGACAGGCGATGCTTTTATGCCTCTGCAAATGCTGGAAGATGCCCAGCCCGCGGGTTACGTAAGACTATGGCGTGGGGCTAAGGAATCCCCGCTTGACCGCATGGTTCATTTGCGCCTGATTGCCGGCCCGGTTGAAACGCAGCTGCTATTTATCTTTGGTCGTTCGGCGACGTCTATGCCACACCTGCACGCGCAGGTCGTGCAGTTTCCACCGGATGGTTGTGTATACAACATGGATTATCTGCCACGACTGGACCCCGTCGAGCGCCCTGACTGGTTTGAACGCGTTTTCAGCGCACTGCGCAAGCCGTATAGAAAAGCAACGGCCGACAGCAGCAATTCCTGCGCTCAGGCACCGGCCAATCCTGCGTTGGCGGTGTATATGTCACCATGGGGCATCGCTAGTGGACGTGCAGATAAGGACGAACTGATGAAAGTTTCTCCCTGCCTGGAGCTATATCTGGATCATTACCTGCAACTGGCGAGCGAAAATGGCTGGGAAGAACCGGATGACGGAGCAATGACTGAACGCGATCGGCGGCATCTGGAGTTATTTTTTGATGACGACATGGATCCGCGGGCATGGAATGGCGTATACAGGGTCATCGGCGAAGAACAGGGTCGGGCAGTCAAGGCATTATTCGAAACCCCGTTAGGTGATCAGCAATAAATCGGATGATCCTTAAAGTCCGTCACCATCGTGAAGCGCGGCATTCCAGTAACAATCTAATTTTAAATACTCACTAAGGAGAACAGGGTGAAGATTGCAATTATAGGCGCTGCATACACTGGGCTGTCTGCAGCTGAATATCTGAAGAAAAAGGGTCACACCATTAGCGTGACAACAACTAAGGACGCCCGCGTTGAACAATTAAGCGCCGTTGCCGACCGCGTGGTCGTCATGAAGGGCAGCGATCGTGACAAAATGCGTGAACTTATTGCAGATCAGGACGCGGTCCTGATGACGGTTGCCGGCGGCATGGTTGAACGCGATGGCAAGTACGTGATGGATCTTGATCTGTACACAGACGCCTATATAGGTACTGCTGAATCACTGGTTGAATCTCTGGATGCAGCACCCGGCCTGAGCCAGATTATTTTTACCGGATCCTGGAGTGCTTATGGCAATGCCGGTGGCGCGGATGAGGTGAATGAAGATACACCTGCTACCCCGGCCTCACCGTTTGCCCAGGTCTTTATAGATACCGAAAATATTCTGTTTGGTGCTGCAACTGACAAGCTGAATGTGTGCGTCTATCGTACGGGTACCATATACGGGCCACAGGTCGGCTTCGCGCCACGCGGTCTGGTAGCACAAACACTCCCCATGGCAGGACAAACAGTACCATTTGACGGTAATGCACCGGCTGCAATAGTGCACCGGGATGATGTGGTTCGCGCACTCGATTTTGCGCTGGAAAATCATTTCTCCGGATTGTATAACCTGATCAATGATGTAACTGATACAAAGGAAGTATTCTTCGGTCGCATGATCGAAGCGGCGGGTAAAGATCCTATAAACTGGGTCGGCGCTGGCACCGGACCAAAGAGCTTGTCCAATCAGAAAATAAAGGATGCAGGCTTCAGCTTCGGTGATGCCAACGCCGAGAAAGATGATGCCAGCTTTTTGTAGTCGCCGGTGCATGCTGCGAAGGGAGTAGTCGGTTGGCAATCAAGCGTTTTGACGGTAAAACCGGAGAGATCGTTACGGTCGAATACGATTCGGCCATACTGGCGGATAACCCGCTGGGAGACCCTCACCTGCGTCAATTCCATGTCTGGTTGCCACCCGGCTACAATCACAATGCAGACCATAATCGGGGCAAGCGTTATCCGGTGCTTTATGATCTGGTGGGTTACACAGGGTCGGGCCAGTCACATACAAACTGGCAAGGGTTTGATGAGAATGTTCCCGAGCGTGCCGCCCGCCTGATTCATCAGCACAAAATGACGGGTTGCATTATTGTCTTCCCGGATTGTTTTACCGCCCTTGGCGGTAACCAGTACATAAACTCAAGTGCGATTGGTAATTATGCAGATTATCTTACGCGCGAGCTGATTCCATTTATTGACACTGAATTTCGTACTCTGGCCGCCCGCGAACATCGAGGGTGTTTTGGTAAGTCGTCCGGTGGCTATGGCGCGATGATTCATGGCATGAAGTACACAAAATACTGGGGTGCTATCGCAAACCATTCCGGTGATGCTTATTTCGATTTTATTTACCGATCTGACTGGCCCAATACCCTTACCCAGCTCGCCAGGTTCCGTGAAGAAAAACTGCGTGAAGGAATATGGCAACTACCGGACTCCCGTGGGGAGGCTGTCGCTGCGGGGCGTGATGATGGTCGTATCCGCAAATTTCTGGAATATGCCTGGAAACGACCTCGTCTCAATCAATCTGAAATGCATTGTTTAATGAATTTATGCATGGCCGCAACCTATGACCCTGACCCAGCGGTACCCAATGGTTTTTACGTACCCTTTGATTTAGATACCGGCGAGCTGATACCCCAGCGCTGGCGTAACTGGTTACGGCATGACCCGGTGCATCTCGTGCGCCGATACCGGGATAATCTGGGCAAACTCAATGCCATCTACATGGACTGCGGCTGGCGCGATCAGTATCACATTCAGTATGGCAGCCGCCTTATTTCCCGGCAGCTTTCCGAGCATGGCATTAAACACCGCTATGAAGAGTTTGACGGAACTCACTCCGGTATCGACGGGCGCATGGATATCAGCCTCGCTTATCTGCAACGGGCCTTACGCGGTTGAGACTGATACACGCCTGAACATCCCGCGTATTATGTTAAGCCCCCTCTGCCAGGCCGGTATTTTGCTCCTGAGGGATCAAATTGGGGGGTTCATCACGGTGATTTTGTGCAAAATTGCCGAGTATATGTCCGGTTGCCTGCGACCAGACGCTGATGAAAACAAATACAGAAAAAAATGAAGTCTTCGGTGACTACGGTGCGTTTCTTCATGCACTTTTACCCAATGCACAGGGCTTCTTATTTCATGATCGTCATGGCGGTTTGTTCTGGCATGATAAAGCACCCGACACCAGTCAGCTGGATGACGCATACCATACTGGCCTGAATCGCATCCTTGCTTCCGGAGACTCGCAAAAAGATGATGCTCGGATTCGGCTGCGCGATTCCACCGCTTACCTGATGCGACTGGTAAGTGATCAGGGCAAAGTTCTGGGAGTGCTCACCGCGCTGGTCGATCATGATGTTGGTTCGATGCCGTGGCAATTTTGCTCTGATCTGTTGCAACCTGCATTACGCAGCCTGCGCCGTGAATTAAGCCTGCGTGTCCATTTACTTGATGTAAACGAAAAGCTCATCCAGCATGGCGGCGAGTATGAGTTTTTGAAACAACTGGGAGACGAGGCCCGTCAACACAATGGCTGTTACGAGGCGTTGCATGCGACGCTCGAATTGTGTCGTAAATACCTGATCCTGGATGGAGCTGTATTTCTGGCACCCGAACGAAATGTAAGTATTTCAGTGGGGCCTAATCCGCTGGACCTGATTGAGGCCGACCTTATCTATGAGTCCATGCAGGATATTGCGGCAGAGTCT
>Ga0114950_10001806_pt1 | contig 16276 bp, 11 predicted proteins | sample N075metaG_FD_83503 | JGI IMG/M metagenome (GOLD analysis project Ga0114950, IMG submission 83503) | Deep subsurface microbial communities from Kermadec Trench to uncover new lineages of life (NeLLi) - N075 metaG | ecosystem: Environmental > Aquatic > Marine > Ocean trench > Sediment | place... | reverse complement strand
TCCGATTCCAGCGCATCATCATGCAGGCCTGCACCGTTTTGGCGGTGCCCCGTGGAATACGGGAGTCGGTCATACGCGAAACCTTCCCTTGTTGTGGGAGCCGCTGAAGGCTTTCTATCGGAGTCGCTGAAGGCTCTCTACTAGAGTCGCTGAAGGCTCTGCCCCAGGTTTCGCGCATGGGTGATCCCGTATCCTGAATCGCTCCCGAATTTCGGGAACGTGCAAAGAGTCTCGTGTCGTGTCCAGGGAGGATGCGCCACGCGCAGGCCAAACAGCATCGACACACGACCTCTGACTCGAATGGAATGAGGGGAGGTCAGGTCGGTGAGGAGTACTTAATGTCTTATTGGTTCGAACCTACGTCCTTCTCCGTTGAAATCGGCGGACGGACGATGACCATCGAAACCGGAAAGGTCGCCAAGCAGGCGGCCGGTTCCGTGACGGTCACCTTCGGAGACACGGTTGTTCTGGTGACAGCCGTCCATTCGACGCCCCGCGCGGGCATCGACTTTTTCCCCCTCACCGTCGACTTCGTCGAGAAGTTTGCGGCGGCCGGGAAGATTCCCGGCGGATTCTTCAAGCGGGAAGGGCGCCTTGCGGATCGCGAAGTGCTCGTCTCGCGCTTCATCGACCGCTCGATCCGCCCGCTCTTCGCGGCGGGCTACAACGACGAGACCCAGGTCACGGCGACCGTGCTGTCGTTCGACCCCGATTACTCGGCGGATATGTGCGCGTTCGTCGGCGCCTCGGCGGCGCTGTCGATTTCGGATATGCCCTTCCTCGGCCCGATCGCCGCGGTGCGCATCGGCCGGGTGGACGGCGACTACGTGATCAATCCCGCGCCCGAAGATCTCGAAGAGAGCGATCTCGAACTGATCGTCGCGGGCAACAAGGGCTCGATCGTGATGGTCGAGGGCGGTGCCCAGCAGCTTCCCGAGGAGGATATTCTCGCGGCTCTGAAGCACGCCCATGAGCAGCTCCAGCCGATCATCGCGGCGATCGAAGCCTTCGCAGCCAAGGTCGGCAAGCCGAAGCTGGTGGTGGCCGACGCGCCCGATCACTCGGCGCTCGAGGCCCGCATCAAGGACATGGCGGGCGACCGCCTCTCCGAGGCCTTCCAGATCAAGGAGAAGAAGGCGCGCGCGGACGCGGTGAAGGCGATCGAAAAGGAGATCCGACAGGAGATCTGGGACGAGTACCGCAACGAAAAGATGGACGTAAAGAGTCTGGCCGATTTCGAGGAACGCGCGAACGGTCTGAAGTCGCTGCAGCGAACCGTGAAGGACATTCTTCACGATCTCGGCGGAGGCCTCATGCGTGAGCGCGTGCTCGCCACCGGCGACCGAATCGACGGGCGACGTGGCGACGAGATCCGAACGATCGCCTGTGAAGTCCGGCCCTATCCGCGGCCGCACGGCGTCGCGTTGTTTACGCGCGGTGAGACCCAGGCCGTCGTGACGGCGACGCTCGGGAGTGGCTTCGACGAGCAGACGATCGACGGGATGGGGGGACGCTGGAAGAAGAACTTCATGCTCCACTACAACTTCCCCCCCTTCAGTGTCGGAGAGGCCCGGCCGCTGCGCGGACCCGGACGCCGTGAAGTCGGTCATGGAACGTTGGCCGAACGAGCGATCACGCCCGTGCTGCCCGACCGCGATGATTTCCCCTACACGCTTCGAGTCGTGTCGGAGACACTCGAGTCGAACGGTTCGTCGTCGATGGCGGCGGTCTGCGGCTCGACGCTCTCGCTGCTCGATGCGGGTGTGCCGCTGAAGGCGCCGGTCGCGGGAATCGCGATGGGTCTCATCACGGACGGCAAGCGAACGGTCATCCTTTCAGACATTCTGGGCGATGAGGATCACCTGGGCGACATGGACTTCAAGGTGGCCGGTTCCCGGGAGGGCATCACCGCCCTCCAGATGGACATCAAGGTCACCGAGGTCGACTGGGACATCATGGAGAAGGCCCTCGCCCAGGCGAAGGAGGGACGACTCCACATCCTCGACTGTATGGACAGGGACACGGCGAGCGAGCTCGGCGGCTTGAAGGCACGCGAGGAGCTGCACGCCTATGCGCCGCGGATGGAGACCCTGCAGGTCAAGCCCGATCGCATCCGAGACATCATCGGCCCGGGCGGAAAGGTGATCCGCGCCATCCAGGAGACGACAGGTGCCAAGATCGACGTCGAGGATTCGGGACGCGTCTCGGTCTTCGGACCCGACAGCGCGGCCGTCGAGCAGGCGATGGCGATGGTCACGGAGCTGACGCAGGAGGCCGAGATCGGTCGCATCTACCTGGCCAAGGTCAAGCGGGTTGCCGACTTCGGTGTCTTCGCGGAGATCTTCCCGGGCACGGATGGTCTGATCCATATCAGTCATCTGGCCGAGGGCCGAGTGGACAAGGTCACCGACGTCCTGGAAGAGGGCGACGAGGTCCTGGCCAAGTGCATCGACATCGATCCCTCCGGTCGAATCCGCCTCTCCCGCAAGGAAGCCCTCGCGGACCAGGCGGCCGCCGGAGCCGATCAGGCCGCCGAGTAGGTCTCGCCCCTTGGGCGAAATCCCTCCCATGGCGACCTCGCCGCTCGCCACGCTGAGCGTCGAGATCAGCCGGGAGCCGCATGCACGAGATCTTCCGCTCCCTCGGACCGAATCCGAGGGAGCGGCGGGTCTCGATCTGCGTGCCGCAGTCTCTCAGCCCCTCATCCTCGTACCAGGAGAACGCCGGTTGATTCCGACGGGTCTGCGCATCGCGCTGCCGGTCGGATTCGAGGCACAGGTGCGTCCGCGCAGCGGATTGGCGCTTCGGCATGGCATACTCATCCCCAACGCGCCGGGCACGATCGACGCCGACTACCGCGGAGAGATCCAGGTGATCCTGATGAACGCGGGGGAGGCCGATTTCGAGATCGAGCGCGGAGACCGGATCGCGCAGCTCGTTGTCGCTCCGGTCGTCCGACCCGTATGGGTCGAGGTCGATTCTCTCGACGCCACGGAACGCGGAGAGGGCGGCTTCGGTCATACCGGGCAGAGCTGATCACAGTCGAAGTCGGCATCGTCGAGCAAGAAGTCGAGGAGGTGCCGAAGGTCTGGCGGAGTTCGGGTGGGGTCTGGTTCTGGGTGAGAGTGTCGTGGAACGCGCTCGTCGGAGCCGTTCGGAGCAAGGGGGTCGGGTCGTGAGTGAGGGCGTGCCGCAGACGGGCGACACAGAAGAGACGTCGAGCGCGGGCGGCGAAGAGGTTGCTGCTGCCCCGGCATCCGCGTCGAGCGGGGCGAACACGAACGAGAAGGCCGAGGACGATTCGCCCGCGAGCTCGCAGGAGGATTCGGCGGCCAAGCGGGCGGCTCAGCGTGCGGATCTGTTGACCCGGCTCGCGACGGCCGCCGTCCTGATCCCATTCGTGGCCTGGGCGATCGCCCGGGGTGGTCTCGTCTATCTCGGAATCGTGATTGCGATCGGGCTGCTCGCGCAGCACGAATTCTATGGCCTGATCGTCGACAAAGGCGCAAAGCCGATCCAATCGGTCGGGCTCGTTTTCGGTGCGGCGGTCATCTTGGTCGCGTATTTCGGAAACGAATACCAGGCGATGCTGCTGATGACGGCGACGCTGCTGGTCTTGATGGTCGCGCAGCTCGGGAAGAACGAGATCCACGAGGCGATGGCCAGTATCTCGGGGACCTTCTTCGGGGTGTTCTACGTCGCGTGGCTGTTGAGTCACGCGGTGCTTCTGCGAAAATTCGATCAGGCGGCTGCGTCCCACCAGGATCCCGCGCTGCTCGCGACCCTTGGCATAACACCTGAGACGGGCATCTTCCTCATGGTCTACGCGCTCGTCGTCGTCGTGTTCTGCGATGCGGGCGCCTATTTTGCGGGGCGTGCCTGGGGGCATCGGAAACTCGCGCCTCAGATCTCGCCGAACAAGAGCGTCGAAGGCGCACTCGGCGGGATCATCCTCGGTGTTCTCGCGGGCCTGGCGACGAAGTTCCTCTTCGACGTTTATCAGCCCGACATGTCCGCGGTGCTGCCTTGGAGCATGTCGATCTTCTTCGGTTTTGTTCTCTGCCTCGTCGGGATCGTCGGCGATCTCGTCGAGTCGCTGCTCAAGCGCGACGCCGAGGTGAAGGACACGGGTGCGCTGCTGCCGGGGATGGGCGGGGTACTCGATCGGATCGATGCACATCTGCTCGGCCTGCCGACGTTGTACTACCTGATGCTCGGGTATCTGTATTTTCAGGCTGCGTAGCGGTCGTGGCAACCCCGCGACGCGCTTGCGGCTAGCGAAGCCCGAGGTTCCGCTCGATCCGCTCGATGGGCGCTTCGAAATTGGCCTCGAAGGCGCGTCCGCTGATCTGTTCGAAGGCGGCGATATAGCGGGTCGCCGCCTCGACCCGGACCTCGATCGGCAGCTCGGGCGGAGTGCCCTCGCCCCTGTAGCCCTTTTCCCCGAGCCAGAGCCGGACATATTCCTTGTCGATCGCGGCGGGGGATCCCCCGTCCGAGAGCGCCTTCTCGTAGCTGTCGAGCCGCCAATAACGAGAGGAGTCCGGCGTGTGGATCTCGTCGATGACGAGGATCGCGCCCGACTGATCCAGCCCCATCTCGTATTTCGTGTCGACCAGGATCAGACCCTGCTTTTCGGCGAAGCGGCTGCCCTCGGCGAAGAGTCGCTGGGCGATCGAGTGCGCCTCGTCGTAGAGCGCTTCGGAGATGGCGCCGCTCTCGATCAACGCCTCGCGTGAGGTGAGTTCGTCGTGGTCGCCTTGCTCGGCCTTGGTGGTCGGCGTCAGGATCGGCGCCGGGAGCTTTTCGTGGCGTTGCAGGCCATCGGACAGGACGTGTCCGCAGTAGTTTCGGACACCGCTTTCGTAAGCCGTCCAGATCGAGGTCGAACTCGACCCGGTCAGATAGCCGCGCATGACGAACTCGACCGGCAGCGTCTTGCACTCCTGGACGATCGACACGTTCGGGTCCGGAACTTCGATCAGGTGATTGCGGACGAGATCCTGGGTCTGCCGGAACCAGAATGCCGCCATCTGGTTCAGGATCTGGCCCTTCAACGGGATGGTTCCGACGACGCGGTCGAAGCAGCTCACGCGGTCGCTGACGACGAGGATCCGGCGGCCCGGCGCGCGCTCGGGATCCACGTAGCTATCGCGGACTTTGCCCGTGATTCGCCGGCCGAGGCCCGGCTTGTCGCGGCCGGATGAAAAATCGGTTTCCGACAGGGCCTGCTCACAAAGCTCCGCGAGCTGCTTTCGATCGATCGCCACCGGCTCCTCCGTCGCGCCATTCAACCCGCAATATTCATGAAGCCCGCCGCGAGGACGTCAAAAGTGCTGAAGAAATGCGGCGCTCGGACCGTAGGCCCGCGTAGACGTACTTATAGTACGTTGAGCAGGCCGCAGGGAGAAGGCCGTGGTGTTTGACCCTGAAAGCTGCGCTGTCTACTATGCGCCCTGTCGCGGGGCTCGGGCCGGCGGGCCATCTCCCCGCAAGACACTCTTTCGCTCGCCGAGATCTCCGGAGTCCCGATGCCCATTCGCTCTTCGCGCGCTCCACTTCCCGCGAGTCGATCGCTGCCTGCCTGCCTGCCCCGCAGATCGGGTGCAATCGACGAGAGCCGCCTGCCGCCCAGGAGTCGAGCCTTCGATCGTCTGACCTCCGCCGAGTTGGAGGCACTCGAAGAGGCCCATCGCGCGGATCGCTTCCATGACGAATGTGGAGTCTTCGGGATCCACGGCAGCGATGAAGCCTCCCACTTGACCTATCTCGGCCTCTACGCGCTGCAGCACCGTGGCCAGGAGAGTTGCGGCATCGTCTCCTCGACGGGCCGCGAACACATCGCCCATCGTGCGATGGGGCTTGTCGCAGACACCTTCGCGACAGCCGTTCTGGATTCCCTGAAAGGTCGGCACGCGATCGGTCACGTGCGTTACTCAACGACGGGCGAAAGCATGCTGCGCAATGCACAGCCGATCTGCGCCAATACCGATGGGGGGCCGGTTTCGATTTCGCACAACGGGAACCTCGTGAATGCCGGAGTGATTCGACGCGAGCTCGAGGGTCGGGGTGCCATCTTCGGATCGACCTCCGACAGCGAGGTGCTGCTTCATCTGCTGGCGCGATCCCGCGAGAAGCACATGGAGGATCGCTTCATCGACGCGATCTCCCGGGTGAAGGGCGCTTTCAGCATCATCCTGCTGACCGATGATGCCCTGATCGCCGCGCGCGACCCCCATGGCTTCCGCCCGCTCTCGATCGGTCGCAAGGATGGTGCCTGGGTCCTATCGAGTGAGACCTGTGCGCTCGACCTGATCGGGGCGACCCACGAGCGCGACGTCGAGCCGGGTGAAGTCGTCGTGATCCGGCGCGGTCGCCTTCGCAGTATCCGTCCACTCGCTCGGGACGCGAAGGAGCATTTCTGCATTTTCGAGCACATCTATTTCGCGCGGCCCGACTCGAATCTGGTCGGCCACAACGTCTACGCCTATCGCAAGGAACTCGGCCGGGTTCTCGCGCGCGAACATCCCATTTCCGCCGACATGGTCGTACCGGTGCTCGACTCCGGCAGTGCTGCTGCGCTCGGGTATGCAGAGGAAGCGGGGATTCCCTACGAGACTGCGCTGATCCGGAACCATTACGTGAGTCGGAGCTTCATCGAACCGACCCAGTCGATTCGGGACTTCAAGGTCCGCGTGAAGCACAATCCGATCCGTGGCTTTCTCGAGGGCAAGCGAATGGTGCTCGTCGACGACTCGATCGTTCGGGGCACGACGCTCGTGAAGATCGTTGGCATGCTGCGCGCCGCCGGTGCTCGCGAAGTCCATGTCCGGATTTCTTCGCCGCCCACGATCGGGCCCTGCCACTACGGAATCGATACGCCGAATCGTGAAGAGCTGATCGCCTACGCCCATACGATCGAAGAGATTCGGGAGCGGATCGGGGCCGACAGCCTCGGCTATCTCTCGATCGAGGGCCTACGAAGAATCGCTGCGAACGAGCTCAAGCGCGGGATCTGTGATGCCTGTTTCTCGAACGATTATCCGATCGAGATCGATTCCGCCGCTACGGTCCCGCAGCTGACGCTGTTTCGCGCGGTGACGGAACAGGACACGGATTTCTGATCGTGCTGTAAGCGTCGCGAGAGATTGCACGCGGCCTGATCTGGAATTGCGTCTCCCCTGCGAGCGGCCCACCCCCCAGATTGTCGAAGTTCGACTCGATTCTGTGCCGGAACCCCTTCGGCGTCGTCGACGAATTGCCGATGAAAGCGGCACGGAAGAGGGGATGAACTCCTGATGGGGGGTCGCGGGTACGCGACTCTTGCCTCCGGTACCAAAGGGTTTTCTGGGCAGATTGGCCAACGTAGACACCCTGATAGTTCGATTCGAGTCGCCCGAAGCGCTGCGCAGCGAGTTCCAGAAAAACATCGCGAACCGTGGCGTGTTCGTCGTCACCGAAACCCATTTCGAGGCCCGCCAGGCGGTCACGGTCGAGGTGGTGCTCGACTATGTCGATCCCTCGAAAGCGACGGTTTCACTCGATGGCGAGGTCGTGCACTGTGTGCCGAAGGAATTGGCCGCGAGCGGCGCGACGCCCGGAGTGGCGGTGCAGCTCGAGGCGAGCGCCGAGATTCTGCGTGAGCGATTCGAGCCCCTGCTCGGGCAGGAGGGGGTCGACAGTGTCGACGACGACTCGGAGGGGGATCATCGGCGAGGTGCAAGGCGGGGTGCGGTGCGTGTGCCGGTTCGGGTGATGCCGACGATGAGCCCGCCCTTCGAAGCCACGAGTCGCGACCTGAGTGCATCGGGAATCCTGCTCTCGACGAAGTCTGAAATCCTGCCGATCGGCGAGGTCGTGCGTATCTGTCTCTGGCATCCGAGTGGCGATCCGAGCGTCGAAATCGACGGGAAGGTCGTTCGACAGATCCCGAACAAGAAGGGGCGAATCGCCGCCTTGGCGATTGTCTTTGATCGAAATCAAGCGGCGGATCCCGCGATCAGTAGCGTGATCGATGCAGTCCGCGAATCCGGCCATCACAGCCGGCTGGGCGGGATCAGCGGCTCGCTCACGGATCTCGGTCTCGCGAACATGTTGCAGATGTTTGGATCCTCCGCGCCGCAGGGCACGCTGGTCGTCGAACGAGATGGCGAGCAGGGCTGGGTGGCCTTCGCGGACGGGCAGATGATCGGCGCCGAGCTCGGAGGTCTATCGGGGCAGGCCGCGTTGGTTGCGATGCTCCGGTGGAGCGAGGGGCATTTCCAATTCGAGGCGTCCGCAGATCCAAAACTGATCGCGGCAGCGGCGGCGACGCCGTGTCCGCTGACGGGCGCGGTGCTCTCGGCGGTCTGTGCACTCGATGAGGAGGCCCACGCCGAGACCCCCGACGGGGATCTCGAAATCAACCCGGGCGGAGAACCGAATTCGCAATCCGTCGAGGTATCCACCACCTTTGAAGTCGATCTCGACCAGGAAGAAGCATCTCGCGTTTCGCTCAACAAGACCGAGGACGCGATCCTCGAGTTGGTCAAGGCCGGGATGAGCGTCGAACGCGTCTGCTCGGTGATTCCGGAACCCGACTCCGAGATTCAGTCCGCACTCGAAGGGCTCGTCGAGCGCGGCGTGCTCGTTCCGCGCTGACGGCGGCTCTTTCGCCAAGCCGCATAGAGCAAGAACGATCCAGCCGCGATCGTCGCAGCAAGGGCCAGGCGGAGTGATTCGTCGCCCTCGGAGCTCGCGTCCCACTCGTTTCGGTCCGACGGGGAGTCGCACCCGGGATCCAAGGGGAAATCGATCCGCCCGTCTCCATCATCGTCGAGCTCGTTGGCACAAAGAGGGCGCGTCCAGCGCATGATCTCTTCGCGGTAGTAGGTGAGGTCAGCCGCGAAGGTCGTGTCCCCGTAACGGCTGGAAGCGCTCGGTACGCGAACCTCTCCCGACACCGAAACCATCATGCCCACGAGCTGCCAGACGCCTTCGCGCTGAACGAAAACGGCGCCGCCGGAGTCACCGGTCGCGGCCTGCGCCTCGTAGCGGGTGGCGCCGGGTGAGAGGGGTTGATCGAATCGGAATACGATCGCGCGGGTCGTGTAATCCCCCTGGCTGAGGATCTCGGAATTGGATTGGATCCGATTGGTGCCCCAGCGCTTCCCGCCCTTCTTCGTCCAGGTGAAGCCGAATTGCGTGCGGCCGTCGAGTTCATATTCGATCACTTTCTCGCGACCGCGCCCGAATCCGATCACGAGAACTTCCTCGCCGGGGAGGGCGGGGCTTCTGGCGATCGGGAGGAGCGGGAGGTCGGGTAGGTCCACATTGCGATCCAACGCGAAGACCATCGCATCGGCCGCCGTTCCGTTCACATTCAAAAGGCTTCGCTTGGAACCCGGTACCGGCGCGTACATCTTTCCCAGGATCGGGATCTCGCCCATGCCCACGTGCCGCGCCGTCAGCACATACCCGGCACCGAGATAGAGGGTCGTGGGCCCGTCGTAGCGGCGCTGGGTCACGTGCTCCCAGTAGGGGAAGCTGCGCGGAACCTCCTCCGCGGGCTCCGTGTCGGGGCTCGCAAAAATGAGCCCTCGAGCGGGCGGGGCATCACCGATCGTCGCGAAGATCGCAGCCATCGCAAGGGCCAGGAACCTCGCCGTGCGTCGCCGCCCCGTCGAGCGGCCTACACGTCCGGTGGAATATGGGATCACACAGAGATCAGCATGGTCCGTGGCCACTAGCTCGGGCTGATCCAGGGGCTTTCTCCACGCTGAATCAGCGTATCCCGACCGAAATGTTCATCATCGCGATCGGGGTAATCGAGATTGTAGTGCAGACCGCGACTCTCCTTGCGAAAGGCGGCGGATTTGATGATGAGCTCGGCGACCGTCGCGAGGTTGCGCAATTCGATCAGCTCCGGGGTCACCCGGAAATTCCAGTAATACTCGTTGAGTTCCTCGCGCAGCATCTCGATTCGGTGCTGGGCGCGAGACAGGCGGCGATCGGTTCGAACGATGCCGACGTAGTTCCACATGAAGCGGCGGATCTCGTCCCAGTTCTGGGTGATGACGACTGCTTCATGGATGGGGGTCGCTTCGCCGTGGTGCCAGGCGGGCACCGGGCCAGGCGGGTCGACGCGCTTTCGTCGCGTCATCGACTCGTGGGCGGCGGCTTCGGCGAAGACGAGCGCTTCGAGCAGCGAGTTCGACGCGAGTCGGTTGGCTCCGTGGAGACCCGTCGAGGCCACTTCGCCTGCGGCGAAGAGGTTGGGCAGATCGGTCTCGCCGCGCATGTCCGTGCGGACCCCGCCGCAGCAATAATGGGCCGCCGGTACGACCGGGATCGGCTCGCGGGTGATATCGATTCCGTATCGCAGACAGCGTTCGAAGATCATCGGGAAACGACCGCGAACGAAGGAGGGGTCTTTGTCCGTGATGTCGAGGACGACATAGTCGTCTCCGGTGCGCTTGAGTTCGGTGTCGATCGCGCGGGCGACGATGTCTCGCGGTGCGAGGTCGCGCATCTCGTGATAGTTCTGCATGAAGGGTTCGCCGTCCTGACGACACAGGATCCCCCCTTCTCCGCGAACCGCCTCCGTGATCAGAAAAGACTTGGCCTGAGGGTTGAAGAGGCAGGTCGGGTGGAATTGCATGAATTCCATATTGGCCAGCGTCGCGCCGGCTCGAAAGGCCATCGCGATCCCATCACCCGAGGCGACGTCGGGATTGCTCGTATAGAGATAGACCTTGCCTACGCCGCCGGTCGCGAGCAGTGTGATCGGTGCGGTGTAGGCGTGGACCTCGCCGGTCGACGCATCGAGGACGTAGGCCCCGAGAGAACGATTGGTCTCGGTTCGACCGGTTTTCGTCGCGGTGATCAGGTCGATCGCGCAGTGGTCTTCGTAGAGGTGGATGCGGGGGTGGGCACGCACGCGAGCGAGCAGTGAACGTTCGATTTCGCGACCCGTGAAGTCGGCTTTGTGGAGGATACGGCGCTGGCTGTGGCCGCCTTCGCGGGTCAGGTCGAAGTGGCTGCGGTTTGGCTCCCGGGCCGAATCGAACTCGACGCCATTCTTGCGCAGGGCGTCGATCGCGTCGGGGCCGTGTTCGACGACGAAGCGCACGGTGTCCGGGTGACAGAGGCCGGCGCCGGCGGTGAGGGTGTCTTCTATATGCGCATCGAAGGAGTCCTCGGGATCGAGGACCGCGGCGATCCCACCCTGGGCCCAGTCGGTCGCGGAATCGGTCGCATTGCGCTTGGTGATGATCGCGACCTCGCCCACCTCCGCCACACGCAGGGCGTAGTGCATCCCGGCCAGGCCTGACCCGATCACCAGAAAGTCGAATTCCCGGTTTTCGCTCCCCGGCGGGCTCATCGTCACGGGGCGCTCGTCGGCTGCGAGGCGTTCATGGGTGGGGCTGCTCCGGCGGATCAGTTTGTGAGACGGCTGAGGGCTGCCGCCTGAAAACAGGCGCTCGGGACCGCAGGCCGAGGTCGGCTCAGGTCGGGCCGCGAAGGCTCCGATGGTTGAAAATACAGAATTCTATCGGGCCCTTGGGCTCGATCCACTCCCGCGGAGTCATATCCGAATCCCCATGGGGATGAACGGCGACACCGCAGGCGAAATGGGGCCCCATGCTGAGCACGAAGCCCGGACACGGCGGAATCGGATGGGCAGGGCATCGGCTCTTTCTGGCCCTGTCGTTGGCGGGCGCGCAGGTCCTTTTTGCCGCCCCTGCGGCCGAGGCCTCCGGCGCGATCTATCGCTATATGGACGCCGATGGCGTCGTGCACTTCAGCGATGTCCCCGCCGACGGCCGCTACAAGCGGGTGAAATCCGCCTATCAGGAGGGGCTCGTGATCACCCCCTCCGCACGCGGCGGAGCGCCGATCCATCGCGGCTATGACCGGCTGATCGCGCAGATGGGCCAGCGTCATGGGGTTCATCCGGGGTTGGTCAAGGCGGTGATCGCGGCCGAGTCGAATTTCAGGCCGGATGCGGTTTCGCGCGTCGGGGCTCAGGGGCTCATGCAGCTCATGCCGGCCACGGCCGCGCAGCTCGGTGTGGAGCGGCCCTTCGGTGTCGTCGAGAATATCGACGGAGGCGTGCGGTACCTGCGCCTGATGCTCGACCGTTACGGCGATGTGACGCGTGCCCTTGCGGCCTACAACGCAGGGCCGGTGGCGGTCGATCGATATCGGGGCGTTCCGCCCTACGCAGAGACCCAGGCTTACGTCGAGCGGGTCCTGAAGTACTATCGCGGCTATTGGTCCGAGTTCGATCGGCCCGCGGCTCGCCCGAGGAAAAGGGGCGGGGGGGCGCAGGAGGAAGTGGCGCGTGAAGAGCGGCTGACTCAGGCGGCACCGATCGATCAGTCGAGGCGGCTGCCGCGGGGCGGGCGCTAACACGATGTCGGTCTCTACTCCTGATGGACGGGAAACCCGCGGTGGGTCGACGGTGATTCCATTTCCGCATCCCGCGCATCGACAGAAGGCAGCCGTGTCGACACCTGAAGAGACTCCGGAAACGATCGCCGCCGAGAGGCCCGAGCGGATCGTGACGTCCGATCCGGCCGCGTCGCGCGACGGGTCGGACGATTCGTCGGCGCCCGGCGGCTCTTCGTCGGGAACCCCGGACACCCCCGTCGATGCCAGCGGATTGCCCGTCGAAAAATTCTGGAACCTGCCCAACTCCGTCACGATGTTGCGAATCGGGGTCGTTCCGATCCTGGTCTTCCTGCCCCTGGCGCAGGGCGTTTCCGGCAGCCGGTTCATGGCCTGGGCATTCATCATCGCCGCCCTGACCGATTGGCTGGACGGCTATCTGGCCCGCCGCCACGGCGGCCGCGATGTCACCCGGATCGGCAAGTTGCTCGACCCGCTGGCGGACAAGCTGATCGTCTCAACCGCGCTCATCATGCTGCTCGCGATCGGTCGCATCCCCCTTTGGGGTGCTGTGATGGTCGTAGTCATCGTCGGCCGAGAACTGGCCGTCACCGGCCTACGCGGAATCGCCTCCTCTCACGGGCTGATCGTTGCTGCGCAAGGCCCCGGCAAGATCAAGACCATCGTCCAGAGCGCCGCGACGGCCTCGCTGCTCTTCCACTACCCGACGATCGGTTTGCCTGCCCACGAGATCGGGATGACACTTCTTGCCGTCGCCACGGCACTCACCCTGTGGTCGGGGTATCTGTATTTCGCCGACTATTTCGGTTGGCGTCGGGCGTCCTAGCGACAAGCGAGTCCGGCATGAGTGCCCGGCACGTTTCCCTCCCAGAGTCCAGGCCGCTTGCCGGCGATGAGCCGCCGGATCAGTCACTCGATCCCTGCAAAGGATTCAACCCATGACCAAGCTCCACGACCTCCGCGGCAAGATCGATTCCCGCGAAGCACGCATCGGCGTGATCGGCCTGGGTTATGTCGGTCTGCCGCTCGCAGTGGAACTCGGCCAGGCCGGCTTCCGCGTGACGGGCTTCGATATCGATCGGAAGAAGCTTCGCAGCCTCGCTGAGAGGCGGTCCTATATTGCGGATGTCGAGTCGAGTGCTCTCCAGACGCAGATCGACGCCGGCCATTTCGAGGCGACCGCCGATTTCGATCGACTCGCCGACATAGACGTGATCAACATCTGCGTCCCGACGCCGCTTCGCAAGACGCGCGATCCCGACGTGTCCTTCATCGCCTCCGCCGTCGAAGAGATTCGCAAGCATCTCCACGCGGGACAGCTCATCATCCTGGGCTCCACCACCTATCCCGGCACGACCCACGAGTTCGTGATTCCGCTACTCGAGGGCTCGGGCCTCACGATCGGAACCGATTTCTCCCTCGCCTTCGCGCCCGAGCGAATCGATCCCGGGAACATCGAGTTCAAGATCCAGAACGTGCCCAAGATCGTGGGGGGCGAGACGGCGATCTGCACAGATCTCGCCTGCGCAGTCTTCGACACCGTCTTCGAGACGACCGTCCCGGTCTCCTCTTCCCAGGCGGCCGAAATGGTGAAGCTCCTCGAGAACACCTTCCGCGCAATCAACATCGGTCTGGCCAACGAGATCGCTTTGATGTGTGAAAAACTCGACCTCGACGTGTGGGAAGTGATCGATGCTGCAGCGACCAAGCCCTACGGCTTCATGAAATTCACGCCGGGGCCCGGTCTGGGTGGGCACTGCATTCCGGTCGATCCGGCCTACCTCTCCTGGAAGATGAAGTCCTTGAACTTTCCGGCGCGCTTCATCGAATTGGCGACCGAGATCAACTCCGGCATGCCGGGTCATGTCGTGGACCGGATCGCGGAGATGCTCAACGAGGACCGGCTCGCCGTGAACGGCGCGCGCATCCTGATTCTCGGCGTGGCGTACAAGGCCAGCGTGGATGACATGCGCGAATCACCGGCGATCGAGGTGATCTCGGGGCTGCTCGCCCGGGGCGGCGACATCCGGTACCACGATCCCTTCGTGGGAGAGTGTGAGATCGCGGGGCGGGTCATGAAATCCGTCGATCTGACGGACGAGGAGCTCAAGACCTCGGATCTGGTCGTCGTGCTGACCGACCACCCGAACGTCGACTACGACCGGGTCGTCGCGATCGGGCCCCGGGTCTTCGACACACGGAACGCCACCAAGAACGTGAAGGCGGATCGCGAGAAGATCACGAAGCTCTAGCTGGAATTCGGAGCGGGTAGGGCGGCGCTCAGCCCCATGTACGGCGGCCAGCGCTCGAGCGAGCCAAGCCGGCCGACGGACTTCGCGGTCGCGACCGGAGGCGTGCCGCCACATTAGCCGGAAACGCTGCAAACCCGCGAATTTGAAGGCTTCATTCAGCTTCGGAGGGTTGACGAAAACGCCCGCCTCACTTAGACACTCAATCCCGTCACGGCGTGCCAGTCGCCGTCACGCGAGGATCGAACCCGTCATCGGATGGAGCGTTCTTCGAGGGTCAGGGTCGTAGACAGATGACAAGCAAGATTTCGCACGAGTAGCTCAGCTGGTAGAGCATCACGTTGCCAACGTGAGGGTCGCCAGTTCGATTCTGGTCTCGTGCTCCAAAAACATAAGTCCTGGCAGCTACTTAGGCTGCCGGGGCTTTTTGCTTTCGGATTCTGGTGGAGCCACCCACCCAGGGACCACCCATTTCGCATCATGATCCCGTTGCCTCATGTTGAATCGCATGGGTGTTTTCGACATCAGTCCATCCGAAGATGCCTGCGAGGGCCGATCGCTCCTTGGAGTCTGGCCAGTGGGCGGGGTCGAGGAAGCTGTCGTACTGATCGGTCACCATCCGGGCGGTCGCGTGACCGAGCTCCGCCGCCACGAGCTTGGGGTTGCGCCCGCAGACCAGACCAGAGCAGATGTAGGTTCTTCGCAACGCCTTCTGAGCATCGCCCTCACGTGGCTCGACCTTCGCCCGCGTCAACAACTTGACCCATCCCCGCCTGCGCCAGTTCGAACAGAACTGGGCCGTCCCCTTCTCGGTCGGAAACACCCATCCGTTTCCAGTCATGAAATGAGCCTCTCGCTGTCGGGCGAGCAACCGAGACAGGGCAGGCGTCATCCGAATTATCCACTCGATTCCGGTCTTCGTCGGTTCGTCCGTTGTCGCTTTGCCACGCGGTGGACGTGCGCGTTGGATCGTGATCGATTGACTCGACCGGCTGATGTCGTCGAAGCGGAGCGCCGCTCCCTCGCCGAATCGTTGACCCGTCAGCAACAGGTACTCAGCGAGCGGGAAGTATTTTCGTTGCGATGCAGTCTGGGGATCTCGTGCGGTCGCAAGGAGGCGCGTTAGTTCCTCTGATGTGAAGGGCTGAAACGTGACGCGCCGCGAGGAGCGCTCTCGCCGAGCTCGCTTTGTCGTTCGTCGTGGCATCGGCGTATCGAACGGTGTTGCGCTGATGATTCCCGCAAACTGAGCATCTCGGTAAATCAGCTTGAGGACTCCCATCCGATCCCCGATCGTTCGGTCGCGTCTCCCTGCCGCCACCCACTCTTTGCGAGCCAGTACCAACTGCGACGTGCTCACTCGGTCGAGTGGTATGCCGGCCAAGACCGCCTGCCAGGCACGTACGACCGACTGGTAACTCATGCGGGTCGACTCCTCGATCTGCCCCTCGAGGTCGTCGATCCATTGGTCGGAGAATGCTTTGAATGCCGGGACCGAGGGGGCGCGCCTCGGCTTCGACGCTCTCCGGTTCTCAGTCAGCCAGGTGAGGTCGCCCAGCATGAAGCGGCGATTGAGTTCGCGAACCGTCTCGTCCGCGAGTCCCTGGTTGGCGTCGGGAATCGTCTTGTCGCGC
>Ga0114950_10001803_pt1 | contig 16282 bp, 12 predicted proteins | sample N075metaG_FD_83503 | JGI IMG/M metagenome (GOLD analysis project Ga0114950, IMG submission 83503) | Deep subsurface microbial communities from Kermadec Trench to uncover new lineages of life (NeLLi) - N075 metaG | ecosystem: Environmental > Aquatic > Marine > Ocean trench > Sediment | place... | reverse complement strand
GACCTCATCCACCGCGGGGAGCTCGCCCTCTACGGCGACCTCATCCACCGCGGGGAGCTCGCCCTCTACGGTGCTCTCGTCAGGACTGGGCGCGAGTTCTTCCATGAGCTTTCTTCCGGCGGACGAAACGTTCGATAGAACCCGATCCGCGGCGGAAATCAGTTGAAACGCTTCGCGAAGGTTTGCAGGGCTCATCGACCTCTTTCTCAGCTTGTCCTCCATCGCCTCGGCGAAACGCCGGAGTCCGGACGTCTCTTCGGTGGCGTCCGTCCCATACTTGCTCTCCAGAAACTCGATGTAGTCCAGCGTCTGGTAGACCTGCTTCTCGGGCAGACTTTCGATCTTCCGTATGAGACGTTCGCGAAGTATGTCGTGCATGAACGTAGATCCGGATCGGGTCAGGTGCCGGCTCGAATGCCAACCGCAAGTTAACACCGCCCGGGGTGTGGAGGCGACGGCTTGCCCGGTCGTACAAAGCACCTAACGTTTGCTGTCATCTTGGGCTCCTCATTCCGCCGTTCGGCTTCAACACCCTTCTGACCATGACCTTTCTGCCAAATCGAGTTGTTTTGATCCGAGAGGACGCCGACCGCCTTTATGGCCGCTGGCTCGGCTCCATCGATGAGCGCCTCGATGCTCCGGATTGTGACCGGTACGAGCTCTGCCGGACGGTCCTGACTGAGATTCACTTCCCCGACCTCAGCGGGGTAGACCCGGCCACGCTTCCGGTCCCGACGCAAGTCATGTTAGCACAGATGGACGCCAGAAACGTGACGTTGGAGCCTGAATACTACGCGGAGATCGACCTGGAGCGGTACGAACGCGTCAAGCCGCTAATCTGGCTCTGGGAGATGTTCGACCGGAGCGCTCTAGCCGAAAATGTTCATCTGGGCGTCAAGTTCCGCAGGCTCCTGGCCAGGCGGATTTTTCGAAAATGTGGCCGTAACTTCAAAGCGTTCCACCATGTCAAGATCTCGTTCGGCTACAATCTGGAGGTCGGACACAACGTGGTGGTCCATCGACACGTGCTCCTGGATGATCGCGGAGGCATACGCCTGGCGGATGGCGTCTCGATCTCGGACTTCGCTAATGTGTACAGCCATTCGCACGGTATCGTCGAGGGGCGGGACATCACGACCCCGGTGACCGTCATCGACGCCGGAGTCCGGGTCACCTACCACGCTACGGTCATGTCTGGAGTACATCTCGCCGAGGGGACCATGCTCGGGGCGTTCGGCGTCGCCACGAAAGACACCGAGCCCCACGCGATCTACGCCGGCATTCCCGCGAAAAGGATCAAGGACAAGCCGGATGTGTCCCGTCGACCCCCTACACTCGACCCACTGGCGGACCTAGAAGAGTAACCCCTCCGATCGCCCTTCCGCGGGGCGACTTACCCCTCCTTTGCTTGGTACTGAGACTTCAGCCGCTCCACCACGGCCGGATCGGCCAGAGTCGTCGTATCACCCAGGGCCTTCCCTTCTGCAACGTCCTTCAGGAGCCGCCGCATGATCTTGCCGGAGCGGGTCTTGGGAAGGTCGGCCGTAAAAATCACCGTCTCGGGACGTGCGATCGCTCCGATCTTCTCGACGACATGCTGCTTCAATTCCACCACAAGGTCGTCGTCCCCCTCCTCGCCTTCCTTCAGCGTCACGAACGCAGCGATGACCTGACCCTTCACGTCGTGTGATTTACCGACCACGGCCGCCTCGACGACGGCGGGGTGGTCCACCAACGCGCTCTCGACTTCCATCGTTCCGATTCGGTGCCCAGCCACACTGAGTACGTCGTCCACTCGGCCCAAAAGCCACAAATACCCATCGTCGTCCCGCTTCGCACCGTCTCCGGGGAAGTAGATTCCATCCCACTTGGACCAATACGTCTCGCGGTACCGCTCGTCATCTCCGTAGATCGTGCGGAGCATCGACGGCCACGGCTCGGTGATCGCCAGATACCCGGCCTCAACGTCATTTCCATTTTCGTCGAGCAGGGTGACCGAGATCCCGGGAAAGGGATGGGTTGCGCTCCCCGGACGCGTCTCGGTGACCGCTGGAAGCGGCGTGATCATGATGGCGCCGGTCTCGGTCTGCCACCACGTATCCACGATGGGGCAGCGTTCCTTGCCGAGAACGCGGTGGTACCACATCCACGCCTCGGGATTGATCGGCTCGCCAACGCTCCCCAGAAGACGGAGCTTCGACAGGTCATGCTTATCCGGCCATTCCTCGCCCCACTTCATGAAGGCCCGGATCGCGGTGGGCGCCGTATAAAAGACCGTCACACCATACTTCTCACAGAGATCCCAGAAACGGTCCTTCTCGGGCCAGTCGGGCCCGCCCTCGTACATGAGGACGGTGGCACCATTGGCGAGGGGACCATAGACGATGTAGCTGTGTCCCGTGACCCATCCGACGTCGGCGGTGCACCAATAGACGTCGTCCTCCCTCAGATCGAAGACACACTGCATCGTCGCAGCGACCTGGGTCAAATATCCACCGGTGGTGTGCACCACACCCTTGGGCTTACCGGTCGTCCCGGACGTGTAGAGGATGTAAAGGAGATCCTCGGCATCCATGACCTCCGGAGCGCAATCCGCGCTCGCAGCTGCGATGAGCTCGTGATACCAGTGATCACGGCCCGCTTCCATATTGGCGTCGACCTGGGCGGTGAGGTCCGCCCCTCTTGCCACCACCACCACCTTTTCAACCGTCGTGCAGGACTCCAACGCCTTATCGGCGTTCGCCTTGAGAGGGATGATCCCTCCTCGCCTATACCCGCCGTCCGCAGTGATGAGGACCTTGGCGCCCACATCGTTAACACGGTCAGCGAGGGATTCCGGACTGAATCCGCCGAAAACCACCGAGTGCGGAGCACCGATGCGCGTGCAAGCGAGCATGGCGATCGCGGCTTCAGGAATCATGGGCAGGTAGATGGCCACACGATCGCCCTTCCCCACCCCCAAGCCCTTCAGCGCATTGGCGAGCTGACACACCTCCCGATGGAGGCTCCAGTACGTGTACACGCGGACATCGCCAGGCTCCCCCTCCCAGATCAGCGCCGCCTTGTTCCGGCGCGGCCCATCCAGGTGCCGATCCAGACAGTTATAGGAGACGTTGAGCTTTCCCCCGACGAACCACTTGGCGTGGGGGGGGTCCCATTCGAGCACCGTGTGCCATCGCTCGAACCAATCCAGTTTCTCCGCCCACGACTCCCAGAAGGCGAGGCGGTCCGCGGACGCACTCTCGTACAGGCCGCGATCCGATACGACGGCCCCCTCCCCGAAATGTTCGGGGGGCGGAAATCGGCGGGTCTCCGTGAGGAGAACGTCAAGGCCCTTGCCCTCTGAGCTCATTCGAGTCCCCCGTCGCGTCTCACGCTTCCGATCTCCTCGCCCATGTGATCTTCTCTATCCTCGGTGGCGGACCATCCGTGTGCCGAACCCCACCCCCGGGAAGCCCGAGGAGTCATGTCCGGCGCGCTCCCGCCAGAGTAGGGCGGTGCAGGAGCCGATGGCAAGCGCCGGCGGACTCCAGGAACGTCCATGCTGCATGGAGCCGCGCGCCCGCCGCGGCTCGGAGGGCCATGGCCGGATGGTGGACGGGAGCTACTTGCCCCCCGCCAAAGTGCCCCCGGACAGCGGTCTATCCCGCCAAACGTGCTGACGTGAAGAGGGTCTCACGGTCCCGCGGAAGGCAGTCTGCCGCCGAAGGCGGTAGAGCGAAGCGCTGACCGGAGCGGGACCGTGAGGCCCTCTTCCACCCTCCCGCCCGTGCTGGTTGCGGTGGAGGGGGTGGAATCCTTATCCCGCCTCCATCAGCGAAGACCTGAGGCCCTCATGCGCCAGGGAGCGCTCGAAGGCCGTGGTCGTGGAAGACGCCAACGCAGATACCGCGCTCGCCCCGGCGTCCAAGGCTTCCGACGGGATGGTGAGCTTGATGCGGACCTCCGTCTCGGCGTCGCGCGGATCGTCCCCCGGACCATCCATCCTCAGACGCACCACGAACGGAGTATGATAGTGCTCAGGGAGACAGTCGGCGGTGACCTTTGCGAGGGCTGCGAGAAGGTCGGGCATCGGCTCCAGTAGCCCCATTTCCGGGCCGGAAACGACCAGAGCGAGATTCCCCTTGAGGCCCTTCGTCGTCTCGTCCAGGAACACGTCGATGCTCACGAAATCCGGATTCCTATCGTTATGAAAAAAGAGGTATGCGCTACGGGAGCTCTCCCCCTGCCACCGGCCCTCGAACTGGTGGCTGGTCGTTTTTTGGAGACCGGAGAGCACCCAGCCAGCACGCGTGATACCGTCCTGAACCGCCTCGATAAATGGCTCCAAAGTCAACAGAGGCCGGGCGTCGTCAGTCATGGCAAAGGCCGGGGTCGGGGGATATATTGTAAAATCATGAAGTCATCGAGTACGAAGCCCAACGATTTGGTGCTACGCCAGGCTCTTCAGGAGAACGGCCACCGTTATACGGAACAGCGCGCCGCCGTTTTCAGGCACGTTGCCCGCAGCAGAGTCCACCCCACCGCAGAGGACGTGTTCCTGGGCGTCCGCACCGAGGTGCCTGGAATCTCGCTCGCGACGGTCTACAAGAGTCTCGAAACGTTGGTCAACTGTGGACTGGCCAAGAAGCTCAACCCCCCGGACGGCTCGGCCCGGTTTTGTGGTCGGATAGAGCCCCACCATCACGCGCGGTGCCTGACCTGTGGGAGTGTGTCGGACGTGGCCGGTGAGCTCGGCGGCTTGGACATCGTCGCGCTTCGGGCACAGGCCAAGGGATTCAACCTGGTAGGATACGAGCTTGAGTTGACGGGGTACTGCTTGGACTGCGCGCCGCCGAAAGGTAACGGGGCCGGCGCCTCCGCAAACTGACGGCGTCACCCTGGGCGCGCCACTTCAACTCCCGCGTCTCAGGGGTCAAGCCACATCCGATGCGTCCGACCTACTCCCCTACGCATCAGCCGCTGGCCCGCTGTCGATCCAGCCCACATCGGTCGCCCGCCCGCTGGACGCCGAGGATGTCTCCACAGTACTCCGTTGGGCCTCCCAGCAAGGGGAGCCCGTAGTACCCAGGGGCGCCGGCACGGGAATGCCGGGTGGCAACGTCGGCCGGGGCATCGCGCTAGACCTCGGCGCACATTTCAGGGCGATGGAGCCGTTGGACGTGGCCGGCCGTACCGTGCGCGTGGAGCCAGGTGTCTTGGCCGGAGATGTAGACCGGGCGGCCCGACAGGCAGGGCTGTTCCTTCCTCCGCTACCATCGAGCGCCGACCGATGTACGGTCGGCGGGATGGTTGCAAACAACGCGTCCGGGGCGCGGACCTTCAAGTACGGAGCCACCCGTGACTGGGTCCAGGCGCTCGAGGTGGTCACCGCGGACGGGAGCCAGTATCGGCTCGCGAGGGGTGAGACCGTCCCTCCCGAGTTCGCCAGGCTCCACACCGAACTCCAGGCGGAGCTGGGGAACGAACCCGCGGGGTGGCCGAATGTCCGAAAGAACTCCAGTGGCTACGCACTCGACCGGTTCCTGCCGGAGGCGGATACCGTTCAGCTCGTCGTCGGGAGCGAGGGGACGATTGCGGTGGTGACATCGGTCACGTTGATGCTTGCGCCCGTGCCCCAGGCACAAGCCGTAGCCCTCTTAACACTGCGGAGCCTGCTCGACCTGCCGACCTTACTCCAATGGGCCCATGACAATGACGCGTCAGCCTGTGAATTCTTCGGCCGTCGCTTTCTGGAGGTCGTGTCGCTCACTGGTCACACCGTGGCCGCAGGGGCCGTCGAGGGTGCGGAGGCCGCGTTGCTCCTGGAGTTGGACGGTGACGCGGACTCCGTTTCCGCCGGAGCCGACTCGTTACGGCGACTGGCCCGCGAACTAGGGGTGCATGCCATCATCGGCATGGAGGAAATCGACCGTAAGAACCTGTGGAGCGTGCGCCATGCCGCCAGCCCTCTGATCGCCGAGTCTGCCCGGACCGGACTCGTTTCCACTCAGATCATCGAGGACTCGGTCGTGCCGCCGGAGGCATTAGGCGCCTATCTCTCAGGAGTCGATGAGATCCTTCACGCGGCCGATACGGACGCCGTGATTTTTGGCCACGCCGGCGACGCGAACGTTCACGTAAACCCTCTGCTCGACGTTGGACGATCGTCCTGGCGAGACCGTGCCCGCGCTCTCCTGAACGAAACCGCGGACCTCGTGGCCGATCTTGGAGGGACCCTTTCCGGAGAGCACGGAGACGGGCGGCTTCGGGCGCCCTTCGTGGAGCAGATCTGGGGGCCGAAGCTGACAGCGTGTTTCGAGAGAACCAAGGCCGCTCTCGATCCGGCCGGAGTCCTCAATCCAGGCGTGATCATCCCGCGCCCGGACCAGGACCCCCTGGAAGGCCTCTGGCCTCAGTATGGCGGTCTGGCGTGATCCGCTTCCCCATGATCGGCTTCCCCATGATCGGCTTCCCTGTGACCCGGATTCCCGCGACCCTCGTTCACCTGGCCCGCGCCAAGGGGCCGTTTCTGGGGCTGATCGCCATCCTGGTTCTGTTGGTCTGGACCGCCGCGGCCCGGAACGACGAGTCCGTACCTGCGAAGCCGACCGAGGTTTTAGAAGCCGTTCGGCCTCCGCCACGACCACCTCCAGGTCAAGATGTCCTCACGCTGCGGCAGGACCTTTCGGCCCTCCTGAATACACCGTCCCTGCGGACAGCCGAGTGGAGCGTCCTCGTCGTCTCCCTCGAGGAGGGGGACACGTTGTTCGCGCAGGATGAGAACCGCTCCCTGGCGCCGGCGTCGAACATGAAGATCGCCACGACCGCCGCGGCCCTCCACTTTCTTGGACCCTCGTTCAGGTACCAGACGTTTGTCTTCGCAGACGGGCCTATCGAGAACGGGGTCCTCCGAGGGGACCTCATCCTCTACGGAACGGGCGATCCGGGTATTTCCGATCGTTTCTACCGAAATCGCACCTATGTGTTCGAAACGTTCGCCGACCGGATCGCCGAAGCCGGCATCACCCGCATCGAGGGCGCCGTGGTCGGCGACGCGACGTACTTTTCCGGACCCGAGCTAGGACCCGAGTGGGATCCGAGAGACCTGAACGAGTGGTTCGCCGCCTCCGTGTCGGCACTCTCCTTCAACGAAAACATCGTAACGCTCCAGATCCTTCCGTCAGCTCGCCTGGGCTTCCCGCCCCGGATTGAAACGATCCCTTTCGGGTTTCCGTTGGACGTGAGTAATCAGGCGGAGACGGTGGTGGGCCGTCCCCGTCCCAACCTCTGGCTGGACCGTGTAGAACCCACGGCGCAAATTCGCGTAGACGGGGAAATTCGGCAGGGAGGGCCCGATATTTGGCGCCGCCTCACGGTGCCGGATCCGGCGCTTTTCGCAGCCCGGGCTCTTAGAGAAGTGCTGATCTCCAACGGCATCGGCGTCAGGGCCCCCGAAAGAGCCGTCCATGTCGCGGCCAAGTCCAGGATCACAGGACGCGAGTCCTGGGCCCCCGGACTCATCGACGGTGATGAACCGCAGCTCCTCGCCCAGCACACGTCCCCAGAGCTGCTCCAGTATCTGACCGTCGTCAACCATGAAAGCCATAACCTGTTTGCCGAGACGATCATCAAGACCATCGGTAAGATCGCGACCGGAGAGGGATCCTTCGAAGGAGGCGCCCGTGCGGTTCAGGCGTTTGCTACGAGGGAAGCTGGCATCGACAGTAATCAGATCATGGCCGTCGACGGCTCCGGCTTGTCAAAGAGCAACCGGACGAGTGCCGGGGCTCTAGTCGGACTCCTGCTACACGTGGCCACCTCCGACAATTGGGACTCGTTCGTCTCGACCCTGCCCGAAGCGGGCCGCCGATCCCTCCGCAGAATGTACGGGACTCGTGCGGCCCGTAACCTTCGAGCCAAGACGGGGACCATCGATGGTGTTTCCGCTCTCACCGGAATCGTCACGACCCGGGACGGCGAGACGCTGCTCTTCAGCATTCTCTCGAACGAACTCCGATCCACCGGCGCAGCCAAACGCGTCGAGGACAGGATCGGTGCTCGTCTAGCTGAGTTCCATCGAGACGTGGTTCCCGCGCCCCATCCCACATCCCAGGGAGACTCTGCACGCGGGGTCGAGCGGGGAGCGGGGGTCGGTTAGAGCCTCCCTCGGGCCGATCGAAGTCTCTTCCGAAGCTCCACGCAGGACATCGTGGCCAACGTCCTTTCTGCGGTGCCCTGACTGTTCCATTTCACGTCGAGAAGCTCAAAGCCCTGGTCTTCGGCACCTTCCGGGTGGAAATAAAGGTGGTGGCGCCCCTTAAAATCAAGGCCCGCCTCCGAGCGCACCGTGGCCACCCAGGCACCCCCATCCGGATCCAGAAATTTCCTCACGCGCGGTTCATTACGGCGCCATTTGGCTGATCATCCAAGTCCCGATGCAGCACCAGCGCGCCCCGCCGTTCGCTGAAATCCGAAGGGAGGGAGACGTTGGAAGTAGACATCCTGAATCGGCTGAATGGTGTCACTGCGGGTTACGCAAAGCTAGGTTTGGCCCATCGGAAAGACAACAAAGTCACGTACAACCGCCTGGTCATGTACCCTTTTCGCGCACGGAAGCCCGAGACTCGAGGGGCCGTCTCGAGGCCGCCACACCTATGGACGGACGTGGCACTCATCGGGTTGAGCGTCATCTGGGGTGTCAACTTCTCCGTGATCAAGGTCGCGCTGAGGGAGTTCGACCCACTGGCATTCAACGCCATACGATTCGTGCTGGCGTCCCTGACGCTCTTCGTCTTTCTCCGCCTGGGCGGCGCGGTCCCGTTTCCCGAGCGACGACATTGGGGCCGCATCGTTTTTTTGGGCCTGCTTGCAAACGTCGTCTATCAACTCCTGTTCATTTACGGCGTCGACCGGACCCTTGCCGGTAACGCGGGGTTGGTCCTCGCCACGACCCCGGTGTGGACCTTGATTCTCGCGTCCGTTTCGGGGCAGGAGCACCACGGGTTTCCCGTCTGGGGCGGCGTCCTGGCCACGCTGGGAGGGATGGTGCTCGTCGTTCTCGGAGGGGAAGGCGGTTTCGGATCGGAGGAGGGCCTGTTGATGGGTGATCTCCTGCTCGTGCTGGCCGCCATCACATGGGCCGCTTACACCGTCGGCACACAGGATCTCACTCGTGAGTACGGAGCCCTGGCCGTGACCTCGTGGACGCTCTGGGTGGGCACCATCGGCTTGGTCGCACTTGGCGGCAGGTCTCTCTGGTCAATGGAATTCAGTGCTATTTCTGGGGTCGGCTGGTTCGGCGTCGTGTACTCGGGAGTTCTGGCGATCGCGGTGGCTTATCTTATCTGGAACCAAGGCCTCGAGCACATTGGCGGACCGCGAACCGCCGCGTTCTCGAACCTGGTACCGGTCGTGGCCCTCCTTACCGCTGCCCTCTGGCTCGGTGAGGATCCCAGTCCCACGCAGATCACGGGCGCAATCATCATCATCGCGGGCGTGTGGATCGCTCGCGTGGCCGGCGGGAAGGACGTGGAGCCTTCTTACTGAAGCGAATCAAGCTCCATCCGGCGGACTTCTATCCGGCGGACCCCGACCCCGATTCGAGCCCGGGGTTATGGAGGAGCTCCGGGAATTCATACACGATGATCCCCTCATTCGTGACCTCCGAACGGACGCGCAGACCGTCGTCCATGCCATCCAACACCTCCTCGGCCGCCGAGAGCGACAGGTTCAGCGAGGCGGCGACCCTCGTCACTGTCAACGTTCCACCCTTTTCGGTGGCGAGAAGAAGCACGCGCCGCTGAAGCCGTGCCATGATCGCGCGCCGCCTCGTCTCACGTGCCTGGATCCCCCACCAGAGCGTGCCCGTTCCCAACGCCCCCGCCACAGTCCCGAACACGACCGCCTCAACCGCACCGTCGGCCACACCGACCGTGACCATGAGGGCAGCAAAAAGTATCACTGCGACGCCCAGTACACGGCGCCCCAGACCGCCCCTCGGAAGAGGCCCATCAGCACCGAATTCGGTGCCGCGGGCAACCAGACCAGTGTCGGCTGAGCCCGCAAGAGCCGGGTGATCAGCGAATCCGGGGCCCGGAATCCGAGCGTGTTGCCACCCCAAACCACACTGCGCACAGATCATCCGCTTCCGGCGAACGACATAATACAGCAAGCCTCCGAACCCCCAGCTGAACACCGAGAGCCCGAGGAGTAACGCCACGTGACTGAGTCGCTGAAAGTGCCCTACACCGGTCCCTACGTGGCCACATCGCGGGCAGCTGCGAACCTCCATGCCCATGGGTCTCACCACGGGCCCTCGTGAAACCGCCGCCCCACACGTGGGACAGGCAGTTTCGCGTTCTCTCAGATTTTCACCGCAGGTCGAACAGCGCATTTTCCCTCGACGAATGGGTCCTCCCGGAAGCATTTTCCCTCGACGAATGGGTCCTCCCGGAAGTAGACACTCCATACTACGCGTTCGTTCCGGAGAAGATTCACCATCCACACCGCTCTTCTCCGACCGGGGCCGCGTGTCAGAACAACCGTATCAGCTTCAATCGCAGCGCACTATTAAGTGCCACCGGGCCGCCGTTGAGCCCTCCCAGACTGACCGCCACACCGCCCTGCCCCGTCCCGATGAGGAAATACGCACCGGAGGAAGACCAAAGGCGCCCCTGGTCCGAGAAATCACCCGAATCATGAACCGTAGGGGTCGACGGAAACCCTCCACTCAGCGCGAGGGCCTCCACCAGGTCGAACCCACCGAAGCGCAGCTCATCGCGGAGGGGCAATGGTCCGCGCTCGAGGACCTGTCGCTCGAGCTCGAGCGCAGCACTCCAATCCGAAAACAGATCGGTCCACTCACGGCCCATGACCGTCTCGACGTTGACGGTACTCGTCAGCGTAGTGCCAGTCAGCGAACGCAGCACGTTGTTGCTTCCCGTCTGTCCCCTCAGATACTCGAGGAAGAGCCAAGCGGCGCCACGCTCCTCCAGAGTGCCCTGCCCCGCGGCAATAATGAGGCTTACATCGGACGGCTTGCGGAGAAAGAGGCTCGCACGATGCCGGTTCCCGCTCTGGTGTTCGTCGGCCTCAGCCTCCCTCCCACGCTTTCGAAGCTCCTCTCCCACGAGGTCTTCGGCCATGTGAGCCAACCCCTCCGACAGCCAAAGGGCCTCCCTCTGCGGAGCCCCACGCTCGATGAACCTCTCGTTGTGGTTGATCATGTGTTGGAATTCATGAGCGAGGATGGGAGACACCCACCTTCGGATCAGATCGGCACCCCATACGTTCCCGTATTCACCGGTCGGATCGGGGACGATGATGTAGAAGACCTCACCGGCATTGCTGTGCTCCAAGTTCGGCATCAGATCCAGCCCGAAAAAGAACCCTCCAACGAAATCGTCGGAACCGGGGGGCGACAACCGATTTACGGTCGGCGTGAAGAGGATGATGACACGACCATTCCCATCCAGATCCGACGGATATCCGAAGTTCTCTGTGTTCACGGGGTATATGGGATTGTCGAAGAGCCCCGCAAAGAGTGTGATATCCTCCTGAGAGAGACTGCCCTCTGCCGTGCGGTCCTCATACAGGATGGCGCGCTCGGAGACCAAGCGTACCCTGGCAGTGACCTGATCGAATCCGCCATCGGCGCGCAGGACCTCGAACTCCCTCAGATCGCCGATGATGGGAACACCCCCAGGCACCCCCGGAGCGGCCCTCTCCGTGAAACCGGAGATCCCGAGGAGGGCCTCCCGGTCCCGCAGGAATAGGTCCCATTCGGCCTGCGCCGCGCTGAGCGACCCCGCGCCAGTCGAAACCGTGTCGCCTTCCCGTACCCTGAGCGTTCGAGGTGTGAGGGCCCGACGCGCGTGGTGGTCAGCAGTGCGACCCCGAGCAACACGATCGGACTCGAACACACCTGATGTAGGAGCGCCCGGCCGAAGTCCGGTGAAGGTGTAGTCGAAGCGAGCCGCCCCGATGGTAGAGGTAGACTGCACTACGGCCAGATACTCCTGCGAACTGCCCGAGCCCAAGCGCAGGCAGGTCGGTGTCTCCAGTACCGAGAACGTGGCGTCTGCCCCGAGTGCCAGATCCAGGACGCCAGCGGACCCAGTCACGCTCATCGGGAGGGATGTGCTGGCCTCTCCGCCAAGCCACACGGACACGTCAACGGAGCGAGTAGGGAGGCAGGGAGGCACGATGACGTCGAGCCGCACGGTGCTTGCCCCGATCACGGCCCCAGCGATCCCGGAGAAGAGAACCACATTGTGAGCGGCGATCGTACTGAAGTTCGTGCCATCGAGTGTGACGATGTCGCCAGCGTTCACGATGCCGGAAGAAAGCGCGCTCAGGGTGGGGGGAAGCACCGCCCACGCCTCGAAGTCGACAGATTTCTCGGGGCGATCTCGAATGGACGCCCGAATGACGTACTTCCCCAGGTCACTCCCGAGTTGAAGTCGCGCCCGGGCCAATCCGGAAGAGTCGGTCAGGCTGGCGTGAGGCGTGAGCTGGGCGCCCAGAGGCCCCGCCGCGATCTCCCATTCTAGGGGAATTCCGTCGACGGGAAGCCCTCCGTCCGCGGTCCGAACTGACACCGTAAGCAAGTCGATCAGAAACCGCGAGGGCGGGCCGAACTGACCATCCCCTGTTACGACGGTCAGAGAGAGATCCGACGGGTAAGGGTCCGTAAGCCCATGCCTGCGGCAGGTCGTCTGAGTAAGAGCGACGAGCGCGGCAAGTCCCGAGAGGACCCACCGCCGGTGCCGCGCGGTCACTCCGATCACCCTTCAGGGAATTCTTTCGAATGAAAGCAATTCGAGAATCGGACTGCCCGTCAGACGCGCAGAACCGGTCCGGACACGCCCGAGGACCCGAATGCTCTCCAGAGGGCTGAGCCGCTGAGCCTCCGCGAGCCGCTCGGGCGGTATGGCTACATAAACGAACGCCTGGTCGCCGTCCCTCATCCTGGTCAACAGAAACGGCTCCATTACGTAAAAATCCGTTCGGATCTCTTCAGCCCTTTCCAGCGAAATAAACTGAAGGTCCCACTGGAGAACCGCGCCGCGGTAATCGTCCGGTGCTGCCGTTACGTCTGCGAGCGTCACATCGGTGCGAATGGACGCCCCGAAGCCCCCATCCGCATGCTCAGGGAGCCATATCCATCCCTCCAAACGAACCCGGGCCCAGTTCCCCTCCCTCGCCAGGACTTGAAGGTTGGTGCTCGGAGCCGAGATGGCCAGCGTGTCCCCGTCAGGGGCGCTGAGAATCGTCCCACTGGCTGAGCCGCCTCGAGCCCACTCCCCGCCATCGCTCAAACTGGACGACACTGTGAAGCTGGACTGTTCCGTGGAATCACCAGATGGATCCGCGCCGAACAAAGCCACTGATCTTCGCCACACCCAAGCCCGCCTGCGCACGCGAATCCAGCCGGGAACCCGCTCCACGGTCTCGAGAAGCGTGCCCTGCTCCAGATGGCCGAGGATCTCTCCATTGGCTGCACCTCGGATGTTCTCGCCACCCTCGACGGAGACCACCAAGTCGAAGCGACCCCGGTTGACCGCCCGAAGGGATCGGTCCCAGACCCATCCGTCGAGATCGAACTGCAGCCAGTCATCCGTCGCTTCGAGCACTTCCAGACTCATGCCGGCGCGGAGTTGCCCAAGCAGTGTCCCGTTCTGCTGGGCTCGAAAGTTCTCCTCCGTCGTCAACGTTCCGGACTGGCCCTCTACGAACTCGCCGACCGCGAACAGGGGACAGAGAATGCACAGGACCCAAGGAACCCGAAGTCGCCGGGAACGGACAATCATCTTGCTGAAACGATCCTCGACGGACGGTGTTGAAAGGACGATCTTAGCGGCCTGCGAAGTACGCGGCCACTCGCTTCGACGAATGTGTTGGAGCAAGTGCCGGTCGTCAATTCCCAACCACCGGATTTCGAGCACGCTTCCATGCCCCACCTGAGATTCCTCGCCCTATGGATTTTGTTTTCCGTCGGGGTAGTGACTTCCCCTGCCGCCGGCCAGACCATCCCGTCACCATACACGTACATCGAATACTCGAAAGAATGGGCTGTTTTTGCGGGAAGGAGCGACATCAATCCCGGCCAGCTCGGGCTGGGACCGCGAAACGCCACCACGGTCGGTGGCCGCTGGGCCGCCGCTTTGGGTGGTGCGATGAGTGTGGAGGTCTCCGGAACACTGTTCATGGCAACGCGGGAGGTCCGCGATGTGTCGAAACCCGTGGGTGACCGCGTCCTCGGTATAAGCGACATCGATGTTGGCCTGTTCGACATACGGCTTCGCCTCAACCTGACGGGCGGGCGGGCATGGCATGGTCTCCAGCCCTTCATCGAGTTCGGGGGGGGGGTTGCCGCCCCCTTTTCGGTGGACCGCGTTCTGGAAGGCTTGTCGGAAATGCCCCCCGATGAACAGTTTGCTTTTGGCACTCGCTTCGCCGGAACGTTTGGCGGAGGGGCCAACTACCACGTTTCGGGTAAGATCTCTCTCCGTCTCGAGGGTGTGGTGAACCTTTGGAAGGTCAAGACACCAGTGGGATGGCTCACGGTGGATAACGACCCTCTGAGTATAAACGTCAAGGACGAGTGGGTCTCCGCCAAATCCATCACGCTCGGGGCAAGCTGGCGCTTTTGAGACGAATGCCGGACTTCGAGTCTAGAACCGGGGATTGGCTTTCGTTCGACGAGGCCCTCGCACGTATCCTCAGCCACCTCTCCCCCCTCCCACGCGAGACCGTACCGCTCGGAGAGGCACTCGGTCGCGCGCTCGCCGACGACGTGCTGGCACCCAGGCCACTCCCTCCGTGGGACAACAGCGCCATGGACGGATATGCGGTCCGAGGCCACGACGTGGCCGGAGCCACCAAGGACCGCCCCGTGGTCCTCATGGTCATTGGAGTGATCCATGCGGGAACACGCTTCGAGGGAACCGTCGGCCCGGGCGAGGCAGTGAGAATCATGACAGGGGGGGAGGTCCCGGCGGGTGCCGACACCGTCATTCGCGTCGAGGACACGGATCGCGAGGAGACGGATACCGGAAATCTCCGGATCTATTCTGAGCGCGATCGAGGTCGCCATGTTCGACCGGCCGGTCAGGATTGGCCCGAGGGCGCTATCGCCCTGGAGTCCGGAACCGGAATCGGTCCCGGGCAAACGGCCGTACTAGCCGCGGCCCGCGTATCCTTGGTCTCGGTCCACCGCCGACCCAAAGTTGCTATCCTGGCTAGCGGTGATGAGCTCGTCGACCTCGATAGCCCGTATCCCGACCCTCACCGGATCCCCGAAAGCAACAGTCACTACGTATCGGCAGGCGTTCGAGCAGCCGGTGGGACCCCCATCCGCCTGGGTATCGCGAGAGACGACGGGGCGGACATACGGCACCATCTAGCCAGAGCCGCAGACGCCGACGTGCTCGTAACTCTGGGTGGGGCCTCCATGGGAGAGGCAGACCTCTTCAAGACTGTCCTCGAAGACCTTGGCCTTCAGTTGGATTTCTGGCGGGTCAGGATCCGGCCCGGAAGCCCCATGAGCTTCGGGCGTTTGCCCTTGGAGGGCGGCGGCAGCCAGACGGTCTTCGGACTTCCGGGCAACCCGGCCTCCGCGTTCGTGACCTTCGAGCTCTTCGTCCGGCCCTTCCTGCTGGCGCTAGCAGGCCACATCAGGCTCCACCGGCCTACCGTCATGGCGCGGGCGGCCGTAGATCTCACGACGGCCGAGGACATCACCGGATTTCTGCGTGTGCGCCTGAGCCGTTCGGGTGCAGATCTCGAAGCCTCGCTCACCGGTCCGCAAGGCTCCGGGCTCGTCGGGAGTCTTGGAGCTGCGGACGGGCTGGCGGTCATTCCCGAGGGAGTGAGGGCGATTCCGCGTGGAGCGCCGGTCGAGGTGATGCTCCTCGACGATCCTCGCGGCTTGTCCTCCACACCCGCTCATGCGAGCCAACGGACTGTGGGATGATCCGGTTCTCCAGGCTAATGCTCGCCGCGACAGCGGTGCTCGGAATGGTGGGATGCGGGCTTCCCCGTTGGCCGGTCGAGGGACCGCTCATTGCGCCGTTCGGACTCCGTTGGGGGCCCAATGGCCCCACCATCCACAGGGGCGTCGACATCGTCGTGCCCACCGGCACGCCTGTGTACGCCATGGCGAGTGGAGATGTACGCTTCGCCGGCACGATGACCGACTTCGGACTCGTAGTCTGGGTCGATCACGAAGCCGCGATTCTCACCATCTACGCGCACCTTTCCGAGATCCTCGTGGTCGAGGGCCAGTACGTGACGAAGG
>Ga0114950_10001801_pt1 | contig 16288 bp, 18 predicted proteins | sample N075metaG_FD_83503 | JGI IMG/M metagenome (GOLD analysis project Ga0114950, IMG submission 83503) | Deep subsurface microbial communities from Kermadec Trench to uncover new lineages of life (NeLLi) - N075 metaG | ecosystem: Environmental > Aquatic > Marine > Ocean trench > Sediment | place... | reverse complement strand
GACCGAGAGGAGGTCGCCGAGCAAATACAGCGATACAACCTCATCGCGATTCCGGTTGTCGATATACACGGCGCCCTCGTTGGGATGGTCAAGGTGTCTGAAGCAATCGAGGCGATTCTTGCGGAGGTCGGCGAGGACATAACGGCCATGGTCGGAGCGGGTGTTGAAGAGACGGTCTTTACGCCGGTTTCACTCTCAGTCCGTCGGCGCCTCCCATGGATTCTGTTCAATCTTGTTGTCGGCATGCTGCTCGCTGGCGTGATTTCAAGGTTCGAAACGACGCTCGCGACGTTTGCAGTACTCGCCGCCTACATGCCGGTGATCGCGCTCCTTGCAGGCAATTCGGGTGCCCAGAGCCTTGCGGTCATAATCCGATCGATGGCTGTTGGAGATCTACCAGCAGGACGTGCCGTCAGAGCGATTCGACGGGAGCTCTTGGTGGGCTTGATTGACGGAACGGTCATGGCGTTCACCGCAGCGTTCATTGCTGCGCTCACCGTTGGTCTCTTCCAGTCGGGCGCGAACGATGTCGCGCCTCTCGATCTCGCAGTAATCGTGTTCGTGTCAGTGTGGATTTCGTTCCTCGTCGCGGGTCTCGTTGGCGCAGGGATTCCGGTTGTCCTGCGACGCCTTGGTCAGGACCCCGCCCTTGCCTCAAACATCTTCCTGACCATGATCACCGACATCGTCGGCTTCACAAGCTTCCTCCTCACCGCAACGTTCCTCCTCCTCTGACACTTCGTCTCTGTAGTAGTTGAGGCGTCTGTCAGCCTATCTGACCTGCATCTTCGCAGGCGAACTCATCCCATCAAGGGAGAGAGGTGAGAACCCGCGACAGCACGAATCTGCTCAAGCGATTCTGCTTTCTACCTCTCTCTCCCCTTGTGAGAGAGAGGTACCGAGCAGAGCGAGGGTCAGAGAGGGGAACGCCCCCGGCGGTCCCGCGTTCCTTGCTGAGAATGGCAATCTCGTACCTCGGTTGCTCGCGTATTCTCGGGGGAAGACAACCCGAAGGGAGTTCCTTACCAGTGGTTGAGTTGTCAGCTTCCAAGGACGGCGGTTCCTGATGAGGCGAACGGTCCGAGGTACGTGATCTGGAATCCGTTTTCGAGGCGAGCAAGGTAGTTCGGCGAAACGCTGTTGCGATCGGCCTGGGATGCGTCTGGATCGCTGATCACCGATGCTGCGGCCCCGCTGTCGACGATGTGAATCGACGCAATGGGCGGAAACAGCTCGACGATCTCAGCAATGAGGTCGTACAAATCGATGTCAGTCAGCGAGTTGTAGGTCGCCGGATCGAGCAGAACCACAACGGTATCGCCGCTGTCGGTGCCAGGCGTGCGCTGCACGATCTTGTACTCCGGCGCTGAGAGGATGGTCTTTGGTTCCTCGGTCGTCGTGGTTGTATCTGGCGCCGACCCAGGATCCTCGGTCGCTGCGAGGGTCGTGACGGGAGCCGGGATGGTTGACGAGGTAGCAGTGTCGCTGCCCGACGGTGAGCACGCGGACACAAGCACCACAATTGCTACGAAGCCGACCTTCATAACGTGTGACTTGTGTATCAGATTCATAATCCGATGCTAACCGCTTGATTCAATTGCGGCGGGCGTCCAGCCACTCTTCGTAGGAGATCCCGTCGAGAAAGGGTTCGTTGACGACGACTCGAAAGAGGTCGACAACGTAGCCGAATATCTCCTCAGAAGGTGTCCTCTCAAGCAGGTGCTGCGCCAATTCGAGTTGCGGTCTCCAAGCACGACTCCCCTGCGCAACATCCACTCTCGCTCTCCAATCGGGTGGAGCACTTGAAGCGGACGGCGCGCCCTGCCAGAACGCCGCGAGCTTGCGCGCCACCTGAAGGCATCGCCGCACATACTTCGCTGCCACGCGATCAACCTGGTGACCCGTCGCGACGTTCTCCATCCAATCAACGAACGACTGCTCCGTCACCGAGTCGGGCGACATCACCGTTCGCTCGTACAGCAAATCGATCTCGTTGAGCAGCGTCACACTGCATCTCGAGCGACGAGGCGCTGAAAGGCGGAGTGAAGTTTTACCGTCACCGGACCTGGCAAGAATTCGACGCTGCCCACGGCCGTGACCGGCATCACCTCGCGGACCGTCGACATCAGGAACACTTCGTCAGCTTCGAGCAATGCCTTGATGGGGTACCGATCTATTGACACGGTCAACCCGATTTCCTCTGCAGCCTCGATGGTCGCCTCTCTCGTGATGGACGCAAGAATCTGGCTGTCGAGGCCGGGCGTGCACACGGCTCCGTCGACGACCCAGCCGATGGAAAACGTTGGGCCCTCGAGGACCGTGCCGCTGCTGCCGAAGAGAACTGCATCATCGAAACCCTTCGATTTCGCTTCGATCGTCGCTGCGAGGTTCGGTCCATACGACAGCGTTTTGGCCCCCGTCAGTTCACTTACCCGACCATCCGCGTGCCACGGCGCCTCAAGCAAATCGAGGCGTACCGTCGTAGAAATATCCGGAAGCGCTTCGAGATAGACAGCAGTGAGATTGTCAATACCCGGTGCTGAGGCATCCATTCCTCCTGTCACATACACCCGTAGAACGCCGTCTCCTCCGGTCGCAACCTCGGTACACCACTCGGAGAGCAAATCTCTGCTTACAAGTTGTATCCGCAGATGGTCTGCACTTCGTTCAAGGCGCGCAAGGTGAGCATCCAATCTGAATACGTGTCCTTCGTAGGAGCGCATTGCTTCGAAGCATCCGTAGCCGCGCTGAAAGCCGACATCAAATATCGACACGGATGCAGAGAGTGGATCGGTACTGGCCCCGTTCATTAGAACGTTGCCGATCGTACGGGACGTCACGTGACGAACCAGTTCGTGATCGGCAGTCGCCTGTCGCGTCCGAACGCTTTCTGTGTGATACGAACTCCCGGAGCGGCTTGGCGCCGCTTGTACTCGTTTCTGTCGACCATCGAAGCGATCTTGAACGCCAATGCCTCGTCATATTCGTCTGCGACAATTTCGTCCACGGTACGATCGAGCTCGATGTAGCGATACAGGATTTCATCGAGCAGCGGATACGGGGGCAGCGAGTCAGAGTCGAGTTGATCGGCGCGCAGCTCGGCTGACGGCGGCTTGTCGATTGTTGCCTTAGGAATCACCAAGCCACGAGTGTTCCGCCACCGAGCGAGGTCGTACACCATTGTCTTGTAGACGTCCTTCAAGACGGCGTACCCACCGGCCATGTCGCCGTACAGCGTCGCGTACCCCACGGCCATCTCCGACTTGTTGCCGGTCGCGACGACCATGCCACCGAACTTGTTCGAGACTGCCATGAGAATCGTGCCGCGGATTCGTGCCTGTATATTCTCCTCTGCAACGTTCTCAGGCGCATCAGAGAAGAGGGGATCGAGTGCGCTGAGATACCCGGAGAAGAGATCTTCAATCGCAACCGTGTCGATGCGGATACCGAGATTCTTGGCAAGTTCGTATGAATCATCAACCGAACCAGACGACGAATACCTCGATGGCATAGTGATTCCGCGCACTGCGTCTGGACCGAGGGAGTCAACCGCTATGGCGGCTGTCAAAGCCGAGTCGATACCTCCAGACAAACCGACGACAACCTCATCGAATCCGTTCTTGGTGACGTACCCGAACAATCCGGCGCAGAGTGCCTCGTATATCTCTTCGAACTCGCCGAGTACGTCAGCAACCGTTCGCTCGGCAGTCGATACGCTGGTCGGTCTTTCGCCGTTGACTGCAACCACTGGGAGCAGCGGTATCGGATGGCCCTCTACCGGAAGGTCGACAACGAATCGGTCCTCGACAAATTGTGGCGAACGGTGAATGAGTTCGCCCGTCGGACCGATGACGAGTGAGGCTCCGTCAAAGACCAGTTCGTCCTGTCCGCCGACCGCATTCACATACACCACGTACACCGATCCTGCGACGGCGCGATCGGTCAACATTGCAAGCCGTTCAACGCTCTTGCCAATGTGATACGGAGAGCCATTTATGTTGAGAAGGACCTCTGCGCCGCCCACTGCCTGGCCCGTGGGCGGTCCGTCACTATCCCAGATGTCCTCACAGATCGAGATGCCGCACACGACCCCGCCAACGGAGTGCAGTGTGAGTGGCAGACGGCCCTCGGCGAAATAGCGACCCTCATCGAACACACCGTATGTGGGCAGCAGCATCTTGTGATGGATACCGCGAATCTCCCCACCCGCGATGATCGCGGCAGCGTTCGTGACGTCTCTCGGGCGTGAATCATCATCAAGTTGGCCCTCGTCGAGGCGATCGACGAACCCAACGACAGTCGCCGTTGAGCCCGAATTCTGTGCGAGCCGCTTGAGAACCGCGAGGTTCTCATCGACGAACCCGTCACGGAGCACGAGGTCCTCTGGCGGGTATCCGGGTATTGCGAGCTCGGGTAGCAACAGAACGTCGGCTTCCTGCTCCTCCGCCCACTCCATGACGTGTGTGATCTTGGTTTCGTTGCCAGGGAGATCCCCGACAATCAGGTCAAGTTGGGCTCCGGCGACCCTGAGGCTGCGTGTCACAGTCCCTCCACAGTCTCTTCGACGAGATGGGCAACCACGGCGCGCAGGCCCTGCGCGTGATCGGCGCCATTCGACACAGCACTGTCGTACGCACCTCGCTGGCGGTCAGCGCTGGTGCCCGACGCAACGATGTCTTTGACCCTCAGGACATCATCAAGACATCCGAGCTCCTCCGCCTGATCGTGTACAAAGTCGATGAGTTCGTCCATCAACTGATCCATTGCGACGAGTTCGGATCGTCCGAAGTCGATCAGCGGTTCGTCGACTCCGTAGCGCTGCGCACGCCACAGATTCTCAGAAATCAACATCCGTGAATAGATGCGCCATTTCTGGTTGTGCTTGCGGCGGTCCGTAAGCGCAGCCACAAGCGATTGATACATCGCGGCAATCGCGATAGCATCCTCGACCCTCGTGCACATGTCGGCGGAGCGCATCTCGAGTGTTGGGTATCGCGATGAAGGACGCACGTCCCACCACAGTTTGGTTGCGTCCTCGATGACGCCGGTTTCGACCAATACGTCTACGTGGCGTCGGTAGTCGGCCCAGCTTGTGAACACATCAGGCAGACCAGTGCGAGGAAGGGCTCGGAATACAGCTGGTCGGTAGCTCTTGAGGCCGGTGTCCTCCCCATGCCAGTAGGGGGACGAACCTGAGAGTGCCAGAAGGTGCGGAAGGAAATAGGTGACCTGGTTCATGATATCAATCCGAAGATCCTCGTCGTCAAGGCCAACATGCACGTGCATACCGCAGATGAGCAGCCGTCGGACCACTCCCTGAAGGGCTTCCGCGAGCAGGTTGTATCGAACCTTGTTCACATGTTTCTGTGCGCCCCACACGGCTGAGGGGTGGGTTGAGGCCGCAATGATTGCCATGTTGTGCTCGGTAACTGTCTCAGACACAAACGCCCTCAGGACACGAAGGTGATCTGCCAATTCTGATGTGTTCGCGCTCACAGGCGTCGCAATCTCGATCTGGGAACGAATGAACTCTGGGCTTGTCGCTCCTACCGGTGGATGTGCCAGTGCCTCAAGCAACGAATCAGGAAGATCAGGGACGAGGTCGAGGGAGTCTCTGTCCACCACAAAGTACTCCTCCTCCACTCCAATCGTGAACGGCTGGGTGACTGACCTCATAGCTCCTCAGGTTTCCTGACGCCTTCGACCAATCGTACCCGACCAGGAGAGTGTTGATCGATGCCGTCTGTCAAATCGGCGATCAGACGCCCCGGTCGCAAAGGGCGAGGCTTCGCCACTCCTGGTGGAGGAATGGCAGAGCCGAGACCGCACCGAGTGGGGATGGAAGGTCGTCGAGGTGGCCGACATGCACCGTTCGACGCTCTCCTGGAGCTATTGAACCGTGCGAAGGTCAACGTCCGAGAGGGCGTGGCGCAACGCCTGCTCCTCGCCAGGACGCACAGAGAGCGTCAGAACACCACCGCCACCATGTGGCGCGTGTCGAATCTGGATATCCCTCAGGTCGACGGCGGACTCTTCAAGTGCGCGCCCGACACGAGCTATCTCGCCCGGCTCGTCCTGGAGCACAACCCGCACCGCGACAACGGGCGCACCAAGGGATCGTCGAAGCTCCCTTGAGTTCGACAAGTAGGCAAGGAGTTCGTCGTCGTTCGACCGAACTGCTGCCTCAACGGTGTCGAGTTGTTGGCGCAACGCGTCCACGGCTGCGAGCACAGCCTCACTGTTCGACTTGAGAATCTCGACCCATGGCAGCGGTTGAGATGCCGCGACGCGGGTGAGGTCCCTGAAACTGCCAGCGGCAAGGTCCATCGCGCTTGTCGTGTTGGATGCCTGGGTGAGCAATCCTGCTGCGAGGAGCTGGGGGAGGTGGCTGATGGATGCAACAGCGCCATCGTGTTGCGCGGCTGACATGACCACAGGGTTCGCTCCGAGCTCGGTGACAACTTCGACGACCCGCCTCATTGGGTCGGGCTCCGACCCTTCGATCAGGACCCAGGTTGCGCCCCGAAAGAGGGCGGGCGATGCGGATTCCGGACCCGCCGTCTCCCTTCCCGCCATTGGGTGTGTGCCGACGAAACCATCGATGTGTGCTGCCGCGACCATGATTTCCGCCTTGATGCCTGCCACGTCCATCACGACAAGCGTCGTGTCGAGTTGGGACAGAATTTCGATCGTTGCTTTTGGCGGAGCAGCGACGATCACGATATCGGGTTGCTCAGAAAGAGTTTCGTCAATCGAGTCAACGATATGCGATACGAACCCTCGTTCAAGGATGATCCTGCTCGATGCTGGATCGGCGTCGTATCCCGTGACAACCCAGCCAGCAGAAGTAAGACCTGCAGCTATCGACCCGCCGACGAGCCCGGTCCCTATAACGCCTACGGTCGGCATCGGCATCTTCCTACGGCCATGTTTCTCACGCTGCTCGCCTATCCACGATCAAGAACTTGAAGTACGCCGAGGCTATCGCAGAATCGGGGGACATTGCGCACACGATGCGGCTTCCGACCATCGCGTGCCAACATGGTCCATCCTACGCTTGTGCAATGCAACGGGTATTGATCACGGGAGCTGCGGGGTGGACCGGCGGACACCTCGCGCGGCGCCTCGAAGAGGACGTCGACCTCGAGATACTCGGGGTCGACGATCGCGAGCCAAAGGTTCAGTTCGACTCACACTTCGAGCAACTCCCACTCGATCGCCTCACGCTCGCGCAATACGTGCTCGACGTGGAGCCGAACATCGTATTTCACCTCCACTCCGTCCACCCAAGGTCCGTGCAGGGGCAGAGCAAGGATGCTGAGGAACGAATTGTCGGGTCACTCGCCCTCTTCGGCGCGCTTGAGCGGCTCAAGACCGTGCAGAAGGTAATCGTCAAGTCGGATACGGCGTTCTACGGAGCAAGTGCGCGCAACCCATCGGTTCTTTCCGAGTCGGCGAGACCACACGGTTCCCCTTCACGGTACGAGCGCAACCTCAGAGAGATGGAGCAGTTCATTGGCGACACAGCAGGCCGCTACCCGAATATGAGCGTCACCGTGTTGCGTTTTGCGCCCATTTTCGGACCGAGCGTGGGAAACCCGATCAGCATGTTCCTCCAGATGAGGGCAGTCCCAACGATGCTTGGATTCGATCCACGAATGCAGTTCATCCACGAAACAGATGCTGTCTCAGCTCTTGTGCACGCGGGGAACGTTGGTGTTCCTGGCACGTTCAACGTTGCCCCGGAGGGACAGATCTTCCTGTCGCGTGTGTTGCGCCTCGGTCGAAGAGTTGCGCAACCGCTGCCGTCGAAACTGTTCGACAAGGCTCTCACGATGCTTCAGCGGGCCAATATTGTCATCCCAGACGATCTGAGAGGTTTGCTGAAGTTTGGCAGAGTGACCAACACGTCCGCCATGGCCAACACCTTCGGATTCACCCCGGCGTTCTCGCAGCGTGGAATTGCGCTCGATGTCTACGGCCGCAATCCGGAGACCATGGCATGACCGCGCAGGACCTTTCGTCGCTCACGAAGAAACAGCTCATCGTGTTGGCTCGCGAGCGAAATATTGCCGGACGCTCCACAATGTCGAAGGCGCAACTGGTCGAGGCGCTTTCGTCGACGGAGCAGGACGTGAACCGGCCAGATCCAGCGCCGGACGCCTTTGCTGGTATCAACATTCCGGGTATATCTCCGAGCGATCGCGCGCAAGCAAGAGAGAAACGTGACGCGCTGTACTCACGGCTGAGTTCGTTTGTCGATACCGAGGTCCATTGTGCGTGGCGGAGTTCGGATGGCCACCCGTGTGGGCTACCGGTGACTGTCGGCTCGCCAACCTGCGGGCTGCACGGAGACGGTACGACCTTTGATTGCGCCATTCCGCTCACGGGTCAGCTCGGGTTCAGCGCGTGGCCACGTCTATTGCGTCAGCTTTCGCTGGCGACATACGACACCGACATTTTCGGACTCGACCCTGTCATCGCGGAGATGGTGTGGCACGTTGTCAACATGTTGTATTTCGACTACTTCAGGGTCGATGTCGAAGGCATTGAGAACATTCCGATGGAAGGGGGGGCCGTCCTTGTGGCGAATCATGGAGCTGCGGCACTGCCATACGACGGTGCAATGCTAGGCCTCTCGGTCATGAATGAGGCAGAAATACCGCGACGGGTCAGGGTCATAGGGACCGAGATTTTCAACATGCTTCCGGGAGTCTCGCATCTGTATCGAAAGGCCGGAGGCGCCTACGCGGCACGGGAGGACGCCAGGGAACTTCTGGCGCGGGGGCATCTGCTTGGTGTGTTCCCTGAGGGGGAACGCGGGTTCATGAAGCCTGTCTGGGATGCGTACAAGGTTGGCAGGCTCGGCAGGGGCGGGTTTGCAGACCTTGCACAGGAGGCCTCCGTGCCCATCATTCCTGTGGCGATTGTCGGATCAGAGGAGGTCCACCCAACCGTCATGGTCTCAAAGCGGCTCGCCATGCTCGTAAAACTGGTTTTTCCGGAGCAACGCCTTGACGCTGTTGCGATCGCGCTCAACCCTGTGCCGCTGCCGATCCGTTGGCGCATCCGCTTCCTTCCGCCCGTGGAACCGACCGCGCCAGGTCACGAACTCGATTCCCTCGATCAGCTGGAACTCGCGGAGAACGTGCGCGTCACCATCCAGACCGCCCTCGACGACATCCTCTCCACCCGCCGCACCGCCTTCTAGCCCCTCCGTCCCCCTCCCTCCCCCTCCCCGTTCTGGCGTCCACAGCCGCAATATGTTGCGGTTGTGGACGCCAGAACGGATTAGTCGGTCCAGATCGCGGTGACCAGCGCCCGGACGGAGTCTGGATTGTCAACAAGTTGACGCCAAGTCACGCGGTACACCGTCCAGCCCAGGGCATTCGCTCGGTTCTGCTTGTCGCGATCGCGCTGAAAGGAAACCGGATCCATGTGATAGCCCTCACTGTCGGTTTCTATGATCGAACGCCGTGTCGGATATGCGAAGTCGAAACGACCGACAAATGTCCCGTCAGCTTCGGAAAGGACGAGCTGGGTTTCGGGCATCGGATACGGCATCGACGCGACGATTCGGCGAAATAGGTCCTCCAGGTCGCTCTCAGTGATGCCCTTCCACGTGAGTCTTTCCTCGACGAGAGGCCGAATAGTCCCAATGCCGTTGCGTCCCTTCTTGGCAACCCGCATGATGAATCGCTGGACGTCCCAGATATCGAAATACTCGTTGCGTAATGCTGTGTCAAGACAACGCTCAACAAGCCAAGCCGGGCACGACGCGCCCATGTCCACGACGGTGCGAGTGGCCGACGTCGAAGGTATGCCATCGATGACGACAATATCGGACGACACCAGGTCCTTCGACTCGTGGACCCGGTAACCCTCACGGCGTACCCTTAGGTGGCGACGCGACACGATTTCGATTGCGTCTGATCGTAGATCTGTCATACCCCACAAGCACGCCGCCGTTCGATGGGAGGCTGCCGCCGGACTGGTCGCGGCATACACAGCTGCAAGCACGGACCTATGCCAACTGTCTGGTGCGCCGGCGATTCCATAAACACCGGGGTGAATCAACTCGTATACCCCTTGGTCAATTCGCGCTTCGACAGTCCGCTCCTTGATTCCTGCAGCAAGTGCCTGCTGGTACGTGAACACACCGTATTGGCGACGAGCCATTGATACGAGCGCCTGTTGAGAGTCGGCCACGCCCCCACTGTGTCACGACCGATCCTCAAATGGAACACCCCTGCGCTTCTGGCGTCCACTGCCGCAATATGTTGCGGTCATGGACGCCAGAAGGCACGACGAAAGGGAGTGCTTGCATTTGTTAGCGGTTATTTGCAAAAGGCTATAGACTCCGTCGCATGATGACACCACAACTCCCGGACGTCGGATCGTTTATCAAGGAGCAACGCGAACGCAGCGCCCTTTCGATACGCAAACTCGCGGAGTTGACCGGTGTTTCAAACCCGTATCTGTCGCAGATCGAACGTGGATTGCGCAGGCCCTCTGCCGACATCCTTCGATCGATTGCTGGCGCACTGTCGATCAGGACAGAAACGTTGTACGAACAAGCGGGTCTCCTGGACACCTCTAGCTCGCCAGGTGTTGGTGATGCAGTCCATGCGGACCCACAGCTCACGACAAAACAGAAACAAGCACTGATGGAGATCTACTCAAGCTTCATCACGACCGATCAGGAGGATTCATGATCGACATGAAAACACAGAAGGAAGCAGCCACGAAGGTTGCCAAGGACTTTGCAGACAGCACCGTCGAGTTCGCCACGAAGGCCATGGACCTCGGTATTTCGACCGCAAAGACCGCCACGGAGAATGCAGGCGACTACATGAACACAGCCGTTGAGTTCGGCGGAAGCGCTGCCGAGTCCGCCACCGAGGCGCTCAAGTCAGCATTCGCGTCTGCCCAGACCCTCACGGACCGTGGCATGGACAAGGTTGCAGAGTCGAAGGTCACAGAACGTGCCCAGGCACGCGTTGATGCAGTCCAGGAGAAGATCGACGTCGATCAGATCCAGGACCAGGTCGCCAAGCTGCGTGAGCAGATGGAGAGCGTCCTGACATCATGGAAGGACTCCTTTCGTCCTTCAACAAAGGTCGCGGAGGCACCAGCCAAGAAGACAACCGCCAAGAAGGCTCCTGTCAAGAAGGCAACGGCAACCAAAACCGCCACCAAGAAGGCTCCCGTGAAGAAGGCATCGGCCAAAGAGACGACTGCCAAAAAGTAGCCACAACTACACCGAAAAGGTGGGGTGCCGCATCAAGCGCACTCCACCTTTTTCGCGTACCCAGGGTTGCCAGACGCGTATAGGTGCTGCACAGCCCACAGAAGGGACCTGTCCCACAACCGTGGGTTCCCCGACCGCTATACGTGTTCCACAACCCTGGGTTGCCAGACGCGTATAGGTGTTGCACAGCCCACAGAAGGGGATGAGGTGTTAGCTGGTGATGAGGGGCTCGGTGGTTGCGGAGTCGTCGATCCACGACTGGATCATGTCAAGGGTCGGAAGACGTTGCACGATGCGCCGACGGATGTTGACGTACGACATCGACTCCATGAGGTTTTCAGCGTTGCGCCGACGAAGCACTTTGATGGTGTCGACACCAACCGCTGAAAGCAGATCGGTGTACTCCGAACCGCTACCACTCACGCGCATCATATCTGCCTGGTGCGCCCACTTGAGAATGTCAGCCGTGGGAAGACCAGTCCGCTCCGAGATGACACTGCGGCCCTTTCGAGTTGCGGCCTGACTGAGCAGTGCCTCCGTTGTCCTCACATTTGCTTTGCGCAACTTCGTTGCGTTTCGATGTCCGATAGATCTGATGGACGCAATCGACGCCATTTAGTTGCTCCCCGAGGTGCTAATCATGCAACGCATGTTCCGAGACTACTCGTGTCGCTGCGCCCGTGTGAGAGACACCTCACCAGCATCACAGGTCTTCCATTCGCTCGTATGCCTTGGGAGCCAGGTAGTCAAACCACACCTCATGCAGGTTGGACGAATGCGACCGGGCGATATCGAGTACGTCGATCGACCCCTCCTCACCCAGTAAGTGCTCCCAGATGGACCGATCAAGAAGCACAGGCCATCCCGCGGAATACCGATACCTTGGAACCACTGCGTCGGCGTCTTCTGCATCACCAGCCTCGATCAGCAGTTTGACAGTCTCATCGCTCACGCCGGGTTGGTCGCCCTTTGCAACCAGACACCTCTCGTAGTCTCGGTTTCGCGACGCAAGGTCGAGCGCTGCCCTCAGGGGCGAGGCACTGCCCTCCTCCCACTCTGAGTCGATCACGACGACCAAGTTCTTGAAATCGACTGCGTCGATCACTGCCTCCGCGTCAGAGCCCACTACCACGAATACCTCGGCAACAGGCCAATGAACAGCATCGTCAACTACGTGTTGAAGCAATACCTTGTCCTGAACAACTGTGGTGTACTTCGGGTTTTCGAAACCCTCGCCTGCATCAGCGGCAAGGATGATTGCAATGGTGGACATCACGCCCGAGGGTAGCCCCGGTCAGGATTCGGTCACCGGCTGCTCAACCTGAGAACGTTCCTTGGTTCCCTGAATGCGCTGCTCGTTGATCCAATTCTCGAAATCGCCCAACGCAACGCGCCACTCCCTGCCGAACTTGACGGCTGGCAGCTCGCCACTGCGCAACAGTGAAGTAACGACGAACGTCGACACATCCATGTATTCGCAGATGTCAGCCACGGATAGCCACTGCTTGTCGAGCTCAACTCGTATTCGTTCCATGCCTACACAATAGAACAGGTGCGCTGTTCGTTCCAGACGTCCGAGAAATCTCTTGCGCATCCGCGCCGAAAGACTTATCTTCGAGCGGGTACAAGCGAACCAATGAGTTGGCTGTCAGACGTTTCTGCCGAAAACAGCTTTCGATGAATCGCTTGATGCCGATACCAGTGGCACGACGCTGACGCGTCGCCCAGCGCGCCAGACAAATTGCGAGGCGCAGAACTGGATCGACATACCAAGATCGTCCGCGCGTCAGACACGATCTGATGCGCGGTGCGGGCGGAGAAACAACACCGGTGGTTCGCCACCGGTGTTCGTTTGTCTTGACCGTGGCAGAACGACTTGCGTACTATGTAACAATATGGTTACATACACACCATGAACGCAATGGCGGCCCTCGCCGACCCAACCAGAAGAGAGATCGTCGAGGTACTTCTCGCGGCGCCAGCTGACGCCGGAACTCTTGCGCACATGTTCCCGATTAGCAGACCGGCGGTCTCTCGACACCTCAGGGTGTTGCGAGAGGCAGGAGTTGTGCGATCTGAGATTGTCGCGCAGCGACGGATCTACCACATCGAATCAGCGCCGCTCAAAGAGATTGACGCCTGGATGGAGCGATATCGCGAATTCTGGACAGACCGCCTCGACAGACTCGATGCCCACCTACAAAAGGAAACATGACAATGTACGGACCACTAGGAAGCCTGGACAAGACAGCCGACGGAAACGTGATCACCTTCAATCGCACGCTTCCGGCCCCGCCCGAGAAGGTGTGGGAAGCACTCACCACCTCAGACGGGGTCATGGCGTGGCTTGCGCCAATCGCCAGCATTGATGCACGTTCCGGCGGCGCCGTCGAGATCGAGTTCGATGACGAGAACACCGTCACAGGCGAGATCACTCAGTTCGACCCGTACTCGCGTTTCGCCCACACGTGGATCATCAACGGCGAAGTACCGTCGGCTGTCAGTTGGGAACTGGTACCCGAAGGAGCCGGGACCGCGCTGACCCTCATCCACACCCAGTTGCCCGACGAGATGGCCGGTGGGTACACACCGGGATGGCACGCCTTCATGGCCCGGCTTGATGCCATGCTGGCAGGCCAGCCACTGCCAGATTTCATGGACGTTGTGGGGAGTGTTGCCAGCTCGTACTGATGACTCAGGTCAACTGAGTTCGACAATTCAGAGGGCTCGTCTCCGCGGTGTACCGCACGAGGCGAGCCCTCTTGTTATTACGTGCAGAGTCCGACCGTGGCTAGCTCTGAAACATAACGCGTATAGTTCGCGAATTATGGGAATTGATACGACTCGACTCAGGTTATAGTTAATATACCAACTCAGTATTTACTATATTGTGCCACGCAGGTAGTACAACGCAAGGAGCAACACCATGGCAACAGCCGTAGGAATCGACCTCGGAACCACGAACTCAGTCATCTCGGTCCTTGAGGCCGGAGATCCAACCGTTATTCCAAACGCGGAAGGCAACAGAACGACCCCATCGGTCGTTGCATTCGCAAAGAATGGCGAAGTACTCGTTGGCGAGCAGGCAAAACGCCAGGCCATCACCAACCCTGACCGCACGATCCGTTCTGTGAAGCGCCAGATGGGCACGGACTGGACAATCGATGTCGACGGCAAGTCCTTCACGCCACAAGAGATCTCTGCCCGCATTCTTCAGAAACTTAAGGCAGATGCAGAGGCCTATCTCGGCGAGCCAGTCACCAAGGCGGTCATCACCGTGCCCGCGTACTTCGGTGACGCTCAGCGCCAGGCAACGAAAGAAGCCGGACAAATTGCGGGTCTCGAGGTTGAGCGAATCGTCAATGAGCCAACTGCCGCAGCTCTGGCATACGGCCTCGACAAGAAACAGCACGAAGAGACGATCTTGGTCTTCGACCTCGGTGGCGGAACATTTGACGTGTCCGTGCTCGAAATTGGAGAGGGCGTCTTTGAGGTCAAGTCGACCGCAGGTGACACCACCCTCGGAGGCGACGACTGGGACGAGAAGATCATCGACTGGATCGTCGAAGGTTTCAAGGCAGAGAACGGCGTCGACCTCTCCGCCGACGCCATGGCTCTGACACGACTCAAGGAAGCTGCGGAGAAGGCGAAGATTGAGCTCTCCACTGTGCAAGAGACGGAGATCAACCTGCCATTCATCACAGCAACGGCCGACGGTCCAATCCATCTGCTCAGAACCCTGAAGCGATCCGAATTCGAGCAAATGACAGACGACCTGCTTTCGCGGGTACGTGCGCCATTCAAGCGCGCAATCTCAGACGCCGGAATCGCTCTCTCGGACCTCGATCACGTCATCCTGGTTGGTGGGTCGACCCGCATGCCAGCGGTTCATGCACTCGTGACCGACCTCGGGGGCAAGGAACCAAACAAGGGTGTGAACCCCGACGAGGTCGTTGCCCTTGGTGCAGCGATTCAAGCCGGAGTGCTGTCCGGAGACGTGTCTGACATCCTTCTGCTTGACGTCACTCCCCTCACGCTCGGCGTGGAGACCGAGGGAAGCGTGTTCACGAAGATGATTGAACGCAATACAACAATCCCTACACGTCGTTCGGAGATCTTCACCACGGCTGCAAACAACCAGCCCGAGGTCGAAATTCACGTGATGCAGGGCGAACGTGCAATGGCAACAGACAACATGAGCCTTGGACGTTTCAAACTGCTTGACATTCCGCCGGCGCCCCGTGGTATTCCCCAGGTAGAGGTCACGTTCGATATCGATGCGAACGGCATCGTATCAGTCTCGGCAAAGGATCTTGGCACCGGCAAGTCCCAGCAGGTCACCATCACTGGTGGCACGGCGCTTGACAGCGACACGATCGACCAGATGATCAAGGACGCTGAGGCGTATGCAGCTGAGGATGCTGAGCGCAAAGATGCGGCCGAGAGCCGCAACTCGGCTGAGCACTCCGTCTACACCGTTGGCAAGCAGCTCGCGGAGCACGGCGAGGCCCTGACTGACGACGACAAGTCACCCATACAGGAGAAACTTGACGAGCTCAAGACACTTCTTGAGGATGACAGCGCGTCGACCGACTCGCTCAAGGAGGCCACGAGTGCCCTCATGGAGTCTGCCCAGATCATCGGTGAGAAGATCTACGAGGCGGCCCAGGCAGAAGCAGCCGCAGCGTCGGCCAGCGACACAACCGAAGGTGGAAACAACGATGGTGTTGTGGAAGCAGAGGTCGTCGATGCCGAGGTTGTCGAGGACGAAGAGGCCTAGAAGAGTGTTGATTAGTGCCGTCTGCCAAATCGGCGATCAGACGCCTCAGTCGCAAAGGACAAGGTTTCGTCACTCCTTATGTTGGAATGACGGAACCGAGGCCACAGCGTGTGGGGAAGGATGGTCGTCGAGGCGGCTGACATGCATTATCCGACGCTCTCCTGGTCGCTTGGACGCAGGCATCCGGATCGGAACCTACGTCCAACGTGGCACCATGGAGACACCATGACTGATACATCACTACCAGCCAACACAGT
>Ga0114950_10001798_pt1 | contig 16304 bp, 14 predicted proteins | sample N075metaG_FD_83503 | JGI IMG/M metagenome (GOLD analysis project Ga0114950, IMG submission 83503) | Deep subsurface microbial communities from Kermadec Trench to uncover new lineages of life (NeLLi) - N075 metaG | ecosystem: Environmental > Aquatic > Marine > Ocean trench > Sediment | place... | reverse complement strand
GACGCAAGCCTCCTCGTCGGACTCGGGACCCAGATCGACCCCCGCCCCGAGCTCGGGGGGATCTTCGCTTCGCGCTTCTTCAGCTGAAGCCAGGGCGTCGGCGTCGGCGCGCTCGGGTGAGTCGGACATGATGGCGGCAGGTTACAGAGCGCCCCAGGCGCCAGCAACGAAGAGCCTGCGAGAGAGCCCAGGGATCGCCCAGGCGATGGCCGGATCAAAACGAGCCGAAACGACGAATTCGCGCGCCGTGGAGCCTTCCGATTTCGAGGGGTCCTGGTCGTCTTTGTTAGTTGCCGCCAAAGCGGACCCGAGCCCCACGAAACGGCGTCGCTCCCCACGCGGAGGCGCCCGCTCGGAAATTCCCCCCGCCAAAGCGGAGAGCGTGCCCAAAGACTCGACAACCCCGACGAAGAATCTGTTCGCCGAGACTCCGAGGACCGACCGGAATCGGGCCGCGTCGGGCCGGCTCTGATTCTCGCCTCAGCAAGAACCCCTGCGGGAAATCCGACCAAAGCGTTGTCACGCGATGCCTGATTCGAATTATTGAAGTTAATTCACTACGAAGTAAAAAAGCTACGAATTTGTGCACGGAGTCACGAAATTCGCGTAGGATGGCCCGACCTGGGAAGGCACGAGGGAGCACCTGTGCCGATTTCCCCCTTCCGACCCACTCCGAAATTCACCCGCTGGCTTCACTACGCCGCGCTGTCGACGATGCTCCTGGCTCATCCCGCGGCCGCAGCCGTCTGGACCGGCTACGACGTGGCATTCAGCAAGGCCGCTTACGCGGATCCGTCGGAGGCCGCGAACCAGGACGCGATCACAGCTGCGGTCGCCCTCACCCGCGGAAACAACCAAGGCCTGTACAACGCCGTCCTGGAGACCAGCTTCCTGAGATACGCCAGTCCGGCCGACACGGAATGGGCCTTCGCCGCCGGCAACTCGACCGAAGAGCTGTCCGCGACCAACTACGCGGCGCTGCAATTCGATGACTGGACCACGGCACACGGGGGAAACCCGCCGTCGACGCTGGGCCAGAACGCGGTGCTCCATCTGATTTCCGAAGACATCTATCTGGACATCCGATTCACCGGGTGGGGCTCCGGAAGCATTGCGGGCGGAAGCTTCGCTTATCTGCGATCGGCCGCGCCGATTCCGGAACCGTCCACGGCGCTCCTCGTCGGGCTCGGGCTGATCGGGCTCAGCTCGCGCCTTCGCAGGGAACCTGCGGCCCGCGCCTGATTCGTTCGGGCGAGACCTGCGCACAGGGTTTCCCAGCCTCGTCCTGCCCGCGTCCCGGCCCCGTCGCCGAATCCGCTTCGTCGCCTAATCCGACAGCAGGATCTCGCCGGCTGTCATCTTCTCTCCGATCTCCGCCGCGGACCAGAGGCCCCCGTCTTCCTCCTTGGTCAGGCCCTCTGCCGTCACCACCCTCATCTCGGCGATGCGACCTCCGCCGGCCAGGAAGGTCTTGCCGGTCATGTCCTTGGCCATGTCGCTGGCCAGGTAGACCATCAGCGGCGAGACGAGCTTCGGATCGTAGGCGGCCGCTGCCTTGTCGCTATCGAAGCCCGGCAGGTCCTCGGTCAACCGCGTGTGGGCAACCGGCGCCAGGATGTGGCAGCGGATTCCATAGCGCTGGCCCTCGAGCGCGAGACATCGCGTAAAGCCCGCGATCCCGGCCTTGGCCGCTCCGTAGTTGCATTGCCCGAAATTTCCGTTGAGACCACTCGTCGATGACGTGTTGATGATCACGCCACCCGCGCCCCGTTCCTTCATGTGAACGAAGATCGGACGCGTCACGCAGTAGGTGCCCTTCAGATGGACCGCGATCACGGGATCCCAGAGGTCCTCGGTCGTCTTGGCCAGACTCTTGTCCCGCAAGATGCCCGCGTTGTTGATCAAGATGTCGACCTGGCCGAACGCCTCGAGTGCACCCTTCAGGATCGACTCGCCGCCCTCGACGGTCGAAACGTTGTCGTAATTCGGCGCGGCTTCCCCGCCAGCCGCCTTGATCAGATCAACGACCTGATCGGCCATCGCCGAGCCCGAGCCCGAGCCGTCGCGTGCACCGCCGAGATCGTTCACGACGACCGCCGCGCCCTCGGCCGCCAGGGCCATTGCATGTTCGCGTCCCAGTCCCCCGCCCGCGCCCGTCACGACCGCGACCTTTCCCTCCAACAGGCCCATGGTGCACCTCCTATCAGCGGGCTTCGGTGTCCCGATCGAGAACGCCGGTCCGCGTATTGTGTATGCCGCGTGAGCCCAACGCCCGCACGCCGCCGGACGCCTTCCCGGGTCGGCGGATCGGCACCTTAGCCGAGCCCCCGTCGCCGGGCGAACGTCAGTGAAAGAGAATCGTGCGCAGCTCCGCAAACGCCTCGAACCCCAGGTTCTCGTACAACTTCGAGGCGCGTTCGTTGCCTGCGACGACGGCGAGCTGAACGTGCGAAGCACCCGAAGCGAAGGCTTCGCGGACGATGGAGTCCATCCCGCGGCGCGCGTAGCCGCGGCGCCTGACCTCCGGCCAGGTGTAGACGCCTTGTACCAACCAGCCCTCGGACCGCCGCACGTCCGCGTAGGCGACGAAGATCGTTCGACCGTCCTTGGACACGATCCGCGCTCGGGAAAGCCGCCCTTCGACCCATCGCCGAAAGCCGAGTGGATCCGCCTCGGCGGGATCGGGCCGATCCTCTTCCCACAGGCTGGCGCGCGCGGCGTATACGAGTTCCTCGAGATCCTCGGCGCGTGCCGGGCGCGCGACGCCGGGCAGGTCCGGTGCGGCGGCCACCATGGCGTCGGGCCGGAGTCGGTACGCAATCTCGATCCGATCGATCAGCGAGCGACGTCCGACCGCCCCGAGGGCTTGCCAGATGGGCGCAACGAGCTCCCGATCGCTCTTCACGAGACCGGTTGGGATGCGCAGCAGGTAGGGAATCAGCAGGTCGAGCACCTTCGGACTCATGCCCGAGCAGAGCACGACACTCGGCCGAACGGCCGCGACGCCAACCAGTCGTTCGCCCGCGTAGGCGCCATAGACCTGCGGCAGCACATCCCCAGGCCCGAGTGAGCCGCCAAGCCTCGAGACGAAGTCGATCAGGACGAGATTCTCGTCCGAAGCGGCACGCAGGAATTCGAGGGTCTGCGCCTGTTCGTGCGAACCCAGCCTTCGCGCACGCAGCGTCTCGCTCGTAGCATTCCCCATCAGCCGAGTGATCCCGGGGCCCTAGCCCTCGAGGACGACCAGAATGTCGCCTTCTTCGATGGCCTGGCCCTCTGCGACTCTGATCTCGAGGACTCGCCCGTCTTCGGGCGCCTCGACCGGGATCTCCATTTTCATCGACTCGACGATGAGCAGCACGTCGTCTTCTTCGACCTCCGCGCCCACCTGCGTCTCGATCTTCCACACATTGCCCGTGATCTGGGCCTCGACCTCTATGCTCAAGCCTCGTCTCCTGCCGACGAGTCGGTGTCGTACCGACCGGAAGTCCAAGCATGCCGACCCGGCGAGGCGGAGGCAAGCGGTGCGGCCGGGCTGTCCGGGAACGCGACGACATCATTCTGCACTGAATCCGCGCAGCCTCGCGACCTGCTGCTACCCTACGCCGCCCTCGGAGGGGCCATTGCTCGAGACCGTCACACAGGGATTCAAGAACGCCACCGAACGCTTGAAGGGTGTTCGTGAACTGAGCGAAGATCTCATCGACGAAGCGCTGCGCGATGTGCGCATGTCGCTGCTCGAGGCGGATGTCGATCTCGCTGTCACGCGTTCGTTCCTGGCGCGCGTCAAGCAGCGCGGTCTCGGCGAGAAGGTCCAGACCCGGGTCCGGGATCACACCGGCCGAAAAATCAAGGTCACGCCCGGCCAGCACTTCATCAAGATCTGCCAGGAAGAACTCGTCGAACTGATGGGCCCGGTCGACTCTTCCCTCGCGAATCGCGCGGGCCTGACCTCGATCATGCTGGCGGGGCTCCAGGGCGTCGGCAAGACGACCGTCGCCGCGAAGCTCGCCGTGCATCTCAAGAAGCTCGGGAAGAAGCCGCTGCTCGTCGCCGCCGACGTCTATCGGCCCGCAGCGGTCGATCAGCTGGTCACGCTCGGCGACTCGATCGACGTCCCGGTCCACCACGGTGGTGAGGGCGAGCTGCCGCCGGCGATCTGTGCCGCCGGCTTCGCGCGTGCCCGACGCGAGGGCTTCACCGCCATCATCTACGACACCGCGGGCCGACTCGCGGTCGACGAGAACCTGATGGCGGAGCTCCAGGAGATCGTCGCGGGTGTCGAGCCCGCCAATACGCTGCTCGTGTGTGATGCGCTGATGGGCCGCGACGCGGTCAACGTGGCGGGCGCATTCGCCGAAAAGATCGATCTCGACGGCGTCATCCTGACAAAACTCGATGGCGACGCCCGAGGCGGTGCGGCCCTTTCGGTCAAGGCCGTGACCGGCGTCCCGATCAAGTTCCTGGGCACGGGTGAGACCGTCGACCGGCTCGAGGAATTTCGGCCGGAGGGTCTCGCGTCCCGAATCCTCGGCATGGGTGACATCGTCGGCCTCGTCAAGGACTTCGAGGAAGTCGTCGACGAGAAGGAAGCCGAAGAGGATGCGGCGCGAATTCTCAAGGGCCGCTTCGGGCTCGATGACCTGCTCAAGCAGATGCGGATGATCCAGAAGCTCGGTCCGCTCAAGGAAGTCTTCTCGAAGATGCCCGGAATCGGCGGGCTCGCGGATCAAGTGGACGAGGGCGAACTCACGAAGGTCGAATCGATGATCCAGTCGATGACGACGGCCGAGCGCAGCGAGCCTCGGATCATCGACAAGAGCCGCGCCCGGCGGATCGCGCAGGGTTGCGGCCGGAAGATTTCGGACATCGAGGGGCTGATCGATCGATTCGGCCAGATGCGCCAGATGATGGGCGCCCTGGGCAAGCAGGGCGGAATGCTCTCGGGACTCGCCGGCGGTGGCATGCCGGCGATGGGCGGAATGCCGGGCGGCGGCATGGGCGGCATGGACCCCGCGGCCCTCTTCGGCGGCCGGGGTGGCCGCAGTGGCGCCACCAAGAAGCGCCAGGACCCGAAGGCCAGGAAGAACAAACGAAAGCAGCAGCGAGCCTCCCGAAAGAAGAAAAGGAAGTAGGCTCTCCCGAATCGGCGCCAGGGGGAACCGCGCAGACCCAGCGGCAACTCACACATCCGGACCCACTGGAGCCCGACCAGACCGCTCGAGAATACGACCTCGGGCGCGCCCTGAAAAAGACATCTCTCCCCCCCGTTTCAGCCTCGCGGTCTCCGCGGGGAAATGGCTCTTTTCCACTCCGATTTTGCCGGCATCCTGCCGATCGGAGAGGGGGAGAGGGAGTACATGAAGCATCTGCTGCGAATCCTATTGACCGCCTCGATCGGCTCGGCCATCGCGGGCCCCTTTGCCACCAGCCCCGCCCATGCGACCGCGGACGATTTTCCGCGACCGGCCGCTCTCGAACGCGATATCGCATTCTGGATGCGGATCTACGGCGAGGTCGGCACCGAGGCCGGACTCCTCCACGACAGCCGCAACCTCGCGATCGTCTACGAAATCACGAAGATCCCGACGGGTCTTTCCGGGAGGGCGCGCGAGCGTCATACCGACAAGCGCAAGAAGCATTTCAAGCAGATCCTGCGCAAGCTCGCCCTGGGACAGCGATCGGGCCTCACGGGCGAAGAAAAACGGGTTCTCGCACTGTTTGGCGACGATGTCTCGAGCCGGACACTCAAGGAATCCGCCAGCCGGGTGCGCTTCCAGCTCGGCCAGGCCAACAAATTTCGCGCCGGCATCATCCGGTCCGGTGCCTACAAACCGCAGATCCTCGCGAACCTTCGTGAGATGGGCCTGCCGCTCGAGATCGCGAACCTGCCCCACGTCGAGTCGTCGTATACACCCAACGTCTATTCGAGAGTCGGCGCCGCCGGCCTCTGGCAGTTCACCCGCTCGACCGGTCGACGCTTCATGCAGGTCGATCATGTCGTCGACGAACGACTCGATCCCTTTCGAGCGTCACTCGCCGCCGCGCGACTCCTCGAGCAGAACCACCGCGTCACCGGCAGCTGGCCCCTCGCGATCACCGCCTACAATCATGGCGCTTCCGGGATGCGCCGGGCCGCCCGAAAGCTGGGGACCAAGGACATCACCCGGATCGTACGCGAGTACCGCTCGCGAACCTTCGGCTTCGCCTCGCGCAACTTCTACGTCGAATTCCTGGCGGCGAACGCGGTCGCTTCGAATTCCGAATTCTATTTCGGGCCGCTCGTGCTCGACCAACCGATCGCATTCGACACGATCGACATGCCCTACTACGCCAAACCGAGCCACCTCGCGAGATCGATCGGCGTGGACCGCACCACCCTCGAAGAAGCGAACCCGGCTCTTCGACCCACCGTCTGGCGGGAGTCCAAATACATTCCGAAGGGCTTCAGCCTGCGCGTTCCACGGGCAGCGCTGCCCAGGCCACTCAGTCAGGGCATCGCCGCCCTGCCCAAGAAACACCAGCATGCCCGCCAGACGCGCGACGCGAGCTATATCGTTCGCCGCGGAGACACGCTGTCGACGATCGCGCGACGCCATCGCGTCCGCATGAATGAACTCGTCGCGCTGAACGGGCTGAAGAGCCAGCATCGAATCCGCATCGGCCAGAAACTCAGGCTGCCCTCTGACACCGCCACCGCGACGCGGACCGCTTCCTACAAGCCGAAGAAGCGGCCGTCCGCCGCGAGCACACCCGCCGCACTCCCGAAGAGTGGCTTCTATACCGTGCGGCGCGGCGACAACCTGACCCGGATCGCCGACCGCTTCGGCATGAGTGTGGCGCAGCTGGTTTCGATGAATCACCTGCGCAGCCGAAATCGCATCGCCGTGGGTCAGCGACTCCGCGTGACCGCGCAAACGACGAGCGAACCGACCGTGACCGCGGCCACTCAGGCAGCGAAGCCGGCTGCAACGGGGCATCCCGACGCGACCGCCGCGCTCAGCCCGGCCCGCAGCACCGGGTCCGACCCGAGCCCGAGCGACTTCGCGCGTTCGGAGGCCGGCGCAAACCTCCAGGCCGCAGGCGATCCCGAACCCGCTGCAAGCGACGAGAGCCCGATCGAGCCGAGCCCCGGGTTGCTCGCCGACCCCTCGGACTACACCGTCGCCAGCAATGGCACGATCCTCGTTCAGACGAACGAAACGCTCGGCCACTATGCGGAATGGCTCGGCCTGCGCGCCAGCCGGTTGCGCAAGATCAACGGGCTCCGCTTCGAAGAGCCGGTCGTCGTCCAGCAGCGCCTTCGCCTCGACTTCTCGAGTGTCACGCCCGAGGACTTCGAGCGCATCCGGGTCGAATACCACCGCGCGCTGCAATCGGATTTCTTCGCCGAATGGGAGATCGAGGGCACCCTGATCCATCGCGTGGGCCCCGGCGATTCGCTCTGGGTCCTCTCGACGCGACGCTTCGACGTCCCGATCTGGCTGCTGCGTCAATACAACCCGGACCTGGATTTCGACGCGCTCTCCGCCGGCACGCAGCTCACGATTCCGAAACTACGCCAGCGCGGCTCGGAGACGAGTGCCGCCGACAGCCTCGCACGCAGTTCCGCGGCGGGCTGAGCGAGCCCGACCCCGCTACCGGTCATACCGAAATCGATCAGGCCTGAAAGATGGTTTCGTCGGGTAGCCGAATGGCGGTCAAGGGGCCGCCATACACGGCACCGGTGTCGATGCCGACGCTGAAGGGCGCATTCCATCGAACACCGAAATCCTCGTTGGGGGTGTGCCCGTAAACCATCGTCACGCCCAGATCGTGGGGGAGTTCGCCCGAGGTGCGATTCCAGAGGATGTCCTCGGGACGCGACTTGCGGAGGGCGTAGGACAGGTCGCCCGAGCGCAGGTGATCCTGGCCGATCCCAGCGTGCACGAACAGGTAGTCACCCTCGACGTGCGTGAGACGCAGGCCGAGCAGGAAGTCTTCGTGGTCCTTGGGAAGCCGAAAGCATTCGCGGAGCGTGTCTTCACGATCGAAATAGCCGTAGCCCGCGAGCGTCCGGTCGCCGCCGTTCAACAGGAATGCGTCGCCTCCGAAATAGGCGTCATCGGTCCAGCCCAGAAAGTCGAGAAACATCGACTCGTGGTTTCCGAGCAGGAAGACACATTCATAGTCCCGGCTGAGCGAGATCATCCGATCGATCACGCCGGGTGAATCCGGTCCGCGATCGATGTAGTCGCCGAGAAACAGCAGTCGATCGCCCGCTTCGAGCGGGATCAGCTCGAGCAGTTCATCGAGCTTCTCGAGCTCGCCGTGGATGTCGCCAAAGGCGTAGAGCATGCGTAATGAATGCCGGTCGCGAACCGACAGCCTCCCTCCCGGCCTCATCGGGCCCACGAGACACTGCCTTGACGGAATTCGCGGGCGGGCGGGTCCTCTGGAGGCGCTTCTACGGAGTGACCGCGGAGTCGCGCCCCGCAGCCCGCCCGACTGGGTCGCCCGCCGCGCCGTCGGCCGGGTTGACGGCCGCCTGCACGGGTCGTCGGTTCGCCAGCTGTCCACAGGCGGCGTCGATATCACGCCCTCGATCCCGACGCAGGGTCACGCGAACGCCCGCGCCGTGCAGAATCGAAGTGAAGCGATCGACGACTTCGCGCGACGGGGGCCGGTAGGGTGCATCGGGATGCGGATTCATCGCGATCACGTTGACCTTCGACGGGATCCCGTCGAGCAAGCCCGGCAGTCGCCTCGCATCCTCGGCCGAATCGTTCACACCCTGCATCAGCGTGTATTCGAAGAAGACCGGCCGCCGTCGATTGATACGTGGCTCCTCGCGAAGCGTTTCGAGCAACGCTGCGATCGGATAGCGCTTGTTGAGCGGCACGAGCACGTCGCGGACCGCGTCGGTCGTCGCGTGCAGACTGACTGCGAGATGAATCGGTGCCACCTCGAGGAGCGGAGCGATCTGGGGCAACACGCCCGACGTCGACACCGTCAAGCGTCGGGGCGCCAGTGCGAAGGCCTTCGGGTCGGTCAGGATCCGGATCGCTTCGGAAACCGCCGGGAGATTCAGCAGCGGCTCACCCATCCCCATGAAGACGAGGTTCGTGAGGCCCGTTCCCGGCTCCATGCGGCGCATCGCGTGCAGCACTTGGTCGATGATCTCCGCGGTCGTCAGGTTACGCGTGAAGCCGAGTGCACCGGTCGCGCAGAAGCTGCAGGCGAGGGGGCAACCCACCTGGGTCGAGACGCACAGCGTATTGCGCCGCTCCTCGGGAATCAGCACCGCCTCGATCTGCGCGCCATCGAACGCGCCGAGCAGCAGCTTCTGGGTGCCGTCCACGGATCGCTGGGTCTCGACGACCTCCAACGATCGAAGATCGAATTCCGCGGCGAGTTCGCTGCGAATCGCCGCCGGCAGATTCGTCATCTGATCCAACTCGTCGACGTCGTTGCAATAGATCCAGGTCGCGAGCTGATCCGCGCGATAGGCCGGCCAACCACGCTGCTTGAACAACGCGCGCAACGCCTCCCGCGAGTAGTCCTTCAGATTCGGTCGTCGAAGCGCGTGCCGAGGCGCGTTCGCAGTGGTCATCGCGCCCCCCCCACGCGGGTTCGTCCCGAATCACTCCGCAGCCGCGGGCGATAGGCAAAGAAATGGATCGAACGGCCCTCGGCACGCCACTGCTCCTCATAGCCCGTCTGCATGCGCTCAGGAACTTCGGAAACGAACGGGAACGGCGCGTACGCGTTCTGAAGTCGCACCTCGCTCGACAACACCTCGTCGATCTGATGGGCGTAGGGAACATCGTCGGTCGCGACGAGCAGGGCACCGGACGGCTTCAACGCGACCGCAGCGTCCCCCACGAAACCCGATTGGATCACCCGCCGATGGCCGTGGCGCACCTTGGGCCAGGGGTCGGAGAAGTTGAGCCAGATCGCGTCGAGGCTTTCGGGTTCGAAGAGCACCTGGATGGCATGCTCGGCGCTCACGTCCACCAGCCGTACGTTCTCGAGCTTTGCGCGGGCGACTTTGCGGGCCATCTTCAGCGTCCGCTTCCAGGACACTTCGATTCCGACGAACTCGACTTCGGGTTCGCGGGCCGCCATCGCCAGCAGGAACTCCCCCCGACCAAAACCGATTTCGAGAACACGTCGGGGAATCTCCTCGAGCCCCTCCGGATGAGCCCTCGAATCACGCGGCGGGTGCGAGCCGAATACAGACGTCCAGCCCTTCTCGGCAACGTCGCTGAGAGGCACGCGGGGATCCACACCGGGGATCTCGTATTTGAGGGAGCGGCTCATGGCGGTCGGCCCGGATCCTAATCGAGGCCCGACGTCTCCGCCGCGCGGCGCTCGCCCAACTGCCCGACGACGTATTTCACGACCTTGCGGGCGGCACCCTCGAGGTCCTGGACGTCGACGACCGGCACCGAGAAGATCTCCGCTCGCTCGAGCAGATCCTCCTGGATGGTGAAGATCTCCTGAAAATTATTGACGTAGCGCTCCGACGCGCGGACCCCGCGCCCGTGTCCACGGGCGACGAGGTGCCCGTGCAGGGACTCACGGTCCTCGTCCGCGGCGAGCAGGAAGAAGACGTGGGCACGTTCCTGCCACTCACTCGGGTCGAAGAGCCCCGGTACGAGACTCACGCCATCGAGGACGGTACTGGTGCCTTCGATGATGGCGCGCTCGATCACGGCGCGAACTCCGACGGAAACCGTTCGCGATTGTTCGAGGAAACCTTCGATGACGGGGTCGAGTCCCTCGCGGACGTCGGTCAGGAGACGCGTATGCGCCTCGAAGCTCGATACGTGCAGGGTGGGGACGAGATCGTCCGAGAGCATTACGCGCATGACGTCCCGGATGGAGTCCGTCGAGATGACCCGCCCGATCGAGAGCCTTCGCGCGACCTCGAGGGCCAGCGACGATTTCCCGACACCGCTGGTTCCACCGAGCAGGAGGATCAGGGGACGCTCGTCTTCGTTCTGGAAGGAGCGCCAGTCGAGGTAGCGGTTCGCGGAATTCTCGCCGAAGCGCCGGCGCAGGATGCCGGCGCTCAGATCTCGAATCGAGTCGCGGGTCACCCGTCGATCGCCTCGGCTCCACAGCTCGCGTTCGATCTCCACGACCGCTTCGAAGGCCTGGATCGGTTTGAGACCCGCGGCGAGCAGCGAGAGCTGAAGACGCCCGGAATTGAAGGGCCATCGCCCATCCTTGCCGAGAACGTCGAGCTGGTCACCGAAAGCGGCGTCCGGTCGAGAAATCTCGCCCGGCGCGGCCTCGACCGTCAGCTCGCGAACCAGCTCGCGCAGCTCGTCCTTGGTGACGAGCTGTCGGCCATTCACCCGCTTCCAGACGGCCTGGGCGACCTCGTAGGCATTCTCGAAGGAGATGCCCTGCTCCGTCAGCGAATGCACGAGAATCCCGCGCATGAAAGGGCGGTGTTCGCCGTGGTCGTCGACCCGGACCCGGCTCAGACTCGCGGACTGCTCCTCTGCTTCTTCATCCTCATCGGAATCGGAGTCCAATTCGGCACGGGTGACGAAGCGCGACATCGACCCTCGGGGATTCACCATCCCGGTTGGCGAGTCTCCCTCCTCGAGAGCCTCGGCGGGCTCCTTTTCGACTCGATCGTTTTCAGCTCTCTCCGACACGGTCGTAGACCGTACCAGTCCCTGAGAGGTTGCGTCACGAGGCCGGGCCACAACGCGCTCCGAAATCACAAAGAAAGGAAGTTCCCGAGCGATCTGGAATGTTTTTCGTCCCCACCGCGACAAATCCCTCGGCTTTTGGCTTGACTTGAGCCACCGCCACTCATTTACTCTAGGAGTTCGCGCGAATCCCTGAGAGATTTCGCGAATGCAGCCCCCCGCGATTTCCGACGGCGCGAAGGCCCCTCGAAAGAACGGAACGGACCGGGCAGACCGAGAGCCACAGTAAAGAAAGAAAGAATGAATGAATGAGAGCCCCGTACGGGTGGGCTTCGGAGAATTCAGTGGACGATCGTCGAATTTCCTCGGGTTTCACCGGATCAGCGATGCCTGACGGCTCAGGCGGGTCTGGGGGACGGCGGGCGGGTTCGGCGTCGGCGGATGCCAAGGGCGAGGTGCCGGACGTCGTCGCGGCCCAGTTCAAGACGCGCGAAGTCGTGGACCTGATGGACCTGTCCCGAAGGCAGCTGCAATATTGGGCCAAGACGGGGCTGATCGAACCCTCGGCTCGCACGCCCGGCGGACACCACCGATACAGCTTCGACGATCTGGTGGCGCTGAAAGCGACCAAACGCCTGATCGACGCCGGCGTGTCGGTTCAGAAGATTCGCAAGAGCGTCCGCGCGCTCCAGGCCCTGCTTCCGACGGTCGGACGACCGCTCTCGGAGCTGGTGTTGGTCGCCACCGGAGACGTGGTCCTGGTCTTCAGGGACGATACGGTGTTCGAAGCCGTGAGCGGCCAGGAATGGGTCTTCGAGGTCGCCGTTTTCGAACGCGAGGTCGCGGCCTATCGCGTGAGAGACCGCGTGAGAGACCGCGTGAGAGACAACGCGAACGTACGCGCGACAGGCAGGTCGGTCTCGGACGGCGACTCGTCCAGCGATACCGGGGCTCGGTCGGCCACGGACGCAAGCGAAACGATTCAAGGCGGAATGCCGGCCAAGCCGGGACCGCGCGGGGCCAAGCGCCTCGACAAGGACTGGAGCCAGACGGGCTGAGCCACGTGCAGTCCCCTGACTACGAAGTAGCCTAAGAGATATCACCGGAGAGGAAAAGCCGGAGAGAACGACCGGATCGAGGAGATCGGGTGTGGGGCCGTCGAATCGGGCATTCGATTCGTGAGGGCCAAGACAGGATCGCACGTCGCTTCCCATTCAGGGATTGCCGGCGAACGCCTCGGGGGGGACGTTATGCGGATCATCGCCATCGTCAATCAAAAAGGCGGCTGTGGGAAGACGACGACCACGGTCAATCTCGCTGGCGCGCTCGCCAGCGACGGGCATCGCGTGCTGATCGTCGACATGGACCCACAAGCCCATGCCACGCTCGCGATGGGTCTCGAGCCCGACGATCTCGAGGTCAATCTCTACGAGGTCCTGGTCGAACCGGCCGGCGCGAGTCGGATGGATTCGATCATCGTCGACGTGAGCGGCCAGATCGACATCGCTCCCTCGAGCATCGTCCTGTCCGCACTCGAGCAAAAACTCGCCAGCGAGCGCCACGACGCCCGCACCGAGCGCCTGTCCGCAGCACTCGACACGCTGCCGCCGCTCTACGATTACGTGCTGATCGATTGTCCGCCCAACGTCGGGCTCCTCACATTCAACGCCCTGCGCGCCGCCAGCGAGGTCCTGATCCCCCTCGAGACCAGCTTCTTCGCGATCGACGGCGTCCAGAAGCTGCTCGAGACGATCAGCCTGCTCTCGGACCGGATTGGCCACGATCTGCACGTTCGGGTGCTGCCCACTCTCTACGACGGGCGAACCCGATATGCCCGACAGACCCTCGGTGATATTCGTGAGCTCTTCAAGGAACTGTGTTTCGACTCGGTCATCCGGCTGAATGTGAAGCTGCGCGAGGCGGCAAGAGAGGGAATCCCGATCTCGCTCTACGCGCCCTCCGCGAACGGGGCCCTCGACTACGCGTCGGTCGCAATCGAGCTGGCCGCTTCTCCGCCCGACCAGGTCGCACCCGCAGCGGGGGCACTCGCAGTCGGCGAAGGCGCCTCGTCGCCGGGCCAGCCGCGAGAGGTCGTGGTCCGCTTCAGGGATTCCGAGGCGGGGGACGTGCGAATCGCCGGGGATTTCAATGGCTGGGTCCCCGACCGCGGCGTGCGCTCCTTGATCGCCTCCGAAGGTGAGCAGCGGGTCTGGACGAAGATCCTCACCCTCGAACCGGGCACCTATCAATACCGATATATCGTCGACGGAGAATGGCGAGAAGATCCGACCAATCCCCGATCGGCGCCCGGGCCCACGGGCCAACCCAATTCGATTCTCTACGTTCCCTAGCCGCTGCGAAGCGGGGGTGGGCCCCGGCCGTGACTCGCATGACCGCCCTGCCTTCCGGCCGACCCGCCCACGATCCTTCGAGGGACGCCTTGCCGCGCGACCTTGCCGACGTCTTGCATTATTTCCTGCCGGAGCTCGAGAAGGGCGACCCCGCGGAGGCCGTCCCCACACACCCGGACGAACTTCTTTCCGCGCGCCGGGGTGACGAACCGGCCGATTTTTCCGACGACCGACTGCTTCCGCACGCCCCACCCCCGCCCCTGCCAATCCTCGGATTGCCGATTGGGGAGCGCGATGTCGTTCGCGCGGCCCTGGCGTGGAACCTTGCAATCGAGACGACGCGACTGGGCGGCTCGACGCTCATCCTGGCCCCCGAGTCCGATCGCGGATCGCCACTCTGGCCGGAGGCCGGTGTCGGACCGCTCGGAAGCGAACTGATCTTCTGTCCAGCACCCGACCTCACCAGCCTCTACACGATCGCCGCCGATCTGGCCGCCTCGCGGGCGGAGAAGGCGCGTCGGGGGGGCATCGTATTCGTACGAATCCCCCCGGCCTGGCTCGTCGACCAGCAGGTCCCGACGGATGTGATTCGCTGGCTCCTGTTGCTCAGTTCCTCGAATCGCCGCGATTTGACCGAGGCCTTCGAGCTCGCTCGAGTGCTCGTCGAAGCGCATCCCCATATCGAGATCGGCTTGACCGTGCATGGCTCGGTCACGATTGCGGAAGCCCGCTCCGCTTTCGAATTCCTGGCCCGGATGAGTGAGGAAGAGCTCGGCCTCGTGCTGGTCAGCTACGGCTTGCTCGTCGACGATCTGCACGTCTACCGTGCGATCGCCGCACAGCGGCCGATCGGCATGGCCCACCCCCAGGCCCCAGCCACCCGCGCCCTGATGGACGTGGCACGACTGCTCTACGAAGACGCACGGAGCCGGGTCCTTGGCTGAACTCGAATGGCCGGGAAGCCCGGAGCACGCTTCGCTGCGCCGCGCGCTGCGACATGAGCTACGGCGCTTCATGCCCGACTTGCGCGTCGTCGCCGAGGACTTTCTCGCGGAGCTGACGGCGATCGATCTGCTCGCGGTCGGAGTCGAAGGTGAGCTCGTGAGCATCCGAATCGGGAAAGAGCGCGAGGCCGCACATCTCTTCACCCGGGCGCTGTCAGACCTCGCCTGGCTGCGTCCGCGCGGGGCGGATCTCTTCAAGCTGGCTCCCGGACTGGGCTTCGAGCCCGAGACGGAACCCAGGGCAATGATCTTCTGCCCTCATTTTGGACCCGAGACACGCTCCGCTGCGTCGCACCTGTCCACGCGATCATTGGCGCTCATCGAGTACCGATGTCTCCGGCAGCAGGGACAACTCGTGTTGCTCCTTCGCGACTGCAATCCCGCCCTTCCGCGAGACCGTCGACCCCAGACCCTCCCGACGCATCGCGATGTCGAGCCCCGGGAGCCCGCCGAGACGACCGCACGCGCGGCCAACGGCGGCACCCCGAGCGGCGCCGCGCCGGCCAAGCAGGCCGACCCGGGCACCGCGTTCCGGCAAGATCGGCTGACGGCCCCGCCGAGCCCATCGGCTTTCCGAACCGGCCTCACCGACGCCGACCTTCGGCTCGAGCCAATGGATGAGCGCGCCCGGCGCTGACTCCATTTCAGTGCTTTGACGTCCCCCTTGGGGAATATTTCCCGTTCAAGCTGGCTGACGGATCGTTGAGAGCGAATCAGGCGTATTCCGGACGGGGCATTCACCAAAAACACCGACGATTCACGGCACGGGTGACAATTTTCGACACCCCGACCGGCCTCGGGGCTACATCCTATCTGGGGGCTTCATCTGGATCGATCTGGGAGATCCGGAAGCAGAATAATTTGAAGGATTCGGCTTTGACGACCAACGGAAGCGATACACGCGGCAACTACGGCTCCATGCAATCGATGCAATCAATGGAGCCGCCGCAGCAGCAGGAGAGCCATTCGAGCGATGCGCCCGTACAGCGAGCGACGATCGCCGAACCTGCTTCAGCCCACGCCGATCAGAATCCTGCCACCGCAAAGCCCACCCTTTCGCGCTCAATTTCGCGCGCAGTCGAAACCGACGAGATGCTGGTCGACCGAATCCGAAGCGGGGATCGCGCGGCTTTCGACGAGATCTACGGACGCTACTTCAAGCGCGTCTTCGCCTTCCTCGACAAACGCCTGCGCAATCGCGCCGACACCGAGGAAACGACCCAGGAAGTCTTCATCAACATCTTCTCGTCCCTCGACTCGTTTCGGGGCGAGGCACCCTTTGCGGCCTGGGTGTTCGG
>Ga0114950_10001789_pt1 | contig 16343 bp, 11 predicted proteins | sample N075metaG_FD_83503 | JGI IMG/M metagenome (GOLD analysis project Ga0114950, IMG submission 83503) | Deep subsurface microbial communities from Kermadec Trench to uncover new lineages of life (NeLLi) - N075 metaG | ecosystem: Environmental > Aquatic > Marine > Ocean trench > Sediment | place... | reverse complement strand
TGGAGCGCGGCGCGCTGATCGCGAGCATCGTCGCCGAGCCGCGCGTGTTCCGGGTCGGCACGCCCGCAGGTCTGACGATCGACCTCGGCTGCGAGTACCGGCTGGAGGTGACGAGTGACGGGCGCTCGCTGCTCTCCGTCGTGAAGGGCCAGGTGGAGTTCGGCTACGGGGGCCGGGAGGTCTACGTCCCGGCGGGAGCATCCTGCGAATCGACGCTCACCCGCGGCCCGACGCCGCCGATCTTCGACGACGCGTCGGACGAGTTGCGGGAGCTCGTTGAGCAGCTCTCCGCGACCGGCGCCTACGCGCCGTTCCCCGCGAAGCTGCCGTACGACCCGGAACTCCTCGAGCGCCTGCTCGGTTTCGAGGACCGCGAAGACGCCCTGCCGCTGTTCGCGATGATGACCGACCCCGGCCTGCCCTTCGGCATGCGGGACGCGATCTTCGACCGCCTCCACGAGGTGTTCGACAGCCCGGAGAGCGTGACGAGAGCGGGCATCCTCGCGGGGAACGCGGACATGCGTCAGGACTGGCTGGGCGTGATCGATCACTGGTGGCGGTGATACGGATCCATACGACTTCGGCCCGGTTTTCCGGAGAAATCGGCTAGAAGTCGTGTGGATCCGTATAACCCTGTCATGCCCGAATCGCCCCCATTCGAACTGCTAGTCCTGATCCTGCTCGCGCAGATGATCGTCATCGTGGGGCTCGCGGTCGTAGCGCGCGTTCGCGCGGCGCGCGACCCGCGCATCGGCAAGCCGTACCTCCTCATTCAGGATTCGCGCCGCGTGAAGCCGGCGCTCCTGGCCGTGCAGACCGGGCTGCTCATCATCACCCTGTTCGCGGATCCCTTCCCGAGGATGCACGCGGCGCTCGCGCTCCTCGGCGCCATGCTGCTCACCTGGCTCGCGCCCGGGATCGACGACCGGGCCTGTGGCGAGGACGGCGTCTATCGGGGCTGGTACGGGCGGCGCTACGACGAGCTCGAGGAGTGGCGTCTCACCGGCGATCACCTGCGGTACAAGTTGCGGGGCGCGTGGACGTCCGTCGAAGTGCCCGCGGGCAAGCGCGCCCACATCCGCGCGATCCTCCAGGAGTCGATACCGGACCGCGAGAGCAGCTTCCAGGACTGACGGAGGGTTACCGGGACGATGAATCCGTACTGGAGGACAGTCGTCGCCGCGCTGCTCGTCGCGACCCCTACGAGCAGCGCCGCGAATCCGGCGCTACCCGGCCGGCGGCTCGGCGGCGACGGCTCGGAAGTCGGCGTGATCGCCCCCGCCGGTCGCTGGCCGACGTCGGGCGGAAACCTCGCGCGGACGGGGGTCACGCGCACGAGCGCGATGCGCGGACCGCTCTCCGTGGCGTGGGCCGTGGACCTCCCCGGAGAGATCGAGGGCGAGCCGCTCGTGTGGGACCAGCGCGTGCTCGTCGCCGTGAGGTTGAAGGACGATCACCGTGCGCTCATCACGCTCGACCTCTCGACCGGTGAGCGCACGATGGCGCCGTATCGCATCGCTTCGAGTCTGCCCCTCGAGCCTTCGCTCTGGGCGGGCGTGATCGTCGCGCGCACGGCGGAAGATCGCCTCGTGGCGCTGCGGTGGGAGCGGAAGAAGATCACCCAGATCCGGTCGCACAGCGCGCCCGCCCCCGTGGGGGCCCCGCTCTTGCGCGGGAGCGAGATGATCTTCACGGCGGGGGGCGGGCTCGAGTGCCGGCGCATCACGAGCCGAACGCCGATCTGGCGCGTCGAAGGCGGATTCCGCGGTCGGCCGTCGCAGCGCGGTGGGGAGGTCTTCGCGCTCGCGTACGACGAGCGCGGGATCGCGCACCTGGTCGCGGTCGATCGCGCGAACGGGGATGAGCGGGACCGGGTCACGGTCGGCCCGCTGCCGGCGGCCGATGCGTTCACGATCTGCGTCCTCGAAGAGAGCATCTACGTCGTCAGCGACGAACCGTTCGAATTTCACATGTTGGGGGAGGTGTACTGCGTCGGCTATTCGCGGCCCTTCCCCGACGACGAGATGCGGATCCCGCTGCTGCCAGGCTCGACGCTCGTCCGGTGCCTCCCCGCGGCTTGGCGCGGTGGCTGGCTCGCTTTCCTGCGCGACTCCGAGTCGCAGGGCGTGCTCGGGCTGTCGCCTGACGCAGCCGGCGGGGAGATCACGATCTTCGCGACGGGCGACGACCATCCTGAGTTCGTGGCCCACCCCGTTCCGCCCTCGATCGCCGGCAACGTCGCGTACCTGGGTGCGCGCGCCGTCGCACTCGACACGGGCCGGGTGCTCTGGAAGGGGGAGCGCGCGCCGCGCTTGCGCGCGGTTCCGGCGCGCGAGACGCTGCTCCTCGTCGAGGGACAATCGCGGCTCGTCGCCCTGCGCGAGGAACGCCGTGCGCCGGGGAGTCGCTCCGACCCGGCCGCCCGCATCGCCCCGGACTCCGCGCGATTCGACGGCCTCGCGATCCTGAACGACGGCTCGATCCTCGTCGGAGAGCTCGAGCTACGGCCGGATTCGGGCGAGCTCGCCGCATTCGATCGCAGAGGGCGGGAGACGCTCCACCCATTGGCCGCCGTCCTCTTCGTCGAGCGCGAGGTGGGCGCGATCGCCTACCTCGCCGGGCTGGACGCGCTGTCACGCGCGATGGAGATCCTGATCGAGACCGGTCTCGCCGCCGGCTACGCCGAGCTCGCCGAGGACGCCCGCAGTGCCAAGGATCCGGCGCTCATGCGGCGCCTCGTGCACGAGGCGATGCTGCGCGGCGCCGAGGACAAGACGCTGGGACGAGTGCGCGCGGAGCTCGAACGGCTCGAGCTCCGCCCGGGGTCCATCAAGCCGGATCGCGTACGGGCGATCGTGCGCCGCGAGGCGGGGCTCTCCGACCTGCCTGCGCGCACCTTCTGGACGCGATTCGAGGCGCTCCCGGACGATGCTTCGCTGGCGCTCCGCCTCGCGTTGCTCGACGGGACGCTCCTGCATGCGGACGGTCACCCGGGGGCGACGGAGACCGTGCGCCAGCTCCTGCCCGAGGGCCTCCGCGCCGGCGAACCCTTCGACGCTCGGGACTGGATCGCATTCCTGCGCGCGACGGCGCAGTCGCCGGTGGAGATCGTTCCGATGCCGGGGTCCGAGCGCGAGGTGGACTCGTACGCAGGAGAGCAACTCCTGCTCGCGAAGCGGGCGTGGCGCGATGACCTCGTCGGCTTCCGGAGCGAACACCTCCTCATCATCACTTCGCTCGCGCGGCCCGGCGCGATCGCCCGCTGCCTGTCCCTCGGAGAGCTCGTGTGCGAGGCGCTCGAGGAAGTCTTCGAAGGCGGCGAGCATCCACGCACGGGGGCGGACACGGCGCTCGTACTCTTCCTGTACGAGACGCGCGAAGAATACCTCGGCCAGAGCAGCGGCGGAATGGACGGGGGCGTCTCATCGCTCGAGTGGACGGCCGGCCACTACGACATCGTCGAGAATGTCTCGCGCATCTTCCTGCCCGCCGGCGGCGAGGCGATCGAGAGCGTCCTGCGGACGTACGTGCACGAGCTGACTCACCACTGGTTGCGCGTGCAGTGCCCGCTCTTCTCGCCCGAGGAGTCGGTGGTCATGCGCGCCGACATCCCGGGCTACTGGATTGCCGAGGGCTTCGCCTCGCTCGTTGAAGAGTTCCAGTTCGAACCCGGGCGCAGGACGTGGAGCACTTTCTACGCTCAGTCCGAACGGCTCGACACTCTCGCGAACGCGCGGGAGGACGCGTTGCTCCCTTGGGGCACGGTATTCGGCGTCACCCAACAGCAGTTCCAGAACGCCGTGATCACAGGCTCCTCTGAGGTGGGCTCGACCTGGTACCTTGGCCGCGTGCGCGAGCTCACGCCGAGACACCTGTTCTACCACCAGGCGGCATCCACGTGTCAGTACCTGTTCCACGCCGAGCACGGTGCGCACCGCCCCGCCCTCCTGCGGTACCTCGCCCGCTACTACACGGGTCGCGCCGCGGAGCTCGGCATCGAAGGGAATTTCGGTGTGAGCCCCGAAGCGCTCGGAGCGGCGGCCACGCGCTACGCGCTGGCGGTCGCGGCGGGCGAGAGACCGTGAACCGCGGAGACGAGTGATGGACTCCGACCGAGTGCGGATGAAGGCCTTCGCCGTGTCGGCGGTCTTGTCGGTCATCGCGGGCGGGGGCTTCCTCGCATGGATGTTCGCGTCCCGCGCCGCCCGCGAGCCGGGGCCGTTGGTCGTGGTCGTCGACACGACGAAGGGGCTGTTCCCCATCCTGAAGCGTCGAAATGCGGAACGCGGCGAACTGGAGGTCGCGGACGCGAGCTGGCCGCCCGCGCTCGTGCGCGAGCCGCTGGACGAAGCGCTGACGGCGCTCTTCTATCCCCAGATCAAGAACAAGGAGTTCCTGTACGACCCGCAGGTCTACTTCCGTCGCAGGGGGTCGCGGGAGTACTTCCGGCGGTTCGAGGAACACCCCGGCGGTGGCTGGACGCTGCGCACGAACAGCCTCGGCATGCGCGAGGACGAAGACGTACTGGCGGAAAAGCCCGATGTGCGCATTCTCGTGGCGGGCGACTCGCACACGGGCGGGGTCATCGCGACGCCCAAGTCGTTCACGAACGTGCTCGAGGCGGCGCTCGCCGCCAAACGTCCGAGCGAGACCATCGAAGCGCTCAACTGCGGCGCGGGCGGCTACAACTTCTACAACTACCTCGGCACGCTCGAGCTGTACGAGTACCTCGCGCCGGATGTCTTCCTGTTCGTCGTGTTCGGCGGGAACGACTTCGCGGGCTGCATGCTCATGCAACGATTCTTCCACCGCCGCCGGCCTCCCCGCCTGGCGCCCTACGAACAGAGGGTCATCCAGGAACAATTCGGACGTGACGGGGAGATCGTGGCGCAGGAGCTGAGCCAACTGACCTACTTCCTGAACAATCCAGGCGACGAACAGGTGGCGATCGCGCTCGCGGCATCGATCACGGCGGAGATCGAGGCGCGCTGCGCCAAAGCCGGAATACGCCTGATCTGCGCCTACATCCCGCCGCCCCTGCGCGGACAGCCCGAGGTGTACGCGGAGCGCGCGGAGCGGCTCCTCGGGGCCTGGGACCTCACGCCCGAGGCCCTCGCGCTCAGCGACCGGCTCGCCGACGGCTGGCTGGCTTTCCTCGGTCAGCGCGGGATACCGTTCCTCGACACGCGCCCGCTCTTCCGCGCGGCGACCGAGCCACTGTATTGGAAGAGCAACAGCCACATCGACATCGCCGCCAACCGGATGATCGGCGAGGCGCTCGTGCCAATCGTCGAGTCGGTGCTCGAGTAGCGCCCGCCGCGCAGGCGAGGCTGGCCATGCATGGCGGGAAGAAGACGAGCTCGGAAGGCAGGGAGAGCAGGGACGGAGAGGTCGCCGTCAGGGTGCCCCGTTCGCGAGCGCGAGCTTCCCCGACCACTCGCGTGAGGGCAGCGCCCGCCCCCGCAGTCGTGCCGGGTCGCGCACGAGCTGCTTGTGCAGCGTGCGCCGGGCCGCGGCGACCTTGGTGAGCAGACGCCCGGGGTCGGCGGGCCGCCCCTGGACTGCGCGCTGATCGAAGTAGGTCCGCAGGAATTCGGCCTGCTCCTCGCGCGTGATGAGGTCCGCGCCATCGAGGAAGAAGCACGCGAGGTCGTACCCGGGTCCGCGCAAGTTCGTCGGCGGGCCCCCGGCCCAGGCGTCGAGGAACACGACGCGCCGCGGACGATCCGGGCCGCAGACGAGCAGGTTGCGCGGGTAGAGATCGTGGTGCAGGAAGCCGAGTGCGTGCATGCGCGCCACTTCGCGCGCGATCTCGTCCAGGACCGGTGCGCGTTCCGCCGCCGATGAGCCGTCCAGGAACTCGAGCAGGGTCTCGGACTCCGGTACTTCGCGCGTGATGATGAACTGGTAGTACGGAATGCCCCGTCGTAGGAACACTCCGGCGGCGAGCGGCAGGGCAGCCTGGAAGTGGCGCTCGATGAGCCACGACAGGTTGAAATACTCGTTGATGCGCGGGACCTTGCGCGCGAGAAGCGTCCGGCGGAGCGCGTGGCGGACGCGAGCGACGCCCCGGAACGGGCTGGCCTTCACATAGGCCGGGGCGTCCTCGAACTGGATGAACTCGCCCAGCCGGCGGGCTTCGCGGACGATCTGCGTGCCGAGCTCCGCCGCGCGCCGCATCGTGTCCTCGCGCCAGCCCTGGAGGCGCAAGGTGCCGTCGGCCGTGTGGAAGATCATCTCGACCATCGCGTGCCCCGCTCTCCATCGAGTCCGCTCCCGAGCTTGCCCAGCACGGCGAAGGTCTGCTGGGACAAGAACCGGAACGTGTGGTGGAAGCTCAATGGCTCGGCGCCCACGTCGCGGGCGGCGAGCGCCAGCTCGGCCTTGGACACGGCGCAACGCCCCTCGCGTGCCGCCGATCGCGAGCGCCCCACGCGGTGCCGCCACGCGTGCAACGAAGCGGCGTCCCAGAAGGACACGACGACGAGCCTTCGTGCGACGCGCACGAGCTCGCCGAGCAGCGCGCTACGCTCGTGCGGATCGCGGAGATGATGGAACAGGCGGCAGCAGACCACGGCCTCGAACGCGTTCTCCTGGAAAGGCAGCCGGAAAGCCGACGCGCGAACGAGCGCTCCCCGCCGCGCCTCCGCGAGCATCGGCTCCGAGATGTCCACGCCGACGTAGCGCCGACTGCGGGACTCGAGCGCCCGACGCAGGCGTCCAGCGCCGCACGGTACGTCGAGGACCCGAGCCGCCCCTGTCCCCACCCCGTGCCGAGCCAGGATGCGAGCCACGATGCGCGGGTCACGCTCCGCCGAGCGCGCCCCTGCCCAGCGCTCGCCGGCATAGCGCCGGCCGGCCTCCGCGCCCTGCCATCGCTCATGGACCGAGGTCGTCATCGCGGGAGATCCTAGGGGCCCGTCCGAGAATATCTGCAAGGTTTTGGCGAGCCCTCGTCGTTCCTCCTGACCAGTAGAAGACGAGCTGGGAAGGCCAAAGGGCGGGACCTCACGACGACCCGTCGCAGCCCGCGCCGATTCGCGCCGGATCCCCGGTCACGGGTCGTCCGCGTCCCCGTACAGGGAGCAGGTCGGAGCCGGCTCAATGGCGAGAGTTCAGCCGTGCTCCGATTCCTCCCGGAGAGCATTCGCGGTAATCGAGGCGACCGGCAGGCGCCTTCTCCCTGTACCGACGAACTCTCCAGCCCCCGGGCAGGGTCACCCGTCCGGGGGCACCCCCCCGCCCTGGGGGCCAGCCCTCGTCGCCGGCTCGCGGTCTGTACGATGGCGTAGGTGACCACGCGGACCTTTCTGCCCCTCGGCTTCCTCCTCCTGGCGGCTTCCTCCCTCGCGCTCCGCCCGCAGGCGGACGTGCGCATGATCGACGCGTCGTTCCACCACCTCGGCGACGATGCGACCCCCGAGTGGCCCGAGGCGAGCGCCGATCCGGAAGGGACGCGGCTCGACCTCACGTTCCAGGCGACAGCGAACGAGGTCGAGTACACGCTGCTCGTCGTGCAGCGGCACGTGAGCAACACGTGGCGGCTCGAGCTCAACGGCAAGGTGTTCGGGACGCTCGCGCGGCACGACGATCAGCGCGAGCAGCCCTATCCCGTGCCCGCCGGGTTCCTGATCACGGGCGCCAACGTGCTCTCGCTAATCCCCGATGTACCTGAGGACGACATCACGTTCGGCAACATCCGGCTCGTCGAGCGTCCCTTCCGCGAGTTCGCGGGCTTGGAGCGGGTGCATGTCCGCGTGACGGACGAGGACAGTGGGGGCCCCGTCCCCGTGCGCCTCACGATCGTCGACGAGGCGGGCACACTCGCCCCGATCTTCTACGCGAAGACGCCGCTCACGGCGGTGCGCGACGGTGTCGTGTACACCGCGACCGGCGAAGCGTCGTTCGAAGTCGTGCGGGGTGGCTATCGCATCTACGCCACGCGCGGCTCGGAGTGGGGCCTGGCGGAGGCGGAGATCACGGTCGCTGCGGGACAGGTGGCGGAGGTCGAACTCTCGATCCGGCGCGAGGTCGACACGACGGGCTTCATCGCCTGCGATACGCACATCCATACGCTCACGTTCTCCGGACACGGCGACTCGTCGGTGGAGGAGCGCATGGTGACCCTGGCTGGGGAAGGGGTCGAGCTCGCGATCGCGACGGACCACAACCACAACACGGACTACCGGCCCGTGCAGGCGCAGCTCGCCCTCGGGGAGTTCTTCACGCCGGTCACGGGCAACGAGGTGACGACACCCGTCGGGCACTTCAACGCCTTCCCGCTCGATCCGGCGGAGCCCGTCCCGGCGTACGACCTGAAGGACGTCGTGAAGCTTGTCGCGGGGATGCGCTCCAAGGGGGCGGAGGTCGTCATCCTCAATCATCCGCGTTGGCCGAGCCACGAGGAAGGCCCGTTCGGCGTGATCGGGCTCGACCGCTTCACGGGCGAGCGGCGCATCCCCACGCTCCTGACCGTCGATGCCATCGAACTCGTGAACTCCGACACCGAGGAGCTCGATCCGCTGTTCCTGTTCCATGACTGGTTCGCGCTCCTGAACCGCGGCGAGACGATCTGCGCCGTCGGCTCCTCAGACTCGCATACGGTCGGGAGCCCCGTGGGCCAGGGCCGCACGTACATTCCGAGCGCGACGGATGATCCCGCGGCCATCGATCTCCAGTCCGCCTTCAAGAACATCAAGACGGGGCGCACATCGATCGGCATGGGCATCTTCGCCGACGTCACGGTCGACGGGATCTTCACGATGGGGGACCTCGTTCCGGTTGTGGACCGCACGATCGAGGTGTCGCTGCGCATCGCGGCGCCGTCGTGGGTGACGCCCGAGCAGGTCCTGCTGTTCATCGACGGCGTGCAGGTCTCCGAGGCGAGCGTTCCGACGACGGAGGGCCTGCCGACCGACATCCGCCTCGAATACCCGATGAAGCTCGACGGCGGCCACGATGCCTGGCTCGTCTGCGTCGTGATCGGACCGGGCATCTCGGCGCCCTACTGGAAGACGCTCAACAACTACACCCTCGCCGCGACGAACCCCGTGTTCCTGGACGTCGACGGGGACGGCCTGTACACGAGCCCGCGCGCGACGGCCCAGGCCCTGCTCGACGCCGCGGGCGGCGGCAGTGTCGAGCGCGCGCTCACCGACTGCGACGGCGGCGTGGCCGTCCAGCTCCTGCATCTCGTGCGCGAGGTGTATCTGGCGGAGGCGCGTGAGAAACTCATGCAACTGGGAGACTTGGCGGCGGATCGGCACCCTGACGTGCGCAGGTATCTCGAGTCGCTCGAGCATCGTTGAACCGGGCGGGACACGGCGAACCGTGCGGCTGCGGCCGCGGAAATCAGCGCTCATGGGACTGATCAACTGGATCTTCGACATCTACCAGCACTCGAAGATCGAGGACGCGCACCGGGAGGCGGCGCTCGCGCGCAAGGAGATCGCCGAAGTGCGCAACAGGAGCGGGGGCGTCGAGTCGGAACGGCTCGTGCAGGCCCTGGGCGAGCTCGCGCTCGCCACGAAGACACTCCAGCGCATGCTCATCGAGAAAGGCGTCTGCACCCACGCCGAACTCGACGCCCGATTGCGCCAGATCGATCACGAGGATGGAGTGACGGACGGGCGCGCTCCCATTTAGCGACAGGGAGCCGCGCACCCTGCGGTGCTCTCTCTAGCAGTACGGAGTCGCACACCCTGCGGCTCTCTTTCGACAAGGTCGTACCGCATGACAACGCGTTGAGTGCGGCTTCGTACTCAACGCAAGCAACCGGGACGGCCCTTCGGGCCGATGAGCTCGCGCTGCGCGCGAAATGCCTGCGGCGCTACGGCGACTATGTCGCCGGCCCGCCCGAGCAGTACGGAGTCGCACACCCTGCGGCTCTCTATCGACAAGGTCGTACCGCATGACAACGCGTTGAGTGCGGCTTCGTACTCGACGCAAGAGTACTGGGACGGCCCTTCGGGCCGATGAGCTCGCGCTGCGCGCGAAATGCCTGCGGCGCTACGGCGACCACGTCGCCGGCCCGCCTACACGGCGGGCGCTGGCTGGAGGAGATCCGGATCGAGGGGGAGAGGGCGCTGCGCTAGCGCAGCGGGCTCTCCCCCTCGATCCGGATCTCCTCCAGCCAGCGCCGGATGCGCGCATCGATCTGCGGCAGACTGGCCCCGAGGGCGGCGTTGAACGCGTCGGCGGGGTGCTCGCCCGCGCCGAGGCGCGCGAGCAGGTCGGGCGTCTCCGTCGGGCGTCCCTCGAGCAGGTACGCGGCCACGACGTAGGCGAACAAGATGTCCTCGTCGCGCATCGACGCGACGTTGCGTCCGACAAGGAACTCGAGGTGTGGGCCGCCCTCGCTCGTGAGCATCGCGCGGCCTTCCTCGATCCAGTTGGCGCCGGGCGCCTGGAGCTGGGTCCACAGGGTCTGGTTCCGCGGCTTGAGGTAGCTCGAGCGCTCGATGAAATAGGTCATCCGCGTGCCGATCATGTTGTAGACGAGGTACAGCCCGATGCCCTCCCAGGCCCACCCGTGGCGGGCGTCGATGCCGTAGGCGTCGATGAGCAGTGTCCCCAGGGTCTGCCGCGCCGCGCCGTCGAGGCGCCGCCTGGGGTCGGGGCTCCACTCGCCGAGCAGGTTGTCGCTCCCGAGCCAGCCGCCGGCCGCGGTCCGGACGAGCTGCGCTTCCTCCAGCGGGAGGCCGAGGGCGCCGAGCAGCCGCTCGCGCTGGACGTTGTCGCCGAGGAGCAGGATCCTGAAGTCGTCGCGCGAGGGCTGCGAGCGGCGGAACACGTTGCGGAAGTATTCGCCGATCGCGTGCGTGACCTTCGCCGTGCCGCCGACCTCGTCGCTGCCGACCGTGCCGAGCACGCGCACACGCGGCGTCTCGAGCACGCTGCTCCAAAGAAGCCCGAGCGACCGCTCCTCGTCGGTGGGCGCGGAGCTCTCAGGCTCCGGCGTGATCGCGAGGCTCGTCCGCGCGATGAGCGCGAGCGCGGCGCGCCCATTCAAGGTCGCCACGGACTCGCGCAGCAGCCAGCGCCCATGCCACTGCGCCTCCCCCAGGGCGCCGCGCACCGCGGCGTCGTCCGGATCGAACGCCAACAGCCCGCGCAGGGCGTCGTCACGATCCTCGGGCCGCAGGTGCTTGCGCTCCTCGAACAGGATTCGCAGCACTGTCCCGCGATAGCCGCCGACGACCGCGTCGTACGACTCGTTGAACTCGGGGAGCTTCTCCGGAGTGCGGTTGCGCGGCACCCTGTAGGCCTCGGAGGGGACCCACTCGCCGCGGAGCCTGTGGTGACGGAGTGCGCGCCGCGCCGCCCTGTGCTCCGGCGCCAGCGAAACGATCGCGCCGTACACGCGGTCGCGCTCGCGGTAGAGCCGGTTCGCCTGGCACCACTCCACGAGACTTTCGAGCGGCGCCACCAGCTCGCGGCCCGCTTCGACCCGCGCTGCCTCGAGGCGCGCGACTGCCGCCGCGGCCTCCTCCTGGGCGACCGCGAACGCCGGCCACAGGGCGATGAGGAGGAGGGCCCGGAGGCCCGCCGGTCGGTCGGTTCGAATCGAGCTCTGCATCCCGTCCCAGACGATCTGGCCGCGCGATTGTAGCCGCGAATCTCCGCACCGCTGACAGGATCTCCCGCCGTGACCGTCGCGTCTGACATGGCGATCCTCATGTCCGGATGTCCGGCTACGACGAGCGGGACGTGACGGGGGACCTCGATGCGCTGGAGCGGACCGGATTGCTGCAGAAGCCCTACGATCCACCGACCCTGATCGCGACGATCGACGAAGTTCTCAGGGGCGACCCCGGGCATTCCGGCTGACGGACCGTTCAGCCGGCGGTTGGAAGCCGGTCGGGGTCCCGGCTCCACCTCTCGCACGGCTACAATGCGCGCGATGGACTGGATGGACGTGCGGTCGATGGTCAGGAGCGAGGAGGGGCGGGACTCCGCGGGGGACCGTCTGAAGCCCGAGCCCGGCCTGCTCGACGGCCTGAACGAGCCGCAGCGCGAGGCCTGCCGGCACGTGGGGGGCCCGCTCCTCATTCTCGCCGGGCCCGGGTCGGGCAAGACGCGCGTCATCACCCACCGCATCGTCCACTTGATCACGGAGGGCGGCGTCCGGCCGGATGAGATCCTCGCGCTCACATTCACCAACAAGGCGGCGAACGAGATGCGGCAACGCGTCGAACGGTTGCTGCCGGGCGTGAGGGGCATTTGGGTCAGCACTTTTCACGCCATGTGCGCGCGCATTCTGCGCCGCGAGATCGAGGTGCTCGACGGCTTCACGCGCGACTTCTCGATCTACGACACGAGCGACCGCAACGCGTTGCTCAAGAAGGTGATTCGGGACGTCGGCCTGGACCTCACGAAATTCCGTCCGGCGATGGTCGGCGGCTGGATCAGCGACCGGAAGAATCGAGACTTCAAGGGCACCTCGGCGCTCGAAGATCTGACCGGGCCACCCGGATTCGACGAGGAGATGCTCGGGCGGGTCCAGACGAAGTACGAGGATGCCATGCGCGCGGCGAACGCGCTCGACTTCGACGACCTCCTGATCAAGTCGCTCGTCGTGTTCGACGAGCACCCCGGCGTGCGCGACGTGTACGCGCGCCGCTTCCGCCAGGTCATGGTCGACGAGTACCAGGACACGAACCGCGTGCAGTACCTCCTGACGCGCCACCTCGCGTCCGGCCACGGGAACCTCGCCGTCGTGGGGGATCCCGACCAATCGATCTACGCCTGGCGCGGGGCGGACATTCGCAACATCCTCGCCTTCGAGGAGGACTTCGGCGCGCCCAAGGTCATCAAGCTCGAGCAGAACTACCGCTCGAAGGGCAACATTCTGAAAGCGGCGAGCGCCGTTATCGCCAACAACTCGGCGCGCAAGGCCAAGTCGCTCTGGACGGACGCGGGCGACGGCGAGCGGATCGCCGTCATCGAGTGCGGCGACGAGAACGACGAGGCGCGCGAGATCGCGTACCAGATCCAGGGCTGGAAGGCGCACGGCGGACGGCTCTCGGACGTCGCCGTCTTCTACCGCGCGAACTTCATGCAACGCGCGATCGAGACCGCGCTCCACCTCGCCAAGGTGCCCTACCAGGTGGTGGGGGGCGTCGAGTTCTATGCACGGCGCGAGATCCGCGACCTCCTCGGCTACCTGAAGCTCGTGGTGAACCCGAGCGACGACGTCGCGTTCAGCCGTGTCGTCAACGTCCCGGCGCGTGGCATCGGGGAGACGAGCCTCGGCCGGCTCGCGAGCTGGGCCGAGGACCAGGGCTGCCCCATGCTCGCGGCCTGCCGCAGCGCGGAGGCGCTCGCGGCGATCCGCGGGCGCGCGAAGAAGGGGCTCGCCGCCTTCGGCGAGCTCGTGGAACGGCTCGCCCCCATTCGGGACATCGATGCGTCGGTGGCGATCGACCTCGCGCTCGAGGAGATGGATCGCGACCGCTGGCTCCGTGCGATGGACGACGGCACGGGCATCGAGGACCGCGAGGCCAACGTCGACGAGCTGCGTTCGCACGCGGCCGAGTTCGATCGCTTGAATCCGGAGGGGAAGCTGCGGGGCTTTCTGCAGGACATCGCGCTCGTAAGCGAGGTCGACGGCCTCGATGAGGAGCTCGACAAGGCCGCGCTCATGACGTTGCACGCCGCCAAGGGGCTCGAATTCCAGCTCGTGATCATCGCCGGAGTCGAGGAGGAGCTCCTACCCCACGCGCGCTCGCTCGCCGAGTCGGGCGCCTCGGGATCTACCTGGGACGCGCTCGAGGAGGAGCGCCGGCTCTTCTACGTCGGCATGACACGCGCCGGGGAGCGGCTCGTCATCACGCACGCCGGGACACGGCACTTCTTCGGCGACCAGCGCTGGACGCGACCGTCGCGATTCCTCGACGAGATCCCGCCCGAGCTGATCGAAGGGCAGGCGGCCGACGGCGACGAGGAAGACGTTCTCGGCGTGTACGAGCCGTCCGCGAGCGCAATCCAGCTCGCGGTCGGCGATCGCGTCGAGCACGACCACTTCGGCCCAGGTCGCGTGGAGCAGCTCCAGGGCTCGGGCGTCAATGCGCGCGCCCTCGTCCGGTTCACGCACCACGGCACGAAACAACTCCTGCTCCAGTACGCGAATCTGCGCCTCGTCGGAGGTGCCGTGTGAGCCCGCAGGAAGTGTCGAAGCTCGAGGATCTCCTGGCGCGGCTCGAGGCGGTCGTCGCAGAGGCGCGCGACGCAGGCCTCGGGGCCGAAGTCCAGCCGTTGCTCGCACGGCTCGCGGCCGGGACCGTGACGGTGCGCGACGAAGGCACGCCGGACGCGATCCCGCAGCGGTTCGGCATGATCGGCGACAGCGAGAAGATGCACACCATGTTCGCGCTCCTGGACAAGGTGGCCGGGTCCGAGGTCTCGGTCCTCATCCAGGGCGAGACCGGAACCGGCAAGGAGCTCGTGGCGCGGGCGCTGCACGAGTACGGCAGCCGCAAGGGCAAGGTATTCCTCGCGGAGAACTGCGCGGCCGTGTCACCGATGCTGCTCGAGAGCGAGCTGTTCGGTCACAAGCGCGGCTCGTTCACCGGCGCGATCGCCGACCGTCCCGGTCACTTCGTCGCGGCGGACGGCGGCACGGTGTTTCTGGACGAGATCGGAGACATGCCGGTCGAGATGCAGTCGAAGTTGCTGCGCACGCTCCAGGACGGCGAAGTGCGACCCGTCGGGTCGAACAAGACCGTGAAAGTCGACGTACGCATCGTCGCCGCGACGAACAAGAACCTCGTGGAGATGTGCCGCGCGGGCACCTTCCGCGAGGATCTCTACTTCCGTCTGAACGTCATCACGATCGAGCTCCCACCGCTCCGTGAGCGCGAGGGCGACGTGCGGCTCCTCGTCCGGTTCTACGCGGAAAAGCTGGCGGCGGAGATGGGCCGCGAGGTGCGATTCACACCGGCGGCGGTCGACGCGCTCGAGGCGTGGCAGTGGCCGGGCAACGTTCGCGAGCTCGAGAACGAGATCCGGCGCGCCGCGGCGCTCACTCCGGGAACGATCGAGGTCGCCGATCTGTCACCGCGCATCGCGGACGGTGTATAGGACGGAGCCGCCCGCGGTCCGCGGTCCGGCCCCCGGAGCTCATGACCACGTTCCCCCGTACCGGGCTGCCGGCCCTCGTCCTGGGTCTTGTCGCGGCTTGCGGCGTCGAGTCGCCCATCCCCGCCGCGCGCGGTGAGCTGGCCCGGGGCCGGCTCGACCGGGCGGACGCGCTGCTCGCGCGCGAGAGCGACGCGGAAGCGATCGCGATCCGGATGCAGATCCTGGAGATGCGCGCGCGCCGCATGGAGGTGCGGACGGAGCTCGACGTGCTCCTGGCCCCCCGTGCGGGGCTTTCGCGCGGCGCGCTGCTCGGGTCGTTGCGCGAGCTGCTCGCCGGCGAGGCGGACCCCGTCGTGCGCGAGTGGATCGAACAGGAGCTGTCGCGGGCAGCCGACCGGGCTCCGATGCGTCGGGAGCCGACCCGCGACGCGCCGAATGCCGGCGGTCCGCGGCCTGGAGCGGTCGCTCCCGCGCTCGTGATCGCGCGCGAGCCACGCGCAGCGGACGCGACGCCGCCGGCCGACTCGGCGGCGCGCGACACACCGCCCACCGACGATTCCTCGGGCCACTCGTCGGGTGACTCAGGCGGGGCCGCGTCCGCACGCGCGACCGCGGCGCTCGTCGCCAGGGCGAAGGAGCTGCGGGGGGAGCTCGAGCGTGCGGGTGAGGAGGGGCGCGAGGCGGCGCACGCGGAGCTCGCAGCGCTCGCGAAGCGGAACCTGTCCGCCGCGCTCGAGCTCGCGGCGGCGCTCGAGTCGCGCTGGGCGGCGGCTGCGCCGGGGCTCGCCCGCGGCGCGACGTTCGATGCGCTGAAGGACCTCGCTGCCCGGCGCGCGTCGCTCGACGGGTATCGCGTCGAGGCGCTCGCGCTGATCCGCGACGAGGAGACGTACTTCTATCCGTACGAACCTCCCGCCGTGTCCTTCGAGGAGGTGCGCCGATACGGTTTGGCGCAGCGAGCGGTCGAGCAGGCGGTGGCTGCCGTGCGCGCGATCTGGGAGGGGACGGAAGCGGTCGCGTTGCCGCCCGCCTTCGGCGCCGCGCTGCGCGAAGCCGCGTGGCTCTCCGAGCACGAACACGAGGCGCGCGGTCCGCTGGCGTTTCCCGACGGAGTACCGGCGTGGATCCGCGGGCTGGACGGAGCGCTCGCATCGATCGGCATCGCCGAGTTCGCGTGGACGGTGGACGAGGCGCGCGCGCTCCGGAGGTCGCGCGCCGTGCGGGCCTTCAACGAGCGCCAGTGGGGCGCGCTCGGATCAGGC
>Ga0114950_10001788_pt1 | contig 16348 bp, 8 predicted proteins | sample N075metaG_FD_83503 | JGI IMG/M metagenome (GOLD analysis project Ga0114950, IMG submission 83503) | Deep subsurface microbial communities from Kermadec Trench to uncover new lineages of life (NeLLi) - N075 metaG | ecosystem: Environmental > Aquatic > Marine > Ocean trench > Sediment | place... | reverse complement strand
GAGGTCCATGTCCGCAACGATGAGCTCGTCCTCGTCCTCCGAGCCCTCCGCGAGAATCTGCCCGCGCGGGTCGACGAAGTAGCTGGAACCGTAGAACTTGCCGATCTCCCACGGGGTCTCGGTGCCGACGCGGTTGCTGCAGCCCATGAAGAAGCCGTTTGCGACGGCGTGGGCCGGCTGCTCGAGCTTCCAGAGGTACTGGGAGAGCCCGGCGACCGTGGCCGAGGGGTTGAACACGATCTCCGCGCCGTTCAACCCGAGCAGCCGCGCGCCCTCCGGGAAGTGGCGGTCGTAGCAGATGTAGATGCCGATCTTCCCGTAGGCGGTCTCGAACACGGGGTAGCCCAGGTTGCCGGGCTTGAAGAAGTACTTCTCCCAGAAGCCGGACGTGTGCGGGATGTGGTTCTTGCGGTACTTGCCGAGGTACGTCCCATCCGCGTCGATGACCGCGGCGGTGTTGTAGTACACGCCGGCCTGCTCGCGCTCGTAGACCGGGACGATCATCACCATCTGGTACTTCTTCGCGTAGGGCACGAGCGCCTCGAGCGTCGGCCCGGGGACGGGCTCCGCCGCGTCGTACCAGCGCGCGTCCTGGCTGGGGCAGAAGTACGGCCCGTTGAAGATCTCCTGGAGGCAGAGGATCTGCACGCCCTGCTCGCCCGCGGCGTCGATGAACGGCAGGTGTTTCGCGAACGCCGCCGCCTGGATCTCCTTGATCGGAGCGTCCACGTCGTCGATGGGGTTCGAGCACTGGATGAGCCCGCCCTTGACCATTCTTGCCACTGTATTCCGCTCGCTTTCGTCGCTCGACCGCTACCAGCGGGAGATCAGGACCTTGCGGTCGGTGAAGAAGTCGAAGGCCTCGCGGCCGTGCGCCTTGAGGTCGCCGTAGAACGACCCTTTGGACCCGCCGAAGCCGAAGAAGGACATGGGCGCCGCCACGCCGATGTTCACGCCGGCCATGCTGGCGTCGACGTTGTAGCGAAAGTGGCGCGCGTGCTTCCCGCTCGTCGTGAAGATCGAGCTGGCGTTCGCGAGCGGGTGCTGGTGCATGATCTCGAGCGCCTCGTCGAGCGTGTCGACCGGCGTCAGGCAGAGCACCGGGCCGAAGATCTCCTCGCGCCCGAAGGACATCTCGCTCGTGACGCCGTCGAACAGCGTCGGCCCGATGAAGTAGCCGTCCGCACTCGTGTCGGCCTTGCGGCCGTCGACGACGAGCTCGGCGCCCTCTTCGACGCCCTGCTCGATGAACCCGACCACGCGTTCTCTCGCCTGCGCGTTGATGAGCGGGCCCATCGTGACGCCGGGCTGCGTCCCGTCGCCGATGACGATCTGCCCGATGCGCTCCACGAGCCCGGCGCGCACCTCCGCGTGGCAACCGCCCACGGGGATCACGACGCTCGCCGCGAGGCACCGCTCGCCCGCGCAGCCGAACGCCGATTCGGTCACCGCGTCGAGCGCGTGGTCCAGCTCCGCGTCGGGCATGATGATGATGTAGTTCTTCGCTCCGCCGAGGGCTTGGACGCGCTTCAAGTTGGCGGCGCCCGTGCGGTAGACATGCTGGGCGACGGGGCTCGAGCCGACGAACGACACGCCGGCGATGTCCGGGTGCTCCAGGATCGCGTTGACGGCGTCCTTGCCGCCGCAGACGAGGTTGAGGACGCCGGGCGGGAAGCCCGCTTTCTGGATCAGCTCGAACACGAGCTTCTGGCTGAACGGCACCTGCTCGGACGGCTTGCAGACGAAGGTGTTCCCGCAGGCGACGGCGAACGGGAAGAACCACATCGGCACCATCGCCGGGAAGTTGAACGGGGCCATGCACGCGAAGACTCCGAGCGGCTGGCGGACGGACTCGCAGTCGATCCCCGTGGCGATGTCCTCGAGCGACTGGCCCATGAGGAGCGATGGCGCGCCGGTCGCGAGCTCGATCATCTGAATCCCGCGCCGCACGCTCCCGCGCGACTCCGGCAGCGTCTTGCCGTTCTCGCGCGTGACCGTCGCCGCGAGCTCTTCCGCGTGCTTCTCGAGCAGGAACTTCAGCTCGAAGAGGTACTGGACGCGGTCCTGGACCGGCACGCGGCGCCAGGCCGGGAAGGCCTCCACCGCCGCGCGCGCGGCGCGCCCGACGTCCTCCGCGCCGCCGAGCGGCGTAAGCCCGATCACCTCACCCGTCGCGGGGTTCTGGACCTCGTGGACGGCGCTCGCGTCGCTGTCCACCCACTCTCCACCGATGAAATTCTTGAGACGTTCGGGTGCCATTGGCGTTTCCGTTCCGTGCTTCGAGCCGCCGGATCTGCCGGCCGAAAGGCATCGTATCGTCAGTGAGGAGCCGTAGCAATTCGCACCGGCCTGGTCCCGCTCGGGCCGGGCCTGGGGGACGGTCGCCCATCCCAGGCCGACTGGCGTACGATCCACACGCATCTGCGCGCGACCACGGCTCGGCGGGAAGGCTTGGCGGGTCAGGATTGGATTCACTCGACCGCACACCTGGGGTCTTTCTGCGAATATTCCGCGACTGCGGCGCAACAATCCGTCTCCTGGTCTCGTTCGGCTGGAACAAGTCCGTCCCCATTACACTTGCGCCCATGCTCTCCATCCGCGATCTGGTCAAGGTCTACCCCGGTCCCGTCACCGCCCTCCAGGGCATCCAACTCGACGTGCCCAACGGCATGTTCGGCCTCCTGGGTCCCAACGGTGCCGGCAAGTCGACGCTCATGCGCATCATCGCCGGCTTGCAGGAGCCGACGTCGGGCAGCGTGACGCTCGACGGCGAGGACATCATCGCGAACCCGGAGCGGGTCTGGGACAAGCTCGGCTACCTGCCGCAGGACTTCGGGTTCTATCCGCACCTCACGGGCAGGGCGATGCTCGCTCACCTCCTGCGACTGAAGGGCGTCAAGGCCAAGGGCGGCATGCGACGACTGTGCGACGGACTGCTCGAACGCGTCAACCTCACCTTTGCCGCGAAGCGCAAGGTGCGGGAGTACTCGGGCGGCATGCGCCAGCGGCTCGGCATCGCGCAGGCGATCGCGGGCGATCCGCGCATCCTCGTCGTCGACGAGCCCACGGCCGGGCTGGACCCCGAAGAGCGCCTGCGCTTCTACCACCTCCTGGCCGACCTCGCCCAGAACCGGATCGTGTTCCTGTCCACGCACATCGTCGAGGACGTCGCCGTCCTCTGCCCGTTCATGGCCATCATCCGGAACGGGCTACTCGTCGCGCAGACCTCACCGCGCGAAGCGCGCGCCGCGCTCGAAGGCACGATGTTCGAAGGACACGTCGAGCACGACGCGCTCGAACGGCTCCACGCCGCGCACACCGTGACCCAGGCGATGCTGTTCGAGGGCCGAACCCGCGTACGGATCTACGCCCCGGACGGGGACGCACCGCCGGCGTTCCAGCCCTCCGCGGCGACGCTCGAGGACGCCTATCTCGCCCTCATGAAGACCGGCGCGGACATCCTGCCCGAGTCCAAGCCCCCCATCGAGCCGGTCGCACTTCCCGCCGAGGAATTGGCGGGAGGCCCGGTATGAACTTCGGGCGGGTCTTCGAGCTCGTCCAGCTCGACCTGCGGCGGAACCTGCGCCGGCCCCTGTACTGGATCTGGGTCATCATCCTCGGGCTATTCGCCTGGGGCCTCTCCAGCGGCGGGCTGAGGATCCAATCGGGGGACACGGCGGTCGGGGGCACCAAGGCGTTCATCACGTCCGAGTTCGGGCTCGCGATGACCTTCGCGGTCGTCTTCGGGCTCGTCTACTCCTTCTTCGTCGCCGTCGCCGCGGGGATGACCGTGATCCAGGACGAGGAGGATAAGGTCACGCAGCTCCTCCACTCCACGCCGCTCACTCCGCGCGAATACGTGTGGGGCAAGTTCCTCGGCGTGCTCGCCAGCATCCTCGTCGTGCTCTGCCTGCACGTCGCGCTAGCGATGGCCTTCAACCACGTAGGCGTCGACGCGGACGCCGCGGACTACATCGGGCCGTTCGCCCTGGGCAATTACCTGAAGCCGGTGATCTTCTTCGGGCTCCCGCTCATCCTCTTCATGGCGGGCATGGCCTTCGCCGTCGGCACGGTCACGCGCAAGCCGATCCTCGTCTTCTTCCTGCCCGTCGGGCTCCTCCTCCTGTGCGAGTTTTTCCTCTGGGAATGGTCGCCGGACTGGCTCGATCCGCGGCTCAACAAGGCCCTCATGGCAGTCGATCCGGTGGGGTTCCGGTGGCTGCTGGAGACCTGGCTGAAAGTCGACCGGGGTGCCGACTTCTACAACACCCAACCGATCGAGCTGGGGCTCCTGTTCCCGCTCAGCAGACTTGGATTCGTAGCGCTCGGACTCTTCTTCATGACGTGGACGAGCCGCCGCTTCGCGAACTCGCTGCGCGGGGCACGCAAGGTGTCCAAGCGCAGCCTCGAGCGACTGGATCCCGCGCGGGACGGGGCGGGCCGCGCCGTCGTTCCCAGCCCCATCTCCGCGCTCGGGATGCGCCAGGCCCGGCCCGGATTCGTGCGCGGACTCATCCACGTTGCGCTCGCCGAGTTCCGGGAGCTCCGCAGCCAACCGGGTCTCTACTTGTTCATCCCGCTGATCATCCTCTTCACCGTGGGGAACAGCAGCTTCCTGCTAGGCGCGTTCGACACGAGCCTCCTCCTGACGCCCGGCGTCATCGCCGTGCGCTCGATGAGCTGGTTGACGACGCTCGTCTGCTTCCTGCTCATGTTCTACATGGTGGAATCATTGCGCCGCGAGGAGGCGACGGGGATCCGCTCGATCTACTACTCGACGCCGGTCGGTACAGGCGCGTTGCTCTTCGGCAAGGCGCTCGCGAACAGCTTCGTCGCCCTCGTGATCATGGGCGTCACGCTAGCCTCGTCCGTGGCCGTTCTCGCGTTCCAGAAGACGGTCCCGATCACCTTGGAGCCGTTCCTTCTCGTGTGGGGGCTGCTCCTCGTGCCGACGTTCCTGCTCTGGTGCGCGTTCGTGTCCGCCGCGTATGCGTTCACGGGCAGCCGGTACACGACCTACGCGATCGCAATGGGGGCGCTCGCCTACACCGGTTGGAAGGTGGCCCTCGGTGAGCTCTCGCTGCCCTACAACTGGGTGCTCTGGGGCGCGTTGCAGTGGAGCGACATGGGTGTCTTCGAGCTCACGCGGGATGACTTGATCCTGAACCGCCTGACCGCGCTGGGACTCGCGCTCTTCCTCACGGTCCTCACGGTACGCGTCTTCCCACGGCGCATGTTCGACGCGACCCGGACGATCGTCAGGCTGCGTCCGAGAGCGCTGGCGCTCACGGGGCTTCGCCTCGTGCCCTTCGCCGCGCTGCCGCTCATCACAGGCGTGATGCTGTCGAACCGCGTCGATGACGGCTTCCAGGGCGAGACCGCCGAGAAGCGCGCGAAGGACTACTGGCGCAAGAACGTCGCGACTTACACCGACGCCCGGATTCCCGACACCGTGGCGGTCGACATCGACCTCGAGCTCGAGCCCAGCGAGCGCTGGTTCCAGGTGAAGGGCACGTACGAGCTCGTCAACCGCGAGGCTGAGCCCCTCCGACAGGTCCTGCTCACCGCGAATCCCACCTGGGAAGACCTCGCCTGGACGATGGACGGCGAGGCGATCGAGCCCGAGGACCGCGAAGGGCTCATGGTCTTCACGCCGCCCGCTCCGCTCGCGACCGGCGACGGCGTCGTCATCGGGTTCGAGCACTCGGGCTACGTGCCGAGGGGCAGCACCAAGAACGGCGGCGGCGCCTGGGAGTTCATCCTCCCCTCCGGGATCGTGCTCACCTCCTTCCGTCCCTCGTTCGTGCCCGTTGTCGGCTACGTCGAGGGACGCGGGGTCGACGAAGACAACCGCCATGACTCCCGGGAATATCCCGACGATTTCTACGAAGGCGTGACCGCGTCGGGTTTCGGATCGGGCGCGCCCTTCTCTACGCGCGTGCGCATCACGGCGCCCGAGGAATACACGATGAACTCGGTCGGCGTGCTCGTGAGCGAGGAGGTGGCGGACGGCAGGAAGACCGTCGTCTGGGAGAGCGATCATCCCGTGGGCTTCTTCAACGTCGTCGGCGGGCGCTGGGCCGTGCATCGCGGCGACGGGACGGCGATCTTCTATCACGCTGAGCACGCCTACAATATCGAGGAGATGGGCGTGGCACTCGACGCCGCGCGCAAGTTCTACTCGGAGTGGTTCTACGAGTTTCCATGGAGCGAGCTGAAGCTGTCGGAGTTCCCCGCGCTCGCCGGCTACGCCCAAGGATTCGCGACGAACATCACGTTCTCCGAGAACATCGGCTTCCTCACGAAGAGCGATGCCAAGGCGAACGCCGTGTTCCTGGTCACCGCGCACGAGTCGGCGCACCAGTGGTGGGGCAACATCCTCGAACCCGGGAAGGGCCCCGGTGGCAACATTCTCTCGGAAGGGGCCGCGCACTTCTCGACGATGCTCCTGTTCGAAGAGGTGCTCGGTCCGCGCGACCGGATCGCGTTCAGCAAGCTCATCGAAGCGCGGTACGCCAAGAAGCGCCGGGTCGATTCGGAGCGCCCACTCGTCAAGATCGACGGAACTCGCGGTGGGGACGAGACGGTCACCTACGACAAGGGCGGTTGGGTGTTCTGGATGCTCCTGCAGCGGATGGGGCGCGAGCACACGCTCGCCGGCATTCGCTCTTTCATCGCGTTCTACAAGGCAGACCGCGACCACCCCGTGTTGCAGGACTTCGTGGCCCATCTGCGCCCGTTCGCGCCGGACGCCGCGGCCTTCGACGACTTCGTGAACCAGTGGTTCTTCGACGTCGTCGTCCCGGAGTACGAGCTGGTGGACGTGGAGCGGGAGAACGTGGGCGGAGCGAACGGTGCCGAGCGCTGGGAGGTCACCCTGCGCGTGAAGAACAAAGGTACGAGCCGAATGCCCATCGAGGTCGCCGCCGTGCGGGGGGACCGCTTCCCCAAGGCCGACGAGGAGACGGTCGACGAAGAGACGCCGAGGGCGATGGATCCCGCCACAGTCCCGGACGAGGACGCGATCCTCGCGGCAGCCCCCGCCGACGAACCGAAGCCCGAGGCGAATGAGGCCGAGGAGCCGAAGGATCCTTATTTCGATTCACGCGTGACCGTAACGCTCGGCGCCGGGGAGGAACTCGAAGTCACGATCACGTGCGACTTCGAGCCCGAGCGCGTGCTGGTCGACCCGGATGCCCTCATCCTGCAACTCGGTCGAGACCACGCCATCTTCAGGTTCTGATTCCAGGTCGGTCGCAGCGGGGAAGCCGTCGGCCGAGCGGGGTTCGCGACCCGACGCTCCTCCGGATCGTGGCGCAGCGCCTAGCGGGAAGCCCGTGGCACGAGGGACACGGGACACTTTGCGCCCACGGTGCGCAGCCGGACCGCGCGCCACCGACGACATGCTGCGTGTTGGGTTGGGGTGGAGGCCCGTTATACTGCCCGCCCTTTTGCCGCCTGCCTGCCATCCCAATGCCCGAGACCGAGTTCCATCGACCGCCGCCCAGAGGGCGCCACCGCAAGCGCCTCCGGCGAATCGCCCTCTGGGGAACGGGGGTGGTCCTCGGTCTGCCGGTCCTGCTCTACTTCACCCGGGCCCAGGTCCTGCTGCCGCTGGCGATCCGGTATGCCGAGGGGAGCCTCGCCGCGCAGCTCGGGATCGAGCTCGAGCTGCAGGGCATTACGGGAAGTCTCTTCGGAGACGTCCGCATCGAGGGCCTGAGCGTACGCCGAAAGTCGGGCGACCTCGTCCTGGAGACACTCGAGGGAGCGCGCATCGAGGCCGAGTACTCGCTCCTCGCGCTCGCGCGGGGCGAATCGGATTGGCTGCGTCACGTCGCGGTCGCCGCTGACCGGGTCGTGATCGATCTATCGCAGCCGGCCGCGCCCGACGCGACCCCGGAGGAATCGGAAGCAGCGCCCTTGACCCTGCCCGCGCACCTCCCCTCCGTGCGAGTCGACATCGCCCAGGTTCTCGTCCGCCTCCCCGCGGGAGAGCGCGTCACGCTCGAGGACCTCGCACTCGCGATCGCGCCAGGCGACACGGCGGAGCGGGTGACCCTCAGCCTCGCCCGCTACCGCATCGAGGGGCCGGAACGGGAGCCGTTCGAATCGGACCTCGCGCTCGACGCCGCGTACGCGGGCGGGAAGCTCGCGATCGACACGATCCGGCTGGGCGAAGAGCTGGAGGGCCGGGACGCGCACGTGGACCTCACGGGGCTCGCCGATGGGCACCTGGACTGGGACGTGCAGCTCGAGCTCTGCTCCGGCACGGCGGCGCTCGCGGGCGAGGTCGACGGAAGCCGTCTCGCGCTCACGGCGCGGGTGGACGGCGTGGACCTCGCGCGCGTCGCCACGCTCCTGCCGTTCGCGGGTCTCGCGACCTTGCGCGGCCGGCTCTCCTTCGACGGGACCGCGGCGCTCGACCTCGACGCCCCGTTCGCGGGTGAAGCGGACCTGGCTCTCACGCTCGAGGAGGCCGGGTACGACACCTACGAGGTCGTGCGCTTGAAGACGCGCGTCACGTTGCAGGATGGCGTCCTCCAGGTCGCGGACCTCGTGGCCGATGCGGGCCCGAACCATCTCGAGATCCTCGAGCTCGCCGCGCGGATGGCCGACGATACGCACGAGCTCGACCTGCGCGGGGCGACTGGAAGCCTGGTGATCGAGGTGCGCGACCTTCCCAGACTGCTCGGCCACGAGACGCCGGACGAAGGCGCGCTCCCGCACATGATCCGGCTCGCGGTGAACGTCTCCGAGGAGGGCATTACCCTGCGCGAGGGGCGCGTGGAAACGGCAGGCGGATCGTTCGAGGCGCGACGCGGCCGGCTCGTGTGGGGCACGGAGCCCGGGGAACACTTCACCGGCGCGGAGCTCGAGCTCGAATTCGTCGCCGACTTCGACGACCTCGACGACTTCGGTCCGCTCCTCGGTACCGAGCCCTGGGGCGGCTCCCTGCGCGGCGACCTGGCGATCACGGGCAGGCTTTCAGACCTCTCGGCGAGCCTCGTCGCGGAGTGCGAGAGCATGTCCGCGGCCGGGTGGGAGCTCGGGACCCTCACGATCGATGCGTCGCTCAGCATGCCAGATGGTCGATTCCGCGCCGAGTCGATCGAGCTCACCGGTGACGTCGGTCACCTGCTCGCCACGGTCGAAGTCGTGGACGGCACTACGGACCTCGACGTCACGCTCGACAACCTGGAGCCGATGAAGCTCCTCGCGCCTTTCATGCCGGCCGGGTGGCTCATCGAGGGAGCGCATGGAACGTTGCAAGCACGGTTCGGCGAGTCGGACATCGAGCTGGTGACGAAGCTCGAGGTCGCGCGCTTCCGGCCGGGGGCGGGTCTGCCGGAGCTCGCGCTCGCGATCGACGCCGAGCTCACGGACAAGCGAGTGAGGATCGCGAACCTCCAAGTGTGGCGCGGAGACGAATCCGTCCTGCGCCTCTCGGGCGAGGCACCGCTCGACCTCGGCGGCCCGGTCCTGCTCGCGCCCGGCGAGCTCGCCCTCGCGCTCGAGGGCACGGAATCGGACCTGGCGCCGTGGGCGGGGGCAGACCTCGACCTGGCGGGGAGCGTCGGGTACTCGGCGAACCTGTCCGGAACCTGGGCCGCGCTGCGCGGCGCGATCCACGTCCAGGTACGGGAGCTCGTCAAAGGGGCGCCGGAGGATCCCGTCGAGAGCCGCATCGGGCCCGTGAGCCTCGACCTCGACCTGGAGCTCGGCGACACGATCCGGCTGGCGCGCGGCACGATCGACTACCCGGAGCGGTGCGAGGTTTCGATGGAGGGCGAGATCGCTACCGGCCTGAACCTGGTCGAGCTGATCGAAGACGGCACGGCAGCCCTCTTCGAGGCGCCGCTCGACGCCCGGGGCGATTTCGCCCTTCACGACACGCAGTGGATCGCGAAGCTCCCCGCAACCCGGCGGCTCGAAGGCGACTGGAGCGGAGACTTCGAGGTCGGCGGGACCCTGGCCGAGCCGGATCCGCAGGGCAGGGTCGTCATCGAGCGCGGCGCCCTGCGCTTCACCGACGCGTTCCCCGTGATCCAGGCGATCGAAGCGGAGGTTCACCTCCTCCCGGACGGACTCATCATCGACCGATTGCGCGGCGAGTTCGGGGCCTCACCGTTCGAGCTCGGCGGGGGCGCGACCTGGGCTGGCGACACCTTCGGGCTGGACATCACCTTGAAGGGCGAAAACCTGCTCCTGTACCGCGCCGGAGGGATCAAGGTGCGCGCGGACCTCGAGCTCGCGATCGAGGGTCCTGTCGACGCTCTTCACACGACAGGCGCGGTAGTCTTGACCGACGGGCGATTCGTCAAGCAGTTCGACCTGCTCGGCGGACTCCTGGCGCCGGGCGGCGGACCGTCGAGCGGCGAGCGCGGCTTCCATCTCACGTTCGCGCGCGAGGGTCCGCTCGCCACAATGACCTTCGACGTCACGCTAGGGTGCTCCGCGCCGTTCGTGATCAAGAACAACGTCGCTTCCGGCAGCCTGCGCCCGGAACTCCGACTCACGGGCACGGGCGCCATCCCGATCCTGACCGGCTTGATCTACGTCGAACCGATCCGCCTCACCCTCCCTTCGGGGCGCCTGACGATTCGGTCGGGCACGATCCAGTTCCACGAGGACGACCCGTTCGTTCCGAAGCTCCAGCTCTCGGCCGACGCCAGGATCAAGGGCTTCGACATCGACATGGTCGTCACCGGCGACTACGACGAGCCCGTCGTCGTCCTCAGCTCGAACCCACCGCTCCCTAGCGCGGACCTGCCCGTGCTCCTGCTCACGGGCAACCTACCCCAGGGCGCGATGTCCGCGGACGCCGGCCGCTCCGTGGCCGTGTACCTCGCGCAGGACTTCCTATCGCGATGGCTGTCGGACGAGTCCACGGATGCCGATGAGACGGTCATCGATCGGATCGACCTCCAGCTGGGAACGAACGTGAGCGAGAGCGGCGCCGACACGATGGAGGCCAGCTACCGCCTGACCGAGCGGCGGCGTGGACCCGGCCGAACCGACTACATCGCCGCGGAGCGCGACATCTACGACCGATTCAACTTCGGCTACAAGATCGTATTCCGCTTCCGATGAACCGCGTCTGGGTCCTCATCGTCTTCGCGGCATTCCTCGGCTGTCGCTCGACCGCATCGACGCCGGGCAAGCCCCCGGCCGACGGCTCTCACCCGGGATACGAGCTCACTTTCTCTGGGAACGAGGCCTTCTCGAACGGGCGCCTGCAAGAAGTGATCGCGAATGAGCTCGCCGCGTTCGATCGCGACGGGCCGAGCCGCCCCGAGGTCGATGACGCGGCCTATTCCCTCGAAGAGTTCCACCGTAGCCAGGGATTCCACGAAGCCAGCGTGTCCTACGACTACGAATCCGGAGACGGTGAGCCGGTCCGGATCGATTTCAAGATCATCGAGGGTCCGCGGGCGATCGTCGCGAAGATCCAGCTGGAGGGCGACCTCCAGTACGACCGGGACACCTTGAGGAAGGCGGTCGGTGGCGTGCGCGCGGGAGTGCTCGGCGGTGGGGAGCTCTACTTCTCCGAGAGCGCCGTATTCGCGGGCATCGCCACGATCCGTGAATTCTATTTCACCGAGGGCTACCTGACTGCGCGCGTCTCCGAGCCGGAGATCACCTTCGACGAGGCGCGCGTGAAGGCCACGGTGAAGGTCACCATCGAACCGGGTCCGAGGTTTCGCGTGGCGACCGTCCAGCTCGAAGGCGACCTGGGCCCTTCGCGGCCGAAGGTCGAGAAGTTGGCGCAGAAGCTCATAGGCAAGCCGTTCACGCCGCGGGTGCCCTATTCCCTGCGAGCAGCCATCATCGAGCACTACGCCCGCCAGGGATTCCCCGACGCCGCGGCCACGTTTCGGGACGAGCGCGACATGACGACGGGCGCGGTGGACCTCTGGTTCACGGTCGTCCCGGGCGAGCACGTCACGATCAAGGGCATCATCTTCGAGGGCCAGGAAAGGACGAAGGAGAGCTTCCTGGCCTCCCGCGTGAAGATTCGCGTGGGCGAGGAATACGACCGCGCGGATGCGCGCGAGAGCTTCCAACGACTCTATCGGACGGGCCTCTTCGAGTCAGTGCAAATGGAGCTCGTCGAGAGCGAGGGCACGGAGCGCACGGTACGGATCATCGTCGTGGAAGCGCCGGCGCTCGAACTGTCCGTCGAGCCCGGATACGGGTCCTACGAGGGGCCGCGCCTGAGTCTCGGCGCGGTGTACAAGAACTTCCTCGGCTCCGCCAAGCGGACGCACTTCAAGACGTCGGTCAGCCCGAAGGCGCTCGGCGCCATCACGGGCATCACGGACCCATTCCTGTTCGGGTCCGAGTTCACGGGCAACGCCAGCCTGATCTACAGCGATCGCGAGGAACCCTCCTTCACCTCGGAATCGATCGGGACGGTCCTCTCGGTATCCCGCCAGTGGACGAAGAAGTGGCGTAACTCACTGATCTACGCTTTCAGCCATGAAAAGCTCACGGACGTCGACGCGGACGATCCCGACGCGCAGGACGAGCTCGATGAGGTGGACGTCTCGTCGATCTCACTCGTCACGACGCGGGACACGGTCGGTGGCGACATCTTCTTTCCGAGGTCGGGGAACCGCACGCGCCTCACCCTCGAGTGGGCCGACACCGCAATCGGTTCGGAGATCGACTTCCAGCGCATACGCTTCACCGAGGCGAGCTTCCACGCGCTCGGTGAGAAGTCGGTGCTCGCACTGTCCCTTCGGACGGGGATCATCATGCCGCGGGGCGACACGGACGTGATCCCCCTCCAGGAGCGCTTCTTCAACGGCGGCGAGAACACGGTCCGGTCGTTCAAGGAGAGCGAGCTCGGGCCCGAGGACAATGACGGCGACCCGCTCGGAGGCGAGACGTTCACCGTGCTCTCGGTGGAGCTGCGCAGACAGGTCATCGGGAACTTTTCGGGCGCCTTGTTCTACGACACAGGCAACGTCCTCCAAGACTACACCGACTACTTCGACCTCCACGGCTTCCGCTCCGCCATCGGAATCGGCGTGCGCTACATGCTGCCGATCGGACCCTTGCGTCTCGACGTCGCGGCCAATCCTGACGCGAGGGACGGCGAGGACGATGTCGTCGCGCACTTCGCGATCGGCATGTCGTTCTGACCGCGCGTCAGGGCGCTTCCTTCGCGCGCTTCTTGATCTTCTTGCGGTGGAGCAGGTAGACGGCCGAGCGCTTGAACTCGGTGCGGATGCGCTCGTAGAGGGCGCCGGCCGCCTGCTTCTCACCTTTGTCCCAGAGGTCGCCCGCGCGCTTGTAGAGCGTCGCCGCGTCCTCCTTGCCCCCGGCCTGGGCCTTGCCGCCGAGCAGGTCGCCCACCTTGTCGACGAGGTCGTCGAGCTCCGTGATGTCCTCGAGCTCGCCGAGCCCGAGCTCCGCGCCGACGCGGTCCGCGAGCTCGGCCCTCAGCGCGCTCTGCGCCAGGTCCGAGAGCGCGCCCTCGAACAGCAGCTTCGGCTTGCGGGTCGTGCCCTCGAGCGGTACCTCGAGGCTGCGGCCGAGGAGCGGCTTCAGGAAGCCGTGGCGCCGGACCAGGTCCTCGGTGATCGGCAGGGTCCATCGGAGCGCCAGCGTCTCGTCGAGCCCGACGGAACCCGAGAAGGTGGTCCGCGCGCTCCCGATCGTCCACCGCCACGGCTCGCCGTAGGTCAGGCGCCCGTTCTGGATCTCGAACCGGATGGGGTCGAGCGCCATCGGTTCCCCGGGACGCGCGCCCAATTCGGCCGCGATGCGCTCGAGCAGCGGCGAGCCCACGAGCACGACGTCGGAGAGGGCGAACGTCCCCGCGCCCGAGATGTGCTCCTTCCGCACCTCGGCCCAACTCGCCGGGAGGGCATCGAGCTCGAGCGGCGCATCGTAGGCTAGCCGGAGGCTGCAGGAGATCAGGCCGCCCAGATCGCTCGCCTGCAGCACGTTCGCCGCCGCGAACAGGGGGTGGATGCGACCGAGCAACGGAGCGAGCTCGGCGTTCGCGCGCACGCCGTCCAGGTTCACTTCGAGCCAGGAGGCGGAGTCCTCCGTGCCGCGCAGGTCGACGGCGGCCTTCAAGCGCATGCTGCCGCCGTTGGCGCCGATCGTGCCGAGCAGGAATGCGACCCCGCCGTCCAACTCGAGCCGGATCTCGCCGCTCATGTCGAAGCCCTCTGTCCGGAAGCGCCCGAACCCCACGGTCGCCCAGCCCCTCGTCGCGGCGAGCACACTCGCGGGGTCCAGGTCACCGACGGCGCCGTTCAACTCGAAGGTGATCGTCTCCTCCTCGGAGCCCGACAGCTCGCCGGGCAGCCAGCGCTCGAGGAGTGGCGCGATCCGGTCCGGCACGTACACGAATTCGCCGGTGAGGCCTTCGAAGCGAGGGCCCCTGAGCTCGACGTGATCGAGCTCGAACTGATCGGGCTCGACGTGATCGGGCTCGACGTGATCGGGCGCGAACTGATCGGGCGCGACGTGATCGGCTGGGAAGAGTCCCGCGACCGTACCGCGCACGCTCCCGCGCACCATCGTCGACGTCACCTCGAGCCGGTCGATCGCGAGCTCGCCACCCGCGAGTTGCAGCTCCGCCTCCACGCTGATCGTGTCGCGCGGCAGACCCTCCTCGAGCTCGAGCGCGACGGCAAGCGCCGGCTCGAGGGCTTCGAGCAGGAGCTGGTCGAGGGTCAGGCTGACCGCCCCCGACGGCGCACCGGATGCGTCGGGCGACAGCGCGCCCCAGCCGTCGAGGGTGATGCGCCCGCCGGGTCCCGTCGGTCCGTGGACGATCGCCGAGAGGTGCAACGACGCCGGTTCCCCCGGTCCAGCGAGGGCAACCTCGAGCGCGAAGTCGCGCAGCTCGGTCTCCGCCTCCCGGCCGTGGATGACGATGCGCCCGTTCCTCACGATCAGGTTGCCGGACACGTCCGGAGGCGGCTCGAGCGCCTCGTCGCCCGCGTCCGCTCGACCCCGGGTGTGCGCTTCACCTGCCCGTGGGAGGGTCGCGAAGTTCCAGCGTCCCTCCCCATCGCGCCGGACGTGCACGACGAGACCATCGAGGACGAGCTCGAATTCGAAGCGGCCCTTCAGCGCCGGAAGCAGATGGAGCGAGACCTCGGCGCGTTCCAGGCTGAGCACCGGCCGCTGATCGAGATCCTCGAGCCGGAGCCCGGAGATGCGCGCCCAGCCGGACAGACCGAAGGCGAAGTCGTCGAGGGTCGCACGGGCATGGAGCGCGCGCTCGAGGCGCCCGATCAGGACGTTCCGGGCGAACGGGGCGCCGAAGATCGGCAGCGCTACGGCGGTGGCGGCGACGAGCAGGACGACTGCGAGCGAGATCTTCAGGAGGCGACGGCGCTTCCGTGGCGACCCTGTGCGCTCGTCGGCGACCATCGGCTAGCCCAGGCTATTCATGAGGGAGTGCCCCGAGCGGTTCAACTCGGTTCCTGCGGGTGCTCCGTGCGTGTCGGGACTTGCACCACGGGCTGCTGAGGACGCGGGCGCGGGGGCGTTCCGGCTACCCGTCCTCGTCCAACTCCTGCTTGAGCTTATCCAGCTCCTCGTCCGCGTTCTCCTCGTCGATCTCCTCGGCGACTTCCTGCGCAGCCTTGTCGATCTCCTCGGCTTCGGGGCTCGGCGCCCCGCCCCCCTCTTCGGGGGTGGGGGTGTCGCTCTCGCCGGGGCAGGCGGCCAACAGGAGGGCGAGCGTGGCGACGGCCAGGGTCGGAAGTTTGGCGAACATCAGTTTTCTTTCCCACCCCGTCGGGTGTTCGTATTGCTCTCGTCTCGGGCATGGGGCGCCGAGCGCCGTGATGCGCGCTGCGCCGGGTTCTGTCGGGTGACCTTCGGAGGGGCCTCGCGGCCTCGGATCCCGAGCGATGCCGCGGCCCGCTCGAAGTTGGCCGGGCCCAGGGCATCCCGGAAGCGCATCAGCAAGCGCTGAAACCGGCGCACCTCGCGGATCCTGAGCTCCCGCACCTCGGAGACCTTGGCGCGCATGCCCTTGCCGGAGTAGATGCCGTCGAGCCGGTCGAGGCGCGCCAGGCGCGTGCGGTGCACGGCGACTTCCTGCCGTAGCCTCTGGGCGTAGACGCGCATGTCGGGCACGTGCTGCTTCCTCCCGACATTGCCCGTGCGGGATCTGGCGCTTCCATCGCCCCGCTGCCCACGATCCGCTTGCGGTCGGTCGGGAGCCGGTCGAGAGCGCTCGGCGCGCTGCTGCGGGCGCGCCTCCCGCGTCCTCTCGGTGCCTTGCGGCAAGGCCCATGCTTGAACGGCCGTGGCTCCCATCATGAGCCCGAGCATAGTCAATCGAATTGCTGCCTTCATCATCGTT
>Ga0114950_10001787_pt1 | contig 16350 bp, 18 predicted proteins | sample N075metaG_FD_83503 | JGI IMG/M metagenome (GOLD analysis project Ga0114950, IMG submission 83503) | Deep subsurface microbial communities from Kermadec Trench to uncover new lineages of life (NeLLi) - N075 metaG | ecosystem: Environmental > Aquatic > Marine > Ocean trench > Sediment | place... | reverse complement strand
GAGGGCCGGCGGGTCCGGGTTGTCCAAGGTGCAGCCGGCGTAGAGCGCGAGACCGATAACGGCCGCAAGCCAGAGCCACTTCGTAAGCATCTTACCTCCCAGCGCGGAAGGAGCCTTCTGTTGGATGGTCATAGTCGCGCCTCGCTTAGCTGTCGGCAAAGTCGGCAAAAGTGACGTTGATAAAGCCTGTGACCTGGATCTGTCTACCGGCCAGATCTTGCCCGAAGAAGTCGACTCTGGCGATCGTGGAGATCACCAGCGAGCCGCCAAGTCCGGCGAGCTCGTTGAGAGGGGATTCGAGCTTCGCCTGGACACGCACGAGCAAGAAAGTGCGGGTAGCTTGTGTCTGGTCCCTGGGAACCCGAAAATTCGCGACTCCGTCAAAGGGGTACGGCACGTCGACACCTGGCACGTTGCGACCATCCGCGCGGATATAGGTCACACGATAGCGCGTGAAGACGATGTCGTTCACCGGGGACGACACGTCTTTCAAATTCTTCACCTGCGCGACCATCACCACGGTACCGATGTCATTGAAGACCGTACAGGCACCTCCGGTCCCGACGCACACGTCGGAGCTGAGATCGTCACCGTCGGTAGAAGCCATGCTGACGATGGTGACGAAAGTATTCGTCGTGTCGTTGTCTTCGGTGCTCGTCGCTGTACAGCCGCTGAGCTGCAGCAGCAACAGACCAGAAAGAAGCGAAAGGTTCTTCGAGGAAGCCATTTGTCTCGTAAGCCTCATTAGATTCTCCTCCTAGACCGCGTCTTTCCGAATGCGAGGCGTCAGGAAAATCAGAAGTTCCTCGTTTAGCTGTTCGCTTGAGCTAGCCTTGAACAGATAGCCAAGGATCGGGATCCTGTGTAGGAGTGGCACATATTCCTGGGCGATGGTTTGGGTGTTCACGAAGACACCACCAATGACCGTGGTCTCGCCGTCCGCCATGAGCACCTGGGTTGTAGCGGACTGCGTCCGGATACTCGGAATGCCGTTGACCGTAGACGAGAAATCAGCGATGTCGTTATTCACCTCGATGTCCAAAATGATGGTGTTCGCCGACGTGATTTGCGGCGTGACCCTGAGCTCGAGAACCGCGTCCTTGAACTGCACCGTAATCGTGTTGTTGGCCACCACCTGAACCGGGAACGTCACACCTTGTTTGATCTCGGCGGTTTGATTGTTCTGGGTGATGATCTTCGGCGCCGAGATCACCCGGATTTGTCCTCGACGCTCCGCGGCCGAGATGGCGGCGTCGATGCTGAAAGCGCCGGTAATACTGCCTAGCGAGAGCCCCACCGCACCGGTCGGTGAGCCCGCGAAGGGTAGATTCACAGCATAGCCTCGCTGAACCGGGGTACCGCCCTCGAGAAAGGTGGGAGCTGTAAGGCCACCACCGGCCGCGGAACTCGAGAACTGTTGGTTCGAACTGGATCCGATGGCCTGACCGTCGAACTGCACCCGGTTCGGGAAGGTGAGCTCTGTCGTGTTCCCGAGCTCCTGGTTCTGGTTGCTCGTGAAGCCCCACTGAACACCGAGCTGCCTCTCGAAGGAGCGCGTCGTGACGATGATCCGCGCTTCGATCTCGACGCCGGGGATGGGCGTATCGAGGGTGTCAATGAGTCGATTGATCTCCTCTATGCGGCCGGCGAGGTCGGTGTATATGATGGTATTGGTGCGCTCATCGATGACGGTATCGCCGCGCGCCGATAGATTCCGCTGCAGGAGCGGTTGGATCTCGGAAGCCTTTGCGTAGGAGAGCACTCGGGTTTCCGTAAAGAGCTCGCCTGCGAGGGCTTGTTCTTCCACGAGACGGCGTTTTTCAGCCTCCTCGGTGGCGAGCTCGGATAGAGGTGCTATACGGATGACATTTCCCTCGACGATGTAGCCGAGCCTGTGCGTCTTGAGAATGAGCTCGAGCGCCTGATCCCAAGGGACTTCCAGCAGCCGAAGCGTGATGCGCCCAGACACACCTGGCTGCACGACGATGTTCAAACCGCTGATTTCGGCGAAGAGCCGGAAAATGTCCTGGATGTCGCCGTCCTTGAAGTCGAGGCTGATGAGCTCACCGGTATATTGCGTGGCTCTGGTCGATCGTCCGGCCACCATTTCCGGTACGGTTGATGTCGCTTGCGAGCTGGTATCTTGCGGGGGCGGAGGAACGGGAAGCGCAGACGTTGAGTCGGGGAGCGAAAAATCCTGAGCGGTGAGTGCAACGGGTGCGAACGAGCCGCCATCCTCCGAGCTCAGAGACGCGTCACGCACAAGATGGGCGCTCGCGGAGTCGGCCGCCGTCAGGGTGGGCAGGGCGAGGGCGTTGTCTTCTATCAAACCTGGTAGCGCAACGGGTATCGCCTCGGGCTCCAGCGGAGGTTCCATCTCGACGTTGACGTCAGAGTCCGCGGGGTACCGGACGTCTTGTTGGGTGGGAGCAAAGCTCGCCGTGGAGACCGCGAAGGCGATCTCGAATCCATCTTCTTGCTTGGACGTCTCAACCGCGACAACGTCGTCGAGGTCGAAGACTATCCGCATGACACGAGGGGCGTTGGTGAACTGGGAGACCCGGACGCGAGCAATACCGAGCTCTTCGATCGTGAGTGCCGCGCTCGGGACCGCGTTCAAGATGCCGTCAAAGTCGAGCACGAGTCGGGGCGGGTCAGGAACGGTGAAGATCGAAGGGTCCTTCAGCTGGCCATCTGCGGAAAGGCGAACAGTCAGGATGTCTCCGAGCAGCTCGTGTGAAATACCACTGATGGCCGTTGCCGGCTGGCTGTTGAACGTGGGCGGCGCAATAGATTGCTCGCGGATCTCGGCAACGGGAGCCGCAACAATCTCCTCGACATAGTCGAGGGTGGCCGCCGCTTCGACGAGCTCGATGGGCTCTTCTTCAATCGTCTCGGGGGGTTCGCCGGCCTCGGTCTGGGCATCAGGTTCTAGAGCCGCTAGCGGCAGCATCGCCCTCGGCTCAGGCGGGGGCTCCCCGCCGCCGAAGGTCACGTTGAGCGCTTGCTCCGATGCCGTAATGCTGTAGGGAGTGATGCTGGCTAGCTTGATCTCGATACGCGAGAGCCGCCTGCCGCTGACGCCTTCGAGACTGGTCGCGAGAATAGACTCTACCTCGCGGCTGCCGACAACGGTACGCTCGGGTAGCCCCGACACATCGACGCCGGGCAAGTCGATGACGAGAGTAAACGGGTCGGGACTGTAATGCGTATAAAGAACAGCACCGGTAGTTTCCAACCACACGCGCGTTTGACTCGGCCCGACGTGGAAGCGAACGGCACGCACCGCCCCCGGCTCTACCTCCTCACGGAGCTGATAAGCCGCCGCTCCCGCCACCTGGAAAATGGTCGCGATCAAGATGAGCAGCAGGGGGCGAAGATATGACCTCGAAGGTTTCATCGTTGCTCCTCCACCGGATGCAGCGTTTTTTCTACTTCTTGGAATTTTTCGATACGCAGAGGGTCGTTGATCTCCTGACGGAAGACGACTTTCTGGTCTTCTATTCGCTGAATGTGACCGTCATAGAGCCGTTCACCGACCCTTGCAAAATAATTTTTGTTATCGGTTCCTTGGATCATAGCGATGTAGCCATCGAGAGTCTTGACTACCCCGCGAAGGGTGACTTCCTGAATCAACATTCCCTGCAGACCTGGCGCTCGAATTTCCGGGGGCAGAACATTGACGCCGAGGGCAAGGCTCACGAACGGGTCGCGGCGCCCTCGAGATGTGTACCGAAATCCAGATCCGTCGGTGATCTCGATGCCCTGCGAAACCTCACCCTCGGGGCCCAGGGCGTCCTGCTCGGACGCATCCGGAGCCTCTTGGCCTTCTTCTGCGGCGCTCTGAGCGCTCGCAGTACTTTCGGTCTGCGCAGAGCTCGTCCATGCCACCAGAACGGCCGCGAGCGCGAAGCTAGCAGGCCGTAATCGTGACCGCATGGCTGGTACCTCGGGCATTTGAAGCATTGTCTTGGTCGGGTTTAGGTTCTATATAGGTCTAGACTTAGGGCTCATTGACTCGCGTCGACGGTCTGCTCGATGAAAAGGAACGTCGTTGCCGTGCACGATGCGGAAATCGTGGATGAGATCGTCGGATTCCGTTTCGATGCGATTTTGAGATTCGAGACGTTGACGATACGGGAAAGGCGACTCAACCGGTCGAAAAAATAGGCGAGGTTGTGGAAACTGCCATCGAGATCCAGCGTGATGGGAAACTCGGCATAGAACTCTTGAGGCCGTGTCGCCTCGGGCCGGAAGCGAAGCACGTCGAGGCTCGATTCGGCCGCGAGCTGCTGTACTTTGCGCATAAGGTCGTCGACTTCCTTCCGGCTCGGAAGGATGCGGGAGAGCGCTTGGAGAATCGCTTCCTTGCGCTCGACCTCACGGCGAAACTCGGGTAGCCTCGCGGCCGTCGTCTTGGCGTTCTCGACTTCAGCTTGGAGGCTTCTTCTCTGGTTCGTCTTCTCCTCGATCTCCTGCTTCATCGGGCCCTGAACCCAGACCAAGAACCCGCCATAGAGGATAGCGCCCAAGAAGGCGAACACTAAAAGCTGAGCTCCAAAACCTAGTTTGCCCATGATCTGCCTCTCCTCGCTACCGTGCCCCAGCGCCTCCAGCCGATTGCGGGTCTGCCGAGGGCGTGACGAGCTGCGTACGCAGCTGAAATTCCGTGAATTCTTGTTCCTGCCGAGTGTTCACCGATGCGTCGACGAGCTCGACGTTTTCGAACCACTCGCTGTCTTCGAGTTTTCGAATGTAGTCGGCGACGCTCACGAGCGAAGCCGCCATGCCGTCGATCGTTACTTGCGTACCTCTCTGCACGAGGTCGGTCAGCCACACGAAATCTGGAAGCTCCGCGGAAAGCGCGTCGAGCATCCGAACGGGACCTTGGCGCTCATTCTTGAGGCGCTCGATCAGCCGCTCCTTTTCCTCGAGCTCCGTGAGCTTCGCTTGATACTCCTCGACCTGAGCGATGATGGGCGCAAGCCGCGTCTTTTCCTGAGTCATCTCGTTGATTTCTTCATCGAGCTGATTGATCTCTCGCGTGGAGCCGAGCCATTGGAAAGCGATGGCGCCGATAGCGATCCCGAGAATCGCTATGCCTACGACAATGCCTTTTTTCTCCGGACCCTCGCCGCCTCCGAAAGACTCGCCGAGCCCCCCGCCGCCGACTGCTTCTTGGCTACCTAGTAAGTTGACGCGAATCATCACTCACCTGCCTTTCTCATGGCTAGGCCGACCGCGATGGCGCAGGCCGGGCCGACCTCTTCGAGAAACTCAGCATCAAAATCTTTCGGGTTGTAGGTGACATTTTGGAAAGGATTGAAAATTTCCACTCGCGAGTCGAAGCGCTCCGACATCGCGTCGGCCAGGCCCGGAATGCGGGCACTTCCACCGCTCAGAACAACGCGATCAATCCGCTCCTCGGAGGTCGTCGATTTGAAGAAATCGAAGGTTTTCTGGATTTCCACGAGGGCCTGCTCAGTGACCGCCTGCAAGATACCGGCGACCGACTCCGCGCCCTCGCCCTCGCCATGGCCTTGTTTCATGTTCTCAGCTTGCTCGTAGGATACGTTGAGGTCCTTCTGGATGGCCTCGGTAAACTGATTCCCACCAATCGTCGTGATGTCGCGGGTGAAGATCGAGGTATCGCCACGAATAACGTTGATGTTCGTCTGGCTCGCACCGATATTGGCCATCGCGACGACGCGGCCCGGCTCGACACCGTAGTTCATCTCGTAGGCGTTCTGAAGCGCGAAAGCGTCTACGTCCATGACGACGGGGTTCCGGCCGGCCTGCGTGATGACGCTTTGATAGTCGTTGATCTTGTCCTTCTTCGCGGCGACGAGCAGGATGTCCATGTTGCCGCCCGCGCCGCCCGGGTCAACAACTTGGTAGTCCAGATTGACCTCCTGGATATCGAACGGGATGTACTGCTCCGCTTCCCAGTGGATGGACTCCGCGAGCTCTTGTTCCGTCATCGAGGGAAGCTGGATTTTCTTGACGATGACAGAGCTTCCGCTGATCGCTGTCGCAACGTCGTGGGTCTTTATACGATATTCGGAAAAGAGCTTTTGGATCGCGTCGATGACGGACGTAGAGTCCATGATCTGGCCGTCAACAATGGCCTCTTGGGGCAAGTACTCGAGTCCGATCGTCGAAAGCTGCCAAGTGTCTCCCTTGCCAGGTTTCATTTCGACCGCTTTGACGGAGCTCGACCCGATGTCAAGTCCGACCAAATTTTTCTTCTTACCGAAGAGACCCATCGGCCCAAGCTCCACTAAGTTTCAAGGATACTTACCGCGAAGATGTTAAAGTACTTTATGAGCGTACGGCACAAAGAAACTGTATGTCAAGAAAAAAAAGGCCACATATGTGCTGGAATCTTTCAACTATTATCAAGGATGGTTCGGGATTCGTCAACGTTTTTTGTTGGGGTTTCCCCCCAATCCCTGGGCTCGCTGGCGCCGCCCGCGATTAGACCTCTACGGACAGTAGCTTTCAAATCGAATTCCACAACATGTTGAGGTCTCGAGCTCGGCAAGATTTTTCGATCTTTTTCGTGGAATGGCCTATTTCTTCTATGGGACCAGAACCATCAAGTAAATGGCTCCAATCCCACCTCAAGCAATTTCTTACCTCATTCGGGTCAACCACTTGTTGAAATGGCTCTCGTCGCCTATTGGGACTCGCGGCAACGAATACTCCTCGGGCGCTTCTGGGCTTTTTCCCTTGACAACTCCTGGAACGACAATTACATTAGTCGTTTGGGCGATTTCCATGGCCCAAATTTTTTTTCTGATATCTTGGCTAGTGGAGACTCATGACGACGACCTTTTTGAAGAAGAGTGAGATCCACCGTGCATGGCACGTCGTGGACGCAGAAGGCCTAGTGCTGGGTCGTCTCGCAAGCCGTATCGCAGTGGTCCTGACCGGCAAGGACAAGCCGGGCTATGCTCCATTTCTCGACACCGGGGATCACGTCATCGTTATCAACGCCGACAAAGTTGTTCTGACGGGCAGCAAAGAGCAGACCAAAATCTATTACCGACACACGGGCTACCCGGGCGGTATCCGTAAAGCACGCGCTGAAGAGGTAAGGACCAAGCATCCCGAGCGGCTCATCGAATCAGCGGTTCGAGGGATGTTGCCGCACAACCGCGTCGGGCGAGCGCAATTTCGAAAGCTAAAGGTCTATAAGGGCTCGGTGCACCCGCACGAAGCGCAGAAACCCGCGCCGCTCGAGCTCAGAACTCGCGTTCCACGCTAGCTCGAAATGGGGCACCATCTTAATCCAGTCAGCGAGGACCGCGTCGATTCGGCCGGTTCTTCCCGGGTGAACACGCACAAAGCGAAAAGGAGCTCGAAGGCCCTTGGCTACATCTAGCAAAATCCAGTATTACGGGACCGGCAAGCGAAAATCGTCGATAGCCCGCGTTTATCTACGTCCAGGCAGCGGCGAAATCAAAATCAACAAGCGGACCATCGAGGATTATTTCCCGAGCGATGCGCTCAAGATGATCCTCAAGCAACCGCTCGCATTGACGGAGTCCGCCGAGAAGTTCGATATCTATGCCAACATCGCCGGCGGCGGCAGCACCGGCCAAGCTTGGGCCTTGCGCCTCGGAATTAGCCGCGCGCTCTGCGATTTCAACCAAGAGCTTCGGGCTCAGCTGAAAAAAGGCGGGTTTTTGACTCGAGACGCGAGAATCAAAGAACGTAAGAAGTACGGCCAGCCCGGCGCACGCAAACGCTTCCAGTACTCCAAACGTTAAAGGGAGGATTTCAGTTGTCTTCGATTACGATGAAAGAGCTGCTCGAAGCGGGCGTCCATTTCGGCCACCAGACGAAGCGCTGGAACCCGAAGATGCGGCAATATATCTTCGGTGAACGCAACGGGATCTATATCGTCGACTTGCAGAAGACGCTCCGGCTCTTCAAAGTGGCACTGAAGTTCGCTACTCAGCTCGGCACCGAGGGAAAGAAAATCCTGTTCATCGGGACAAAGCGACAGGCCCAGGAAATCGTGGCCGAAGAGGCTCAGCGTGCCGGCATGTTCTATGTCAACGAGCGTTGGCTCGGCGGGCTTCTCACGAACTTTGTAACGATCCAGAAGAGCATCGCCCGGCTACGCGAGCTAACCTCCATGATGGAAGAAGGGGGTTTCGACGAGCTCTCCAAAAAAGAGCTCTCCCGTCTAGACAAACAACGTAAGCGTCTCGACAAGAACCTGCGCGGCATCATCGACATGGGTGGTCTTCCGCATGCGATTTTCGTCGTGGACGCCAACCGGGAAGAGATCGCGGTGCACGAAGCGCGGAAGCTCGGGATTCCCGTGATCGCTATCGTTGATACCAACTGCGACCCGGACGTCGTGGACTATGTGATTCCGGGCAACGACGATGCGCTCCGCGCGATCAAGCTCTTCACGTCACGCATCGCGGATGCCGTCATTGCCGGGCGCGATATGACGAAGCAGGTGACCGAAGCTGGGGACATGTCGGGCTCGGCGGAAAAAGAAAGCTCGAAGGAAGCGTCGAGCGGCTCCGAGCCGCCGGCTGAGGCAGCTGAAGGCGCCAAGCCAGCTGAAGGCGCCAAGCCAGCTGAAGGCGCCAAGCCAGCTGAAGACGCCAAGCCAGCTGAAGACGCCAAGCCAGCTGAAGACGCCAAGGACGATTCGACGCCGCCGACGACGTCTCCTCCCGCCTGACACCCGACGCGCGTAAAGGGGACTAAAATCTCCTGATTATTCTCCTGCTACCGCATTCTTAGAAGAGGCTAGAACCATGACCATTTCCGCACAGCAAGTCAAAGAGCTCCGCGAAAAAACGGGCTCTGGACTCCTGGAGTGCAAAACGGCGCTCCAGGAAGCCAATGGCAACGTCGATGACGCCGCCATCATCCTCCGCAAGAAAGGAAAGGCGACCGCAGAAAAGAGATCCGGGCGCTCCACGATAGAGGGTCGCGTAAGCTCCTACATCCACACGGGCGGACGCGTCGGGGTTCTCATTGAGGTGAATTGCGAGACCGACTTCGTGGCCAATACCGACGAGTTCCAAGAGCTCGTGAGGGACCTCGGCATGCAAGTGGCCGCGGCGGCGCCTTCAGCGCCCCGTTGGGTGCGCCGTGAGGACGTCCCGAAGGACGCGCTCGACAAAGAGCGCGACATCCTCACGAGCCAAGCGGAAGCCTCCGGTAAGCCGGCCAACGTGATCGAGAAGATCGTCGAGGGCAGACTCGCGAAGTTCTATTCGGAGAACGTGCTTCTCGAACAGGCCTTCATCAAGAATCCCGATCAAACGGTCGAGGAGTTACTGAACTCCCGCATCGCAGTGCTCAAAGAGAACATCCAGGTCCGCCGCTTCGTGCGGTTTGAACGCGGCGAAGCTCTCTAGTACTCTCCTGCCTCGGCGAAGGGAGCTCGGAGCCTATGCGCCGCGCACGCGGCGGGGGCGATGGGTCCCCACAGCAGGGATTAATCTGAAGCTTTTGTCCGGAGTGGTACAACTTCAGATCAATGTCGAAGGAGCCTGTCCACAATATGCCTGCCTTCAAGCGCATTCTCGTCAAACTCTCCGGAGAGGTCCTGATGGGCGAGAAATCGTTCGGGATCGACCCCGAAGTCACCTTCAAGATGGCAGAGGAGCTCCAGGAAGTCCACTCTCTCGGAGCTCAGACGTCCTGCGTGATCGGCGGCGGTAACATCTTTCGAGGGGTGGCGCCATCCGCACGCGGCATGGACCGCGTCGCCGCCGACCACATGGGCATGCTCGCGACGGTCATCAACGCGGTAGCGCTGCAGGACGCGCTCGAGAAGCTGGGCATCGATACCCGCGTCATGTCGGCGATCGAGATGCGCGAAGTCGCCGAACCCTTCATCCGCCGCCGCGCGATTCGCCATCTGGAGAAAGGGCGGATCGTGATTTTTGCCGCGGGTACCGGCAATCCTTATTTTTCGACGGACACCGCGGCCGCGCTGCGCGCGATGGAGATCAAAGCCGACATCATCTTGAAGGGAACGCGCGTCGACGGAATCTATTCCGCTGACCCGGAAAAACACCCCGACGCCGAGTTCTTCGAACACATCACCTACATGCAAGTGCTCGAAAAAGGCCTCAAAGTGATGGACACGACAGCCATCTCTTTATGTCTCGATAACTCGCTCCCCATCATCGTCTTCAACATCAAACAACGAGGCAACATGAAGCGTGTCGTGGCCGGCGAAAAAATCGGGACTCGAGTCGATGGAATCCTGGGAGGAGAGTGATGGAAAAAGAGCTCATGAAAGACGCCCGACACCGGATGGACAAGACCCTCGAGGTCCTCCGGACGGATCTCGCTTCGGTCCGTACCGGGCGCGCTTCTCTGGCCATTTTGGACGGTGTCACCGTCGATTATTACGGAACCAAGACACCTCTCAATCAGGTCGCCAACCTAGCCGTGCCAGAAGGCAATCTGATCACGGTCCAGCCGTGGGAGCCATCCCTGCTCGCAACAATCGAGAAAGCGATCCTCTCGTCGGATCTAGACTTGAACCCGGCCAATGACGGGAAGACCCTCCGCATCCACATCCCGCCGCTCACGGAAGAGCGGCGGAAGCTACTCGTCAAGCAAGTAGGCAAGATGGCGGAAGACGGTCGCACCGCACTCCGCCAGGTACGCCGGGACGCGAACGATCGGCTCAAGCGAATGCTCAAAGACAAAGAGATCTCGGAGGACGACGAGAAGCGTGCTCTCAAGGAGGTGCAAGGACTGACCGACGAGCACGTCAAGAAGGTGGACGAGATCGTGAAAAACAAAGAGCAGGATTTGATGACCGTTTAGTGCCCCTTCTCAGAAGTTCGTTAAAGGCAAGGGGGAGGTGGGGATAGGAGGAGATGTGGGGATAACAAAACTGCTTTTCTTTTATCCCGCTATCCCCTCCTATCCAAACCTCTCCTTGCCTTGAAAACAGTACACAAAAATGGTCGAAAGGGCGGAGGAGACGTTTTTTACTCACCTCGAATGTTCTCGTACCGGAGAGTCGTACGAGAAAAGCGAGATTCAGCATGTGTCGCGAGCCGGCGCTCCCCTGCTCGCTCGCTACGACACGGCTCGGGCCCGCGCTTCATTCCAGCCGGACGCGCTCACGGGCCGTCCGTTCAACATCTGGCGCTACCGGGAGCTTCTGCCGCTAGCCAATGCCCGCGATATCCTTTCTCTAGGCGAGGGCGGCACCCCGCTTCTGCAGGCCCATCGGCAAGGCGCACGGCTCGGACTTTCCCGCCTCTACATCAAAGATGAAGGTCTGAACCCCACCGCGAGCTTCAAGGTGCGAGGGATGGCGGTCGCGGTGTCGATGGCGGTCGCTCTCGGCGCGAAAGAGCTCGCCGTGGCCTCGGCTGGCAACGCCGGAGGCGCTCTCGCCGCCTACGCGGCGCGGGCGGGCTTGCCCGCTCACATCGTTGTACCGCGAGACGCACCGCGCGGGATGGTCGCGGAAGCCGAAGCTTTCGGCGCGGAGGTGACCACTGTCGACGGGTTGATTGGCGATGCCGGCCGTCTCGTGGCGGAGCGGTCGGAGCGCCACGGATGGTACGACCTTTCGACGTTGAAAGAGCCCTATCGTCTCGAGGGCAAGAAGACGATGGGCTACGAGCTCTTCGAACAGCTCGAGAGAACGCTTCCCGACGTCATCCTCTACCCCACGGGTGGCGGGACCGGCCTCGTCGGGATGTGGAAAGCTTTCGACGAGATGGAAGCGCTCGGGTGGATCGGAAGCGGCCGGCCGCGGCTCGTATCGGTGCAGTCCACAGGCTGCGCTCCACTCAAGCGCGCGATGGAAAGCGGTGCTCTAGAGTGCACTCCCTGGGAAAACGCCGCCACCATAGCCCCCGGGCTTCGCGTTCCCAAAGCTCTCGGTGATTTTCTGATCCTGCGTGCGCTGCGCGAGACAAAAGGGCGGGCCGTCGCGGTCACCGACGACGAGCTCATGAAAGCGAGCCGCGCGCTCACCGCGACCGAAGGCATCTTCGCCTGCCCCGAAGGCGGAGCTTGTCTCGCCGCCCTCGAGAGTCTCGTCGACGAGAGTTGGGTGGGCAAGGATGAAACCGTCATTTTGTTCAACACGGCATCTGGAGCCAAGTATTTCTGATGACGAAGAAGCTTTATCTAGAAGACCCCTACGTCACGTCTTTCGAGGCCGAGATCCTCGAGACGCGCGATCTGCCTGAAGGCATCGCACTCGTATTCGACGCGACCTACTTTTATCCCGAATCCGGTGGACAGCCCTACGATCTGGGTACGATCGACGGGATCGAGGTCACGAAGGTGCTGGAGTCCGAGGACGACACGATTCTCCACTTCGTCGAGAAGCGTCCCGAAGGCCTACAGGTTCGTTGTGAGATCGACACCGCGAGGCGGCACGATCACATGCAACAGCATTCGGGCCAGCACGTGCTCTCCGCCGCTTTCGTCCGCGAGGCCGGAGCCGAGACGACGTCCTTCCATCTCGGAGCCAAGGTTTCGACGATCGATCTCGATAAATCTTCCCTGTCAAACAACCAAGTCGACGCGGTCGAGCGCGCCGTTAGCGACGTCGTCGCGCGCGCCGTACCCATCAAGAGCCGCTTCGTCGAAAGCGTCGAAGCTAAAACCCTCGAGCTCAGAAAAACGCCACCGAAACAAGACTCTCTTCGTATTGTCGAAGTCGAAGGCTTCGACCGTCAAGCCTGCTGCGGCACACATCCACGCTCGAGTGCGGAGATCGGTCCGGTCGTCATCCGCGGTCTCGAAAAGCTCAAAGGCGGCACCCGGGTCGAGTTTCTCTGCGGTGAGCGCGCCCTTCGAGACTACCGTATGACGGTGCGCCGAATCCGATCGCTCGCGAGCGTTCTCAGCAGCTCGGAAGCCGCACTCGTCGAGACGGCGCAGAAGCTTCAGGACGAGCGCAAATCGATGGGAAAGGAGCTAACGCGACTCAGAAGCGAGGCGCTCGCGTCGAGCGCGGAAGCCTGGATGCACGACGCCGACGCCATCGGCGATGTGCATGTTCTGGCCCGGGAAATCACGGGGGTCGGCCCGGCGGAGCTCCGAGCGATCGCGATGGAGCTCGCGGCTCAGCCCGGGCGTGTTTTGCTCCTGGGTGCTATCGACGACGGACGCGCGCATCTCGTTTTCGCACGCTCGATCGACGTCGACGCTCCGATGGGAGAGCTCCTACGTGGATCCGTTGGGCGCGTCGGCGGCCGTGGCGGCGGTTCACCGCAAGTATCTCAAGGCGGCGGCCCCGACACCCAGAGGCTTCGGGAAGCGCTCGAAGACGCGCGCTCGACGCTCGCCAAGCGACTGGCGCGATGACTTTGATCGGGTTCGTGGAGCGAGATTACAATGTCGCTCGACCGATCATGCCGCGCTCATGGGTTCTCCTCGCCATCCTCGCACTCGCGCGGTGCGGTTCGCCACCGCAAGAGAGTCCGAGACCGAGCAAGTCGGCACCCGCCGCGACGATCGGAGAAGAGCCACTCGAGACAGCGATGATTGGCAGCGAACAAGTGCAGACGATCCCCGAAGAGCCCGTCGCTATGGATACGGCGAGCCCCGAAGCGAGCCGCGCCTGCAGATGGTCAAGCGCATGGAGAAAGCCCAATATCCAAAACCCGCTCCTCGCGGGCGTCGGAGGCATACCGATGCCGATACGAACGTACGACGTCGATGTCCAGTTCCCCGTCTCTCGCATCGAGCGCACAGGTAAAATGATCGCCGAGATCGTCATCACACCCGACGGGGATGTCATGGAAGCAACGATCGTGCGCTCGCTCGAGCCGCGCTGGGCCGCGGCGGAGGAAGCGCTCTTGGAAGCCGCGCGTCAATGGAGATACGAGCCGCCGCGGCTCGGAAACACACCCATTTCGGTATGCACGACGCTCGTCTTCGATCCATGAGCCAATGGAACAGCTATCGCTTTTCGCCCCGGTCGGCGCGGCCGAACCGCCGGCCCGGGTGCGCGTGCTCGCCGCTGAGCTGCATGAAGGACTCTACTTGGGGACCTCCTCTTGGTCGTTCCCAGGCTGGGACGGCATCGTCTATGACCGCAAGGTCTCGCAGACGACGCTCGCGCGGCACGGGCTCACGGCCTATGCACGTCATCCTTTGTTTCGAACAGTGTGCATCGACCGCACCTATTACGGTCCCATCACGGCGGAGGATTTCGCGCGCTACCGGTCCGCGGTCCCGGAAGACTTTCGCTTCGTCGTCAAAGCTCACGAGCTCGTGACGCGCACGCGCCAGAAGGACGACATCACCTCGCCCAACCCGTTATTTCTCGAGCCTAGATATGCGATCGACGAAGTCATCGGCCCGTGTCTCGAAGGGCTAGGGCATCGTGCCGCCGTCATGTTGCTTCAGTTCCCGCCGCAATTTGTGGACGACGTCGCCGCGTTCAACGACAAGCTCCACCGCTTCTTGTCCGAGCTTCCCAAGGGAGTGCTCTATGCCGTAGAGCTCCGCAACCCCGAGCTTTTCAACGACGGCTATCGCGAGCTCTTGCACGATGTCGGCGCGAGCCACTGCTTTAACGTCCACCCCAACATGCCTTCACTCGACGAGCAGGTCCAGCAATCCGCACCCGATGCGTGGCCCACCATCGTCATCCGCTGGATGCTACGGCGTAGCTTGCGCTATGGCGACGCCAAAGAGGCTTTCTATCCCTTCGACAAGCTTCTGAACGAAGACGCCGGCTCGCGCCGCGCGGTCTCGACCCTGTGTCGCGACGCGAAGCGCGCCTTCGTCATCGTCAACAACAAAGCCGAAGGCTCCGCACCGCTCTCGCTCATAAGCCTCGCCGAAGAAATCGTCTCACCGACTCGATGAGCTCGGTTTGTGGCGGATCTCTTCCGGAGCGCGCTTTGAATCATGCGGCAGAAGGTCGAGCTTGAAAGTCACCGAAAGCTCCGACGGCAGATAGCACACCTTATCGTCACAGGCCTGATATGAGAACGTCACCGGAATCTCGAGCTCCGTGACGTCCGGCTGATCGTAGCCCGGAAGCCGCGGCGAAAGCGTTATGTCCTGAAGGATCCGGACCGACCCGTGAAAGACCGGTACGCTCTCTTGAATTGCGGGTAAATGCATAATTTCCGATTCGGGGAACACCGTATCGTGCACCTTCAAGTAAGGAGCTTCCGCAACAACCACCGAGACGGGGCGGTAGCCTTCGACGCCGGGAGCATAGACATGCATTTTCGGAGGCAGCTCGAGCTCCAGCACAAGAGTAATCCGGTTCCCGCGGCGGGCGTTGTCCTGGGCGGCGTAAGCGATCAGCTTAAAATGAGCCGTATCGATTTGCAGACGGGTGCCGCCGTCCGCGCCGAACTCGCGGACCAAAAGACTATCCGCGGTCACGCGCTGACGGTGTCCCGGCTCGAAATATTTGGACGTGACGATACCGTCCGCATCGACGACGAATGTGCCCGGCCGCGCCATGCCAAAAAAGGCGTGGTCTTCTGGGACGTTGCGGTTCAAGATGCCAAACGCGCGAATCATCTCCGAGGCCGGATCCGCAAGGAGCGGATAGCGAAACCCTCCCATCCGCTCGGAGAAATGTGCGAGGATTTCGGGGTTGTCGTAGCTAATCGCAGCGACTGCCAGACCTTGGGCCTTGAATTTGTCGAAGGATTTTTCCAGCTCCACGAGCTGGGTTTTGCAATACGGTCACCAATCTGCCGAGCGATGAAAGAGAAGAACCGCGCCGTTCGGCCCTTTCAAAGCATCGAAATCCCAAGCCTTACCGTTTTGATCGATCGCACGGAAATCCGGGATACGGGCCCCGACCTCGATACCGGTCAGTTCGTCATCATCCATCGGGTCGGTCGGGTCGAAAACATCTTGTGCGAGTAGCGGCGCCCCGAGGAGCACCATCAAAAGCCAACCATAAAAACTCCGTTGAAGAACCACAAAGGCCTCCGTCGCCATCTTAATCATCGATCGTGAGCGTCAGCTGCTCGACATTACAGCGCGCAACGTGCAGTAATTCCAGCCATGGCCCCGAGAATACAGGATAGTCTCACTGTCTCTTGCCTGGAGCAAGTCGTCTTGTTAGCATGGTGCGTTTTCCATGCTCCGCAACATGGGCGGCTAGCTCAGCTGGGAGAGCGCGGCGTTCGCAATGCCGAGGTCACGGGTTCGAGCCCCGTGCCGTCCACCACCATGAGATTCTGACTCGAGTTTCGGTCCTCGGCTAATGCTAGCCTAGCCAGGTAAACCTGAAAGCGTTCTAAATCCAAACCACACAGCTGACTCTCATCCCCACATCCCCTTGCCTTTAAAAACGCCGCTAAAAGCAAGGAGAGGTGGGGATAGGAGGGGATGTGG
>Ga0114950_10001785_pt1 | contig 16361 bp, 19 predicted proteins | sample N075metaG_FD_83503 | JGI IMG/M metagenome (GOLD analysis project Ga0114950, IMG submission 83503) | Deep subsurface microbial communities from Kermadec Trench to uncover new lineages of life (NeLLi) - N075 metaG | ecosystem: Environmental > Aquatic > Marine > Ocean trench > Sediment | place... | reverse complement strand
TGGCGGCCGAGTGGGGTCACCCGTCCGACAACCTGGGCGCCATCCTCGGCGTGAGCGACTACCTGTCCCGCAAAAACGTCCGGGAAGGGCGTGACCCGCTCACCCTCCATGATGTTTTCACCGCCATGATCAAGGCACACGAGATTCAGGGCGTGCTGGCGCTGGAAAACAGTTACAACCGGGTGGGGCTCGATCATGTGCTCCTGGTGCGGGTGGCGAGTACCGCCGTGGCCACGTGGATATTCGGCGGCACCCGGGATGAGGTGATCAACGCCGTTTCCAACGCCTGGATCGACGGTGGCGCCTTGCGCACTTATCGTCACGCGCCGAACACCGGTTCGCGCAAGAGCTGGGCTGCGGGGGATGCCACCAGCCGCGCGGTGCGGCTTGCGCTGTTCGCGCTCAAGGGGCAGATGGGTTGTCCCTCCGCCCTGTCCGCGCCGACCTGGGGTTTCTACGACGTGTTGTTCAAGGGCAAGTCTTTTTCATTGAGCCAGGAATACGGCAGCTATGTAATGGAAAACGTTTTGTTCAAGATTTCCTTCCCGGCTGAATTCCACGCCCAGACCGCGGTAGAGGCGGCGGTCAAACTGCACGCCGAGGTCGGTGACCGGCTCGAGGACATCGACAGGATCGTGATCGAGACGCAGGAAGCGGGGGTGCGCATCATCGATAAGACCGGGCCGCTGGATAACCCCGCGGACCGGGACCACTGTATGCAGTACATGGTGGCGGTCCCCCTGATTCATGGAGGACTCAAGGCCGAGCACTACGAGGACAACGTGGCTTCGGATCCCCGCATCGATATGTTGCGCGATCGCATGGAGGTGAAGGAGAACGAGACCTTCAGCCGCGAGTACCTCGAGCCTGACAAGCGGGCCATCGGCAACGCCATCCAGATCTTTTTCAAGGATGGCAGCCACACGGAGCGGGTGCAGATCGATTATCCGATCGGCCACCGCCGCCGCCGGTCCGAGGGTATCCCGGCGCTGGTGCGCAAGTTCGAGGACGCGCTGGCCACCAGGCTTTCCCCGACGCGTTGTGCTGAGACGATCGAACTGTTGTCGGACCAGAAACGCGCCGAACAAACCCCCGTTCATGAACTCATGGATGTGCTGGCAGTCTGAAAAACGGGACAGTTTCGTTTTTTGCCGGTTCCAGACAGTGCCGGCGGGTCGCTCAAAAAACAACGAAAAAACGAACCTGTCGCGTTAAAACAGTGACTGTCTCGGTTTTTTGGTAGAGTGATGCCATGCGTCTGGGGGTGTTGATAACCCTGTTGGTTCTTTCATTCGCCGCGCGGGCCGCGGTGAGTTGTGGGGATCAACTGGCCAGGGAGGGTGCTACCCGTTACGACATCATCAACCTGTGCGGTGAACCCGACTGGCGAGATGGCTGGTACGAGACGACGGCGTTTGGTGTCTGGAGCCCTATCCAGGTGTATGACCAGGTGTTCATCGAGCAGTGGTACTACAACCGTGGTCCCGATCGCTTCATTCGCCTGTTTACTTTCCAGAACCTGCGTCTCGTGAGGATTGACCATCTGGGATACGGCTGGGTGCCCTATCGCCGGCGGCAGTGCAAACCGGCCATGTTTTTTATCGGTATTTCCAAGTACGAAGTGTGGTTCCATTGCGGCGAGCCGGCCTGGGCAGACTCCTGGTACGGCGGTCAGCTAATCCGTCCGGGTGTGGGCGTTGGTCGTTTCGGCCAAGTCCATTTCGACACATGGATCTACGATTTCGGAACCAGTCGGTTCCAGCGCATTTTGCACTTTCAAAACGGTTTTCTGAATTTCGTGGAAGTGGGCGAGCGCGGGCATGTGAAGCGTCGGGGACTGTAAGGGTCGATCGTTGTCAGGCAAGACCATCCCGCAACCCGGTTTCTGGATCCGACTGGAACATCTGCAGTCGGCCTGGTTCAGCCGCAAGTTCCGGGGCACCGTCGAGACTATTGCCAGCCGGGTTCCTTCCGCCCAGTGCGTGCTCGATATCGGCGCCAATCACGGCAAGTTCGCCAAGGAATTGCGCAGAACTTTCGGGCCCGATTGCCGGATCTACTGCGTAGAGCCTCTGACCTATAACCGCAACATCCTGAAGCGCATCGTGGGACGTTGGCCCAGCATTGAAATTGTTCCCTATGTATTCTCCAACGAACCCGGGGATATCGAATTGTGTGTGCCATACAAGCCCTCAGGCAACATCGCGCCGGGCAGCACGCATATACACACCGATGCGCCGTTGGCCGAAGTGCTGAGTCACTTCACGTGGCGTACCGAGACGGCCCCGGCGATTCGCCTGGATGATTTTGTGCGGGATAAGGGGATCGAGCGCATGGACTTCATGAAGATAGATGTGGAGGGAGCTGTGCCCCTCGTGCTGCGGGGTGGCGCCGAGACCCTCGAGCGTTTTCATCCGGCAATCTTCGCCGAAGTGGGGCACATCACCGCGTCCAATTTTGGATTCACGCCGGCGGACACCATCGATTTGCTGGCTGGCTACGGCTATTCCATGTACCGAATCGACGAGGAACGCCGGGCCGTTATTCCCCAAGCCGATTACGACCCGAAGATATCCGACTACCTGTTCCTGATCGACCAAGACCGGTTTCGGTGACAGTACACTTAACTCCCGGTTTGTTCGGATACCCTGTTGTGCGTCCTGCACAAAGTTAAGTGTACTGTCACCGAAACTGTCCCGAAACCGGAACGCCTGCCACCTTCGAAATAATGCCGGGAATCAGCTAATCACGCCCAGATCGCGTCCCACTTTCGTGAACGCCTCCACCGCCCGGTCGAGATGCGCGCGTTCGTGTGCCGCCGACACCTGTACCCGGATGCGCGCCTGTCCCTTCGGGACCACGGGGAAAAAGAAACCGATCACATAGATCCCCTCATCCAGCAGCGCGGTGGCCATCTTCTGGGCCAGCGGAGCGTCGTAGAGCATGATCGGGACGATGGGGTGAAAACCATCCTTGATGTCAAAACCGGCGTCGGTCATGGACTTGCGGAAGTAAGCCGTGTTCGCTTCCAGCTTGTCCCGCAGCTCGGTGGTTTTCGTCAGCAACTCGAAGACCTTCAGGCTGGCGGCCACCAGCGCCGGTGGCAGGCTGTTGGAGAACAGATAAGGGCGCGAACGCTGCCGCAGCAGATCCACGATGGGCTGACGAGAAGCTGTGAAGCCGCCGCAGGAACCCCCCAGCGCTTTGCCCAGGGTGGAGGTAAAAATATCAATGCGGTCCAGGACGCCCAGGTGTTCCGCGGACCCGCGGCCGGTTTTGCCGATGAAACCCGTGGCGTGGCTGTCATCCACCATCACCAGTACGTCGTATTTTTCCGCCAGGGCGACGATCTCATCGAGCTTCGCCAGGTCGCCGTCCATGCTGAACACGCCATCGGTGGCGATCATGCGCGTGGGGCAGTCCTGGGAGTCCTTGAGATGTTGCTCCAGCTCGTTCATGTCGCTGTGGGCGTAGCGCAAACGCCTGGCCTTGCACAGCCGGATGCCATCGATGACCGAGGCATGATTCAGGGCATCGCTGATGATCGCGTCCTCGGGCCCCAGCAGGGTTTCGAACAGGCCGGTGTTGGCGTCGAAACATGAGGTGTACAGGATCGTGTCATCGGTTCCCAGGAAAGTACTGACCACCCGCTCCAGTTCCTTGTGCAGGTCCTGGGTGCCGCAGATAAAACGCACCGAGGCCATGCCAAAACCGTGATCGTCCAGGGCTTTTTTTGCCGCGGCGATGATTTCCGCGTTGTCCGCCAGTCCCAGGTAGTTGTTGGCGCAGAAGTTGAGCACTTCGCGGCCGTTGGCGGTGATCTCGACCTGTTGGGGGGTGGTGATCACCCGCTCGGACTTGTACAGGCCCTCGGCCTTTATTTCCTCAAGGGTCTTCTTGTAATTCATTGCAGGAGCGCCTTTCCAGGCGCGATTCATCAATCCTTCAATTCCATTCGCACACAACTTTGCCGCACTGGCCCGATTGCATGATTTTGAAGCCTTCTTCGAAATCCTCAATGGGGATGCGGTGCGTCAGGGCCTTGTCCAGGGGCAGACCGCCCAGCAGCATCTGAGTCATCTTGTACCAGGTCTCGTACATGCGCCGACCGTAGATCCCCTTGATGTGCAGCCCCTTGAAAATCACCTGATCCCAGTCGATTTTTGTGTCGCCGGGCAGGATGCCCAGCAGTGCGATCTTGCCTCCGTGGTACATGTGTTCGAGCATGTCCTCGAAAGCGATCGGGTTGCCCGACATCTCCAGACCCACGTCGAAGCCGTCCATTCCCAACTCTTCGATGACCTCGTTCATGGTTCCCCGGGTGACGTTGAGCACCCGGGTGGCGCCCATGTTCCTGGCGAGGTTCAAACGATAGTCGTTCACATCGGTGACCACGACGTGCCGCGCACCCACATAACGGCAAATCGCCGTCGCAATGATGCCCACGGGCCCGGCGCCGGTAATGAGCACATCTTCGCCCACCATGTCGAAGGACAGGGCGCAGTGGGTGGCGTTGCCATAGGGATCGAAAAAGGCCGCCAGTTCTGAAGGAATGGCATCGGGAATTCGCCAGAGATTGCGCGATGGTACCGTGACGTACTCGGCAAAGGCGCCGTTGCGGTTGACCCCGATGCCTTCGGTGTGGGGGCAAAGATGTTGTTTGCCGGCCCGGCAGTTGCGGCATACCCCACAAGTCACGTGTCCTTCGGCGCTGACCCGTTCTCCATCACTGTAACCGGTGACCCCCGGCCCCATGGCCTCGATGTGGCCGACGAATTCATGGCCGATCACCAATGGCGGTTTGATCGTCCGCCGGGACCACTCATCCCAGTTGTAGATGTGCAGATCGGTGCCGCAGATGGCGGTTTTATCGACCTTGATCAGGACGTCATTGGTGCCGGGTTCGGGAACCGGGACCTCTTCCATCCAGATACCCGGTTCCGGCGCGCGTTTGACCAGTGCTCGCATGGTTGAAGTGTCGGGAATCCAGTGACTGGTGAACTCAGGGGCATTCATTCTATCACTGAGGTTAAGATAGCGGCGGCACCACGCCCCACGGATTCCAGAGTAACTCCCCATGAATGGCAGACAGCTGGCATGAAAGGCGTATTCCTCGATTTCGATACCGTCAGTGCCGGTGACATCGACACCGCCCGTCTGGACACCGTTGTGCCGGATCTGATCCGTTACGGTGTCACGCCCACCGACCAGGTCCTGGAACGCATTGGTGATGCGGGGGTTGTTCTGACGAACAAGATCGCCCTGACCCGGGAGATCGTCGAGCAGGCAGCGGACTTGCAACTCATTATTCTGGCTGCCACGGGCTACAACAACGTGGATATCGATGCGGCCAGAGAACGTGGCATCGGCGTCTGCAATATTCGCAGCTACTGCACGGCTTCCGTAGTGGAACACGTGTTCGCCCTGATCCTTGCCCTGAGTCGGAACCTGGAGGGCTATCAGCGTCTGCTGGCCGAAGGAAAGTGGAAGGGCAGCCCTCAGTTCTGTTTGCTGGACTTCCCGATCGTGGAACTCGATGGAAAAGTACTCGGCATCATCGGTTCAGGCGAGCTCGGGCGTGCCGTGGCCCGCAGCGGGGAATGCTTCGGCATGGATGTGCGTGTGGCGCAACTGCCCGGGCGCGCGGCCAGTGACGGGCGCGTCCCGTTGCAACAACTGCTTCGCGAAGTGGACGTCCTGAGCCTTCATTGTCCGTTGACGGCACAAACCGAACGCCTCATCGATGCTGAAGCGCTGGCGCTCATGAAACCCACGGCCTTGATTATCAACACCGCCCGCGGGGCGATCGTGGATGAAGCGGCGCTCGCCGACGCGCTGCGCAACGGTGATCTCGGTGGCGCCGGTATCGACGTACTCAGTGAGGAACCGCCGGTGCACGGGAATCCCCTGCTGGAACCGGGAATCCCGAACCTCATCGTCACGCCGCATATCGCCTGGGCTTCCCGGGCGGCACGACAGCGGGCCGTGGACGCAATGGCTGACAACATCCGGGCGTTTCTGGATGGGGAACGGCGCAACCGTGTCGTGTGAGCGCGCCGGCGTCGGGTTTTTTGTCAGCTGTCTGGTGGATTTCTTTCGCCCCTCCGTCGGTCTTGCGGCGGTGCGTCTTCTGGAAGCAGCAGGATGCAGCGTAGAGATTCCCATGGCCCAGACCTGTTGCGGTCAGCCCGCCTGGAACAACGGTGAACCGGAAGCGGCACGCGCCATCGCGCGACAGGTGATCGATACCTTCGAACCCTATGAACATGTGGTCGTGCCATCGGGTTCCTGTGCCGGCATGGTGCGGCTGGAGTATCCTCGCGCGCTGGCCAATGATGACGGCTACGGCGGCAGGGCGATTGACCTGGCCGCGCGTACCTGGGAACTCACCAGCTTTCTTGGCGATGTACTCGGGATCGAATCCACCAGCGGGACCTTCGCAGCCGAAGTCGTCTTTCACGATGCCTGCGCCGGGTTGCGGGAACTCGACATCCACGCGCAACCACGCCGCCTGCTGCGGTCAATGAAGGGGCTGGTGCTCAAGGAGATGAACGACCCGGAAAGTTGTTGTGGATTTGGCGGGACTTTTTGCGTCAAGTTTCCGGAAGTCTCCGAAAAAATGGTGGCCGGCAAGGTGCGTTCCGTCAGCGAAACCGGCGCATCAGTGTTGACCGGTTGTGACCTGGGCTGCCTCCTGAATATGGCCGGTCGCCTGAGCCGGGAGGGGAAGCAGCTGCGCGTGTTGCACGTCGCGGAAGTCCTGGCGGGTGATATGGATACTCCCGGGCTCGGCGAAGCGGATGTCGGCGGCAAGGGGGATGTTTCGTGACCCGCGCCTACGATTTTCGAAGCGCCAGTCGTGAAGCCCTCGGCAGGGTGCAACTGCAGGACTCCCTGAACCGGGCCCGCGGGGGGTTTGTGGACCATCGCCGTGACGCGGTGAACGCGGTGCCGGAGTTTGGTGCTTTACGCGCATCGGCCACGGCGATCCGGGAACACTCGCTGCGTTACCTGGATCATTACCTGTGCGTCTTCGAGGAAAAAGTGCGGGCTCGTGGCGGGCGGGTGCACTGGGCGCGTGACGCCGCCGAGGCCCGGGACATCGTGGTGAAGCTGTGTCGCGAATACGGTGCACGGACGGTCGCCAAGTCCAAGTCCATGGTCACGGAGGAAATCGATCTCAACGACGCGTTGCAAAGCGCGGGCCTCGATGTCACCGAAACCGATCTGGGCGAATACATCATTCAGCTGGCCGGGGAACGTCCCAGCCATATCATCGCCCCGGCGGTGCACAAGAGCCGCGATGACATCCGCGAGTTGTTCGAAAGCCATCACGGCCCCCGGGACGGCGACCGTGAATCCGTATCGGGTTTGGTGGACGAGGCTCGGTGGGTGCTCAGGGAGCGTTTCGCGGGGGCGGACGTGGGGATAACCGGCGCGAACTTTCTTGTGGCAGAAACCGGGTCTGTGCTCATCGTGAGCAACGAGGGCAACGTTGATCTGAGTGTCGATCTGCCGTCACGGCATATCTCGGTGACCGGCATCGAGAAAGTCGTGCCGGGTCTCAACGACGCCATGAGCCTGGTTCGCGTGCTCGCGCGCAGCGCCTCGGGCCAGGCGATGACGACCTATTGCAGATTGTTCACCGGCGCGGCGGAAGACGGCAGTCTGGACGTGGTGCTGGTGGACAACGGGCGCAGCAGGATTCTGGGCGGTGATCTGGCCGACATTCTTCGTTGCATCCGCTGCGGTGCCTGCCTCAATCACTGCCCGGTCTATATGGCCACCGGCGGGCACGCCTATGGCTGGGTGTACCCGGGGCCCATGGGCGCGGTATTGACGCCCCTGCTGGTCGGGGTCGGACGTTACGGCGGTCTCGCGGACGCCTCCACTTTCTGTGGTCGTTGCGAATCTGTTTGCCCCGTCTCGATACCGCTGCCCCGGTTGTTGCGTTCGATCCGTACTCAAAAAGGCGGGAACAGCACCCTGCTGAAGCTGTGGGGCTGGCTGGCACGTCGTCCCGCTTTGTATGCCGCTGTCACGTCCCTGGGTGCACGTGTTCTCCGAGGGCTGGCCGCACCGCGTGGCCGGCTTGGCCGTATACCCTTTGCCGGCGCGTGGACGGATGTTCGGGATCTGCCTGCGCCACAAGGCGGCACTTTCTACACCCGCTGGCACGCCCGCCGGCGCCAACGGAAAAAACTCAATGGCTGAGACAGCAAGGGAACAGATCCTCGATCAGATTCGCGCGGCGTTGGTCAAGCCGGATTCCCGGGTCGGCGTGGGCGACACCTTGCGCATGTGGCAAAGCTCGCCCCCGGTACATGCCCGCCCGGCGGTGGGCGAGTTCCTTGAACGCGTGGAAGCCTCCGGCGCCACATGGGAACGGTTGCAGGACGAGTCGCAGTTGCGCGAGGTCGTGCTCGCCAGGTGCCAACAGCAGGGGATCACTCAGCTCGTGCTCACGCCATCACTGCCTGCGCTCACCTGGCCCGGTGAACTCATTTGGGACGGCCGGCCCGGGTTGGCTAACTCCGCCGTTTTGTGCCGGGCCCGGGTGGGTGTGGCGGAAACCGGGTCCGTCCTGTTGGTGTCCGACACTCATTCCGCGGCCGCGCTGCACGTGTTGCCCGAGCATCTGTTCGTCGTACTGGACCCCGGGCATGTGGTGTCTTACCTGGAAGACGCCATGTCGTTTCTGCGTGATGGCGGCATGGCGTGGTCAGCGAACCTCGTGACAGGGCCGTCGCGGACCGCCGATGTGGAACAGACCATCGAATTCGGCGCCCATGGGCCGCGGCAGGTGCACCTGCTGCTGACACCGGGCGCCGGGCTATAATGCCGGGCGTTTGCGTTCCTGAGGGGAGGGGGAATGTACCAGGACCAACCGACCAGCGTCGTTATCCTCGCGGATACGCGAGGACAGTTGCACCCGAAAATCGCCGAACTGGTGACCCAATGTGATATTGCGGTTCACGCCGGCAACATCGGGTCGGCGGGAATCCTGCGCCAGCTGAAACCGCGTGGTGAAGAAGTCTTTGCGGTGCGCGGGCCCGAAGACGTGCCCTCGGCCTGGCCGGAAGAAGATCACAAGGTGCTGACCTCTCTGCGGCCTTATGTCACGGTGGATCTTCCCGGGGGTCAGCTCGCGGCCCTGTACGGCCACGAGGCGGAACGTTACCTTTTGCATGCGGGGCTGCGTGATCGCTTTCCCGACGCCCACGCGATCATCTACGGTGTTGGCAACGAGATCATCACGGATCAGGACGCCACTCCCTGGGTCCTGAACCCGGGCGCCGCCACCCAGGAAGGCCGATCGACCTGTCTTTTGCTGCTGTGCGGGGTGACGCACTGGAGCGTCCAGCACCACACTTTCGACTGACCTCGGCGACCCCCCGTCCGGCGGGCGGGTAACCGCTCGGAAGTCCGGCGCAGGCTCACGACTTCCTCACGGTCACGCCGCACGCCGCATAGGCGCGCGATCTCGTAGCAGGATGGCGGATGAATTAGCGGAGTTCCTGGTCCAGGTTGAACTCCTTGGAAGTGACGTAGGCTTCCAACCGGCGCAACCGGTCTTCCAATTCACGGAATCGTGTCCGTACGCTGGCAAACGTGCGCACTTCTGATTCCTTCATGCCGCGCCAGAATTCCTCTTTCTCGGGGGTTTCGTAGAGGTCGCCCGGTTTGGGGTCGAGTACGATGCCCAGAATAAAATAGGTGCACAGGACGAAAACGTTGAAGGGAATGAACAGCAGGATGAAAAACAGCCGGATGATCCACGGCTCGGTCCCCAGATAATCCGCGATCCCGGCGCACACGCCCAGGCATTTGGCGTTCTCCTTGTCCAGGTAGAGACGATGCGGGCTGATGGAACGAAACGGATGTTCCCGGTGTCTCCGCTGTCTCACGTCCGGCCTCTCCAGCCCGGGGCTTCCGTTTCCAGAATGCGTTCCAGGGTATGGATGCGCTCTTCCATGCGGCGAGCGCTGTCCCACAGCTCGCTCATCATCTTTTCATCTTCGGGCTTGAGCCGGTTCATCTCACGGTTCTTGCTGATGAAATGAAAAATGATCCACAACGGCGCGACGATCGTCAGAAATAGAATGCCAAATAGCTCGAACATCGTTTGCTCCCAGCAGCGTTACTTGTGAGTTTCCTTGTCAGATTGTCCGGATTTTTTTCCGGCCTTGGCAACTCGCGCTTTTAGTTCCTCGAGTTCCTGTTCTACCTGGTCTGAGGACTCGAGATCGGCGATTTGTTCCGACAGCCCCTGTTTGCGGCCCATCTGCCAGGCCTCCGAACTGCCTTCCATCTCGTCGATTTTGCGCTCCGCGTCTTCAAAACGCATCAGCACATCGTCGATGTGGTTTCCATAGATCTGCCGCCGCATGCGCAACTGCGAAGAAGCAGTTTTCTGGCGTATGACGATGCTCTGCTGGCGTGCCTTGGCATCGGTGAGTTTGGCCTGCAGCTTCTCGATGTCGTCGCTGAGTTTGGCCAGGTTCTCCTCGACTGTCTTGAGTTGCTTCGCGAACGCGTCCCGCTGCTCGGACAGTCTCGCTTTTTCCACCAGCGCGGCTTTTGCAAGATCCTCGCGTCCCTTGTCCAGCGCGATTTCGGCCTTGCGTTCCCAGTCGATGATCTCTTCGTCCAGCCGCCGGATCCGCCGGAGCATCTCCTTCTTCTCCGCGATGGCGCGGGCCGCCGCGGAGCGGACCTCGACCAGGGTATCCTCCATCTCCTGGATGACCAGGCGAACGATCTTCTCCGGATCCTCCGCCTTCTCCAGCAGGGCGTTGAGGTTCGCGTTGATGATGTCGGTCAGTCGCGTAAAAATTCCCATCTGCAGCCTCCGATTGCCTGTTACAGGCGTTCCGGCGGTGGCCGGACACGTCCATTCACAGACAACAGATACAATTCTCGTGCCAAAGGCCCCGGGAACGCCCAAAAACGGCGTCAGACGGGGCCTGAGAGCCTGTCACACCCCTTCGCGACGGTACCCAGGGGTGTTCCCAGGTGGCCAATTTGCCCAATATCTGGTGAACAGGCATGGGCGGGGGCCGTTGCCCCCGGCCATGGCATGACCCGGGGGATTCGCCTAAAATGCCTCGCGTTTTTTGAACAAAGCCGCCCCGCTGTTGTCGAGGGATACAGACGGGGTCGCAGATACGAGGGAGTGTTATATGCGCGCTAAATGGATCATCCCGTTTCTGGGGATAGCGATAGCCGGGTCCGCGATGGCCCAGCAGCCGGCTGCAGGTGCTGCCCCGAACCCGGCAGCGGACCGGAACAAGGTCAGTTACGCCATGGGTTATCAGATGGGGATGGAACTGGGTTCCCTGAAGCTGGATCTGGACATGACCGCGGTCATCCGCGGCATGAATGATGCCCAGAACCCGGATGGGGAGAGCCTGGTCCCCCGTGAGGAAATGGTCGCCATCTGGGAACGGATCGGCGAGCAGGTCCGGGACGACCGTCTCGAACATCTGGAAAAACTGGCGGCGGAGAACCTCGCCAAGTCGCGGCAGTTCCTTGAAGACAACAAGGCCAAAAAGGGGATCGTCGTGCTGCCCAGTGGAGTGCAGTACCGGGAGATCGAGGAAGGCTCGGGCCCGCAACCCCTAGCCACGGACAACGTGGTTATCCACTTCCGCGGTTCGTTGGTTGATGGTCGCGAGTTCATCAGTACTTTTGCCAAGGGCGCGCCGGCCACGGTGAACATGGCCAACGTAGGCCAGCAGATGCAGGGCTGGGAAGAAATTCTCCCGATGATGCGCAAAGGCGCCAAGTGGCAGATCTTTGTTCCGCCCGAGCTGGGTTTTGGTGAGCGCGGCGCCATGATGGAGAGTGGCGTGGTGTATCCTAACGAAACGCTGATCTTTGACCTTCAACTGCTCGATATATTGCCCGCCGACTGATACGAGTCCGGGTAATAAATAAACAGATGATAATGAAAGGCCGGTTCTGGAACCGGCCTTTCGCGTTTCAATGAACGACGGATCCGATCTTACTCGCGACACCATCAGTCGGGTACTGGACCCCGTTTCGGAACCGGTGACTGGGGATGCGGCCCGGGCCACCCCCGCGGCGGTTCTGATACCTCTCATCGAGACCAAAGGAACGCTGGAGGTCCTGTTCACCACCCGGACCGAACATCTGCACGATCATGCGGGGCAGGTCAGTTTTCCCGGTGGGCGCGTGCAAGCCCGGGATCCTGATCCGGTTTACACAGCATTGCGCGAGAGCGAAGAAGAGATCGGGCTGAACCCGGCGCGCGTTCAGGTGATGGGTTTTCTCAAGGAATGCCACACGGGAACGGGTTTCCGGGTGACGCCCGTGGTCGGTTACCTGGACCGGCAACCGGAACTGTCACTGGACCATTTTGAAGTGGCTGAGGTTTTCCAGGTGCCGTTGGGTTATTTTCTGGAACCCGCCAACTACCGGCGCCAGACCGTGCGCCTCCAGGGTCGCCAGCGCAGTTTTCATGTCTTCAAGTACGAGAGTCACACGATCTGGGGGGCGACCGCCGGGATGCTGGTGGATCTGCGCGTGCGATTGTATGGGGGCGTGTCATGACGCAATGGATGACTCTGGTGGGTCCGGAAACCGTGATGCAAGGTCTTGGCGCAGCGGGTCTGCTCATCGTGGATTGCCGCTTTGATCTGGCCGATCCAGGGGCGGGCCGTGAAGCCTGGGCCGCCGGCCACCTGCCCGGCGCCCAGTACGCGCATCTGGATAACGATCTGGCCTCGCCCATCGGGGCTGCCACCGGGCGGCATCCGTTGCCGGACTCCGATGCCTTTGTCCGTTTCGCCGGTGCGCTCGGTATCGAACCGGAAACCCGGGTTGTGTGTTACGACCAGGGCGGTGGCGCCATCGCGGGACGGTTATGGTGGCTGTTGCGGTATTTTGGACACGCAGGGGTGGTCGTGCTGGACGGCGGTTTCGCCGCCTGGGAGGCGCTTTCCTTTCCGCTGGAGACCGCAGCATCCACCGAAACTGCCGGGGCGGCCGCGTCTTCGTTTCATCCGCATCGGGTCTGGGCGGGTGCCGTGGACGTCGAGACCCTGCAAAGGGAGCTGGCAGCGGACGTTTGTTTGCTTCTGGATGCGCGCAGCGCAGAACGTTTCCGGGGCGATGCGGAACCCATCGACGCCGCTGCGGGGCATGTGCCGGGTGCGCATAACCGGCCGTTCACCGATAACCTGGATGCAACCGGGCGTTGCAAGTCCATAAAACAGTTACGCGATGAGTTCCGCGCATTGCTGGGTGATCGTGACCCGACCCGGGTCATTCATATGTGCGGTTCCGGCGTGACTGCCTGTCACAATCTGCTGGCCATGGAACATGCCGGGTTCCCCGGCTCCCGCCTGTATGTGGGTTCGTGGAGCGAATGGATTCGGGATCCTGCCCGACCCATCGCCACGGGTGCCAATTAGCGACACGATCCGGACGGCCCGCGGGTAACCGCTCGCAAGTCGGGATTCGCGGGCGCGCGGCCGGTCGGCGAGATCCCGTGCAACAGATTCCGCAGTGGGCTCACGACTTTCTCGCGGTTGCGCGCGGGCCGTTCAACGCTTGAGGAACGTATGGGTGTGCAGCCGGCCGCCCGGCCGGTCAGTGTTTATTTGTTCTTCAGGTGTTCGACGAGGGCCTTGAGGGTGGACTGGGTCTCGTCGCTGTACCAGACGGTGGTGAGTTCCTCGACGGTTTTGTCGCCCGAGTCGCGAAGGTGGCTGACGAGATCCGAGCGGGCGTTCTGACGGGTCATGGACATGGCCCGTGGCGGCAGTGCCAGCCGTTGCCGACACCATTCCAGAGCCGAGTCGATCACCTGGTCGCCGGGAACCACCGCGTCCACCAGGCCCGCGTGCAGGGCATCGTCGGGTTCCAGCAGGGCGCCGGTCACCAGCAGGGGTTCGGCAACGCGCGGCCCCAGAAGACGCTTCAGTGCGAACACGATGGGACCGGGCACCGGCAGGCCAACCTGTACTTCGTTGAGTCCGATACGGTAGTCGCCCTCGGCCATGATGCGGGTGTCGCAGAACAGGGCCATCACCGCGCCCCCGGCGGGGCTATGCCCGGTGATGGCGGCGGCGATGGGGATCGGTGAACCTGCCAGATGCTCCATCAGGCCGAAAAAATCGGTCCAGAACGCGCGTAGGCTGGTCTCATCCAGCGCAAGCAGGGCAGGCACATCCAGCCCGGCGGAGAACATCCCCGGGCTGCCGGAGATGATCAGGGCGCGTGCGCCCTCGGCGGGGGCGGTGGTGACCGCCTCGTCCAGCGCCTTTATCAGCCCGGGATCCAGGGCATTGACCGGCGGCCGGTCCAGACGGAGTTCCAGCACGGCGTCGTGTTCGATTCGTTTGAGCATGGGGCGTTTCTGTTCAGTCGGCGTTCAGCGGGACCCGATAGTATGATGCGGAGAGGAGGTGCACACTATGTCGCTCGTCAGGACACTGTTTTTTGTTGGCTTGTTGGCTTCCCTGTTGAGTTTGGGGGAGCCGGTCTTTGCCGGTGGCGCCTTGCATGGCGGGTTCGGGTTCCACGGCGGCGGGTTCCATGGCGGGTTCGGTTTCCGCGGGGGTTTCAGCGGCGGCCACATCGGCTTCGGGTCCCCGGGTTTTGGATTCCCGGGTCATGGCGGGTTCTTCGGGGCCAAAGGGTTTTTCGGCGGGTTCCACCCGGGATTCGTTGGGCCGGGGTTCATCGGCCAGGCCCGACCCGGTTTCCGGGATCCCTATGCGCGCCTTGCCTATGGCTACGGCTATTCGGGTAACTACGGTTCCGGCTATAACCGTTACGGCTGGCGCAAGTGGTACACGTACACGGATTTCTCTCAGATCAATTATCCCGGTGTGTATCCGATCAATGGGCCGATCAATGGGCCGGTCACGGTCCAGGAGTCGAACAGGGTCCAGCTGCTGGAGCGTGGTTCGCCATATTGAAATACATGTCGCGGTTTTGCGCTGCCGGGCCGTTGTTGGGCTGTCTGTTGCTGGGCAGTCTTCCAGTGCTGGCCTGCGACACCGGGATCGATGTGGAAGATCTCTGGATCCGCCAGTCGGCCGTGCCGGGGGTCAGTGCCGCGGGGTTTTTCCGGCTTCGTAACGGTTGTGCACACGCCATTACCCTGGTCTCGGTGACCAGTCCCCGTTTCGCGCGCGTGGAGATCCACCAGTCCATCATGCAGGGCGGGAACTGGACCATGCACCGGCGCCGTTCGCTGACCGTGCAAGCAGGGGAGACCGTGGTGTTCCAGACCGGGAATCTGCACTTGATGTTGATGGACCCGGAAGGTCCGGTAGAGGTGGGTCAACACATCCCGGTCCTGTTCCACTTTGAAGACGGCCGCGAAGTTGCCGCGACTGCTGAAGTCCGGAAACGCTAGTCCTTTTCCGACGAGGACCCGGGAGCCGGGTCTCACCGAATCGCGTCCTTGATGGCTCCGGGCAGCGGTACCGATTCGCCCGCTTGCGTGTCGATCCACACGAGGATCACCTCGCCATCGGCGAGCAGAGTCCCGGGATCATCGACGGTCGTGATCTCCATGAGTTGCACCAGGCTACTGCGGCCGGGTTCTCCCGCATACATGCGTACTTCCAGTTCCATCGGATAGACGATGCGTTGCCGGAAGTTGCAACTGGCGCGCACGACCACTGGCCCGATCCGGCCGGCGAGCAACTCCGGCTCCAGTGTGTCGAACCAGGCAATCCGGCATTGCTCGAAGTAGCTAAAATAGGCTGCGTTATTGACGTGTCCCAGGGCGTCCATGTCGCCCCAGCGGACCGGGAGCGTGACCCGCGACAGCAGTTTGCGTTTCTGGTTCACTGTTGATGGTTTACGATGATTCTCGAGCTTGGCAACAAGGCGAAATCCCAAAAGCAAAATCCCAAAGGCGAAATCCTCGATGAGTTCATACAGCCTGTCTCGTTTCCTTTCCCCCATCCTGCTGAGTGTGGCGTTGTTGTCGGGTTGCGCAACCTCGCCCACCGGTCGGTCCCAGTTCATTATGGTCTCCGACGAAGCCATGGCCGATATGGGGGCTTCGGCTTTTGCCCAGATGCGCCAGGAACAGACCATCAACTACGACGGCCATACCAACGACTATGTGACCTGTGTTGCCAACGCCATCACCCGCCAGTTGCCCGAACAATACGCGGGACTGGACTGGGAAGTGGTGGTTTTCGACGACGAAAGCGCCAATGCCTTTGCGCTTCCCGGTGGGAAAATCGGTGTTTATACCGGGATGCTGGGGGTGGCCGAGAACCAGGGCCAGCTGGCCACGGTCATAGGTCATGAAGTCGCCCATGTGGTGGCCCGGCACGGGGCGGAGCGCTACTCCCAGCAATTGGCTG
>Ga0114950_10001784_pt1 | contig 16362 bp, 14 predicted proteins | sample N075metaG_FD_83503 | JGI IMG/M metagenome (GOLD analysis project Ga0114950, IMG submission 83503) | Deep subsurface microbial communities from Kermadec Trench to uncover new lineages of life (NeLLi) - N075 metaG | ecosystem: Environmental > Aquatic > Marine > Ocean trench > Sediment | place... | reverse complement strand
GATGCTGGCGCAGGCGGTTACCGGCACCCCGGGCCACGTCAACGCCATGGCCGCCTCGGTCGGCTTCTTCCTCGACAAGTATCCGGCCGCGGCCATGGAGGAAGGTGACGTCTACATCACCAACGACCCCTGGCTCGGCACCGGACACCTGCATGACTTCACCGTGGTGACCCCGACCTTCCGCAACGGCCGGCCGGTCGGGCTGTTCGCCTCGACCAGCCACGTCGTCGACGTCGGCGGCCGCGGCTTCGGCGCCGACGCGCGCCAGGTCTACGAGGAGGGCCTGGCGATCCCGATCATGCCGCTGGCCAAGCGTGGGCGAATGAACGAATCGCTGCTCGAGATTCTGCGCGCCAACGTGCGCGAGCCGGTCCAGGTCGAGGGCGATCTCTATTCGCTGGCGGCCTGCAACGAGACCGGCGGCAAGCGCCTGCTCGACATGATGGCGGAGTTCGAACTCGAGACCCTCGACGAGCTGGCGGAGACCGTGATCGAGAACTCGCGCCAAGCCATGCTGGAGGAGATTCGCGCCCTCCCGTTCGGAACCTTTGAGTACGCCATGCGCATCGACGGTTTCGAAAAGGACATCGACCTGGTCGCCAAGATGACCATCGGCGAGGACGGCATCGACATCGACTTCGCCGGCACCTCGCCCATATCCAGCTATGGCATCAACGTGCCGCTCACCTACACCCAGGCCTACGCCTCCTTCGGGGTGCGCTGCGTGGTCGGCTCGCGGGTCCCGAACAACGCCGGCTCGCTGGCGCCGGTGCGGGTCACAGCACCCGAGGGCTCGATCCTGAACGCGCCGCGCCCCTGCGCGGTAACCGCACGCCACGTGATCGGTCAAATGTTGCCCGACGTGGTGCTCGGCTGCCTGTATCAGGCCAAGAGCGATGCGGTCCCGGCCGAAGGCACGTCCTGCTTGTGGATCCTGACTTTGTTCGGCGGCCACGGCATCGTCGGCGATGCCGACTACGGCGCCGCGCGGCCCTTCACCATGTCCATGTTCCACGCCGGCGGGACCGGCGGACGGCCGGGCAAGGACGGGCTTAGCGCCACCGCTTTTCCCTCCGGCGTGCGCAACACCCCGGTCGAAATCAACGAGACCGTCGCCCCGATCGTGGTCTGGCGCAAGGAGTACCGCTGCGATTCCGGCGGCCCCGGCCAATATCGCGGCGGCGCCGGCCAGATCATGGAAATCAGCCACGCCGACGACGCGCCCTTCGCCATTGCCGCCATGTTCGACCGGGTCAAACACCCGGCGCGCGGCCGCGGCGGCGGCGCCAACGGCAAACGCGGCCGGGTTCACCTGGGCTCGGGATCGGTGCTCCTCGGCAAAGGCCGCCAGACCGTCCCGGCCGGCGACCGCCTGGTGCTGGAGATGCCCGGCGGCGGCGGCCTGGGAGACGCCTTGGCGCGGGCGCCCGAAGCGGTGGCGCGGGACGTACGAAACGGCTTTGTCTCCCGCGAGGCCGCGCTGAGCGATTACGGCGTGATCGTGGACGACGACGGCTCTTTCGAAGAGTCTGCGGCGCGGCGCCAGGCCGGCAAGGGATAACGGAAAAGCCGACCATGACCGAAGTTATCCTGCACCACTACCCACAGTCGCCGGTCGCGGAGAAGGTCCGGGTTGCGCTCGGCATCAAGAACCTGGATTGGCGTTCGGTCACAATCCCGCGCCTGCCGCCGAAACCGGAATTGATACCGCTGACCGGCGGCTACCGCCTGACCCCGGTCATGCAGATCGGCGCCGATATCTACTGCGATAGCACCTGTATCATCCGCGAGTTGGAGCGCCGCTTCCCCGAACCGAGCCTGTTTCCGGGCGGCGCCGATGGCATGGTCTGGGGCGTCAGCCGCTGGACCGACGGCGCGCTGTTCCGGGACGTCATCGCGCTGGTGTTCATCGATGCGGGCGAGGCCATGCCGGCCGAGTTCTGGGCCGACCGCGGCATGCTCTATTTCGGCGCCGATTTCGACAAGGACGCGATCCGGGCCAGACGGCCCGAGTTGCTGGCCAACCTGCGCGCCCAGTTCGGCTGGATGGAGGCGCGCGCCGCGACCGGCCGGACTTTCTTTCTCGGCGACCGACCTGGACTTCCGGATGCGCTTTGTTACTACCTGCTATGGTTCATTCGCGGGCGCTACTCCAAGGGCCCGGAGTTCCTGGCCCAGTTCCCGAACCTCTGCGCCTGGGAAAGGCGGGTCGCGGCGCTCGGCCACGGCAACCCCAGCAGCTTAAGCGCCGCCGAAGCGCTGGAGATCGCCAAGGACGCCCAGCCAGCCACGCCGGAAACCGTAGATCCCGGCGATCCCCTGGGCCTCGCGCCTGGCGAGGCAATCGATGTGCGGCCCGAGGCCATGGACGGCGTGCCCGCGGTCGCCGGGACCTTACGCTTCCTCGACGCCCAGACCGTGGTGCTCGACCGCAACGACGAAAAAGTCGGCCAAGTCTCGGTCCACTTCCCCCGGGTCGGCTACGAGATTCGGCGCGTCTAACCGCTGCCCCGGCTTGACTCCGCCACCGCCGCTGCCCATCATCGCCCCCGTTCCGAGGGGAGCCTCGTGCTGAGAGACCGCCCGCGCTCCAAAAGGGCCTGTGCGGCGACCCTTCGAACCTGATCCGGGTAATGCCGGCGCAAGGAACGGAACCCGGCCAGGTCCTCGACGAGGGCCGGCCGCCGCCTCGCTGTCTCCCCCGGATCTCCTCGAACGCGTCATGACGAAGGAGGTCCATCCATGTTTACTGCCAAACTTATCCGGGGCGTGCTGGCCGCGCTGGCGATCGGCGCCTCGATCCTGCTCGCCCCGCTCGCGGCCCGCGCGGAGCCGCTCACCATTCTGCTCGACTGGTTCATCAACCCCGACCACGGGCCGCTCATCGTGGCGCTGGAGAAGGGCTACTTCGCGCAAGAAGGCCTGGAGGTCACTTTGGTCGAGCCGGCCGATCCCAGCGCCCCGCCCAAGCTGGTCGCCGCCGGTCAGGCCGCGCTCGCCGTCTCCTACCAGCCGCAGCTCCACCTGCTTGCCGCCGAAGGCCTGCCGCTGACCCGCGTCGGCACTCTCGTGGCCACCCCGCTCAATACCCTGCTCGTGCTCGACGACGGCCCGATCCACTCGGTCGCGGATTTGAAGGGCAGTAAGGTCGGCTTCTCGGTCGGCGGTTTCGAGGATGCGATCCTGGCCACCATGCTGGCGCGCCACAATCTGACCCTCGACGACGTGACGCTGATCAACGTGAACTTTTCCTTGAGCCCGGCCTTGCTCTCCGGCCAGGTCGATGCGGTGATCGGCGCGTTCCGCAACTTCGAACTCAATCAGCTCGAAATCGAAGGTCACAAAGGCCGCGCCTTTTACGTCGAGGAAGAGGGGGTGCCGCCCTATGACGAGCTAATCCTGGTCGCCAACTCCGCCCGCCTCGACGACCCGCGCCTGGCCAAGGCGCTGCGCGCGATCGAACGCGGCGTGCAGTACCTGGTCAACCACCCGGACGACGCCTGGAAGTTGTTCGCCGGCCACAAGCCGGGCCTGGACGACGAACTCAACCGCCGCGCCTGGCGCGACACCCTGCCCCGCTTCGCCCTCAGACCCGCGGCGCTGGACCGCGGCAGGTACCGGCGCTTCGCCAAATTCCTAGTCGCCCAAGGCCTGATCGAGACCGCCCCGGAAGTGGCAAGCTACGCTGTGGAGCTCGAGTAGCGGGAGAAGCCCCTCACCCCGGCCCTCTCCCGCAAGCGGGAGAGGGAGAACCAACTGCCCCTCTCCCACTTGCGGGATAAGGAGGGGCCCGTGATAGCGGGAGGGTGAGGGCGGCGCGATCGGGGGGACGGTTTTGGACGCCTTCGCGGAACTGCTGCTGGACGGGACCGGGCTGGCGCTGTGGAGCTTTCTGTTGCTCTGCGGGGTGTCTTTTCTCGGCTCCTTCATCTCCGCAGCCATGGGTCTGGGCGGCGGTTCCCTGGTGCTCGCGGTCATGGCGTTGTTCCTGCCGCCGGCGGTGTTGATTCCGGTGCACGGCACGGTGCAGCTCGGCTCGAACTTCGGGCGCGCCGTCCTGTTGCGGCCCCATATATTGACTTCGATCGTACCGGCGTTCCTGCTCGGCACCGTCCTGGGCGCCGCCATTGGCGTGCAGTTGGTGATCGCCCTGCCGATCGCCGTGCTCCAGGGCGTGTTGGCGGCCTTTATTCTCTATTCCACCTGGGCGCCCAAGTTCCGGGCCCGCAATCCGGGCAAGAAAACCTTCTTCGGCCTCGGCGCCCTGGTCGCCTTTGTGACCATGTTCGTCGGTGCGACCGGGCCGCTGATCGCCCCCTTCATCGCCGCCGCCAGCGGCCAACGCCAGCAGGTCGTCGCCACCCACGCGGCGCTGATGACCCTCCAACACGGGCTCAAGATCGTCGCCTTCGGCGCGGTCGGCTTCGCCTTCGGCCCCTATCTGCCGCTGCTCGCCGGCCTGCTCGGCTTCGGTTTCGCGGGAACCTTTGCGGGCCGGCACCTGCTCAACCGGCTGCCCGAACGCACCTTCCGCATCGGCCTGAAGGCGATCCTGACCGCCATCGCGCTGCGCCTGCTGTACGGTGCAGCCAGCGTGGGGCTCGGTTAGGTTTCCCTTTCCCAACGATAGCGCACGTCAGGCGTTTTTTCCTCGTTGTGCGCGCCGTCGGTAAATTCGATGGTGCGAAAGCCACGGGCTTCGTAGAAGCGCCGCCCGCGAACATTGGCCTGGAAGCACCAGAATTCCAGGGCGCCGACGCCACAGGTTTTTGCGCGCGCGATCAGCTGCGTTCCGGCGCCCATCCCCAAGCAATCGGTGCGCGTGTAGAGCAGGCGTATCTCCTGGTCCTGGCGCGCCAGGAACGACACGATCCGGTCACCGCTTTCCGCAACCGTCACGTCGCATTCCTCGAAGATCACATGCTCGATGAACCAGCGATCTTCCGCAACCGTGTGCAGGACCGGAAGGAAGGACAGGAGGCGAAACGAAGGCGAAAAGACCCGGGCGATGGCGTCGGCATCGTCACGGACAGCTTGGCGGCAGTTTAGGCGTTCGAGCTGCATTGGCCTCTGACGGCCGGGTGCCCCCACGCGTTACTCTGCGGCGGCGACTTGTTCGGCCTTTTTGACCATGACCTCGGCCTGCTTGATCGAGGCGATGTCGATCAGGCGGCCGTCGAGGGCGACCGCGCCCTTGCCTTCCTTCACGGCCTGCTCCATGGCCTCGATAATGCGCCTGGCCTTGGTCACCTCGGCCTCCGAGGGGCTGTTGACCTCGTTGGCAAGCGCGATCTGGCTGGGGTGGATCGCCCACTTACCCTCGCAGCCCAGACAGGCGGCGCGGTTGGCCTGGGCGACGAAACCCTCCGGGTCCTGGAAATCGCCGAACGGCCCGTCAATGGGCCGGAGGCCGTTGGCGCGCGCGGCCACCACCATGCGCGACACCGCGTAGTGCCACATGTCGCCCCAGTGGTAGTCCCTGTCCTGACCTTCCACCGGATCGGTGAGCACGCCGTAAAGGGCGTTCGGTCCGCCGATCACCGTGGTCCGCGACTTGGTCGAAGCGGCATAATCGGCGACGCCGAAGTGCAGGCTTTCGTTGCGCTTGGAGGCGGCGGCGATCGCATCGACGTTGGCCATGCCGAGCGCGGTTTCGATGATGTGCTCGAAGCCGATCCGCTTCTTGCGGCCGACCGCGTCCTCGCACTGGGTCACCAGCATATCGACGGCGTAGACGTCGGCGGCGGTGCCGGCCTTGGGGATCATGAACATGTCCAGGCGCTCGCCGCCCTGCTCGATAATATCGACCACGTCGCGATACATATAATGGGTGTCCAGGCCATTGATGCGCACCGATAGGGTCTTGGTGCCCCAGTCGATGTCGTTGAGCGCTTCAATGATGTTCTTGCGCGCCTGTACCTTGTCGTCCGGCGCGACCGCGTCCTCGAGATCGAGGAAGACCACGTCCGCGGCCGAGGCCGCCGCCTTCTCGAACAAGGCCGGGTTGCTGCCGGGAACGGCAAGTTCGCTGCGATTCAGACGCGCGGTCGCCTGCTCGACGATGGTGAAACTCATTGGATATTCCTCCCCAAATCCTGCGCCGGATCGCTGACCGGGCGCATCCCCGCAACCGCTCCTGAGAGCCCCGACAAAGGACGGGACAGTGCTTCGCGAGCTTGGCCGTGTCAACCGAAAGTCCCCATACCTCCAGAGACTACTAACGATATCAGCGACGGCGCGGCGCCGCGTCCGACAGCGGGTGGTGGTCCCAGACCAGGGCCTTGAGGCGGGCATCGAGCACATGAGTGTAGATTTGGGTGGTCGAGATGTCGGCATGGCCGAGCATCTTCTGAACCGAGCGTAAATCGGCGCCGTGGTCCAGCAGGTGGCTGGCAAAGGCGTGGCGCAACACGTGGGGCGATATCTTGGCCGGGTCGATGCCGGCCGCCACCGCAAGCTCCTTGAGCAGCTGGCCAACACGCTGACGGGTCAAGTGCCCGGCGGCACCACGCGAGGGAAACAGCCACTTGGCGTCACGTCCGGGCTTGTCGATGGCCGCCTTGCTGTGGGCCTTGCGGTGGGCCTTGAGGTGAGCCTTGAGCGCATCGCGGGCCGGCTCGCTCAAGGGGACCATGCGCTCCTTGCCGCCCTTGCCCTTGACGATCAGCACACGCGGGTCGCGCGCCGCGGCCGCGGCAGGCAGTTGGACCAACTCCGAGACCCGCAGTCCGGTGGCGTAGAGCACTTCCAACATGGCGACCAGCCGGGCGCCTTCGGCGCCGGGCCGGGCGCGCGCCGCCGCCAGCAGATCCTCAACCTCGGCCTCGCTCAGCACCTTGGGCAGGGAGCGGCCCTGGCGTGGACTGTCGAGGCCCGCGGTCGGGTCGTCGGCACGCAGGCCCTCGCCGAACAAGAAGCGGTGGAATTGACGCAAGGTGGAGAGCCGGCGTGCGGCGCTGCGCGGCGCCAGACCGGCGTCGACCATCTGTCCCAGGTAGGCGCGCAGATCGGTCACCCCGGCTTGATGCACCGCCCGGCCGCGGCGCGCCAGAAAGCCCGCAAAATCTTTCAGATCGCGGGCGTAGGCCTCGCGAGTGTTGGCCGCGGCGCCGCGCTCGGCGGCAAGCATTTCGAGAAAACTTTCAACGTGGTGGTATTCATTTACGGTCACAAGCGTGTTCCCCGCTTGTTTCGCACCGGTCCGCTCCCCCACCCGATTCAGATACCGCTGGCGAGCGCCGCCTCGATGGCCAGGGCACGGGCCTCGGTCTCCAGCCCGACCCGGGTCAGCGCCGTCAGCGCCGCGCTCAGTGCAAAGGCATGGCTCTCACCCGGCCCCTCGGAGCCGAGCACAATGAGCGACAGTAGCACGGTCTCGCCGATGCGCCGCGACTCGCTCGCCTCGTCGAGGGCATAGAGCAGCGCCGCAGAGGGCGCGACACGGTCGATGGCCCCGCCCTCCGCGGCGATCTGGCCCCAGGATAGCGGGTCCCGCTCGCCCAGCGCCTGGAAGATGGCGCGCAGCAGCGTCTGGCCGCGGTGCAAACCGACATCGCCCAAGCCAGCGCGCAGGGCACGCCAGGCGGCAAGCGTGCCGTCGGTGGTCAAAGCGGCGCCGCCGGCCAGGCGCGAATAAGGCCACAACGATGCCGCCGCGGTGCCGGCTTGGGCATTGATCAATGCCTCCTGCCGGCCCAGCATGAGCCAGGCACTGGCCTGCTCGTAGCGGCCCGATGCGTAAAGCGCGCGCCCGGCGTCGGCGGCGAACCAGGTCAGCTCCGGGGTGACTGGAATCTCCAGGAGCAGCGGCAGGTAGGCCGGCACCATCGCCATATAGAGCCCTTCCGCTTCGCCGAGTTCGAGTGCCACGCGCAGGATTTCCGCGCGGCTGGCCGGCAGGTTCTGATCCCGCGCGGCCTGATAGAGCAGCGCGTGCAGGCGCGCGCCGGTCATGGATTCGGTGGCGCCAATCGCACCGGCGAGTTCCTCGGGCGTGAATGGGAAGCCGTCGTAGACCCGGGCCAACGCCGCGCCGTCGAGCAACCCCACGGCACAGGCCCGCTCGGCGGCAGTCGCGCGTTGCTCGATATCCAGGTTGGGCATCTGGGCGATCGCCAGGAGCAGCGCTGGGGCGGCGCGCGCGACCTGGCCCGGCGGCAACGGAACGCCGATGGTTTGCACCATGGCCAGATGCAGGGGCGTCAGGACCGCATCCTCCGGAATCTCCGGTGCGGTGCCGAACAGCGCGCCGGCAAGTGCGAAGAAAACCGGATCTTCGCCGTCGCCGCCGCGTTCGCGCAGCAGATCGAGGCCGAGCATCATCTGATCGACATCGCCGGCGATCATCTGGCACAGCACCATTGCTTTCTGCCAGTAGGGCACCTGGTGGTAGCTGGCGATACCATTGCGCACCAGGCGGCAGGCCCCGGCGGTGTCGCGAACCAGCAACAGGCCTTCGACCCGGGTCCGGGCCCGTGTCTCGTCATCGTTCCGGCTCGGCACCACGGCCAGGAGATCGTTGAGTTCCGCCACTTCACCCATGGCCATGAGCCGCTCGATGCGCAGGGCGAGCAGGCTCTGCTCGATCTCGCCGGCGAACTCGAACCGGCTGATCGGGGGCGCGGCAATGGAGGTCAGCAGGCGGCGGGCGAGCGAGCGCATTGCGCGCGACGGCGCGGTGTCGGGCAGCAGCCGGAGCAGGCGGGTCACAATTCGGCGGTCCGAGCCCCGCCACATCTCGATCCCGAAGCCGCCGGCGCCCGGGTCCAAAGTGCCGATCGAATCGGGGGCGATCTCCGCCAGCGGATTGACCTCGATCGCACCGCTACGCGTTGAGGAGATCGCTGCCGGCGCCTCGATTGCGGTCCGCAGGACCCCGCCGCCCGGCGCGGGAACGTTGGTCGGCCCCAGACTGGCCGGCGGCATCAAACCGGCCGGCGGTACCAAGCGCAGGGGCAACTGCGGGTCGCCCTGACTTTGGGCACCTGCCGGCACCGCAACGGTGCCGAGCAACAGCGCGCCGAGCATCAGTGCCGGAAGATGGCGGCAGAAACAGCGGCGAAGATGGGGGCGTTCAGCGGGGGAATTGCTCATCGGATAGGACTTTTTCAACCTTGGCCGAGGGCGGTGGAATCTCCCAGGTCGCGAGATAGGCGCCGCCACCAACCAAGGCACCCAGTACGATAATAGTCAGAAAGAGGCGCGATTTTCGCATGTGGACTATCGACGAAGCCTAAAGGAAGCAGAAAGGGCACCACTCGTTCACGCCACGGAAACCCGCTCCCGTGACGGCTTCGCCAACATCTCGACGCGGACTTGCACCCTACCGCGGTGCTTATGGTAGACTCCGACTGTGGCGAATTTGCGGCAGTCTATATCCCGCTTTCGAGTCGATGCAACGCCGCCAAAGTCGAGAAATCTGACTGGCCCAGAAAGATCATGCTGTCTGCCGAACTCTTGAAGGTCCCCCGCACCATCGTGCTCGTCGGCTTGATGGGCGCTGGCAAGTCTTGTATCGGGCGCCGGCTGGCCACACTGCTGGATCTGAAGTTCACCGACGCCGACACCGAGGTCGAGCGCGCCGCCGGCTGCGCCATCGAAGAGATTTTCGAGCGCCACGGCGAGACCGCTTTCCGCGATGGCGAGCGGCGGGTGATCCAACGCCTGCTCGGCCAAGCGGTCCAGGTGCTGGCCACCGGCGGCGGTTCGTTCATGGATCCCAAAACCCGGGCGGCGATCCACGAGCAGGGTATCTCGGTCTGGCTGCGCGCCGATCTCGATCTGCTGCTCAAGCGCACCGGCCGGCGCAACAACCGGCCCCTGCTCAAGCGCGGCGATCCGCGCACGATCCTGAAGGGATTGATCGCCGAGCGCCATCCGGTTTACGGCGAGGCCAATGTCGTGGTCGATAGCGTCGACGGCCCACCCGAGGTCACGGTCGAGCGGGTGCGCGCGGCGGTCGAAGACTATGTCGCCAGCCAATCCGGGCATATGACGCGGGAAGTAAGCCGGTGAGCGGCCACGAACGGCTTGGCGTTGCGCTGGGCGCGCGCAGCTACGACATCCTGGTAGGCGACGGCCTGATCGCCGAAGCCGGCCGCCACATCGCGCCGCTGGTGACGCGGAAGCGGGTTTTCGTGGTCACCGACGCCAACCTGGCCGAGCTGCATCTGGCGCGCCTCGAGCGCGCTTTGACCGACGCCGGGCTGGACACCGAGGCTGTCGTCCTGCCCGCCGGCGAGCGGACCAAAGACTTCCATCATTTGGAGTCCCTGGTCGAACAACTGATCGAGATGAAGATCGAACGCGGCAGCACGCTGATCGCTTTCGGCGGTGGGGTGATCGGCGATATCGCGGGCTTTGCCGCCTCGGTGTTGCTGCGCGGTATCGATTTTATCCAGGTCCCGACCACATTGTTGGCTCAGGTCGACAGCTCGGTCGGCGGCAAGACCGGGATCAACTCGCGCCACGGCAAGAACCTGATCGGCAGCTTCTACCAGCCGCGCCTGGTGCTCGCCGACACCGGCGTGCTCTCGACGCTGCCGCGGCGCGAGTTGCTCGCCGGTTATGCCGAAGTGGTCAAGTACGGCTTGGCCAGCGAACCCGAATTCTTCACTTGGCTGGAGGATCACGGCGCCAGCCTGATCGACGGCAACCCGGACGCCCGGCGCCAGGCCGTGCTCAGAAGCTGTGCCGCCAAAGCGAAGGTGGTGGCCGCCGACGAACGCGAAACCGGCCTGCGCGCGCTGCTCAACCTGGGCCATACCTTCGGCCATGCGATCGAGGCGGAGGCCGGCTACGGCGAGTTCCTGCACGGCGAGGCGGTGGCGATCGGCATGGTGATGGCGTTCGCGCTGTCGGCCCGGCTCGATCTCTGCGCCGCCGCGGACGTGGCGCGGGTCCGGCGGCATCTGGCCGCGGTCGGGCTGCCGACCGGACTCGATGGAACGGGCGGGCGCGCCAGCGGGCGGGTCTGGGATCCGCAGCGCCTGATCGAGCACATGTCCCGGGACAAGAAAGTCGTGGGTGGGCGCGTGGTATTCATTCTGGTGCGCGGCATCGGCGAGGCCTTCATAAGCGATGCGGTCGACCCCGCCGAGGTCGAGGCTTTGTTGACGGGTGCGATCGCCGCCTAGAGCGCGATCGTTTCAGATTGAATCGATCTGAAACGTGAATCGCCCTCTAACTCGTTAAGTTAGGGGCTTATTCACGTCTCAGACCGCTTCGATCTAAGACGATAAAACCCTAGTCGATTGAACCCAAGGTTGCAGAACAGTCTTTCACGGCATAGACGGATACCATGGAAACGGAAATTTTGTTAACGATCGGCGCCATCCTGGCACTGCTCGTGCTCTCGGCGTTTTTTTCGGGCGCCGAAACCTCGGTGACCGCCGCCTCGGTCCCGCGCATGCATACCTTGGCGCGGCAAGGCGACCGCCGGGCCGAGTTGGTCAACGAACTCTGGGCCCGAAAGGAGCGTCTGATCGGCGCGATCCTGTTCGGCAACAATCTGGTCAACATCATGGCCTCGGCGCTCGCCACGGGACTGCTGATTGGGCTGTTCGGCGACGCCGGGATCGCCTATGCGACCATCATCATGACGCTCCTGGTGCTGGTCTTCGCCGAGGTCCTGCCCAAGACCTACGCGATCCACCACGCCGACCGCCTGGCACTCGGCGCGGCGCCAATCCTCAGGGTCGTGGTCATCGTATTGTTTCCGATCACCCATACGCTGCACGTGGTGGTGCGCGGCACGCTCAAGCTGTTCGGGATCGAGATGTCGTCCAGCCTGTCGCCCGAGCAATCGGAAGAGGAGCTGCGCGGCGCCATCGACCTGCACGCCGGTGAGGGCGAGGAGGTGCGTCACGAGCGCGCCATGCTGCGTTCGATCCTCGATTTGGCCGATGTCGAGGTTTCCGAGATCATCACCCACCGCAAGCAGGTCAGCTCGATCGACGTCAGCCTGCCGCCAACCGAGATCGTGAGCGCCGTGATGGATAGCCCCCACACCCGGCTGCCGCTGTGGCGCGACGATCCGGACAATATCCTCGGCGTGTTGCACGCCAAGGCTCTGCTGCGCGCCGTCCAGACCCAGCCCGGCGCCCTCGCCGAACTCGACGTGCTGGCCATCGCCATTCCGCCCTGGTTCATCCCGGAAACCACCGATCTCCTGTCCCAACTCCAGGCTTTCCGCGCCCGCCACGAGCACTTCGCCATCGTGGTTGACGAATACGGCGAAGTGCTCGGCATCGTAACGCTCGAGGACATCCTGGAGGAGATCGTCGGCGAGATCGCCGACGAGCACGACGTGGTGATCGAGGGCGTCAAGCTGCAAAAAGACGGCTCGATCATGGTCGACGGTGCGGTCACGATCCGCGATCTCAATCGCCAGTTCGAGTGGCAACTGCCCGACGCGGAGGCGGCCACGGTTGCCGGGCTGGTGCTGCACGAGGCGCGGCGCATCCCGGAGGTCGGCCAGGCCTTCTTATTCCACGGATTCCACTTCGAGATACTCGGCCGCCAGCGCAACCAGATCACGTCGATCAAAATCAAGCCGGTGGACGTAGGCGCGGAACCGAGCGCCAAAGCGGTACCGGAAGCGGAAGAGAACGCGCCGGATGGCTAGGGTCTTCACGTCTTAGTGTCTGACCCGAAATGAAGTCATGTGAATCAAATGGTTACAGTCCGCCAAGCCAAACCATGTCGCCACTCCCGCGAGAGCGGGAGCCCAGGGTTTCCGCGGCGTTTCTGGATTCCCGCTCTCGCGGGAATGACGGATAGAGTGTCTGAAGCCCATCGTAACAGATTGAAATTATGATATTAATTTCGAGTCGGACTCTTAGATCGAAGCGATCTGAAACGATCGTACTCTAGGGGCGTTCCGGGGTTCCCGCCTTTGCTTGACCCTGCAGGCCTGGCTCTGCCACACTGGTCTGAATAACAGGCCAATACATCCGATCCACTCCAGTTAGCAAGGGAGAGGAACCATGCAACGGCGGATCGTACCCGATCTGGTCAGCAATCAGACCCTTGCGAGCCTGCCCCCGAGCGCAACGGTGCGCGATGCATCACGGGTCATGACAGAGCGCCATATCGGCGCCATCCTGATCGCCATCGACGGCCGGCTCCAAGGAATTTTCACCGAACGCGACGTGCTCGCCCGGGTGGTCGCGGTGGGCCTCGACCCCGACGCTACGGTCCTGGGCGGGGTCATGACGCCCAATCCGGACACGGTGGCGCCCAGTGACATCGCACTGGACGCGCTGCGGCGAATGACCGAACGCGGCTATCGGCATCTGCCGGTCGTGGACGGAACCCGGATGGTCGGAATCGTCTCGATCCGCGACCTCTACACCGCGGTCAACAGCGAGCTCGCCGAGGATCTGGAGCAGCGCGAGGCGTTCATCTTCGACACCGGCTACGGCACCGGCTGAGTCGTCGGAGCCTGTCGTGTTGACCGATGGCCGGCGCCCACTATAGTGCGCCGCCGGATACTTCAGCCTGCGAGCCGATATGCCCCTTTCTCCCGCCGCCGAACGCGAGCACCTGCACAGCCGCCGGATCGATCTTCAAGGTTATCGGCGTGCCGACGGCCTCTGGGACATCGAAGGCCACCTGACCGACATCAAGACCTATGGCTTCAAGAACGAATTTCGCGGCGAGATCGTGGCGGGAGAACCGATTCACGACATGTGGCTGCGGCTCACCATCGACGAGGATTTCGTGGTGCGCGAGGTCGAGGCGGTCACCGACGGTTCGCCATTCCGCATCTGCCCGGAGATCGCGCCCAACTTCAAGAAGCTGATCGGCGCCCGCATGACCAGCGGCTGGCGCCGCGAAGTCCGGACACGCCTGGGCGGCGTCGAGGGCTGTACCCACCTGGTCGAAATCCTCGGCGCCATGGGCACCGCCGCCTACCAAACCCTCTATCCGGCACTGGCCAAGAAAAACAAGGCCCATGGCGGCCTCGGCAAGCCGGGAATCATCGACAGCTGCTACGCCTTCGCGAGCGACGGCGAGGTGGTCAAGAAGCGCTGGCCCCAGTTCTACACCGGGTCGGAGAGCTGAACCTGTCGCAAGCGGAATAGGCCGACGAACCCGAGCGCACACAGCATCGTCGCGCTGGCGAAGTAGACCGGTGCATCGGGACTGCCGGACAGGTCCCGGGCCAGTCCCGCGAGCGGCGGTAATACGCCCATGCCGGCGTAATACCAAATATAGAACAGCCCCATCCCCTGGGCCCGGTTGTCCGCGCTCAGCGTCTCCGACACCAGCGCCATGATCGGCCCCGCCGGCGCCCAGGCGAATATCCCGAAGGCGATAAACGGCAGCAAGGGCGACTCGACCCAGGGCATGACCGCGCAGATCGCAGCCGCCGCGGACAGCGAGACCACCATGACCAGGTTCGGACGGCCCCAGCGTTGGGCCAGGTAGCCACCGAGTGGAACCGTTGCGATCCCCAGCCAGGTGCCCAGGCTGACCATCCATGCGGCCTCTTCCAGCGGCAGCCCGCGCGCGATCAAAAAAGTCGGGCCGAAGCTGACGATCAGGATCAGGCCGACGTTGTACAGGGTCCAGACCACGGCGGCCAGAGTCACGCCGCCGGCCTCCGCCCGGCTGAGAGCGAACAACCGCCCCGCTGCCGGCGCAGGCAACGCAAGACCCGGCGGCGGACGATAGCCGATCGCGATTACGGCAAATGACAGCATTGAGAGCGCAGCGGTCCCGTAGAGCACGGCGGGCCAGCCGAGCGCCACGGCGGCCGCAGATTGGACGATCAGCGCCAGCGCGATCCCGAACGGCCAGGAGTTGACCAGAATGGCCATGGCCAGGACCAATTCGCGCTTGGCGAACCAGTCCATGGTCATCTTGGCGAGCAGAATGTTGAGCAGGACACCGCCGCAGCCACTCAAGGTCCGGCCGGCGACAGCGGTGGCGTAGTCTTCCGCAATGCCGGTCAGGACCCCACCCAGGGCCATCATGACCAGGCCGCACAGCACCACTTTCTTGTCGCCGAAGCGCCGGCCGAGCATTCCGCCGGGCAGGGCGAAGACAATGCCCGGCAGGTTATAGAGCCCGATCAGGATGCCAAGCATGGCATAGTCGATGGCCAGCTCGTCGATCAGGAACGGCGAGACCGATGCGACCGACTGAAATTGGAAACCCATAGAGGTCCTGGCCAGGAACAACACTGCCAGGACGAGCCAGCGATTGTGATGCATCTCAACGCAACCAGATTTTCCCGGCAATCCCTACAGAACCGAAGTCAATCCCAACCCAGCCGGTCTTTGCAGCGGTTCCAGTCATGGAGCAGTGGAGCTACCCGGGCAGTTTGGTGTAGTAGGCGATACGCTCGGATTCGACGCCGTCGCTGCCAACCTTGATGAGGCCGCTCCCCTGGATATCGGTGCCGGGAAACGCCCACCAGCATGAGGCCGAAAGCCCGCCGTCGGATTCCTGGGTCAGGACTTCCGTAAGTTCCATAAAGGACTCGCCCACCTCGCCACCTCGGGCAGCGGCGACAACTTCGCGCAGTCCGGCCAGATATTCGGTGAAATTCTCACGGGCGATGGTACCGGCATTGGGGTCATCGAAGGTAAAGGACTCGGATGCTGCCGAGAGAATCATCTCGGCATCCCCTTTGGTCCAACCCTCCGCGTAGCGTCCCAGATAATCTCCGGCGTTCATGTCTGCCTCCCTCAGTCTGGATATAGAACTATGGGCGAGCGTCCGGTGGACGTTCCGACCCGGCAGAGTTTGTGACCCGCCGCCCTCGTGGCGCAAGATGGCAAAAATATGCCAAATGCTGTAGAAACTCGATTTCCGGCTATTGTTTCAAAGAGATACCGGTTTGCAACAGCCGTGCGCAGAGCACCGCGCGAAGTATGCTGCCGTTTAAAGTGCGATCGTTTCGATCTAAGACCAAAGGTCCTTGTCTTTGGAGCATTGACCAGGGAGCCACGGAGTTGTCGATGGGGTCATCACTTCGACTGCTCCCGACTAACACGCGCTCCGTATTCACGCCGGGATGTTGAGCGCGAGCCGGGACCGACTTCCATTTCCGTGTTGGTCGGTTCCGGCACCTTATCATCGAGAGTGATCCCGGTTTCTTGCCTGTGAATAGGTATTCGATTGTGAGTATTTGGAGACGGGCGAACCTGCCGAACGGCGAATCGAGCACGCCAGCACTAGCTGCCTCAATGTCTGCTTTGTGGCCGATTGCTTCCGCTTTACCCCTGCAAGGCGACATTCACGTGGCCGTCGCTGACTTCCGTTCGTGAACATCCCGCTGGAATTTGGAAGAGAAAAATTGGAGTAATTTGTCAGGGATCGATCCAGTAGGGACGTTCTTGAGTGAGCATC
>Ga0114950_10001782_pt1 | contig 16373 bp, 14 predicted proteins | sample N075metaG_FD_83503 | JGI IMG/M metagenome (GOLD analysis project Ga0114950, IMG submission 83503) | Deep subsurface microbial communities from Kermadec Trench to uncover new lineages of life (NeLLi) - N075 metaG | ecosystem: Environmental > Aquatic > Marine > Ocean trench > Sediment | place... | reverse complement strand
CGGCGACCGGCCCTGAATCCAGCGCTGTCACTGGGCGGCGATTTTGAAGTTGTGCTCATAATGAGCCAGTGAACGCGCATAGAACTCCAGATCGATCTGCCGCACCAGATCGCGCGACCACCGCTTCGAGGCGTCGTTGAGCTGCGCCTCGATCCCAATCTCAACGAGTCGGATCAGCGGCATCTGGGTGGTCCGCAGCACCTCATAGGCGAGGTTCAGAGCACTGATCTCGTTCCGGCCGGGAATGTTGCCGAGCTCGGCGCGAGCCATCAGCAGATCGTGATCGCACACCCGTAGCCACTGACCTATCGCGCCTTCGCGCAGTTCCTGCAGGCGGCCCCAGACCGCGGCTCGTTGCTCGGGATCGAAGCCGTTCCACTTGACGATCTCGTGCGCGAATCGCTTGCAACCACGACACACGAGATCCCCATAGGTCGTCGAACAGATCCCGACACACGGGCTACTTCTATGTGTGCTGCGGGGTTGGTCTGTATGCATGGTAGACGCGTTATCTTGCTGAACCGAATGCTAATCTAAACTGCAGACCCCTGAGCGCCCGGCGTAGCTGATTCAGCTCCGCGGAGCCCCAGGGAACTGTGGGATTGTACAAAAGCGTGTTGAGTTCGGCGACGATCCTGTGCACCTGCTGCTCCTTCACGCCGGCTTCGCCCGCCACGCGACGAATGAATGCTGCGGGTGATTCATGCGGCGCGCGCTGGAAACCGTAGCCCGCAGCTTTCGCTGCGAATCTTAGAAACAGCCGCTCCACGGGATGGCGTTTGACCGGTCGACGGCGCCAGAACAGCGATATCGCCACCAGGCCCACGCTCGCTCCGCCGCCGATCAGTATCACGATGCCGATCCGCAGCGGGGTAAGATCCCCAAGCACGCGCTTAAGAAATTCCGACTGGAAATGAGTGTCGTAGCCGACTACCCACAGATTCCACCGGTGCTCCAGCGAATCAGCCCAGTACAGGAGGTCGTTGACAACACTCCAGCCACCAAAACGAACGCTGGTGAACACTGAAAGCCTAGCCAGATCGGCCGCCGACAGTGCTGCAGTCAAGCCCGTTTCGATTCGCTCGGGCGCGACCGCCGCGGTTGGATCGACTCGCGACCAGCCAGCCTCGGGAAGCCAGATCTCGGCCCACGCATGGGCATCATATTGACGTACCATGAGGTGGTTCGTGATCGGATTGACCTCGCCGCCCAGGTAGCCGCCCACCATGCGCGCGGGAATGTCCACCACACGCATCATGTACACGAACGCGCTGGCGTAGTGGGTGCAGAATCCGGCCCGCGTTTCAAACCAGAACTGATCGACGCTGCCGTGGTCCTTCAATCGCGGGGGATTCAAGGTGTATCGGTAGGGTTGCGCGCGAATGTGCGCCAACACCGCGCGAACAAAGTCCTCAGTGCTGGCGCCCCGGGCGTAGAGGTTCTCGGCAAACGCCACGGCGCGGGGACTGTCGGACTTGTCGATGCGGGTCTCCCGGGTCTGTAGGTGAGGAGTCAGCGTCGGATCCATCACGAAGTCGGGGTATGAGGTCACTGGATAGCGAAACACCGACAGCACGGGGTCGGCTGAGCGCAGGCGATAATCGCGGCTTAAGCTTACTTTGGAGGTATGAGAAAAAGCGGTGTCCATGGCAAACAGCCAATCGCTCATCGTCGGTTCCAGGAGAACCTCATAGGAAATTCCGCCGCTGGCGGGCTCGGGCATGAGTCGCCTTGGGATCGGCGGGAGCTGGGGCCCCATCGACCAGGCGCCGTCGGCGAACTCGGAATACACGAGTCCGCGCCAGTAGAGGTCGCGTGCCTGGGGAATGTCACCGTCGAACACCACCCGAAACGCCAGTTCATCGGATTGCGTGAGCGCCGCGAACGCACCGGGCTTTACGACGTCACTGATACCGGTCTTAGCCGCGCTCGGCAGCGGCACGCTCCACAGCGGCGCAATGCGCGGAAACAACAAGAACAGCACGATGGTGAATGGCAGGGCTTGTGAAACGAGCATGCTCGCAACTCGCAGCGAAGCCCACGGCCGCACGCGTGTGTGCAGCTGATTTAAGCCCACCATGGCCGCGGTGACCACACAGACGGCCAACAATTCGTATAGGGCAACGGTAATCGACTGATCGAACAGAAACTGAGTGGCGATTGCGAAGTAGCCGAGAAAGATCACAAGGTAGGCATCGCGGCGGCTCTTCATCTCGATGAGCTTCAACGCGAACGCGAGCATCAGCAGGGATACCGCCGCTTCGAGACTCATCGCACCTGCACCACTCACGGCAACCCCCGCGACCGAAGCGCCGACCAGTAGCGCCTTGATCCAGCGTTGCGGGTAGTCCCAACGACCCTGATAGACGCCGCTGCGCCAGTAGCCGCAGAACAACCCCACACCGATGATCCACGGTGATAGCTGCAAAGCATAGGGGATGACTACCACGACCTGCGCAATCATCAGCAACGCAAGCGTGTTGCGGGGGATCTGGTAGGCGACCCCAAGCCCGTGACTATCGCGTTGAGATTGCATACAACGCCAACTCGCGTAACACGGCTTCCAAGTGAGCATCGCCCACTGCCGGCTTCAGTTGCAGCTCACCCAACCGCAAACCGAATTCTCGTTCCCGACGAGTCGCTTGCAAGGCCATGCCCGTCAGGCGGCTTAGTCGCTCTTCTAAATGTCCCGGTAGCGCATCCATATCGAGCCACAACCGCGGTTCAACGAAGCTCGCGTAGCGTTTCACCATCAATTCGCCCGAACGCGCATAGGATCGCCAAAGAATGTGCTTGATGGGATCTCCGGGTTGATAGTTCTTGATGTCCATGAAATCATCGCTGCCTTGGGGGTCGATCAGCTCACCGTCATCGCGAAGCCCGTGCTCCATCATGGGAAAATCCTGAAAAATCGGTTTTGGATACACCAGCGCGCGCGCATTCAGATCTACCCACGTCCATGCGCGCAGCAGCCCCAAGGGGTAATAGGTCTCGATCAGTAGTCGACCGGGGTTGAGGTATCCACGCTGCCCCCCGACAACATACAAACGTACCGTATCCGCTTCCTGATCATACAATTCCGCCCATTGCTTAATGCCATCCGGCCAACCGAGCTGGATGCCTTCACGCCCTCGCCCCTTGGGTCGAACGACGCGCAAAGTGAACTCAACGTCTTCGCCTACGAAACCAGGCCGAGTATTTACGAGTTCCAGACTCAGGCCCGACAAATTGCGAAAGGTATGGAGGATGGTCATCAGAAACATGCTGCCCAACAGAAACGCAACGCCGTACACCAGGCTCGCCTGGTAGTTGATAGCGCCGAGGATCAACAACATTAACAATCCGCCGAACACAAAACCGGTCTGGGTGGGAAAGATGAAGATATTGCGCTGGCTCAGCGTGATCTGCGCGCTGGGCGGAACGCGCCGGTCCAGCCAACGGGCAAAGCGTTGGCCAACAAACGTTTGCGCGGTTGATGCCGCCATTGCCAATGAAGCGCTACGCGACTACGTCGACGCTCGAGAGAAGTTTCTGCGCAAGAGCACCGCCACCATGGCCGGAAAAGTCGGCCGCCTCTCGCAATCGATGCTCAACGACGCTTGGCAGCACCGCTTGAACGTCTTCGGGCACCACGTGGCCGCGATCATGTATTAGGGCCCAGGCACGAGCGCTATGCAACAGCGCCAACGCTCCGCGCGGAGACAATCCGAACGCAAACTCGGAGCCCCTGCGGCTGTAACCGATGAGGCGCTGAATGTATTCGATCAGCGGATCCGACACCTTTACCTCGTCTACGGCGGATTGCAAAGCGTTGAGCTTCTCGAGGTTTGCCACGGGTTCAAGGGTTTCGAGCACTTGGCGCCGATCTCCGCTACGCAAGAGTTCGCGTTCCGCGTCAGGGTCGGGAAAGCCGATCTCGATGCGCATGAGGAATCGGTCCAGTTGCGACTCTGGCAGAGGGAAGGTCCCGGTCTGGGTGGTCGGGTTCTGGGTCGCGATAACAAAAAACGGCTTGGGCAGCGGACGGGTCTTACCTTCCGTGGTGACCTGGCGTTCCTCCATCGCTTCCAACAACGCGCTCTGGCTCTTGGGCGTTGCCCGGTTGATCTCATCAGCCAGCACCACCTGGGCGAACAGCGGGCCCTCGATGAACCGGAAATCGCCGGTATTCTTGTCGAAAATCGATGTGCCAATAATATCAGCCGGTAGCACGTCGCTGGTGAACTGAATACGGTTGTAGCTCAAACCCAGCACCTGGGCGAGGGCGTGGGACAACAGGGTCTTGCCCATGCCCGGCAGGTCTTCGATGAGCAGGTGGCCACGCGCGAACAAACAGGCCAGGGCAAGCTTGATCTGATCTTCCTTGCCAAGGAGCACGGTGTTCAGCGCTTCGATAAGCGCTTGAATCAGTTCCTTCACATCAAGCGTGGTTGTGTAACTCGATGACCGTCTGATCGACGTTGAGTTCGGTGTCACGTCGTAGTTTCATCTTATCGCTTCGATGTAACGATAGACGTTCCAGGTAAACTTCGTCTATGTCGCCTGTCACGTATTTTCCATCGAATACCGAGCACTCGAAGCGAGAAATCGACGGATTCCCCTCGCGGGCACTCGCGATCAGATCCTCGATGCTCTGGTAAACGAGCCAGTCGGCACCGATAACCTGGCCCACCTCCTCGACGCTGCGATCATGGGCGACCAGTTCGTTCGCACTAGGCATATCGATGCCGTAGACGTTGGCAAATCGGACCGGCGGCGAGGCAGACGCCATGTAAACCTTCCTGGCTCCCGCCTCGCGCGCCATTTGAATGACATGCCGCATGGTGGTGCCACGAACAATCGAGTCTTCTACGAGCAGCACGTTCTTGCCCTTAAACTCGAGTTCGATCGGGTTGAGCTTCTGGCGTACGGATTCCGAACGCTGGCTCTGGCCAGGCATGATGAATGTGCGACCGATGTAACGATTCTTGATGAAACCTTCCCGGTATTTGACGTTGAGCTGATACGCCAGCGGCAGCGCAGCGGTGCGACCGGTATCGGGGATTGGCACGACCACATCGATATCGTGATCGTTGCGGGAGAAGCGTTCGAGGATTCGCTTGGCGAGGTACTCGCCCATTCGCAGACGCGATTTATAGACCGACACCTCGTCGATTATGGAATCCGGCCGCGCCAGATAAACGTACTCGAATATGCACGGCGACAGACTCGTTGTGTCGGCGCACACCTGGCTGTGCAGCTCACCGTCGTTGGTGATGAAAATCGCCTCGCCCGGCGCCACGTCGCGAATGAGTTCGAATCCCAGCATGTCCAGCGAAACACTTTCCGAGGCGATCATGTATTCGAAACCCTGGTCGTATGCACGTCGTCCGAATACCAGGGGTCGAATGCCCAGCGGGTCGCGGAATCCAACGATGCCCGCACCGATGACCATTGCAACCGCGGCATACGCTCCGCGACAGCGATTGTGCAGTCGCCTCACGGCATCAAAGATGTGATGCGGCTGCGGTTGGTGGGCGCCTTGAATTTGCAGCTCGTGAGCGAACACGTTCAACAACACTTCCGAATCGCTGTCCGTGTTTAAATGCCGCTGATCGTCGCGAAACAGCTCCGCCTTCAGAGATTCCGCGTTGGTGAGGTTACCGTTGTGCGCTAATGTGATGCCGTAGGGCGAGTTTACGTACATCGGCTGCGCTTCCGCCGAACTCGATGAACCGGCTGTCGGGTAGCGAACGTGACCGATCCCCACCGTGCCGACTAGGCGTTGCATGTGCTGCTGCTGAAACACATCGCGTACCAGGCCATTGCCCTTTCGTAACTGCAGCTTGATGCCGTCGCTGGTCACGATGCCGGCCGCATCCTGGCCGCGGTGTTGCAGGACTGTCAACGCATCGTAAAGCTGCTGGCTAACAGAATGGTTGCTGACAATGCCGACTATGCCGCACATACGACCTCACATTTGGTTGCCAACTGCTGCGACCACATCCCTGGCCTTGCCCATCAGCTCCAGAATATCCTGTTCGAAGGCGAGAAGCTCCGGCGTGAACGCCGAGGCGTTCCACCACGCGCTCGCTTCGGCAAACGGTCGCATTGCGATCAGGCCGATAATGCAAACGAGCACGCCGCGGGCACCGCCGAATAGAAATCCAAGGAACCTGTCGGTACCGGAAAGGCCAGTGCGATCGACCAGCTTGTGCACAAGCCACTGAATGACGCCGCCAACAATGAGCGTCGCAGCAAAGATTGACGCGAAACCGATCACCAGCCGCACCGATCCGTCTGCCACGCTGCCTTTCAGAGCATCCGCTACCGTTGGTGCAAAATACAGCGCGAGCATAAAGGCTGCGAACCAGGATGCAAGGGAAAGCAGCTCTTTGAGCAATCCGCGCGAAAGCCCGATCAGCGCAGAGACCAAAATAACGATGAGGATGACGATGTCTGGGGTGGCCATCCCTACCCGGTTCCTAGTTAGAAAACGCCATGATCCTGGCGTCCACCTCATAGTTGTGCGAGAGCTCCTGGCGCAGCCCCTGAGCATCGGCCTCGTTCAGGAGCGGGCCCACGGCCACCCGGTTACGGATGGCTGAGCCAGATTTGATGGTTGAAATGAACGCCTCGTAGCCTTCCTCGCGCAGCTGGGTTCGATACTTACGTGCGTTATCCTGTTCGGCAAAGCTCGCGACCTGGACCGCCCAGGTCGTGGTCCCCGCTACCGGGTCGGTCAGGACCGGCTCGCCGAAGCGGGTGCCCGTCTCGATCATAAATCCATCGTCATCGACCTGACCACGCAGCTCGTCGATCCGGGCGATGAAATCGCTGCTGGGCGCTACCTCTGCCATCGGGGCCACCTTGGGTGCCGGAACCGGGGCATCCATGGGGTCGAGCTCAATGCTCGCCATGCCCTGGCCGTCGAACAGCATGGGCAGGCAGATGATCGCCAGCGCCAGCAGGAAAAGGCTGCCCGTTACGCGATATCGAGTCTGTTCATCCATCAGCAGCGACCATCCGCGGCAAGCATGCTTTGTGTTTGCAACAGCGATCTTGTCCGTCCAACAATGGCAAAAGAGCCACAGGCGAGAATAACATCGCCCGACCCGGTTAACGAACGCGCCTGGTACAACGCCGCAGTCAGATCCGGCGAACACTCGTGGGGCATTTCGGGTGGAAGCCGTGCAGCCAGTTCGTCGGCGCTAAGCCCCCGGCTCCCTTCAACCCCAACACAGATCACACGGTCGAGCACGGGCCGCAGCGCGGCAATGAAGCCGGCGATGTCCTTGTCTCGCAGCGCACCGATGATCGCGGGCAGCGGGACCGGCATGTGGCGCGCGAGTTGATCGCGCAAAAACTCAGCGCCCGCCGCATTGTGGGCAACGTCCAGTATGTATCGACGCTCATCGCGGCAGACCACCTCGAAGCGCCCGGGCAACCACGAGCGAGCCAGCGCCCCCAGAACCACCTCGCGATTCAACGCCGTCGGCCGTGACGCATGCTGGCTTATCCATCCGGCCACGCTGAGCCCCAAGCCGCAGTTTTCCGCTGCCAGCTTGCCGTGCGGAAGTGCATTCAGGGATAACCCGGCGGAGCAATAACTCCAACTGTCCGCCGTCTGCGCCACAGCGAACTCCGATCCGGCCCGGACAACCCGACAGCCAAGCTCGCGGGCGCGATCGCAAACGGATCCGGGAATCGAGTTGCCGAGCACCACTGCCTGGCCGCGCCTGAGCACGCCGGCTTTTTCTCTCCCGATCTGCTCGAGGTTATCGCCGAGATATTCCACGTGATCCAGGCCGATGCTGGTTACGACCGCCACGTCGGCGTCGACAATATTGAATGCGTCCAACCGTCCGCCGAGGCCTACTTCGAGAATGGCAACATCGACGCGAGCGTTGCGAAAACTCACCAGCGCGACCAGCGCGGCGAACTCAAAATAGGTCAGCAACACGTCCCCGCGGGCAGCTTCCACAGTCGCGAAGTTCACGCACAGCGTGGCATCATCACAAGCGTCGCCATTGATACGCACACGCTCGTTGAAGCATTCGAGATGGGGCGACAAGGTTGTACCCACACTATAGCCAAGTTCCAACAGCAACGCCTCGCTGAAGACAGCCGTTGAACCCTTGCCGTTGGTGCCGGCGACGATGACGCTCACCGGTGCGGGCCGCAGTACGTCCAGACGTTGCGCCACTTCACGAACCCGTTCGAGACCCAGCTCGATCTCGCTCGGGTGCAGCCGATCGATCCGGTCGAGCCACGCGTCTAACGAACTGTCATGCATCCGTTCGTACGCCGGTTCAGGTGGACGGTCATGCATCGAGAGCCGAACGAATTTCGCCGACCTGGGCGGTCAGTCGTTCGGGAATCATCTCGGGAGACTGAGCGGCTTCGGCCATGGTCGTCACCAGGACGCTACCGATGACAACTCCGTCGGCATACTGGGCAACGGCGCGGGCAGTGACCGCGTCCTTGATGCCAAACCCAACGAGCACCGGAATCCGGGCAACGGCTTTGAGCGAGCCAACGTTTTCAGCCACTGATTCGACCTGCAGATGGTCCGCCCCGGTAATGCCTTTCAGAGACACGTAGTAGATGAATCCACTGGCGTTGCTGGCGATGTAAGCGGTGCGCTCCGGTGTGGTCGTCGGGGCAACCAGAAACACGAGGTCGATGTTGCGCGCATCCAGCAGCGATTTGATCTCACCGGCTTCTTCTGGCGGCAGGTTGACCATGATCAGGCCGTCGACACCAGCAGCGGAAGCTGCATCAGCAAACTTTGCGCAACCCATGGTCAGCACCGAGTTCAGATACCCCATCAACACCACCGGGGTATCGACATCGGTCCTGCGAAAGTCGCGAACCATGGCTAGCACCTTGAGTAAGGTGGTCCCCTGCGCCAGACCTCGATGCGAAGAAGCTTGAATGGCCGGACCTTCGGCCTCGGGGTCGGAAAATGGTATACCGAGTTCCAGGACGTCTGCGCCACCGGCAACGAGGGCATGCAGTGCGGGGACCGTCGCGTCCAGATTCGGATCACCGGCGGTAATGAACGTAACCAGCGCCTTGCGCCTGGCTTGCGCGAGTGTCTGCAACCGATGGGACAACCGGCTCATAACGTGATCCCGTCAAGCTCCGCCACCGTGAGGATATCTTTGTCGCCGCGACCGGAAAGGTTGATCACCAGGACCTCGTCGGTTGCAAAATCTCGAGCGTGACGAGCAGCCCAGGCCAGCGCATGACTGGATTCCAGAGCCGGCAGGATGCCCTCACAGCGATTCAGTAAGCGAAAGGCCTCCATGGCTTCGGCATCGGTCACCGAGGTGTATTCCGCACGGCCTATGTCTTTGAGAAACGAATGCTCCGGGCCGACGCCAGGATAGTCGAGGCCGGCGGAGATGGAGTGCGTTTCAATGATCTGGCCGTCGTCGTCGGCCATGAGGTAGGTCTTGTTGCCGTGCAGCACTCCCACCCTACCGGCGTTCAACGGAGCCGCGTGATGACCGGTTTCAAGCCCCAGACCACCGGCTTCGACCCCGATCAGGCGGATGTCGACATCATCGACAAACGGATAGAACAGGCCAATGGCATTGGAGCCACCACCCACGCACGCCACCAGGGCGTCGGGCAATCGGCCCAGCATCTGCAGACACTGGGTACGTGTTTCCTGGCCGATCACGGCCTGAAAATCGCGCACCAGCATCGGATACGGATGCGGGCCGGTTACGCTGCCGATGATGTAGTGGGTGGTATCGACATTGGTCACCCAGTCGCGCATGGCTTCGTTCAGCGCATCCTTAAGCGTGCGTGATCCTGAGTTCACCGGAACCACCTCGGCGCCGAGCAATTTCATGCGATAGACGTTCAGGCTTTGTCGTTGTATGTCTTCGGAGCCCATGTACACCTGGCATTCCAGGCCCAGGCGTGACGCCACGCTCGCGGTGGCAACGCCGTGTTGGCCTGCGCCGGTTTCGGCGATGACGCGTGGCTTGCCCATGCGCTTGGCGAGCAACGCCTGACCGATCGTGTTGTTGATCTTGTGCGCACCGGTGTGGTTCAAATCTTCACGTTTCAAGTAGATCTGCGCGCCCCCGAGTTGAGCGGTCAAGCGCTCGGCGTGATACAAAGGGGTGGGCCTACCGACATAGTGAGCCAGGTCGTCGCGCAGTTCGGCCTGGAACTCCGGGTCCTGCCGGACCGAGGCGTACAGCTCCTCGAGTTCATCCAGCGCATGCATGAGGGTTTCGGCCACAAAACGTCCGCCGTACTGACCGAAATGACCGTCAACGGGCTGTTGGTATCTATTCAGGCCTTTCTGATTCGACACTTTTCACCTCATTGATGAACCGCACGACGCGCTCGGGGTCTTTCTCCCCTTTAATGGGTCCTTCCACGCCACCGCTAACATCGACCGCGTAAGGGTGGACACGCCGGACCGCCTCAGCCACGTTGTCCGGCGCCAGACCACCGGCGAGCACGAGTCGCTTCGAGGCTCGCTCCGGCCAGAACGCCAGATCAAACCGGGTTCCGGTGCCTCCATCTTCGCCCTGGACGTAGGCGTCGAGCAGCAGACAACAGGCCCCGCGATACTCATCTTCCAACGCGGCCACGTCCAGCGCGGTCTGCATCCGAATCGCCTTCATGAACGGCATCCCAAAGGCTTCGCAGTACGAACCCGTTTCATCGCCGTGAAACTGCAATACGTCCAGCTCGACCTGTCGCAGGACTGCATCCACATCACTGGCGCTTGCGTTGACGAACAAACCCACCCGCTGCAGCGAGCCGCGAACCTGAACGGAGATCTCGGCCGCCGTCTCGACGTCAACGTTCCGCGCGCTTTTATGCGTGAAGACCAGACCCAGCGCGTCTGCCCCCGCGCGCACGACGGCGTGGGCGTCCCCGAGACGAGTTATGCCACAGATCTTGACCTTCGTACGCACGGCCGAGCCGACCCTGAAAAAAGGGGCGTAGTCTAACGGAGTCTGTGAGACCGTTCTATCCGTGGGTGTTTACCCAGAACGCTCAAGGCCGCTTAAAACCGCTCAAGGCTGTCCAGCGCACGGAGCGGCGCGGGCGCTTGGCCCGCAGGAAATCGATATCCGGGATATCGTACACCCACCAGATACAACCCCCGCGGAGGCGCTGTCGGACCGAGCAGCTGGCGGTCTTCCTGGCCAAGCAGTTCGGCCAACCATTGGTCGGGCCGCGCGCCTGTACCGACTTGGACAAGCCCGGCAGCAATATTGCGAACCATGTGCAACAGGAATGCATTAGCGACGATGTCTAGAACCACCAGCGAGCCGTACCGGCGCACCGCAATCGTGTGCACGCATCGATGCGCCGACTGGGATTGGCACCCGGCCGCCCTGAAGCTGGTAAAGTCATGTTCCCCCACGAGAGCGCGCCCGGCCCGATCCATGGCCTCATCGTCCAGCCGCCGGGTATTGACCGCCCACCCGTCGAGGGTCGGCGAACGCACCGAATCTTCGTACCACAGATACATGTAGCGACGAGCGCAAGCGCTGTAGCGGGCATGAAACGCGGCATCGACTTCCTGCACCCAGCGCACCTTCACCGCGGCCGGGGTTAGCGTGTTGACCCCACGGCGCCAGGCATCCAGCGGTCTCATCACCGGTGTGGCAAACCCAACCACCTGGCTGGTCGCGTGCACGCCGGCGTCCGTTCGACCGGCGGCGGTCAACCGAACAGGTTGATCAGCAATTCGTGCGAACGCCCGTTCCAAGGCACCTTGAACAGTGGGGGAGGACCTTTGAAGTTGAAAACCGCTGAAGGCACCGCCGTCGTATTCGACGCCCAATGCCAGGTGCATCACAACCCTTCGAGTATCGACTGCGCTTGTTGTTGCTGGTCGGTGTTACCTTCGTCGAGCACTTCTTTGAGGATGTCGCGGGCACCGTCCTTGTCACCCATATCGATGTAGGCGCGAGCCAGGTCCAATTTCGTGTTGGCGCTGTCGCCTTCGTCTCCAAACTCGAACTCGTCCTCCTCGGCGGTGGCGACCTCGCTTTCGAAGTCGATGTCTTCCAATGTGTCTGTGCCCAGGGCGTCTGCCGCAGGGCTCACCGTTTCCACGCCAACGCCGGCCGGCTCAGACGCTGCGTCGACAGTTTCGGTCTCTAGGTCCGCATCAGGATTGAAGTCGATGCCCAAATCGCCACCGAGCTGATCACCGACGCCGCCAGCGTCTTCGTCGAGCTCCAGCTCGAAATCTTCCTCAGTGACTGCCTGTTCGAGGTTGGACTGACTGAGCTCCGGCTCCGCCGACTCTTCCGGCTCATCGTTCGTGACAAACTCTACAGTGGAGTCGTCTGCCGGCGAATCTTTCAATCCTTCCGCTTCTTCCGAAGTGGCGCCGCCGGCAGAGTCTGCGTCTAGATCGAGATCGAAAGCGTCTACGCCCGCCAGCTCATCGAGCTCGCCTTCTACGCTATCCTTACCCACCGGCGCATCGCTCGACAGCCCCAACTCGAGGTCGTTCTCACCCAACCGCGCTTCGAGCTCGCGTGCCGTGAGCAACGCATCGCCATCGTCGCAGCGATCCACGAGTTCAGCCATATGTGACTCAAAAGCTTCCTGATCGTTGGTTTCGACAAAGAGTTCGAGCAACTTGAGCCGAACGTCGTTACGATCCGAATCGTCCTCCAGCACACCGAGCAGCAGGCCGATCGCCTGGGGATAGCGGCCATATGCAATGTAGATGTCCGCCTCGCCAATGACGTCTCCGGTCTGGGACACCTGCAGCTCTTCGTCGTCAAGGGGTTCTTCGTGCGGGTCTTCTTCGTGCGGGTCTTCCTCGCTAAGGCCGTCATCAGCAATTAAATCTTCGCTGGCGACCTCGTCGGCTTCGGCCTCGAATTCCTCCAGCTCTTCTTCGACTAAATCGTCGGAATCGCGAGACACCTCGGGCTCCGATCGCTCTTCGATCGCCGCCTCTTGGGCGGGATAGAACTCATCGCCCGTCTCGCGGTTGCGCCGTGCCACGATCAGACCACCCACCAAAGCCAAAACCAAAGCACCGGCGGCGCCGCCCAATACATAGGGGGACTGCCACCAAGGCCCGCTGGGTGCGGGCTCGGAAGTGCTTTGGGTTTGGCTCTGTTGCCGCTCGGCAACCTGTTGCTGCATTTGCGCCATCTGCGCCTGCAGTTCTGCAATCTGCTGATCTTTGACTTCAAGCTGCCGGTCCTTCACTGCCAGTTGACTATTCGCGAGTTCCTGTTCGCGATCCAACTGGTAGGTGAGCTCATCCACCTCCCGTCCGAGACGATCGCTTTCCTCGAGCGCTGCGTTGAGCTTGCCTGCAGTGGCTTCGCTCGCCGTTCCCGTCGCGCTGTCGCCGGCACCTGCAACGATGCGCAACTCACCCTCAGAAATCACCTCGTCGGCCCGGACCGCTGTGCGAGCCCCGGTTGCGTCGACCTGGCCCTGGAGTTCACTGGTGCTGGTCGCGGCAATCTGGGGTTGGGACGTTTCGCGACCTGGGGGAGCTTCACCACGATTGTAGGCGAGCCATTCGTCGTTCTGGATCGCAACGATCGCCACCGCTTCACGGGCGCTCAAACTACGTGCCTGAGATTCGGAGGGCAGGCGTAACAGGTATCCGGCTTTGAGTAGGTTGATGTTGTTGTTGATGAACGCTTCGGGGTTCAAGCGTTGAATCGCGAGCATGTTCTGCTGCACCGTGATCGCCCTGGAAGCCCGGTTGTGCGATGCGATGGCCCACAGCGTGTCTCGACGATCGGTCATGAGTTCATCGTCGAGGGGCGATTGCGGGGCGGATTTTTGCGCTGTCGGGGTCATCTGCACCAGGGTTCCGCTACGCGAGGGTGCATCCCGCTCTACGCGCCCCGTGCTACGGCTAGACGCTTCACTGCGCCGCGGTGCCGACACCGCCGGCGCTGCCGCCTGACTAAATGTCGGGGGATCCAGTAGCAGCGTGTATTCCTTTAGAAGGCGTCCGCTCGGCCATAGCACTTCTACGAGGAAGTTCAGATAAGGTTCGGTGATCGGTTGGGAGCTCGATACCGCGACCGTGGCCCCACGAGCACCGTAGGTCACCTCGAAACGCAGATCGGTAAGAAGGAAAAGCCTCTCCACACCGACCCGTTGAAAGTCTTCGTTGGATGCCAGCGATACCAGAATTTCGCTTGGCTGCAGGCCCGAAGCATCGATCAATTCGATTTCGGCGTTGAGCTTCTCGTTAAGCGCCGAGGCGAGTTCGATCTCACCCAATCCCAGACTCCAACTCTGGCTGGCCATCAAGGACAAGCATGCGCCCACGCAAATAGCGCCCACGCGTAAACGACTGAGCAAGTTCCTAATCATAGGCTAGCCCCCATAGTGAAATAGTTGTGTTGCCGGACGCCTGATCCGACCACCGAGTCTCTCACGCCCATCCTGTGCACGTCACTCAAATCCGTGTGTGACCGAAGACGATAACTTAGAAAGCCTGGTCAAATATTGCAGTAAGTATCAATTATGGCAGTTATTTTTCTGTTTGACTCGCCAAACTGACCCTACCGCAGCAGACCCGTGTCGCTCGCAGATCGGTCAATCCGGCGCGTGTTTTACCGCAAACGACCTTCCATGGCAAAAGTTTGCGCTTCAGCGATTCGTCAACAGCAATTCAGCGATCTGCACGCTGTTCAGCGCAGCCCCCTTGCGGACATTGTCCGAGACCACCCACAGATTAATACCGGTGGGATGCGAGAGATCCTCGCGAACGCGACCCACAAACACCGCATCTGTACCGGCGGCGTCATCCACGGCGGTGGGATAACCGTCCGTGTCAGGATCATCGATGAGCTCCACACCCGGCGCAGCATCAAGTAACTCACGCACCTCGTCAGCCGTGATCTTGCGCTCGGTTTCGATGTGAACGGCTTCCGAATGTCCGAAAAAAACAGGAATACGCACGCATGTGGGATTCACAAGAATACTGTCATCCTCGAGAATTTTCTGAGTTTCCCAGACCAGTTTCATTTCTTCCTTTGTGTAACCATTGTCTAAAAAACTGCCAATCTGGGGGATGGCGTTGAACGCGATCTGTTTCGGCATGACCTCAGGTGTGATGGCTGTCGCGTTCAACAGATTTGCGGTTTGCCCCGCCAACTCCCTGATACCACTCGATCCTGCACCGGAAACTGCCTGATAGGTTGCAACATTGATTCTACGAATCCGCGCAACGTCATGAATCGGCTTCAGTGCCACGACCAACTGGATGGTGGAGCAGTTGGGATTGGCAACGATGTTGCGTGGATTGGGATCGTTCAGGCGTTGTCCGTTCACCTCGGGCACCACGAGGGGCACATCATCGTCATAGCGAAATTGCGAGGTGTTGTCGATAACCGTACAGCCGGCGGCCGCGGCTTTGGGCGCATAATCAGCAGAGATTTTGCCCCCCGCTGAAAACAAACCAATCGCGGTGGCAGAGAAGTCGAACTGGTCCAGACGCTGGACACGTATCGATTTGCCTTTGAACTGCAGCCGCTTGCCTTCCGAGCGCTCGCTTGCCAGCAGCACGAGCTCGGCGACCGGAAAATTACGTTCTTCGAGAATTTCCCGCAGCGCTTCGCCCACGGCGCCGGTTGCGCCAGCGATCGCGACGTTGACACCCTCACTCACCGGCCACCTCCAGATGTTCGACGACCAACTCGCCCATGGCCTGGGTGCCCACGAGCCGCAGTGCGTCGTTGTCACCTGCGGGCATGATGTCAGCAGTGCGAAAGCCCGCGTCAAGCACACGATCAACTGCCTGTTCCACGGCGTGCGCGGCAGCTGGAGCGTCCAGGCTGTAGCGAAACATCATGGCCACGGAGAGAATGGTCGCCAGCGGGTTGGCTTTGTCCTGACCTGCAATGTCCGGGGCGGAGCCGTGGACCGGCTCGTAGAGGCCACTGCCGTCGCTACCCAGCGACGCCGAAGGTAACATTCCGAGCGATCCGGTGAGCATGGCCGCCACATCGGAAAGGATGTCGCCAAACATATTGCCGGTCACCAGCACGTCGAACTGCTTAGGCGCTCGCACCAGCTGCATCCCAGCGTTATCGACGTACATGTGGCTGAGGCTTACGTCTGGATAGTCTTCGCCGACCTGGGTGACGACTTCCCGCCACAGCTGTGTGACCTCGAGCACGTTTGCTTTGTCCACCGAGCACAACTGGCCCTTGCGCTTGCCGGCGAGCTCGAACGCAACCCGCGCGATCCGATCGATCTCGTGTTCGGAGTACACGTAAGTGTTGAACCCGAGGCGCTCGTTTTCGACCACCTTTATTCCCCGCGGCTCGCCAAAGTAGATCCCGCCGGTGAGCTCGCGAACGATGAGCAGATCGATCTTCTCGGTGCGGATCGGGCGAAGATTG
>Ga0114950_10001780_pt1 | contig 16380 bp, 14 predicted proteins | sample N075metaG_FD_83503 | JGI IMG/M metagenome (GOLD analysis project Ga0114950, IMG submission 83503) | Deep subsurface microbial communities from Kermadec Trench to uncover new lineages of life (NeLLi) - N075 metaG | ecosystem: Environmental > Aquatic > Marine > Ocean trench > Sediment | place... | reverse complement strand
CTGCAGTACCCGGTCGTCATGTGCGGCATCTTCAGAGCCGGCCTGGTTGTCGTCAACGTCAATCCGTTGTACACCCCGCGCGAACTTAAACATCAACTCGTGGATTCGGGCGCGAAGTGCATCGTTATCCTGGAAAACTTCGCGCATACGCTTGAAAAAGTTATCGCGGATTCCCGGGTGGAGAACGTTGTTGTTACCGGTCTTGGTGACCTGCTTACCTGGCCCAGGAGCTCGCTCACCAATTTCGTTATGCGCTACATCAAAAGAGCGGTGCCGTCGTTTCGTTTGCAAAACAGCAAATCATTTACGCGCGCCTTAAAGGCCGGTGCAGGAGTGCCGCTCGATGCAGTCGACATCGGCTACGCCGATATTGCATACCTGCAATACACCGGAGGAACTACCGGCGTCTCCAAAGGCGCGATGCTGAGCCACCGCAACATGGTTTACAACGTGCAGCAATCCATAATCTGGCAAGCAGATGCGTACGTAGGAGTGGCACGCATCATCGCAATCACGGCGTTGCCGCTGTATCACATTTTTTCGTTGCAGGGGAATTGCCTGACCGTCATGGCACAGGGCGGCGAGAACGTTCTTATCACCAACCCGCGTGACTTCGAGGGCTTCGCGAAAGAGATTGCAAAGTTTGACTTCAACATGTTCACGGGTGTGAACACGATGTTTGCAGCTCTGCTGGACACGCCGAGTTTTTCCGCCATCGATTTCAGCCACCTGCGCGTATGCATCGGCGGAGGTATGGCTGTGCAGCCCGCCATTGCGAAAGAGTGGCGCGAAAGAACGGGAACTGAAATCTTGCAGGGATACGGACTTACCGAAACATCGCCAGCAGCGATTGTCTGTCGTATTGACTCCCAGTTCACGGGGTCGATCGGCCTGCCTTTGCCGTCCACCGACGTTATGATTGTGGATGACGATGGCAATCCGATGCCTGTCGGCGAGATCGGTGAAATCTGTATCAAGGGCCCGCAGGTCATGGAAGGATACTGGCAACGCCCGACCGAAACGGCCGACGTGATGTTGCCCGGCGGTTGGTTGCGCAGCGGCGACATCGGCCGCATGGACGCGGATGGCTATATGTTCATAGAAGATCGCAAAAAGGACATGATCCTCGTCTCCGGCTTCAACGTCTATCCGAACGAGATTGAGAACGTCGTCGTTGAACTCGATGGCGTGCTCGAGGCCGCGGCAATCGGCCTGCCGGATGAACGCTCAGGAGAGATCGTCAAGATTTTCGTGGTGCGAAAAGACGATCATGTCACCGAGCAGGATATCCTCGATCACTGCCACGCAAACCTGACGAATTACAAATGCCCGCGCATCGTTGAGTTTCGCGACGATCTGCCGAAGACCAACGTCGGCAAAATACTCAGGCGCGCGCTACGCGACTGAGTTAGGGTGACAGGGACCCTAGTTAGGGTCCCTGTCACCCATTTGATCTAGGTGTGATAGGCGGGGCTTAATTCTTTGACAGCGTCGATAAGCACGCCCAGGTGATCGGGGTCAACGTCGGGCGTGATGCCATGGCCGAGATTGAAGATGTGACCCGGCCCCGTACCGAAGCTCGCCAGCGTATCGGCGACCCCTTGCCTGATGACATCAGGACTTGCCAACAGCGTTGCGGGATCCAGGTTACCCTGCAGCGCGACCTTGTCGCCAACATACTCCCTTGCGGTCGCGAGATCTGTTGTCCAGTCCACGCCCAGTGCATCACATCCGGTGTCAGCAAGATCAGCAAGTAACGGCCCTGCGCCCTTGGTAAAGAGAATTACCGGCACCTTCCGCCCATCCTTCTCGCGCGTCAGGCCAGCGATGATTTTTTGCATGCTCGCGAGCGAGAAGCGTCGAAAATCATCTGCCTCCAGCACGGCGCCCCATGTGTCGAAAATCTGCACAACTTGTGCCCCTGCGTCAATCTGTGCATTGAGATATTCGATCGTTGTCTTTGCGATGATATTCATGAGTTCGTCGAGCACATCCGGCGCTTCCGCCGCGAGTGCTTTGATCGTTGGAAAGCTGCGACTCGAACCACCTTCAACCATGTAGGTACCGACAGTGAACGGACTGCCTGCGAAACCGATCAGCGGAACTTCGCCGTTGAGTTCACGACGTACCGTGCGCATCGCGTCGAAAACGTAACCCAGCTGCTTTTCAACATCCGGGATACGCAGGCTGCGAATCGCATTTGCCGTGCGTACTGGACGACGAAATTTCGGACCCTCTCCGGCTTCGAAGTAGAGCCCAAGTCCCATCGCATCCGGAACCGTCAGAATATCGGAAAACAATATCGCAGCATCCAGGTCGTAGCGACGCAGAGGCTGCAACGTGACTTCGCACGCGAGATCCGGATTTCGGCACAGGCTCATGAAATCGCCAGCCTTTTCCCGTACCTCGCGATATTCGGGCAGGTAACGGCCCGCCTGGCGCATTATCCAGGTGGGCGTACGCGGCACCGCCTGGCGTGTAAGCGCACGCAGCAACAGGTCATTTTTTAACTCCACCGTCACCCGCTAATCACTGCAGCGATGGCTGCCTGCATTGTTTCGGCGGCCGCCCGTGGATCGCCAGCATCGCGAATCGGCCGGCCAACAACAATGTAATCCGCACCGTTGGAAAATGCCGTCTCGAGTGTTACCACCCGCTTCTGATCGCCAACAGGTTTGTTATCCACCGGACGAATGCCGGGCGAAATCACGAGCAACTTGTCATCAACATGCTGACGAAGTTTCGGCACTTCAAGGCCCGATGAAATTACGCCGTCGCAGCCAGCGTCCAGCGCCTGTTTCGCGCGCGACAACACCAGCGCCTCCAGATCACAATCGAAACCAAGATCGTCGAGGTCGCCGCGATCAAGGCTGGTCAAAACAGTAACGCCCAGAACCTTCAGGCTATCTCCCTTGTTTTGCGCCGCGGCCTCCATCATCGAGCGATTGCCGTGCACGGTAACGAAGGTCGCACCACGGTCCTTGAGTTGCCGGATGGCCGAACCGACAGTAGCTGGAATATCGAAAAACTTGAGATCGCAGAACACTTTCTTGTCGCGCTCCAGCAACCAGTCCAATAACTCGAAATACTCGCCGCTCATCATGAGCTCAAGGCCAATCTTGTAAAACGTCACCGAGTCGCCGAGCTGTTTGGCCAACTGCCTGGCGCGCTCGCAATCGGGAACATCCATCGCGAATATCAGGCGATCTCTATTGGGGATGGACTTGTGCTGCATTGCTGTTCCTCTGGCACTTGATGCTACGGCGGCGCATTCTAACAGTCTGCAAGCTTCCGGTGCGCAGCGATCGCGTAGCGATCCGTCATGCCAGCGATGTAATCGGCAACAACGCGAGCTTGCCTCGCACCATCAAGCCCGCTTGCGGCAATAGCGAACTGCGGCGACATCTGGCCAACGTCATCCATGTAGACCGTAAACAGATCCCGAATTATGGTCTGCGCTTCGAGTGTCATCGCAAGTTTTTTCTCGTGCCTGTAAAGATGCTTGTGTAGAAAGCGCTTCAGTGACAGGTGCTGCTCGTACACTTCGTCCGACATCAACACCAGCGGTTTGCTGGCAGCGCGCACATCATCAATCGATTCCGGTGCCGCGTCCAGGAGTCGGCGGCGTGTTTCTTCGATCAGGTCTGTAACCACCGTGCCTATCATTCTGCGGATGATTTCGAATATCAGACGCCGGTCTTCAAGCTTCGGGTAGCGCCGGTGGACCTCATCGTAGTGTGTGCCAAACAACGGCTGCTCACGTAGCTGCTCCAGGCTCAACAGCCCGGCGCGAAAGCCATCATCAACATCGTGATTGTTGTAGGCGATTGCGTCCGCGACGTTGGCGAGCTGCGCCTCAAGGCCCGCTTGCCTGCGCTGCAGAAATCGCTTCCCGACGTCACCCAGTTCCCGGGCATTGCGTGTGGAGCAATGTTTGAGTATGCCCTCACGGGTCTCGAACATGAGATTCAAGCCGGGAAAGTCAGCGTACTTGTCCTCAAGCTCGTCGACCACACGTAGCGATTGCAGATTGTGTTCGAAACCGCCGTAGTCCCGCATGCAGGAATTCAGCGTATCCTGGCCAGCATGGCCGAAGGGCGTGTGACCGAGATCGTGCGCCAGGCAGATGGCCTCGATGAGCGGCTCATTGAGATTTAGCGCCACGGCGACTGTGCGGCCAACCTGGGACACCTCGAGCGAATGTGTCAGCCGCGTACGATACAGGTCGCCTTCGTGATTGACGAAGACCTGTGTTTTGTACATGAGCCGGCGGAACGCGGTGGAATGGATGATACGGTCCCGATCACGCTGATACTCGCCACGATAAACAGAGTCCGGCTCATCATGCTTCCTGCCGCGGCTCGACGCTTCGTCCGCGGCGTAGGGTGCCAGGCCCGCCGTTGGCATCAGCTGGATGCCGCACAGATGTCGTGCAGGCGCACCGCATCGAATTCGGTCGTCAAATATGCGTCGCCGAGACACTTTAGCAATACGAAGCGCATTTCCCTTTGCTTCACTTTCTTGTCTCTGCGCATTGCAGCAAGCAGGTCGTCTGCGCTGATCGGCGGTGGCGCAGTCGGCAGCCGTGCACGCTCGATCAAATCGCGCAATCGTGCAACTTCATCAACGCTTATGCCACTAAGTTCGGCCGCCATTACCATACCAGCGGCGACAGCCTCGCCATGCAACCACTCACCGTAGCCCAGGCAATGTTCGATCGCGTGTCCAAAAGTGTGGCCAAAATTCAGAACTGCCCGCCGACCCGCCTCGCGCTCGTCCGCGGCAACAATTTCGGCCTTGAGTTCGCACGAACGCTGAATCGCGTAGGCCAGCGCCGGCGGTTCTTTGTCCAATAACGCCTGTACGTTGTCTTCCAGCCAGGCCAGAAATTGCAGGTCGCAAATGGCGCCGTACTTTATGATTTCGGCGAGCCCCGCCCGCAGCTCACGCTCCGGCAGAGTGCCGAGCGTCTGCGTGTCGATCATAACGATTTTCGGCTGATGAAACGCCCCGATCAGGTTTTTGCCCTTCTCATGGTTCACGCCCGTCTTGCCGCCAACGGAAGAATCGACCTGCGCGAGCAGCGTTGTTGGTATTTGAATAAATGCCACACCGCGCATGTAGCAAGCGGCAGCAAATCCTGCGATATCGCCTATGACACCGCCACCCAGTGCAACAATCGTTGTGTCACGACTTGCCCCTGTCCGCGCCAGGTCATCCAGTATTGTCTGCATGGTGGCAACGGTCTTGTGTGCTTCGCCGTCGGGCAGATTGATGCAAGATACCTCGCGGCTGCCGAGATTCGGTAGCAGGCGATCGTAATACAGTTGTGCAACAGTATCGTTGCTTACAATGAGACAGTCCGGGCCTTTGATGTATTCGCTCAGATCAAAGCAGCCATCCAGCAACCCAGCCCCGATGACGATCGGATAGCTCCGATCTCCGAGATTCACCGTGATGATTTCAGGATCCACCATTTCTGTAGACTACCGCAATCAGGCCGATCCGGCGCGTTAGCTAATTTGCTCGATTATCTCGTTTGCTACGGACTTGACCTTGCGGCCGTCGGTCTCAACGACGAGGTCTGCGATCTCCCGATACATCGGGTCACGTGTTGCAAGCAACTCCTCTAGCGTTGCGCGCGGATCGGCAGTCTCGAGCATTGGCCTTTCCCGGCCTCTCTGTGTGCGACTCATTTGCTGGTCGACGGTCGTGTACAAATAGACAACATAGCCCCGCCCACCCAAGTGACTGCGGTTTTGAGGGTCGACAACAGCACCACCCCCCGTCGCTAATACGACGCCATCTATCTTGCTGAGATCGTCAATGACCGCCGCTTCGCGCCGGCGAAAACCTTCCTCACCTTCTTTCTCGAAAATGAAAGGGATATCAACCCCTGTTCGAGACTCGATTTCGTCGTCACTGTCGACGAATGACAAGTGCAGTGTACGTGCCAGATGCCGTCCCACAGCCGATTTACCAGCGCCCATTGGACCAATGAGAAATATGTTCCTGGGATGTTTCATTTGCTTGTCATGAGGCTTCTAAAGAGAAAGCCAACCCGAAGGTTGGCTTTCTGAATCGTCCGAGATGCCGCAGCCTAGTAGATGTTTGAGCCTTCCTCCAGAATGCGCGGCGTTACGAAAATCAACAGCTCAGCTTTGTTGTCAACAATTTGCTTGCTACGGAACAACACACCAGCGAATGGAATGTCGCCAAGAAACGGTACTTTTCTGATTGTCTCGCGACGTTCAGTTTCGTAAATGCCGCCGAGGACAACTGTTTGCCCGTCGGCCACAAGCACCTGGGTTTCTACCGCGCGAGTATCAATACTCGGTACCGTGCCGCCCAAGCCACCCGTTGAGACGATTTCGCCGACACTATCCTTATGCACAATGAGGTCCATGATGATGTTGTTGTCCGGCGTTATCTGTGGCGTGACTGTCAGGCTCAGCACGGCTTTCTTGAACTGAATCGTTGTCGCACCGGAGGAAGCGGATTGCTGGTATGGAATTTCCACACCTTGCTCGATCCTGGCTTCCTTCTGGTTCGCCGTAATTACCCGTGGCGTCGAAATAATCTCACCGCGACCTTCAGCTTGCAGGGCTGTCAATTCGAGATCTATAAGGAAGTCGGTCTCGAGTATCGCGAGGGAGAAACGACCGGCCGCGTCGGCGATCGGCACATTGACGTTATAACGATTTGCGAGCGCCGGAAGCTCTACAGGGTAGATAGTGCCATTAGCCGGGTTCGCAAGATTGTCCAGCGCAGAACCGATCATCGTGTCGGTACCAATGCCCGTTCCGGAGATTGCAGTTATTCCGTCAGTGCTATTCGCTCTGAATTTCGTGACGCCAAGGCGAATGCCCAGATCGCGACTAAACGTGTCACCAACGATGACTATTCGCGACTCGATCAAGACCTGCTTGATTGGAATGTCCAGGGTGCGGACCATGCGGCGAATGTCCTGCAGACGCTCGGCCGTGTCCTGGACGAGTAACGTGTTCGTGCGATCATCAACGCCAATGCTGCCGCGGTCCGACATCATCGAGTTGCCACCACCCTCGGCGGTGATCAATGCGGCCAGGTCTGACGCCTTCGCGTAGTTCACTTGCAGGAACTCCGAGTACATCGGTTCGAGCTCGCTAATCGCGAGTTGCGCTTCAAGATCGGCTGTTTCGCGAGCGGCGATTTCCTCTGCCGGCGCTACCATGATGACGTTGCCGTTCTGGCGCATGTCCAGACCCTTGGTAGTCATCACGATATCGAGTGCCTGATCCCACGGTACGTTGCGCAAGCGCAGAGTTACGCTACCCTGAACCGTATCCGAGACAACGATGTTCTTGCCTGACGTTTCGGCCAGCAGCTGCAACACGGCGCGCGTCTCGATGTCCTGGAAGTTCAAGGTTAGACGTTGGCCGTCGTATTCCTTGGTCTCAGAGAACAGGCTTGACTCAGCCGCTGTCGCATCGGCAACAGGATTAATTTCAATTGTAAATTCATTGTCAGACTGATACGCAAGCTGCTCATACTTGCCCTCTGCCGAAATAACGATGCGCACGTCGAGATTGGTGCGCAAAGCATCAACCGTTGTAACCGGTGTGGCAAAGTCCATCACATCCAGCCGCCGCATCAGCTCGGCCGGCAGCCTCGTGTCTTTGAAAATCGCGACGACGCGACCGCCTTCCTGCCTGATATCAACCGGTGTCGACGGATCGGTGAGTTTGATAATGACTCGGCCACCGCCGTCACGGGTACGTCGAAAATCGATGTTTGAAATTGCACGACCGCCGCTGGCCGCATAAGACTGAGAGCCGGATGCTGACATGCCGGCGAACTGGGTTGTGGCGGGGCTGTAATCATCTCCACCACCCAGCATGATGGTGACTACATTACCGCTCCTGTGGGTTTCGTACTTGACCATGGTACCCAGGTTCAGCACAACGCGTGTGCGACCATTCGCTTCAGCGGTGAGCACCGTGTTGAGCGGTCCAAGATTCACATCACGACGACGCGAACTCAATGCTAAAGATGTGTTGGGCAGATCAAGCGCGATCCGTGCAGGATTCTCGATCGTGAACGTCAGCGGCTCGGGAGCCGTGTCACTCATAATGAGTTTCAACTCGACGCGCTGGCCCGGCAGACTCTGCACCTGAATGTCTAGCAGCTGGTTACCTTGCTGTGCGCTTGCTGTCGCGCCCCAGAAAAGCAGCAAAGCTGTCTGTGCCAATGCGGCCAGTCTCAATACGGTGTTGCGATGACCGACCGTCGGTTTCAGTTTGAGCATCATTCCAATTACTCCCAGTTCCATTCAGGCGTTAGTCTCTAAGACTAACCGCGGCATCTCTCTCAATGTAGCCGCCAATTCCATCAGAAATAATTTCCACCAGTGCAATTTCTGACTCGGAAATTTCCGTGATTCGTCCGTCATTCTGTCCCAGGTAATTCCCAGGAACGACGCGGTGAATCAAGCCGTCCGCAGTTTGTAAAAGTCCGTACATCGTTTCGCCGATATGCAACGTTCCGACCATACCCAGTGTATCCAGAGGAAAGCTCTCCAGGTACTCCCGGCTACGATCCACAATCGGGCGTATACGGTCGTTGCCACCCGCTATCTGTGGCGTATCCGGCCTGAACGGTGAGCGAATACCGTCCTTATCTGCAACGTACAGGAAGGCCTCGTACAAATTAGGGTCTGGCAGGTCGTCGATGCCGCTGCCTTTTCTGGCCTTGACTTCGACGATGTATTCATCGAGCTCGTCCATGTTGGCGCCGCAGGCTGCAAGAACCGATATCGCCACCAGCAATACAAGTATTCGTTGAATTGTGAGGAAAGCGCGCATCGTCATTCTGCCTCCTCGTCAAGGTAGCGGTAAGTCTGAGCGGTTACTTCCATGCTCAGATTGTCGTATGAATCTGCGCTTACCGGGGTAATCGAAATATTGTGCAGTGTCACGATTCGCGGCAACGACGCTATTCCACTCACAAAGTTACCGATTTCGTGGTAACCGCCGGTCAGCCTGATCTTAATGGGCTTTTCAGCGTAAAAGTCTTTCGGGATCTCCGACTGCGGGATAAACAGCTTTTCCTGCAAGCCCGCCGCAAGTCCTGTCTGCGAGATATCAACGATCAGGCTCGGGATTTCCGTCTTGCCCGGCAATTGCCTGAGCATCGTGCCGAACTGCTGTTTGATCGCAGCAAGCTGGTCAATGTAAGCGTTGTAGTTCGCGGCTTTGCGTTGTTTGTTTTCGAAGGTGAGCTTCAGCTGCACCTCGTCATCCTGCACGCGCTGCAATTGCGGTGAGGCATCTTCAATAATGAACCAGTAGATTCCGAGCCCCGACACCAGAACGAAAACGATCGCGATCACCGCCGCGCGGAAAGCCAGTGGCCAACGCCCGACGTCATTGATATCAAGACTCTGGAGTTCTTCGACGATATTCATCCCTCGTCCTCCATATCGGCATTCGATCGGACCTGCTTGAGGTAGACAACGAACTCGGACTGACGCGATGCGCCTGCTTGCGTGGTTTCGACCCGCTCAACTTCGGGATCGGTTAACCACTCCGATGCATCGATCTGCCGCATTAACGCCGACACGCGAGTACTTGACTGCGCAATGCCGCGAATCTCGACGCGCGAACCCGTCTGCTTCATTCCTGTCAGGTACACGCCTTCAGGCAGTTGTCTCACTATTTCGTCGAACAAATGCACGATTTCCGGTCGGCTCTTCTGCAACTCATCGATGATCTCCATGCGCGCCAGAAGTCGTTCTTTCTGCCGCTCCAGACCGTCGATTTTGGTGATCTTCTTCTCAAGTTCTGCGATCTCATCCGTAAGCTTGGTGTTACGCTGGTCCTGGGAAGAAATCATTTGCGAGAACGTGAAAATAGAGAGCATGATCACGACAATGGCAGCCACTACGGCGCCACCTGAAGCGACACCGAAGTCGCGCTGGCGTTGTTTGCGTTCCGCTTCGCGCCACGGGAGTAGATTAATACTTGGCATCAGTCGAAACTCCTCAGTGCGAGGCCGCAGGCGGTAAGCAATGCTGTGGCATCTTTGTTAACGCCTTGTGACTTGGCCTTCGATGAGATTTTCATTTGGCCCAGGGGATCACCAACTTCCGTCGCTATACCCACTCGGCTTGAGATGACGTCCGAAATACCCGGAATGTTGGCGCAACCACCACAAACCAGAATCATATCCGGCTGCTCGCGACCACCGCCTGATGCAAGGTAGAATTGCAACGATCGGCTGACCTGCTGCGTCATGTCATCAATAAAGGGTTCCAGGACTTCAGGCTGATAGTTGCTCGGCAAGCCACCCTGCTTTTTAGCGCGGCCGGCGTCCTCCATCGAAAGTCCGTAGGTACGCATAATTTCCTCGGTCAGCTGTTGACCACCGAAGTTGAAATCACGCGTGTATATAACTTTAAGATCCTGCAACACGCTGAACGTCGTGCTGCTGGCGCCGATATCGACAACCGCAACCGACTGGCCCATGCCGCCGTCAGGGATCTGGTGACTAAGAAGTCGGCAAGCACTCTCAAGCGCGAACGCCTCGACATCCACGATCTGCGTGGTCAATCCCGCCGCGCTCACAGCGGCCTGACGCTGTTCAACGTTCTCGGTTCGAGTCGCGACGAGTAATACATCCATTAATTCAGGGTCACCTTCATTCGGGCCGATCACTTCATAGTCGAAACTCACCTCTTCCATCGGAAATGGAATGTACTGGTCGGCCTGAATTTCAACCTGGCCCTCAAGATCCCTTTCAGAGAGAGATGCGGGCATCTGGATGATTTTGGTAATAGCTGCGTCGCCACTAATTGCAACGGCAACATCGGTCGCCTTGGCCCCGGCACGCTTGACGGCGCGACGAATGGCTTCGCCAACGGCCTTGGCGTCGACAATTGCCTTTTCGTTTACCGAACTTGGCGGGGTAGGCTCTGCTGAATAGGACTCGACACGATAGCGCTTTCCGCTCTGCGACAGCTCTATCAATTTAACCGACGATGTCGTGATGTCGAGGCCCAGCAGTGGCTGTGTTTTTTTGCGGAAAAGCACGTATTTTTCCTTCTAAGTCGGTAAGTTGCGAGTCAAAGATAATCAGTATCTGAGCAAAGCGATTTAACTATATATCAATAAAATGTTAAATAAAACGTGACTTTGTTCACGATCCGACAATCCAATGATAATGCCGCTCGTTGAGTACTTTCCGTGATCCAGTCGGCGACCTTGAATGACAGTTGCTTATTGCAGCGTTGCGGCATCGCCGTCTATCATCACCAACTTCGATCCTGCAGATTCGCCCCTTTGTCCCAAGAAGGCCACATTTCCTGCACTAACCGGGCATTACCGTAGCGCTCAATAAGGTAAGTAAACGCCTGTAAAAACACGGGTATTTGGTGGAAAACGTCAACAACTATGCACAAGCCACAAAAATCTCGCGAGAAACCACGTCACACAAGGCGTCGACGGCTGCTTAGGTGCCTGATAGTGCTGTTCGGATTCAGCGCAATCGGAGTCATCGGCGCCAGCGCCGGCATCATTGGCGCCTATTATTTTGTTGAGCCCGGATTACCGGCCGCAGAGACAATTCGCCACATTCCGCTGCAAGTTCCGCTCAGAATCTTCAGCCGGGACGGCCATCTGATCAGTGAGATCGGCGAACGTCGACGCATTCCGATTACGTTCGATGATGTTCCGGAGCGTGTCGTCAACGCATTCGTTGCTGCCGAAGATCGCCGCTTCTTTGTCCACCCCGGCGTGGACTACCGCGGCATATTACGGGGCGTCGTGCAGTTTCTAATACGTGGAGAATCGGCAAGCGGCGGCAGTACGCTGACGCAACAATTGGCCCGGGACTATTTCCTTAACCGCGAGCGCAAGCTGACGCGTAAGCTCCGCGAGGCGTTTCTGGCGTACAAGATCGAACAGGAATTCTCGAAGCAGCAGATCATGGCGCTGTTTCTAAATAAGATGTTTTTTGGTCAGCGTGCCTATGGTGTGGCCGCCGCGTCGCGGGTGTTCTTCAACAAGAGCCTGAGCGAAATCAATGTCGCCGAAGCGGCAACACTGGCTGGAATATTGCCTGCACCGTCACGCTACAACCCGGTTTCCAGCGCCGCAAACGCCGAGAACCGCCGCAGTTACGTTTTGGGCCGCATGCACGATCTGGACTACATCGACGATCTGGCATACGCAGAAGCGATGGCATATCCAATGGAATCGAAGCTGCACGGTGCTGCTGTGGAACTCAGTGCACCGTACGTTGCCGAAATGGTTCGTACTGAAATGTTGAAACGCTACGGCGACGACACCTACAGCGCTGGTTACAGGGTCATGACATCGCTCGACTCACGATTGCAGCGGGCTGCCAATTACGCATTGCGAAACGGATTGCTGGAATTCACGCGTCGTCGTGGCTTCCGAGGTCCCCGCACGACAGTAGAGGTGACGGCGGAAATTCTCGCACTCCCGTTTGACGAGTGGCCGCTTGAAATTCGCGAGCCGTTGCAGCAATACGCACCGGGAGGGTTGTCGGTGGTACTCGTTACTGCAACTGCGGAAGACAACAGTGCGACGATCAGGTTTCGTGACGGTAGCGACGCTACGTTACCCTGGGCCAGCATCAGCTGGGCCAATCCTTTCATTGACCGCGAACATACGGGACCCGCTCCTGAGTCCGTTGCTGAGGTCCTGAGCGTTGGCGATATCATCTATGTAATGCCGACGGCCAACAACAGCTGGGCACTTGCACAGGTTCCAGAAGCACAAGGTGCTGTTGTATCCATCGACCCGTTTGATGGCGCGATTACCGCGCTGACCGGCGGATTTGACTACACCATCAGCAAGTTCAATCGAGCTCGACAGGCCTATCGGCAGCCGGGCTCCTCCTTTAAGCCCTTTATTTACTCTGCGGCACTGGAGCACGGCAATACTCTCGCGACGGTCATTCTCGACGCACCTGTTGTTATTAGCTCGGCAGAACTTGAGGCGGTGTGGCGACCACTCAACTATAGCGGCAGATTTTACGGCCCGACTCGAATGCGCGAGGCGCTGGTGCGCTCAAGGAACCTCGTGTCGGTGCGCCTGCTGCTCTTCGAAACCGGCATAGGCAATGCCGTCCGTCACATCGCGAAATTCGGTTTTGGCGATGCCGCGTTGCCGCGCAACGGATCGCTCGCGCTGGGCGGCGGTCAGACCTCGCCGCTGGATATGGCGCAAGGATATGCAACGCTTGCCAACGGCGGACATCAGGTCCAGCCGTATGTTATCGACGCGATTCTTGGGCCCGACGGCAAGACGTTGTACCGCGCAGAGCCCGCGGTTGTGTGCGATCGCTGTGTCGCGGAAGAACCTGTCGCAGGATTTGATGACGAGTTGAATGATGAAATGACCCTGGAGGAAATGGCCGACGTTATTCTCTCGTACATGCCAGACGCAACGGTCTCACCAGAGCTTTATGAAGGCATCAATATCGCGCCCCAAGCTATCACTCTGCAAAACACTTTTCTGATACAAGACATGATGCGCGACGTCGTACGTCGCGGCACCGGTCGACGAGCGATGGTACTCGGGCGGACAGATCTTTCCGGCAAGACCGGAACGTCAAATGATCGCCGTGATGCCTGGTTCGGTGGCTTCAATGCGAACCTCGCAACCATCGTCTGGGTCGGCTACGACGATGACCTGCCCTTGGGTCCGGGCGAAGAAGGCTCCAGAACGGCGCTGCCTATATGGATCGAGTTCATGCGCATCGCACTCGCCGGAGTGCCCGAGCACCAGATGCCGATGCCGGAGGGCATCGTGTCGGTGTTGATTGACCGAGATACCGGCTGCCCGGCGAGAGCTGGCCAGGGCAATGTAATCTTCGAGGTGTTTCGCGAAGGGCACGTTCCGGAGTGTGAGCTACTGGACGAGTCGACAGACCCATTCAACAATGCTGCGGGCATAGACCCGGAGCCGGAGCAAGACGAAGAAGTCGAATCGATATTCTGACGCCATGGGCCGAAAACGAACAAGTGAAACCGAGCGCGCGCGACAGGTGGTCGCGCAGGAAGCCGCACGCATCATCGTCAATCATGGCGTTCGCGACTATCGCCTGGCAAAACAGAAGGCCGCCGAACGAATGGGCTTCAATACACGTGGATCGCTGCCGGGTAACGCGGAAGTCGAGGCTGCCGTTGCCGAACACTTGCAGATTTTTGGTGGCGACTCACACGAAGATCACTTACGCCTCATGCGTGTCGCGGCACTTTCGGCAATGCGGCTTCTCGCCGGTTTTGCCCCGCGTTTGGTAGGACCCGTTCTGGTCGGCACTGCTGACGAGAATTCGGTCGTAAATCTGCACCTGTTCGCGGACAGTCCGGAAGCGGTTGCGATGGAACTTAGCGATATTGGCCTGCAGTTTCGACCCTATGAGCGTCGACTTAAGAGTCGCCCCAACCAGGTTGAAACCTACGCGGGTTTCACGTTTCGACACCGCAATAGTCAGATCGAAGCAACGGTGTTTCCAGTGGATGGCATCCGGCAGGCGCCAATGAGCCCTATTAACGGCAAGCCAATGCGGCGTGTTGACTCCGACAGCGTGCAGGAATTACTAGGGTGACAGTAGGGGGACAGTGACCCTAACTACCAGTGAAAGTCCTCGCGCCTTAGTTAGGGTCACTGTCCCCCTACTGTCCTCCTCGTTTGTCGACTGGCACGTAGTCCCGCGCTGTTGGGCCGGTGTAGATTTGTCGCGGTCTCGATATTTTGCCATTCGGGTCCGAAATCATTTCTCGCCAGTGTGCGGCCCAGCCGACGGAACGGCCGAGCGCAAACATGACCGTGAACATCGAGGTCGGAATTCCCAGAGCCTTGTAAATAATACCCGAGTAAAAGTCGACGTTCGGATACAGGTTTTTCTCAATGAAGTAATCGTCTTTGAGTGCCACACTCTCAAGCTCAAGGGCAAGATCAAACAGCGGTGTATCTTTTTTATCGAGTCTATCTAGCACCTTGTGACACATACCACGAATAATCGTCGCCCGTGGATCGAAGTTCTTGTAAACACGATGGCCGAAGCCCATGAGGCGAAACGGATCATTTTTATCCCTGGCTTTGGCGATGTACTTATTTATCTGACTTGCATCGCCAATTTCTTCCAGCATATTGAGTACGGACTCATTCGCTCCTCCATGTGCCGGACCCCAAAGAGCTGATACGCCTGCCGCGATCGCCGAATACGGATTTGCGCCCGCACTGCCTGCCATGCGCACCGTCGAAGTTGAGCAGTTTTGCTCGTGATCGGCATGCAAAATAAACAGAAGATCGAGTGCCTCTGCAGCAACCGGGTCAATCTCGTAGGGTTCCGCCGGCACCGCGAACAACATCTGCAGGAGATTCTCGCAATAATTGAGATCGTTGCGCGGATACACAAACGGCTGCCCTATGTTCAGCTTGTACGCGGCTGCCGCGATAGTCGGCAACTTGGCAAGAATCCGGTGTGCAAATTTATCGCGATGCTCGGGATTCGAGGCATCCAGTTCGTCGTGGTAGTACGCCGACATCGAGCCGACAACGGCCGACAGCATGGCCATCGGATGGGCATCATAGCGGAAGCCCTTGAAGAAGCTGAGCATGCCTTCGTTAAGCATCGTGTGTCGTCGAATCGTGCAGTCGAATGCCGCCAGTTCATCGGCCGTTGGCAGGTCGCCATGCAAGAGAAGGTAAGAAACTTCGATGAAACTGGAGTGCTCCGCAAGTTGTTCTACCGGATAGCCCCGGTACATCAGGATGCCTTTTTCACCATCAATAAAGGTGATGTCTGACTCGCAGCTGCCTGTTGCAACGAAACCGGGGTCATAGGTGAATACGCCCTGTTCCTTGTAAAGGTCCGCAATATCGATCAGGTCCGGACCGGCAGTTCCCTTCCTGACGGGTAATTCCATTTCTGAGCCGCTTGGACTCGTTAGACGGTAGGCATCCTGGCTCATATTCTTCCTAAAATTCCCTTGTAACGAACCATACGAGCATAACAGAGCCTCCGAGGTTCCGGAGTCGTGGAAAACCGTTGCGCCCGATCAGGACTGCCGCCGGAGTACCCTCCGGGGCGATAGCCGGCTCTAGCTTATGCCGTATTTGCGGCGGAACTTGTCGACACGTCCACCTGTGTCGACAATCTTCTGTTTGCCAGTGTAAAACGGGTGGCACGAAGAGCACACTTCGATGCGGAGATCCTCGCCGAGCGTTGAACGCGTCGTGAATTCGTTGCCACAACCACAGGTGACCTTGATGTCGTAGTAATTGGGATGAATGTCGGCTTTCATGATAGCTCTCCAGAGCGCGCTACTTCGTAAAAAGGCCGCGTAGGATATAGCGAAGCGGCGAT
>Ga0114950_10001775_pt1 | contig 16397 bp, 14 predicted proteins | sample N075metaG_FD_83503 | JGI IMG/M metagenome (GOLD analysis project Ga0114950, IMG submission 83503) | Deep subsurface microbial communities from Kermadec Trench to uncover new lineages of life (NeLLi) - N075 metaG | ecosystem: Environmental > Aquatic > Marine > Ocean trench > Sediment | place... | reverse complement strand
TCGAGAAAAGCAGTCCTTTCGACCGCAACGACCTGAAACAAAACTGATGCTAGAACTCTCTCGTTGGCAACGTTTCCCGAAGCTGGAGTGCAGTCAAATCGACCGCAATGGCGGCCGGAACTCGGGAGTGGGAAGAGCAGCATCGAACCACGGCGCGATGGTAGGTGGCGACTGGGTGCGGACGAAAAGATGTGATCCAACTGAACTCTCTTCAAGCGGTATCAGCGATCAACAATCTTTACTTTTCAGACGAAACTCTTTGTCCGTGCGTCCAGCAAGCAGTACGGAAACGCTCGTGGGCTCGTCGTCCGACAAGAGTAACCGTTGCCGAGGCTACTGAGATAGGAAATCCCCAGTCGGGACTCGTCCACCTGTTTCAGAAAATGCCTAATCTCCGGCTGCGGGTCGGTAACCACCGAGATAGGACCACCCCCTTGGAGTCTCGAGCAGCCGTTCGGGTCCGTTCGGATTGCAGTGATTGGTTCCTACGAAGCGTGATGTAATCCACCGAGCGATCAAAGGTCGCCGCCGCGGTCGGCCCCACCGGAACCACCTTGCGAGACTGTGCGGCTGTGTGACAGTAACTAGCGCAACTGACGTAACTGACGTAATCAAAGTCCAATAAACGAATCCCGCCAACCCTTTTTCTCCAACTCTTAATCAGCAGGTTTGGGGTTCGAGTCCCCGGCGGCTCACAGTCGTAACCACCCTGAATCCCGATCGTCTCTATAATGATGATTCGCCAGTGAGCGAAAGTGGCGGAACTGGCAGACGCGCTGGATTTAGGATCCAGTGGAGAAATCCGTGGGGGTTCGAATCCCCCCTTTCGCACATCCGGCCCGAGGAAAGCCCGAGCAAGCATGAAAATTGAACTCAGCGACGTCAGTGCCGTCAAGAAGATCATGACCGTCGAGGTCCCTCCGGAGGTCGTCGAGAAAGAACGCGAGAGCGTCGTTCGTGGCTACGCGGCCAAGGCTCGCATCCGGGGCTTCCGTCCGGGCAAGGCGCCGCTCTCGATGATCCGTACGCGCTTTGCCAAGGAACTCCGCGAAGATGTCCGCGAGCGCGTGCTGACGCGCGCCTATGCCGAGGCCGCCAAGGAAAGGGGCATCCACCCGATCACCGACCCGGTCCTGGACGAAATTCACGACGAAGAAGGGCAGCCCTTCAGGTTCAAGACCACCTTCGAGGTGCTGCCCAAGATCGAACTGAAGAATTACAAGGAGATCGAAGTCCGCGAACGTCGGGTCGCGGTCGGAGACGACGACGTCCGGAAGATGCTCGAGGAACTGCAGCAATCGCGGACCCTACTCGTCGTCGAGGAGGGCCGCAAGGCCGCCTCGAGCGACGTGCTGGTCGCCGACATCGAGGGCACGCCCGAGGACGGGGAGCCGTTCCGGCGCGAGCGGCTGATGATCGAGCTCGGGGCCACCGACAACCTGCCTGCATTCAACGAGCAACTCGAGGGGCTGGCCGCAGGCGAAGAGAAGGTCTTCTCGGTCGATTACCCGCAGGCCTACGCGGCCAAGGAGCTGGCCGGCAAGACCGTTGCTTACAAAATAACCGTCCACGAGGTCAAACGCCGCGAAGTGCCTGAAATCGATGACGAATTCGCCAAGGATCTGGGCGAGTTCGACAATCTGGATGCGCTGAAAACGCGTATCCGTGAAGACCTCGAAGTCCGGCAGCGGCGCGAGATCGACGCTGAGGTGAGGCAGTCGCTGCTGCAGAAGTTGTTGACCGACCACCCGCTCGTCCTTCCCGAGGCGCTGGTGGAGCAGGAGATCCGCCAGCGGTTGGAGGAGTTGGCCCGCAACCTGGTGATGCAGGGCATCGATCTCGAGAAGGCCGACCTCGACTGGAAGGACGTTCGCGAGAAACAGGAAGGCCCGGCCCGCAAGTCGGTCCACGCGCGGTTGCTGCTCGACGCGGTGGCCCGCGCCGAAGATCTGAAGGTGAGCGACGAGGATCTCGACGCGAGGATCGAGCACGACGCCTTGCAGTTGGGTCAGAAGCCGGCCGAGTTGCGCCGCCGCATGGAGCGATCCGGTGGACCAGAAACCCTTATTAATCAACTACTTAGAGAGAAATCACTTGACTTGATCAAGTCCTCCGCTAATATTTCTATCGAGGAGTGATCGATATGCCCCTAGTGCCCATGGTGGTCGAACAGACCAGCCGTGGGGAGCGTGCCTACGACATCTTTTCGAGGTTGCTCAAGGACAACATCATCTTTCTCGGACACCCGATCGATGATGTGCTGGCCAATCTCGTGATTGCCCAACTGCTGTTCCTCGAAGCCGAGGATCCCGACCGGGATATCTCGATCTATATCAATTCCCCCGGTGGATCGGTCACGGCCGGCTTGGCGGTCCTCGACACGCTGAGCTTCGTCAAGCCCGATATCAGCACGTTTTGCGTGGGCCAGGCCGCCAGCATGGCTGCGGTCATTCTCTCGGCGGGAACCAAGGGGAAGCGTTTCGCGCTGCCCAATTCCCGCATTGTCATTCATCAGCCGCTGGGCGGCGCGCAGGGCCAGGCAAGCGACATCGACATCCAGGCCAAGGAAATATTGCGCATGCGCGAGCGGTTGAACGAAATCCTGGCGGCCAACACCGGGCAGGACCAGGAGCGGATCGAGCAAGATACGGACCGCGACTACATCATGACTGCCAAGCAGGCCAAAGACTATGGCATCATCGACGAAGTCATCTCGAAACGGGCCTGAGTCCTTAGCGGGTTGAAGAAGAGGACGATCGATGCCACGCAAGAAAACGGACGGTGAAGGCCTCAAGTGCTCTTTTTGCAACAAGAGCCAGCGCGACGTGCGCAAGCTGATCGCGGGGCCGACAGTCTATATCTGCGACGAGTGCGTCGATATTTGCCTCGACATCATCGCCGAAGAGCGCGAGAGCGAGGAATCCGAAGACAAGATGCGGCTTCCCAAGCCGACCGAGATCAAGGACTTTCTTGACGAGTACGTGATCGGCCAGAACGATGCCAAGCGGCGACTCGCCGTGGCCGTCTACAACCACTACAAACGCAACGAGATCTCCTCGCGCCGCCGCAACGAGGTCGAACTGCAGAAATCGAACATCCTGCTAATTGGGCCGACCGGTTCGGGCAAGACTCTCCTGGCGCAAACACTAGCGCGCTTGCTCTCCGTGCCGTTCGCGATCGTCGATGCGACCACACTGACCGAGGCCGGCTACGTCGGGGAGGACGTCGAGAACATCATCCTCAAGCTCTTGCAGGCCGCGGGTAACGACGTTGAAAAATGCCAGCGTGGCATCATCTATATCGACGAAGTCGACAAGATCGCCCGCAAGGGAGACAACATGTCGATCACGCGCGACGTGTCCGGCGAAGGCGTCCAGCAAGCGCTGCTGAAGATCCTCGAGGGCACGATTGCCAACGTGCCTCCGCAGGGTGGTCGCAAGCACCCGCATCAAGAGTTCGTGCCGGTGGACACGACCAACATCCTGTTCATGGTCGGCGGCGCTTTCGTGGGTCTCGAGAATATCATCGAGCGCCGCATCGGCAAGAAGACCATGGGCTTCAACGCTGACGTGAAGGCTCGCGGCGAAAAAGATTTGGCGCAGATCCTGTCGCAAGCGCAACCTCAGGACCTGATCAAGTATGGATTGATCCCCGAGTTCGTCGGCCGCCTTCCCGTGGCGGCCACGCTGAGCGAACTCGACGTTCCGTCGCTTGTGCGCATCCTTACGGAGCCGCGCAACGCGTTGGTCAAGCAGTATCACAAGATCTTCGAGTTCGAAGACGTCAACCTGAAGTTCACCGATGACGCGCTCCAGGCAATCGCCGAACGGGCGGTCGAGCGCAAGATCGGCGCCCGCGGATTGCGCATGATCCTCGAAGAGTTGATGCTGGACATGATGTTCCAGCTACCGTCTCAAAACGACGTGAAAGAAGTCGTGATCACCAAGGAAGTCGTGGAAGGCGGGAGTACGCCGTTGCTCGTTATGGAGAAGGCCGGGTAAACTCTTCTTGCGTCTTTTCGTCTGTTTCTTGTTCCCCTGTTAGGTATCGCGGGCTGCCGCGGCCCACAGGAAACTGGAGAACCGTTATGGAAGAGCGCAGCGAGCGCTCCGAGAGTGGCACCGTCGAGAAGTTGCCGATGGTGCCGCTGAGGGATATCGTCGTTTTCCCGAATACGATGGTGCCGTTCGTCGTGGGACGGAAGAGTTCGCTCCTGGCGGTCGAGCGTGCCCTCGATGCCGACAAACGTCTGTTCCTGGCGACGCAACGCAACGCCAAGGACGATGACCCCGGACCCAACGATGTCAACTCCGTCGGTTCGATCGCGACGATCGTGCAGCATCTCAAGTTGCCCAACGGCAACGTCAAGTTGCTCGTCGAAGGCGTTGAGCGCTGCCGTGTCCTGGAGGTCGAGACCGCCGAGGACGGCTCCTTCGACGTGCTCGTCGAAGGCATCGAACTCAAGATCGAGACCAGTCCCGAGATTCAGAAACAGATGTCCAAGGTCGGTAGCCTGTTCGAGCGGTTCATCAAGTACTCGCCCGGGCTGCCCTACGAGACGATGCTTTCGACCGTGCGCATCTCCGATCCCGGCCGGCTGGCCGATACGATTGCCGGGCACCTCAAACTTTCCGTCGAGGAAAAACAGGCGCTGCTCGAAACGGCTTCGCCGCAGGACCGGCTCCAGAAGGTCGGACAAGCGCTCGATGAAGAAATCGAACGGCTGCGCGTTGACAAGAAGATCCAGAACCGCGTCAAAAAACAGATGGAAAAGGCGCAGAAAGAGTACTACCTCAACGAGAAGATCAAAGCGATCCAGCACGAGCTGGGACGTCGCGAGGACCGCGTCAACGAGGTAGAGGAACTCCGTGAGAAGGTCGAGTCGGCCAAGCTCCCCGCCGATGCCAAGGAAAAGGCGATCCAAGAGCTCAATCGGTTCGAGGTGATGCCGCCCGTTTCCGCCGAGGCGACGGTCAGCCGCAGCTACCTCGAATGGCTGCTCGCGATGCCTTGGTCCAAGCGTTCGAGGGAGTTGCGCGACATCAACAAAGCGGAGGCGATCCTCAACGAGGACCACCACGGCCTGGACAAGGTCAAGGAGCGCATCCTCGAGTTCCTGGCGGTGCGCCAACTGGTCAAGAAGATCAAGGGTTCGATCCTGTGCTTCGTCGGACCGCCCGGGGTCGGGAAGACTTCGCTGGCGCGCTCGATCGCGCGGGCGACCGGCCGTAAGTTCGCGCGATTGTCGCTGGGTGGCGTGCGCGACGAGGCCGAGATCCGCGGGCATCGCCGCACCTACATTGGTGCGTTCCCGGGCCAGATCATCCAGATGATGCGCAAGGCGGGCACGCGGAACCCCGTGTTCCTGCTCGATGAAGTTGACAAGATGGTCGCCGATTTTCGCGGGGACCCGTCGTCGGCGCTGCTCGAGGTGCTCGACCCAGAGCAGAACCACACATTCCTCGACCACTACCTCGATACCGAGTTCGACCTCAGCGATGTGATGTTCATCGCCACGGCGAACGTGATCCACCCGATCCCGCCGGCGTTGCGCGACCGCATGGAGGTGATCCGCCTTCCCGGGTACACCTTGCCCGAGAAATTGGAGATCGCCGAGCGTTACCTCGTTCCGAAACAACTCAAACAGCACGGGCTGAAGCCGAAAAAACTCGACGTCACATTCGAACGCGACGGCCTACGCGAGATCGTCGAGCGCTATACCAAGGAAGCCGGTGTGCGCAACCTCGAGCGCGAGATTGCCGGTGTGTGCCGCAAGTTGGTTCGCCAGGTGGTCGGGGGGACACTCGAGGGCAAGATCACGCTCAACCCGGCCAAGGTCGTCGAACTGCTCGGAGTGCCGCACTATCAACTGCCCGACGAGGCCCGTCGTACGCCTGAGGTCGGGGTGGTCGCAGGCTTGGCCTGGACTCAGACCGGCGGCGAGATCTTGATCATCGAAGCCACGATGATGCGCGGGCGCGGACGGCTGATGTTGACCGGACAGCTCGGCGAGGTGATGCAGGAGTCCGCGCAAGCGGCCATGTCGTTCATCCGGTCGCGTTCCGAGCAACTCGGGCTCGACCCGTTGTTCCATCGCAAGTCGGACATCCACGTGCACCTGCCCGAGGGGGCGATCCCCAAGGATGGGCCGTCAGCGGGCATCGGCCTGGCCACGGCCATCGCGTCGTTGCTGAGCGGCGTGCCGGTCGATCCGAGCGTCGCGATGACCGGCGAGATCACGTTGCGCGGGACGATCCTGCCTATCGGCGGGGTCAAGGAGAAAGTCCTGGCCGCTTATCGGTACGGTTCCAAGATTGTCTTGCTGCCGCGCGATAACGAGAAAGATCTGGCGGAGATTCCGGACGATGTGACGGCCAAACTCGACATCCGCCTGGTCGAAAACATGGATGACGTGCTGGAGGTGGCGCTCATGGAAAGAGTCCCGCACCTCGCATTGGGTGGAAGGGTAGAGGACAAGAAGGACCTGGGGGATCGTGGCGGAGATCCCGTTACCCACTGACCCCGTGAAGATCACGTCTTGTCGTTTCGAAGTTGCAGCTTTTCGACCGGAGGACGAGCCGAAATCGTTTGAACCGGAACTGATTTTTCTGGGTCGTTCGAACGTCGGGAAGTCGTCGTTGATCAACGTGATGCTGGGCACGAAGAAGCTGGCCCGCACGTCGTCAACGCCGGGTAGGACGCAGAGTGTCAATTTTTACCGTGTCAACGAGTCCTTCCGTTTCGTGGATCTTCCGGGCTACGGCTACGCCAAGGTTCCGGAGTCGGTGCGGAAGACTTGGGGGCCGATGATCGAAGGCGCCTTGGAGCGTCGCCGGGAGAGGATCGTCCTCGCCATCCACGTCGTGGATGCGCGCCACGAACCGACCCGGTTGGACCAGGTGATGCAGGAATGGCTGGAAGCGAAAAAGATACCGAGTGTCGTGGCGGCGACGAAAGCGGACAAGCTGTCGGGAAACGCGCGCGCACGCGTCAGCCGGGATCTGGCGGAGCGGTTCGCAAAAGGGCAGCTGGTTCCTCCGCTGCTGGTGTCGTCACGGACGACGATGGGGATCAAGGAGTTGTGGAAACTCGCGGATCGAGTCCTGAGCCCGCCGAAGTCCTGACCCTGGACATCCGTGAGCTCAAGGCCATGGATGTCGCCAAGCTCATCGAACTCGCCGGCGAGTTGAACATCGAAGGCGCCGGCAGCCTCCCGTATCGCGAGCTGGTCTACAAGGTGATCCACGGCACCGCCGCCTCGCGTGGGTCGGTGGCGATCGCCGAAGGCGTGCTCGAAAAACTCAACGACGGCTACGGGTTCCTCCGCGCGCCGGAAGCAAGCTACCTGCCCGGTCCGGACGACATCTACGTTTCTCCATCGCAGATCCGCCGTTTCAACTTGCAAACCGGTGACACGGTGCGGGGCCAGATCCGTCTGCCCAAACCCGGCGAACGTTACTTCGCGCTCGGCCGGGTTGACTCCGTCAACGGGGGCGATCCCGAGCGGCTCAAGAAACGCATTGCGTTCGACCGTCTGACGCCGCTCTACCCGCAGGAACGGCTGAAAGTCGAGTTGAAGGGTGAATCCGATATCTCGGGGCGCGTGATGGACCTGATGACCCCGCTGGGCAAGGGACAGCGGGGGTTGATCGTTTCGCCGCCGCGGACGGGCAAGACGATGCTCTTGCAGACGATCGCCAAGGCGATGGCGATCAACCACCCCGAAGTGACGTTGATGGTCCTGCTCATCGACGAGCGCCCCGAAGAAGTTACCGACATGGAGCGGAGTGTCCAGGGCGAGGTCATCTCCTCGACGTTTGACGAACCCCCTCGCCGGCATGTCCAGGTCGCCGAGATGGTGTTGGACAAAGCCAAACGGCTGGTCGAGTCGGGGCAGGACGTCGTCCTGCTGCTGGATTCGATCACGCGTCTGGCGCGTGCGTACAACGCTGTGATCCCGACCTCAGGGCGCATCCTCTCGGGCGGGCTCGACGCCAATGCGTTGCAGAAACCGAAGCGTTTCTTCGGCACCGCACGCAACGTCGAGGAAGGTGGCTCGGTGACGATCCTGGCCACCGCGCTGATCGACACGGGCTCGCGGATGGACGATGTGATCTTCGAAGAGTTCAAGGGTACCGGCAACATGGAGATCAACCTCGATCGCAAGCTCGCCGACCGGCGCGTGTTCCCCGCGTTCGACCTGCTACGCTCCGGGACGCGCAAGGAAGAACTGCTGCTATCCAAGAAGGAACTCGACCGCACCTGGGTGCTTCGCAAGGTGCTGCAGCAGATGTCTCCCGTGGAGGCGATGGAACTGCTGCGGGAAAAAATGCTCAAAACCGCGTCGAACGAGGAATTCCTGGACACGATGGCCGGTTAAACGGGGTCAAGGCTTGACCCCGTCGTCCCCATGTTTGCTATAGTCCCCGGCTTGGTGGGACCGATTCCGCCGGAGGCGTTTCGATGAAGAAAGATCTGCACCCCGAGTACTACGAGATCGAGGTCACCTGCGCCTGTGGCAACTCGTTCAAGACCGGTTCGACCCTGCCCGAGATGAAGGTCGAGATCTGTTCCGCTTGCCACCCCTTCTTTACCGGCAAGCAAAAGCTGATCGACACCGCCGGCCGTGTCGAACGATTCCAGAAGCGCTACGGCAAGTCCTCCTAGCCCGTTTCCCCAACGATCAATTCTCCGTTCCCGACAATGCCGCGTGCGCGGTAAACTAATGCCGATGTCCGTCCTTGACCCCAGGCTGCAGGTCAAACTCGAGGCGCTCGAAGAGCGTTCCAAGGAATTGTCCGCGCTGCTGGCCGAGCCCGGTGCGACCTTGGACATGGGGCGCTATCGCGCGCACGCACGTTCCTACTCGGATCTCACCCCGGTGATCGAGAAGTTCGCGGCCTACCGCAAGAAGGCCGCGGATCTCGAAGGCGCCAGGGAGATGCTCGCGGAGGCCGAGGACGCCGAGATGCGCTCGATGGCGACCGAGGAGATCCGTGATCTCGAGGCCGGGTTGACGATGCTCGCGGCGGAACTCCGCGTCGCCTTGTTGCCGACCGACCCGAACGACGAGAAAAATGTCGTGTTGGAGATCCGCGCCGGCACCGGCGGCGACGAAGCCTCGCTATTCGCCGCGGAGTTGTTCCGCATGTACTCGAGGTTCGCAGAGACGCAGGGGTGGAAGGTGCGCACGACCGACGTCTCGGAGAGCTCGGTCGGTGGCACCAAGGAAGTCATCGCTTTGATCGAGGGCGACCGCGTGTACAGCCGCCTCAAGTACGAAAGCGGCGTGCACCGCGTGCAACGCGTTCCCGAGACCGAGACCCAGGGACGTGTGCACACATCGGCGGTCACCGTTGCCGTGATGCCTGAGGCGGACGCCGTCGAGGTCGAACTCGAAGAGAAGGAACTCCGCATCGACACGTTTTGCTCGTCGGGTCCGGGCGGGCAGAGCGTCAACACAACGCAATCCGCGGTGCGCATTACCCACCTGCCGACCAACTTGGTGGTCCAGTGCCAGGACGAGAAGTCGTGGCACAAAAATAAGGCCCGCGCGCTGCAGGTGTTGCGCTCGCGGCTGTTAGACCGGATGCAGCAGGAGCAGCACGACGCGATCGCCGCCGAGCGCAAGGGCATGGTCGGCTCCGGCGACCGCTCGGAGAAGATTCGCACTTACAATTTTCCCCAGAGTCGTGTGACCGATCACCGCATCGGGTTGACCGTGCACAACCTGTCGGCCGTGATGGACGGCGACATCTCCGCGATCCTCGATGCGCTGATTAGCCACCATCAGGCCGAACGGCTCAAACAGGAAGTCGAAGCCTGACCGCTCGGGCCATCGGTGAACTGCTGGTCGCGGCCGAGTCCACGCTGCGCGAGGCCGGGCTTGCGGAACCTCGCGACGAAGCGCTTTACCTGCTGGGCTTGCTGCTGGACAGGCGACGCGGGCAACTGCTGCTGCAACGCGCGGAGTCGGTCGATCGGGACGTCGCGGAGCGCTTCCACGCTTGGGTTCGGCGCCGCGCGAACCGCGAGCCCGCCCAGCACATCGCCGGGGAGCAGGAGTTCCACGGGCTCTCGTTCCGGGTGACGCCCGACGTGCTGATTCCCCGGAACGAAACGGAGATGCTCGTCGACGAACTCCTGGCGGTCACCCCGCGCGACGGCGTGGTCGTCGATCTCGGCACCGGGAGCGGTTGCATCGTTGTCGCGGCCGCGGTGAAGCGGCACGATCTTCGACTGCAAGCCCTCGAGTGCTCGAGCGCCGCGCTCGACGTCGCGCGCAGCAATGCTCGGAGGCACGGCGTCCTGGACCGCGTCGAATTCGTGGAAGGCGATTTTTCCGCCCCACCCGAAGCGTGGTTCGGTACCGCGCATACGGTGGTGTCGAATCCGCCCTACGTCCGCGAAGCGGAATGGGCCGCGCTCGAACCGGAGGTCCGTGACCACGATCCGAGAGGCGCGCTCGTTGCGGGCGAGCACGGTTTGGAAGCCTACCGGGTGTTGATCCCGCAGGCCCGGCTGCTGCTGCGCCCCGGTGGCCGTTTGTTGCTCGAGCTGGGAAAGGGGCAAGCCGCCGAGGTCCGTGCTCTTGCCGCCGCCGCTGGGTTCGCCTCCTTGCAGGTCAAGCCGGATCTCAACGGGATCCCTAGACTGCTGACGGCGGTGTTACGCTCTGCTCCATGATTTCCTTCGATGAAGCGATTCGTCTGCTGGACACGGTCCTGCGTCCACTGGGTCGCGAATCGGTCGCGCTCGAGGACGCGCTCGGTCGCGTGCTCGCCGAGGAGATCGTTGCCGATCGCGATTTTCCGCCGACTGATCGCTCCGCAATGGACGGTTTTGCAGTGCGCTCGGCCGATCTTCCGTCGCCTGGTGCGCTGAAGGTCGTCGGCGAGGTCCGGGCTGGCGCCGACCCGGGGGGGCACTACGTTGCGGTGGGGGAAACCTGCCGTGTGTTTACCGGCGCGGTGATCCCGGACGGCGCCGATGCCGTCGTGATGGTCGAGCGAACCGAGGAGGATCGTTCGAGCGGCACGGTTCGTATCGACGATACACCCGGCGCCGGCCAGCACATCCGCAAGGCGGCGCAGGACCTGCGGCGCGGTTACCCGGTGCTCTCCGCCGGGACCGCAATCCGGTCCGCGGAAATCGCCGCGCTCGCTTCCGTCGGACGCGTCGTCGTACCCGTCCACCGTCGTCCCCGGGTGTCGGTGCTATCGACCGGCGACGAGATCGTGCCGCCGCACGAGATACCGGCAGCCCACCAACTGCGCAACTCGAATACACCCATGTTGCTGGCGCAGGTGAAGGAGGCGGGTTTCGAAGCCGCCGATCTGGGCACTGCACCGGACCGTCGCGGGTTGCTGCGGAAAAAGCTGCGACTCGGCTTGGCGTCCGACCTGCTGCTCGTGACGGGCGGTGTCTCCGTCGGCGACTACGACCTGGTCGGTGAGGAGCTCGCGGCCGCAGGCGTGGAAACGATATTTCACGGGGTCGCCATGAAACCGGGCAAGCCGATCCTCGCGGGTCGGCTCGACGGACGTCTCGTGCTGGGGCTGCCGGGCAATCCGGTCTCCGCGTTCGTTGGTTTCAAGTTGTTCGGCGAGCCGGCGTTGCGGCGCTTTTCCGGCAACAGCCGGGTCTGGCCGCAGCACATGACCGTGCGGCTCGACATGCCGATCCGGCGCAAACCGGGGCGCCGAATCTATCACCTGGCCCGCGTCGAGGATCGCGGCGAAGGCTGGATCGCGACGCCCGTCCGCAGCACCGGTTCGGGCGACGTCCTGTCACTCGCCCGCGCCAATGCGCTCGTCGTCACTGCGGTGGATTCGAGTGGAGCCGCCGCTGGGGAAAAGCTAGACGCGTTGCTGTTCTAGTCTCTGATGGAAGGCCTGCGCGATTGTAGAAATCGATATGTAGGCGTAGCCGAACTCGAACAACAGCAGGAACGGGACCGCGCCCCACATCCCGGCCGAGATCACCGCGCCCGTGGCCACCGCGAAGTAAATCGCCATTGCCAACTCGATCCAAGTGTCGCGGTTGATCGTGATCCGGTACCGCCGCCTCGAGATCGGTTCGTCACGTCCCAGGTTATATTTTGGCGTGCGGCGAAAGGCGGACTCCTGTCCTGCCAGCGCTTCGAGGACGGCGCGTGCGTTGTTGATGGACAGACCGATGCCTACCGCCATCAACGCCGGAATCCAGCGCAGAATCGCCTGTCGCGAGCCCACCGCTTCGCGGCGCGCCACCCAGTAGAAAGCGGCCACGGATAAACTCGACAGCATGAAGATCGGCAGGTCGACGAACGCGATCGTCCATGGCGCGATATCGACGCGCAACAAGATCGCCGGGACGATGAGCAGCGCGAGGATCACCATCAGCACATAGCCGACGTTCGCGGTGAGGTGCACCGTGGCCTCGAGTTTCACCGGCCAGGGAAGGGCGCTGCGATAGATCTGCGGGAGTATCTTGCGCGCGGTCTGGATTGAACCCTTGGCCCAACGGTGTTGCTGCGACTTGAATGCGCCCATCTCCAGAGGAAGTTCCGCGGGGGCGACGTGATCGGGCAGGAACACGAACCGCCAGCCTTTCAGTTGGGCGCGGTAGGAGAGATCGAGGTCCTCGGTCAGGGTGTCGTGCTGCCACCCGCCGGCGTCGTCGATGCACGAGCGCCGCCAAATCCCCGCCGTGCCGTTGAAGTTGAAGAACTTCCCGGAGCGATTGCGCGCGGTGTGCTCGATCATGAAATGACCGTCGAGCAGCATTGATTGGATCTGAGTCAGTGGCGAGTAGTCGGTATTGAGATGGCCCCAACGTGCCTGCACCATGCCCACGCGCTCGTCGCTGAAGTGGTGTATGAGCTCGTGCACGAAGTCGGGTTGCGGTATGAAATCGGCGTCAAAGATCGCGATGAAATCACCCTTGGCGACCTGGAGACCGGCTTCGAGCGCCCCGGCCTTGAAGCCGCTGCGGTTCGTGCGGTGCAAGTGTGCGATGTCGAAACCCCGCGCGGCGCATTCGGTGGTCTTGGCGGCGACGATCTCTCGCGTCTCGTCCGTGGAGTCGTCGAGCACTTGGATCTCGAGCCGGTCCTTCGGGTAGTCCAGGGCGCAAACCGCGTCGATCAGTCGCCCGGCGACGTACATCTCGTTGTAGATCGGCAGTTGCACGGTCAGGTGGGGCAGTCGTTTGAAGCGCTGCAGGGGAGTCGCGCGATCAGCGCGGTGGCGCCGGTACAACCACAGCAGGTACCAGCGATGCGCGCCGTAGGCACTCAACATCAGGAGACAGCCAAAATACAACGATAAGACGAACCAGCGCACAAGACCTCTTGACCGAGTTGCCCCGCAAACCCCGGTGGACAAGCGTGCTACGCTAGCCCATCCGCCAGCATGATTCAACACACTCGCCCGAATGACAACCCGTTCGCGGTCCGCATTATTCTCGTCGCGGGTCTGCTGTCGGCACTTCTTTACGCTTGGATGGCGGCGATCGACTTGCACGACCGCCTGGCGTTGTACCTGGTCTTGCACGGGGCGCTCTTTGGCCTGATGGGCCTGGTCTGGCGCCAGACGATGGGTGTAGCCTCGGCGTTGCGGTGGATCTTTGTCGGGGCGGTTTTGTTTCGGCTGATCGCGGCCTTCGGCGAGCCGACCCTTTCTGACGACGTTTACCGCTACGTCTGGGACGGCCATGTTCAGGCCGAAGGGTTCCACCCCTACGTTCACGCGCCCGCGGACCCTGCGCTCGCGGCACTGCGGAACGAAGACTGGACCCGGATCAACCACCCGGAATTGCGGACGATCTACCCGCCGCTGGCCCAGATGGTGTTCGCCGCGCTAGCTTCGTCAGGCGCAGGTACGCTTGGTTTCAAATTGTTTTTCGCTGTTGCCGACCTCGGTGTGCTCGTCGCCCTGGCGTGGCTGCTGCGCCGATCCGGCCTTCCTCCCGACCGCATCGTGCTGTACGCGTGGAACCCGTTGGCCGTGATCGAGACGGCCGGCAGCGGGCACGTCGAACCGGTCGGGGTCGCGCTGGTTGTGGTGTGTGCCGCCTGGATGACGGGTCGGCGCGCCAAGTTGGCGGCGCTTGCACTCGCGGCCGCGGTGCACGTGAAGGTGCTGCCTCTGATCCTTATCCCGGGGGCGATCCGGCGTTGGCGCAACCCGGCGGTGCTGGTGCTGGTGCTGACCCTGGCCGCGCTTGCGCTGCCTTATGCCCTGACCGGACCGGCGATCGGTTCGGGTCTGTTCGATTACGCCGAACGATGGGAACACAACGCCGTGATCTATAGCGGCGTCGAGTCGCTACTCGATCGGCTTGACACCGGGGCAACCCTCAAACCCTGGGTCGGACGGCTGCGCGGCCGGTTGGGCGGCGACGATGCCCTCTGGGACCGGGTCTACACCAAAGTCTGGCCGCGTGAAATCGCGCGCATGATCGTCGGCGTGTTGGCCCTCGTTTGGGTCGTGCGTCTGAGCTTTCGACGCGGTCTGTCTGCGTCGCGCGAGATCTTCCTGGGCCTGGCCGGCGTGTTGTTGCTGTCGCCGATCCTGCACCCCTGGTACGTCCTCTGGATCCTGCCCTTTGCGGCGGCGTTTTGCTCGATTCCGTGGATGATTTTCTCCGCGCTGGTGCCCTTAGCCTACATCGGGGGCCTGGGTGACGTCCCATGGGTCGTGCGTTTGATCGAGTACGGGATCCCGGTTCTCGTCACCGCCGCATGGTTTCTCACGCGCAGCGGGTCCCATGCCAAGACCTAACCCCTTCTCCTATACCCTACGCTGGTGGCTGCTCTCGATCAGATCCTGGCGCGGGCGTCTCGACGCAGACGGCGCATCGTGTTTCCCGAGTCGGGCGATCCGCGCACGATCCAGGCGGTCGCACGACTGGCGCGTGACGGTATCGTCGAGCCGGTGTTGTTGGATTCGAGTGGGGACCACGATCGATCGTCGTTTCCCGGTGCCGTGGAGATCGTGCGGCCCGGGCGCCACGACGGCCACGCGGCCTGTGTCGCCGCCGCCGAGGAGGCGCGGCAGGAACGCGGGGACGGCGCAAAGCTGATCGAGGAGCCGTTGCACTACGCGGCGGCCTACGTGCGCGCGGGGCTAGCCGACGGGACCGTCGCGGGCGCGACCCACACGACCGCCGAGACGTTGCGTGCCGCGCTGCGCATCCTCCGTCCCGCGCCCGATGCCGGGATCGTGTCCTCTTTCTTTCTGATGGAACTCGTCGCGCCCACCGAGGCGGGGGAGACGGTGCTGGCGTTCGCCGACTGCGGACTCGTGCCGGACCCGGACGCCGCGCAACTGGCCGAGATCGCACGCGGTACCGCCGAGCAGTTCCGCCGCCTGTGCGACGCCGAACCGCGTGTGGCCCTGTTGTCTTTCTCGACCCACGGGAGTGCGCGACACGAGTCGGTCGACAAGATTCGGCGGGCGCTCGAGATCGTGCGCTCCGCGGGACCCGATTTCGAGATCGACGGGGAGTTGCAGGGGGATGCCGCGCTCGTGTTCTCGATCGGCGCGTCGAAGGCCCCCGGCAGCGCCGTCGCGGGCCGCGCAAACGTGCTGATCTTTCCCAACCTAGACGCGGGTAACATTGCCTACAAACTGGTTGAACGGCTGGCCCGGGCACGGGCGATCGGGCCGCTGCTGCGCGGGCTCAACCAGCCGGCGAACGACCTCTCGCGTGGGTGCAGCGCGGACGACATCGTGGTGGCCGCAGCGGTGACCGCACTTCAGGCCGGATGACCGTATACTGCCGGGGTCCGGTGACGCTTGGAGGAATCAAACGATGCCACGCCCGCGGCCGAACGACCGCGACGGTCGTTCGCAATACGGTCGGCGCAAACCGCCGCAAGCGGCCACCGATGAAGAGCGCCGGTTCCTGTACGGCCGGTTGAAATCGGGAAGCCGGCTGGCGGTCGAGATGACCGACGGATCGCGCACCCTCGGCGTGATTCGCGCGTTCAGCGAGGAGACGATCGAACTGCAGACCGACGATCAGTCTGGGTTGCTCCTGCACAAGTCGCAGATCCGCTACATCGAGGAACTCGACTAGCGCCCACGGGATCAACGCACCCGCGTTCCCGCTGCGACGTCCTCGCCGAACGTGGCCACGATCGGCCGCCCGTCCGAATCGGCCGCCAATAACATGCCCTGGCTCTCGACACCGCGGATTCGCGCGGGTTTGAGGTTGGCGACGATCACGATCTTCTTGCCCACCAACTGCTCAGGCTCGTAGGTCTCCGCGATTCCGGCGACGATTTGCCGCGGGCCGAGTTCGCCGACGTCGAGTTTGAGTTGGAGCAGTCTGTCCGTGCCCTCGATGCGGGAGGCCTCGACGACGCGTGCCACACGGAGTTCAGTTTGGAGGAACTTGTCGAAGCTGAT
>Ga0114950_10001774_pt1 | contig 16401 bp, 15 predicted proteins | sample N075metaG_FD_83503 | JGI IMG/M metagenome (GOLD analysis project Ga0114950, IMG submission 83503) | Deep subsurface microbial communities from Kermadec Trench to uncover new lineages of life (NeLLi) - N075 metaG | ecosystem: Environmental > Aquatic > Marine > Ocean trench > Sediment | place... | reverse complement strand
TTCGATTCGCGGAGCGGTCTTGCTGATCTTCTGGCCACCCCCCAGCCGGGTGGATCCCGAATCACCCTGTTTCGTGTAGATTTTAGTGATGCGCGGCACGCGACTCGCTCCTATTTGTCGGAGCGCGTCGGTGAACTCTTGCTCGGGTCGTCGCTCAACAGCGAATCGAGTCGGTCCACGATGTCCAAGTCGGCCTCGTCCGACTCCTTAACGGAGGCCTGAAGGGTAGGCTGCGGGCCGCCATTGGAGCGTTGCTTCGTCGGAACTTCCGCGGCAAGGTGGGTCGTGTCGATTTCCATCGTCGCTGCCGGATCCACGGCCGCGGTGTCGCGCGCCGCGGCGTACTTCAGCAGACCCGATTCGATCGTCGACAGTAGATCCTCATCCGCGAGGGGTTTTTCGAGATAGGCGTCGCACAAGTACTGGTGCGTGGCCTGGTGCCGGTACCTGCGACCGCGGTAGACCGACGTCGCGATCATCACGGGACAACGACTGCCGTGCGGGGTCTGTTTGAGCTCGTGACAGACCTCGAAACCGTGCTGTTTGGGGAGCATCGCCTCGATGATCACCGCCGCGGGCTCGATCTTGTGGAACAATTGGATCCCGGCCTTGCCGTCCGTGGCGACTTCCACCCGGTAACCGGCGCGTTCCAACGGTGCGCGCAACCGCTGAATACTGCGCGGTTCGTAGTCGATGATCAGTATCGTATAATCCGCCATGCTCGCCCTGGCGTGGCCCTCCAAGCGCTTGAAAGGCAACCGGTGATGCGCGTGCGCTCTCGCACCGAACAATAGATTCCATCGATGATTCGCGCAAGTCAAGTCGCCTCGAGGATTCGCGTTCAAGTGCTTGATAAGCAGTGGGATGGAGCGATTCGTCACGTTGCGGCCGGTGCTTCCCAGACGACGGTGTTCGTCGAGCGACGGGAGGATCTTTCGGCCGTGGCAGCCAGCGCAGAGCACCCTTCGGTCAAACACACGGTCTGGGCGGGTACCTGCGTGGAAAGGCCCGACCGATCGTTGATTTTTCACTCCGGTTTGCTCCCCGACCAACTCGCGGGACTGCTTTCCGGCAAGCCGCCTCGGGATGCCGGTCCAGCAGGGCAAATTCCGCTCGAGATCGAAACCGGTCCAGCCGTTGCCGCCGTGACAGGGGCGATCGTGGAGGCGCAAAGACGGCTACCCGAAGCCCGATTTCGCGCGCGTTGGGTCGAATTCGATCAACAGGTCAAGATTGGTTACGGGGGTGCGGTATTCGATGACCGCAGATCGACCCGCCGGATCCGGATCGATGCCGCGCTCGAGCGAAGCGATCGAGCCGCGACGGCGTCGGCCGAACGCGTGATTAAAAACGACAACAATTATATTTCTGATGTAATTTCTGAGATTATCGAGCGATTAGAAGCCCGCATGAATGCCGCGGATCCCGTCGCCGGCCCGACCACGGTGGTGTTCGCACCAGCAATCGCAGGAGTCTGGATCCACGAACTGGTCGGCCATGCGGCCGAGGCCGATACTGCAATGCGGGGGAGGTCGTGGCTGACTCCGGATATCGACTCGTTGCCTGCCGGTTTGACCGTGATCGACGATCCCAGACGCGCCCGTGCGTCGTGGAAGTTCGACGACGAGGGAACGCCGGTCCGCCCCGTCGCGCTGATCCACGAAGGCCGACCCAAAGAACTCCTCCATTCCCGTCGAACCGCGGCGGAATGGGGTGCGAAAACGACGGGTCACGGACGCCGTGGTTCGTATCGCGAACCGATCTTGCCGCGGATGGGATGCACGTTCATCGCGAACGGAACGGACGACCCGAACGAGATCTTACAAAACGTTCAGGAAGGGATCTACGTTCGCAGGATGGAGTCGGCGCACACGGATCCGACAACCGGGCGCGCCGTGTTTCGCGTCACGGATGCCGACAGAATCCGCTGTGGAAAACTCGTCTCACCGTTGAAACCACATTTGCTTGAAACCGTTGCTGGGAAAGCACTTGAGGCAATTGAAGGAATCGGATGCGACCTTGCGTTCGATCGGTGCATCGGCACTTGTCATCGCAAGGGTCAACCCCTACCCACGAGCGTCGGCGCGCCGACAATTTGCACAAGGCTGATGACGGTACGGTTCTAAAAAAACTTGATGCGGCAACACTCGATGACAAGGGTTCAAGGGTTGAAGACAAGCGTACTCATGTCACGGTTCGACGAGTGGGCAGGTCGATCCGACGTATCGATCGACACGATTGCGAATCTCCTTGAAAAGACCTCGAGCGATCACGGCCGCGGACCGGTAGAAGGCTTTCACCGCAGCTCCAGTACCCGGCGCCTTGAGTGCGGCGGTTCGAGCGGGGAAGTGGTTTCCCGAATCGGTCGCGAGCAAGGTGGGGCGCTGCGCTGGATCGATCCGCGCCACGAAGCCCTCGGATTCGCCGCCGCCTCGGGGGGGGCCGCGGTCGCGCTGGCCACCTGCCGTGCGATTGCCTCAAAAACCCCTGGAAAACCGGTGGACGCCTGCCCCTGGAACATCGAAGCGTTGCCGGTCGAGGACGTCGATGCCTCGACCGGGATGCCCACACTCGAGGAAATGGAGGACTGGCTTCGGAAATACAGCCCCGAACCGGTCGATTCGGCGTGGGTCGAGGCCGGCCTCAGCACCGAAACTTGGCTGACCTGCCCCCAAAATCGCCAGACACGCGTTCGGGCGCGCGCCTGGGCCATGTGGACCCCCCGCGAAAAGGCCGGAACGAGTGCGAAACCCTTGTTCCTGGCCGCGCGGGGCTGGAGCGAACTGCTCCGGCTCGACCCGACCGAGGCCTGGCGTGACCGGGCGTTGAGTCGGGATCGTGAACGCCCCTGGCCGGCCGACGCAAAGCTCGTTTTTTCCCCGGAAACCAGTGCAATCTTGGCTCGGATGCTGGCAACCACCACGCACCGCCCGGGGGCGAGCCTAGGGACACCCGTCGGTCCCGGATGGGTCCTGACCGCCCGTCCGGACGACGACACGGGGTCGCTCTTCGGTTCGCTTGTCGATGACGCCGGTTTTCCTTCGACGAGCCGGATTTTGGCCGACGGCCACCACGTGACCGGCGATTGGGGGGGGCCGGGAAGTCTGCGTCGTGCGTCGTTTCGCGATTCGCCAGAGCCGGTCCCGGTGTCCCTGCGGATGCACCCGCCCCGGCTCGATCCGCCTAAACGCTCGGTCTGGGTCACCCGAATCGATCTCCACCCCGCCGGTGACGGCTGGATGGCCGAACTGCACGGGCGCCAGTACCCCGACGGCGTCGCGTTTCGCCCGAGCTGGATGCGGTTACGTCCGCAGCGGTTGTTGGAGACCTGTCTCGGAGGGGTCGGCCCGGCGCGCAGCAGTCACATCGGGATGACGACGCCCGCCCTGGTCTTCGACGCCTGGTCGTTCAAGGCTGAGTAAGGACCGATCATGGGTGGTTCGCGAACAAATCGAGCGTCTGAAATGAACGATGGATCGCCAAGGTCTCTTCGTTCGCTGCCAACAATCGATCCAGTTGGGCCAAAGTTCGCGGAATTGCATCCATGTATCGCGTTCTTCCGGCCACTTCAGTCTGGTAGCCGAACGTTCCCAGTGCCTTGATCATGCGCTCGGCACCCACGATGTGGATACGGTGCCGGAGCAGGGCGTCGTCGTTGATTCCGGCGGTTTCGAGGTAGCGCAAGATCACGGGCTCGATCCACGCGTCGGCGAGATCGGCGTAGGAATCGAAAACGAGGGACACGATATCGTAGGTGTCCGGTCCCCACCGCGCATCCTGGAGGTCGATGAGCGCGAGCGTTCCAGCGGGACGCACCATGATGTTCCGACAGTGGTAATCCCTGTGGCACATCACCGAACGGGGCGTTCGCGCCGCCTCCTCGGCGAGTTTCAGCAGCAGAACCCTCAACTCGCCGTGGTCACCCTTGATCTTTCGGTACTTTCCGACGAAGTTCTCGAGGAAAAATTCCATCTCGAACCCAAAACGATCCGTATCCAGGGCCGGGGCATCCGCCCGATCCGAGTTTGACAACGCCGCGCTGCCGTCTTGAACGATTCTGCCGGCAAGTTCCGCGGCTTCCAGCAAGAGTTTCGGCGTTTCACCTTGTTCATTCGCGGTTTCGAGCTCGTCCTCGAGCATCCTTTCCCCAAGATCCTCGAGACGAAGACATCCAGGGTTCGGAGCGGCGTCGAGGATCGCCGGCACCGGTAGATCCGCTCGCATAAAGATGGTGGTGAGCTTTTGGTCGTCGGATTCTCCGGAAAACGGAACGCCGTAGTCCATCAGGATCGACGTCTCACCCGAGACCGGCGCAAGTCGATAAAAACGGCGGGTCGAGGCGTCCCCGGCCAGTTCCGTCACGGTTGCACTCGGGACCCGCTCCTCGACCCAGCGTTGCACGGCAGCGCGCATGGTCACGCCGCGAAAGATCGGATCAGCAAGCTCCCGTGACGGTCGACTCCCTCGTCCGGCCCACGATCCGGCGCGAGATCGGGGCAAATGATCGCATCCTTCGCCTCGAAGCCGGCGGGGAGTTCGGTATTGGGACCGACGATGACCCGCTCGAGTCGACATCCGGGTCCGATCCAACTCTCCTCCAGCACGACCGTATCGACGAGTCGGGCGTTTTTCCCGATTCGCGTGGCTAGTGCCAGGGAGCACCGCCCGGCCAGTTCGACGCCCTGATCGAGTTCGACACCGGCACCGACCGATACGGTCGAGCAACCGGCCAGTTCACGAACAGGGTCATGATCGGCGACGCCGGATCGCGTGGCTTCGTCCAGATCGAGCAACGCCAAGTGCCCGTCGAGGAAGGTTCGCGGAGAGCCGAACTCCCACCAGAAACCCGTATGCAGGTGCGAGCCCAACCGGCCTTCGGCCGCAAGGTCGCGATACAGGTCGATGATGTTGCTCGGACCGGTGCCGGGCAAACGATCCAACAGCGACTCGTCGAGCAGGTGGCATCCCGTGAACAGGAACGATCCGGCGATCCGCTCCGACTCGACTTCGGGGAGTCCGGCCAGCGACACGACGCAGCCTTCGGCGTCGATGTCGACGGCCGAGTAGCCGGATCGCGCGGGCGCCAGCACCAACGTCGCGAGAAAGCCGGCGCTCACGTGCGTCTCGTTCAACGCCGCAAAGTCGATATCCGAGAGGAAGTCGGCGTTGTGCACTAGGATCGGACCCTCGCCGCACAGCAGATTCCGCGCATGGCGTAGACCGCCGCCGGTTCCCAGGATCGCATCCTCGAACGTGTAGCGGACCTCCGGCATACCGTCTTGACCACCCTCGCCAATCAGGTCGCGTAGCACATCCGGGCAGTAGTGCAGGTTGAGGACGGCAAGCGACACGGACGCGTCTTGCAAACGGTTAAGGTTTTGCAGCGCCAGCGGCCGTCCGAGCACCGAGAGCGCCGGCTTGGGGCGATCCTGGGTCAAGGGACGCATGCGCATGCCCAACCCGGCCGCGAGCAGCATCGCCTTCACCTCGTCGCATCCTGCGTATTGAAAACCAGATCCCACGGCCGGCGCCCCTGCCGTCCGGCTTCGAGCTCGAGCAGTTTTCGATAACTGGCGGTGACGTAGTCACCGACCGAAAAACCGAGCTTTTCCGCGGTGCGATCGATGTCGTCGGGCGAGCCTTCCAGTTCGACGAAGCACCCCAGAGGCGTTTCGTCCAGACAGACGTGCAACTGCTCCAGCACGAACTCGGTGCGGTACTTCTGATAACGCCAGTGCGGTTCGTAGCCCAACGCCAGGAAGATTCGCTCGGCGGCATCGCCGTCGGCCACCTCGGTCTCGTGTTCGACCCGGACCTTGTGGCGATGGTCGCCTTCGACCGGCCCCTTGTACGTGATGATGGCTCGATCACCGACCCGCCGTAAGCGCAGGGCCTTGCGTGCACGGTGCAACGGATCGTGCGCGCGGTCGAACAGGAGGTTGTCTTCGAATAGCCGTGGTGTCGACTCGACGGCGCCGAGCGCGTGCAGTTTGGCTAAAGCGTTTTCCGGACTATCGAAACGAAGTTTGACCTCGATTTCTCGGTGGGAGTCGCTCACACCGCGATCATAACAGTGGCAGGGCTATACTGCGCAGGCGATGGAATCGGTCGGCCTTGCCCGTTGGTCCGCAAACGGTTGGACTTTTCCGCTGGTCGCCGGGCTGATGCTGGGCGCGAGCTTTTACGTTCCGTGGATCGCGTTCAACCTCCTGGCGCTCGTTCCGTTGCTCGTGTGGCTGGAACAGCACGAGTCGCGCAGCCGTTGGTTCCGGTTGCGCGGTGCCCTCCTCGCGGGTCTGGCGTGCCACCTGATCTCGACGTCCTTCGTCCTCGCGCTGTCGCGCTTCAGTTGGTTGGCGTTCCTGCTGTATCCGGCGTTCGCGCTGGTCCTCGCCTTCAAGGTTGCCTTGATCGTGACCGTCGCCTCGTCGTTACGGCGCCGTACGGGGTTACCGTGGATCTGGATCTTGCCCACGGTGTGGGTCAGCGCGGACTGGTTGCTCACGTTCGGCGACCTGCGCATGCCCGGCGACCACCTCTACCACACGATGAGCGCCTACCCGTTCCTGATCCAGTTCGCCGACGTGACGGGGCCTTACGGGATCACCGCCGCGCTCGTTGCGGTCAACGTGTTGCTCTACCAAACGATGGTCGACTGGCCACGACCGCGCGCGCGCCACTCGGCGGTCGCGCTCTTGCTGCTGGTCGCGGTGTTGCTGGCCTACGACACATGGGCTTGGAGGAAGGAACGACCCGCCGAGGCGACCCTGCGCGTCGGTATCGTGCAGCCGAACGTCAAGATGCTCGTCAAATGGGACGAGAACGCGGACCAGGAACAATGGGAAAAACTCGTTCGTTTGAGCCGCGAAGCCGTGGACCAGGGGGCCGAGGTACTCGTCTGGCCGGAGACCGCCGTGCCGTGGCCGCTGTACCACCGGCTCGACCGGCCCGACACCTACTCAATGCGACAGGTCGAGCGCCTCGCGCGCCAGCTCGGTGTTCCGATCCTCTCCGGTGTGGAGTATGTGCGGGTGCGCTCCGAGGACGACTGGGACCTTTACAACGCCGCGATGGTCGTGACGCCCGAGGATGGACTGCATGAACAATGGTCGGCCAAGGCCTACCTCGTGCCGTTTACCGAGAAGCTGCCGTTCGCCGGCATCTTCCGTGGATTGCTCGACCGCCGCGAGGGTTCGTGGCGTTTCGTGACCGGCGGTTTCGCGGAGTTCGAACGGGGTCAACTATTGCGCATCGCGGGCACGGACGTCGGCGCACTGGTGTGCTACGAGCAATTGTTCGCGGATCTTTCGCGCGCGCAGCAGAATGCGGGCGCGGGTTGGTTGGCGGTGATCACCAACGACGCGTGGTTCGCCCGCACCCCGTTCCAGCGCTACCAGGCGAACGCGGTGCGGTTGCGCGCGATCGAGACACGGCGGGATATCGTGCGCGCGGCCAACACGGGCATCTCCGCGTTCGTCGACGCCAAGGGGCGCTTGTTCAACGCAACGGGACTCTACGAGGAAGCCGTGATCGTACGTGAGATCGCGGTGCGGCACGAGTCGACGATCTACGGCCGCACCGGCGACGTGGTCGCCTGGGCCGCGTTGGCCGGGTGTGTGCTCACGCTCGGTCTTGCGTTCGCGCGCAAGAGAAATGTAGAAAGTGAACCGGCATGCCCGCACTGATTGCCAGGATCGTGCCAAGCCTTGCGGGATATCTGGGGCACGCTGACCAGCTGATAAGATGAGTCGCATCGACGGAAGGAGGAATCGATGGTCAATCCCGAGATGACGCCGATCCTGAAGACCAACAACCAGGGCCTGCTCGCCGTGATCGAGAGCGTGTTGAACGGCGCCGAGATCCCGTATTTCATACGGGGCGCCGAAGCGGCCAGTCTGATGCCGGTCAATGCGACGATCGTGGTCCCGGCACAGTTCGCCGATGCGGCGAAGGCGCTGTTGAAGGAAACGCAAGAAGTCCACGAGTCGGCGGAATCCTAGCCGGACTTCGCAGGTGAGCGCACCGTATCGTCAATGGGGTGTGAACCTCGAACCGCAGTCCGTGCAGCAACTGCAAAACGCCTGCGAGTTGCCCATCGCCGTGCGTGGCGCATTGATGCCTGATGCGCATCTCGGCTACGGCCTGCCCATCGGTGGCGTGCTGGCCACACGCAACGCAGTGATCCCGTACGCCGTCGGTGTGGACATTGCGTGCCGACTCAAGATGACCGTGCTGGACCTCCCGGTCGAGATGCCCGACGAGGATGGCGAGCGGCTAATCCAGGCGATCCACGCCGAGACTCGCTTCGGCATCGGGTCGTCGTTCAAGAAACGACGACGCTCGCATCCGGTGCTGGACGAGGACTGGAGCTTCACCAAGCTGACCGCCGGGCTGCGCGACAAAGCCTGGGCGCAACTGGGCACCAGCGGCAGCGGTAACCACTTCGTCGAGTTCGGTCATCTCGAGGTCGATAACGACGACCTGGGCCTCGCCCCGGGGCGTTACCTCACACTCCTCAGCCACAGCGGTAGCCGTGGCGCCGGCGCAACGATCGCCGGGCACTACAGCAAGCTGGCGATGAAGCAGCACCCGGAACTTCCGAAGAGGTTGAAGCATCTGGCGTGGCTCGACCTCGACACCGAGGAGGGTCACGACTACTGGAACTCGATGGAGTTGATGGGCAAATACGCTGCCGCAAACCACGCCTGCATCCATCGGCATATGGCGGAGCATCTTGGCGCGGAGGTGTTGCTCGATCTCGAGAACCATCACAACTTCGCGTGGAAGGAGATCCACGACGGCGAAGAAGTGATCGTGCACCGCAAGGGTGCGACCCCGGCAGGAGTGGGTGTGATCGGGATCATCCCGGGCTCGATGGCCAGTACGACTTACATCGTTCGCGGCAAGGGCAACAACGACTCGCTGCATTCCGCGGCCCACGGCGCTGGCCGCGTGATGAGCCGGACGCAAGCGAAGAGGACACTCAACTGGAAGGATGCCAAAGCGCAACTCGCCGAGCAGGGTGTCCAACTGATCTCCGCGGGTCTCGACGAGGTGCCGTCGGTCTACAAGAACATCCACGAGGTCATGGCGGCCCAGAGCGACCTCGTCGAGCCGGTCGCGCGTTTCCAGCCGTGCATCGTCAAGATGGCTCCGTGAATCGAGTTCTTCGCCAGCTTCGCGGCTTGGGTATGGCGCTGCCCGGTCCACCGGTATCGCAAACGACGACGCGGTTGCGACCCTCGTCCTTGGCTCGGTAGAGCGCCGCGTCGGCCGAACGGACCAACGCGTCCATCGAGTCGATCCCCTTGCCGCCGGGGTACGTTGCCACGCCGCCCGACACGGTGACGTGAATCGGCTTCTCGTCGGCGTTGAACGTGAACGCGTCCACCGCGCGACGGATACGCTCGGCGACACGCAACGCCATTTCCAGCTCGGTGTGTGGCAAGATCACGGCGAACTCTTCACCGCCGTAGCGTGCGGCGATGTCGTTGGCGCGGGCGCCGCCGGTGGCGAGCATGGAGAACTCCGCAAGGATCTTGTCGCCGGCCGGGTGGCCGAGCGTGTCGTTGATTTCCTTGAAGTGGTCGAGGTCGAAAAAAACCAGCGACAGCGGCACGCCGTAGCGCTCGGCGCGCGACCACTCGGCCTTCAACCGCCGTTGGAACTCGCGGAAATTGTAAAGCCCTGTTTTCTCGTCGACCATCAGCAACTGCTCCAACCGTTCGTTGGTCGACGTCAAATCGCGCACGGTGAGTTCCATGTTGACCAGTGCCTCGCGCTTGCGCAGCATCGAGCGCACGCGCGCCTCGACCTCCTGCACCTCGAACGGTTTGGTCATGTAGTCGTCGGCGCCGGCCGAAAACGCCTCGACCTTGCTTTCGGTATCATGGCGGGCACTCAACACCACGATCGGTATCGCGCGCGTCCGCGAGTCGCTCTTCAGTTGTTGCGCAACGGCGATGCCGTCTAGACCGGGCATGCGTAGGTCGAGCAGCAGTAGATCGGGTCGGATCTCGAACGCTCGCTCCAGACCCCGCCGACCGTCCGGCGCGTCGAGCACTTCCATCGAACCGGCGAACCATTGACGGATCAGTTGGGCCGTGGCCGGGTCGTCGTCCACGACCAGGAGCTTGGGGATGCGCGCCTGTTTTTTCGATCCTGTCGTTTGCTCACTCATGAGTGGGTCCGTCCCGACGCGCGTGATCCACTCGCGCCTAGTCCATCTGTTTACGCAAAAACGCGGGAACGTCCAGGTCATCCTTCATCTTGCTGAAGTTCGGCGTGAAACCGTCGTCGTTGGCGTCCAGCTCCGGAGGGTTCGCCGCATCGTGGCGCACGAACGGCTCGGTTCGACGGCTCGTATGCGGGGCCAGCGACGCCTGCACGGGCGCGCCTTCCGATGCCGGGAAAGCCTGTTGGAGCGGTGCGGTCGCCGGTGGTTGCTCCAACACATCCGCCTGCTGCGACACACTGTGCCGCATCTCGTCGCGCGGGAACCCCGTAGCGATGACGGTCACTTTGATGCTTTTCTTCGCGTTGCGATCGATCACGGTTCCGAAGATGATGTTGGCGTCCGGGTCGGCCGCTTCCTGCACGATCGCCGCCGCTTCGCCGACCTCGTGCAGGGTCATGTCCTCGCCGCCCGACACGTTGATCAGAACGCCGCGGGCACCGTGGATCGAGGCGTCTTCCAGCAACGGTGACGAGATCGCGCGCTGGGCCGCCTCCATTGCGCGGTGCTCGCCCTCGGCCGTTCCGGTGCCCATCAGCGCCATGCCCATCCCGGCCATCACCGATTTCACATCGGCGAAGTCGAGGTTGATCTCGCCGGGTACCGTGATCAGGTCCGAGATCCCCTGCACCGCCTGGCGCAGGATGTCATCAGCGATCATGAACGCTTCGTTCAACGGTGTGGCGCGTTCGACGGTGTGTAGCAGCTTGTCGTTGGGAATCGTGATCACGGTATCGACCACGTCACGCAACGCCGCCAGCCCTTCCATCGCCTGGACGTGCCGCCGCCGGCCTTCGAAGCCGAAGGGCATCGTCACCACCGCCACGACCAACGCGCCCATCTCGCGCGCCAGGTTGGCGATGATCGGCGTCGCACCGGTACCGGTGCCGCCGCCCAGACCGGTCGTCACGAAAACCATGTCCGCACCGCTCAGCGCCTCGATCATGGCTTCGGTGTCTTCCAGCGCCGCGGAACGGCCGATCTCGGGGTTACCGCCCGCGCCCAGACCCTTCGTCAATTTCGATCCGAGTTGCAGTTTGACCGCGGCCTTGTTGTGTTGCAGCGCCTGGCAATCGGTGTTGGCGGTCAAAAATTGCACGCCCTCGACCTTCGACACGATCATGCGGTTGATCGCGTTGCCGCCGCCCCCGCCGATGCCGATCACTTTGATCATCGCAGCGCCGGACCGGGAGTCTTCTAGTTCGAGGTGCGCAAACCGAGTCTTGCCTTTGCGAACCTTCTTCTTTCCATCGTCCATTGTGATCATCTCGTCCCCCAATGTTCCTCAGGGTAGGAACGCAAAACCGATCAAAACATCTCCGCCAGCCACGCGCGAACCCGGCCACCCACTTTGCCGAAGCCGCTGGCCTGCAGGGCCAACGGGATGCGCCGCCGCGACCCGTCTTCCAAGTGCCGGGCGCCGTACAACGCCAAACCGATCGCCGCAGCGTGCTGCGGTCCCGAGAACGGTTTGACCAAACCGCCGGCGCCGCTGGGGAGTCCCTGCCGCACCGGCATATCGAACACTTGTTCGGCCATCTCCGTCATGCCGGGTAACAGACAGCCGCCTCCGGTCAGGACCACCCCGGCATTGAGCATCTTGTCGAATCCGGCCCGCACGATCTCGGTATGGAACAGTGTGAAGATTTCCTGCGCTCGGGGCTGGAGGATCTCCGCCATGACCTGCTGCGAGAGTTGCCGCGGTTTGCGTCCACCCACCGTCGGCACCTCGATCACCGCGTTGTCCTCAACCAATGAGGCCAGCGCGCAGCCGTGACTCTTCTTGAGCCGCTCGGCATCGGGAATCGGCGTGCGCAGGCCGATGGCAAGGTCATTGGTGAAGTGGTCGCCTCCCACCGGAAGCACCGCGGTGAACCAGATGCTGCCTTTCTCGAAAATAGCCATATCGGTCGTCCCGCCGCCGATGTCGATCAACGCCACGCCGAGTTCCTTTTCGTCTCCACTCAACACCGATTCGGCCACCGCGAGTTGTTCAAGCACCGTGTCACGCACCTCGATACCCGAGCGGTTGGCGCAACTGACCAGATTTTGCACCGAGGTCGTCGCGGCCGTGACGATGTGCACGTTGGCCTCGAGCTTCGCACCGACCAGCCCGACCGGTGAGGCGATCCCGCCCTCGTCGTCGACGACGAACTCCTGCGGGAGCACATGCAGCACCTCGCGGTCTTGCGGGATGCTCACGGCGCGCGCGGCGCTCATCACCCGCTTGACGTCCTCGCGCACGATCGTCCGATCGCGCCCGGTAACCGCGACCACCCCGCGTGAGTTGAACGAGCGGATGTGGCCACCGGCAATCCCGATCACCGCCGACTCGATGCTCAGGCCGGCCATCAGTTCGGCTTCCTCGACCGCGGTCTTGACTGCGCGAACTGTCGCGTCGACGTTGACGACAACGCCCTTGCGTAGTCCCCGCGACGGCGCTTCGCCGAGACCGACAACGTCGACACGGCCGTCCTCCCTGACCTCGCCAACCACGCAACAGATGTTCGTAGTGCCGATGTCCAATCCGACGGTGTAGCGTTGGTTCTTAGGCATATTCCACCCTTTTCAAGAAACAGTCATGGACGCATTGGTTTGACGACGATCCGCTGCGCCCAGCGCAGATCCACGTAATTGAGAGCGCCGGCCCGATCGCGAATCGCCTGGCTCAGATCGAGCCAGCGGTTGACGTTCCGTTCGATCATTTCGGGATCGAGCAACAATCGCGGTCCGCCGCCGATCGTTCGGACGGTGACATGGAACGGTTCGGAGAAGTTCAATTCGGACAATCGCTCCGCAAACAGCGGTGCGCGCACGGAAAGCCGCTCGAGCATCGCTACACCGCGCCGCAACGCGGCGACCAACGTATCGCCCTCGAGTCCGCTCAACCCGGTGATGACCGGCAAGTCATCCGCGCCGGTGCCGGTCATACCGATCACGTAACCCTCACGGTCGACCAAATGAGCGACTCCCCCGATCAACGCCACGGCCGCCGGACGGCGCTCGATGACCCGCACGCGAATCGTTCCCGGCAGCACTCGCTTCACCGACGCGGCCAGAACCCACGGATCGAGCGTCGCCATGCGTTCGATCTCGTAGAGGTTCACCGAAAAGATGTTGCGTCCGGCGTACCGTCGGGCCAGCCGCTCCTCGATGCCGCTCCTCGATGCGCGTTGGGTGTGCTCGACGCGGAACGTCTCAATGGCGAACTCCGGGCCGCCGAGCAATTTGGCCGAAGCTTCGAGCGCGGCGAAAACAATCCCGCCCGCGATCAGCGCGTTGGCCAGCACGATGCCGGTCCAACCGATCAACTTCTTGGTCAGCCGTTGCTTGCGGACCCGCCGGTTGGCCTTGCGGCGCCAGTACTTTTGATCCAGTCCGGCGAGGACCGGCCTACGCTTCGGTACTTTCATCGCGACGCCCCCGCCATGTTCGTGGTGTCCAACCGAGCCAAACCGTCGCGGCGTCCGGGGCGGCAACCGCCCTGTTTGATCAGCGTATCGCCCGCGCGCCACACGTCGCCGGCGCCCAACGTCAACACGATCGAGCCGGGCTCGATCAATTCGCGCAACCGATTCGGGAGGTTCTTCTTGTCTGCCTCGTAGCGCACATCGGGGTGGCCGTTGCGCCGGATCGCGTTCGCGACCGTCGATCCATCGAGTCCCGGGACCGGACGCTCGCCCGCCGGGTAGATGTCGGTCACCAGGACGACGTCGGCGAGTCCGAATGAACCCGCGAACTCCTGGAACAGGGCCGCGGTTCGCGAGTAACGGTGTGGCTGGAAAGCGACGATCAGCTTGCCGTCGAACGCGGCGCGGACGGCCTCCAGTGTGGCGCGGATCTCCGTCGGGTGGTGGCCGTAGTCGTCGATCACCGTCGCGCCGCAAGCTTTTCCGCGCAGCTGCAGCCGACGGTCGACGCCGCGGAACGCCTTCAGCGCTGCGGCGATCGTGGCAAACGGGATGTCCAACTCCAGGCCCACGGCCACCGCCGCCAGGCTGTTGGCCACGCTGTGGCGTCCCGGCAATTGCAGCGCCACCCTGCCGAGTTCCTCACCGAAGGCAAATGCGGTATAGGTTGTCGAGAACCCTTCCACCTGAATTGCGGTCGCGCGGATGTCGGCGTCCTCGTTCTCGCCATAGGTGATCATCTTGCGATCGACGCGCGGCAGAATCGCACGCACGTGCTCGTTGTCGGTGCACACGATCGCGACACCGTAGAAGGGCACGCGCGCCAGGAACGCGGTGAACGCATCACGGATCGCATCGATCCCCGCGTAGTAATCGAGGTGTTCGCGATCGATGTTGGTGACGACCGCGATCGTCGGTTTCATCTTGAGGAACGAACCGTCGGATTCATCCGCCTCGACGACCATCATCTCGCCGTGGCCGAGCTTGGCCCCCGAGCGTAGTTTGCCCACGCGGCCGCCGATCACGACGGTCGGGTCGAGTTTCCCGCGCGTCATGACCTCGGCCACCATTGCCGTCGTCGTAGTCTTGCCGTGTGCACCGCCGATGGCGACCGCGTACTTCAGCCGCATTAGCTCGGCCAGCATTTCCGCGCGTGGGATCACCGGGATCTTGTGCTTCCGCGCCTCGATCACTTCGGGGTTGTCTTCCTTGACTGCGGAGGAGATCACGACCACGTCGGCGTTGCGTACGTGCTTGGCTGAGTGCCCCTTGTGCACGTTTGCACCGAGCTTCTTCAACCGCCGTGTGGCGGTGTTGGACACCAGATCCGATCCCGACACCGGGTATCCGAGGTTCACGAGTACCTCGGCGATGCCACTCATGCCGGAGCCGCCGATCCCGACGAGGTGCATGTGTCGAGCCTTACGAAACACGACCGACCCCCTCGATGCCCAGAAGGCCCCGCGCCACGTTGACGATGCGCTGCGCGGCGTCGGACTTGCCAAGTTGTCGCGCAGCCGCGCCCATGCGGCGCAGGGCCTCGCGATCGGCAAGCAGTTCCACGAGGACTCCCGCGAGACGACCGTCGCCGAGTTCGGCGTCCGTCACGACTCGGGCCGCACCCACCCTGGCGATCGATTCGGCGTTGTGCCGCTGGTGGTCGTCCGCCGCATGAGGGTAGGGAACGAGAATGGCCGGTCGGCCTGCGGCGGTCAGTTCGGACAGGGTGGATGCTCCGGCGCGACAAACGACGAGATCGGCGGCAGCCAATCTCGCGGGCATGTCGTCGAGAAACGGGTAGACCTCGTACAAACCTCGGGAATAGGCCCGGGCGGCCTCCCGCACCGAGGCCGCGTCGGCCTCGCCGCTCTGATGCACGATTCGCGGCGCCGGGTCGAGCCGGGCCAACTCGGTTGCGATCGCGCCCATCGCACGATTGATCGAGCGCGCGCCGCGGCTTCCGCCGAGCACGAGCAAGGATAAACGCGTGTCGAGTGGCAACTCGCCGGCCTCGAAAAACGCGGCGCGGACCGGGTTGCCCGTCACGATTCCGACTCCGCCCAGACGTTCCCGGGCGTCCTCGGACGGAACGCAGACTGCGCGGACGCGCGAAGCCAACCAGCGGTTGGTCGCACCCGGAAAATGATTCTGCTCCATCACCATTGTCGGCACATTTGTCCAGTTCGCGGCCAGCACCGCCGGCCCCGAGGCGTAGCCGCCGACCCCGACGACGAGGTCGGGACGGTGGCGACGCATCCAAAAGAGACAGCGCAGCACGGCTCGAGCAGCAGCAAGAGCCGCCTTGAGCTTGTCGAAGGGCCCACGACCCTTAAATCCGGCAATGCGCAGTGACACCAGCGGGTACCCCGCTTCAGGGACCAGGCGCTGTTCGATCCCATGCCGCGCTCCGATGAACGTGATCGCCGTCGACTCGCCGAGCGCATCACGCAACGCTCCGGCGACGACGAGAGCGGGGTACAGGTGGCCCGCGGTCCCACCGCCGGCAAACACGATCTTGTATCCGCCACTTGCCACATCAATTTGAATGCTGCGAAACGTTGAGCAACACGCCGATGCTCGTCATCGAGACAACCAGCGACGATCCGCCGTAACTAACCAGGGGTAACGACAATCCCTTTGTCGGCAACAGGCCGACGCATACACCGATGTGCATGAACACTTGAATCATGATCAGCGACGTCACGCCGAGCGCCAGGTAGAAACCGAACCGGTCCGGGGCGCGCCACGCGGCGCGCA
>Ga0114950_10001773_pt1 | contig 16419 bp, 13 predicted proteins | sample N075metaG_FD_83503 | JGI IMG/M metagenome (GOLD analysis project Ga0114950, IMG submission 83503) | Deep subsurface microbial communities from Kermadec Trench to uncover new lineages of life (NeLLi) - N075 metaG | ecosystem: Environmental > Aquatic > Marine > Ocean trench > Sediment | place... | reverse complement strand
GGGCTGCAAAGACGTGAGAAGCCTCCGGGAAGGCATTGACGCATGGTCGACGCAGGTAGATTCTTCCGTTCCTCGATATTGAGGATCACCGGCACGTGCGACCGGGCGATGAGACGCAGCAGCGGGAATATGCCGCCGGGAGGATGGACCCGAGATCACGGCAGCCGAGTTGGCCGGCGAGATGGGAGCCGATCCTGACCTCCTGCTCATCGATGTACGTGAGCCGCATGAGTGGGAGATCGGCCATATCACCGGCGCACGGCTCATCCCTCTGGGTGAGCTGCCGGACCACGCCGCCGATCTCCACGGCGAACGGAGAATCGTCACGTATTGCCACCGCGGCATCCGCTCGATGCAGGCGCTCCACATCCTCACCTCCGCGGGCTGCAAAGACGTGAGAAGCCTCCGGGAAGGCATTGACGCATGGTCGACGCAGGTTGATTCTTCCGTTCCTCGATATTGAGGATCACCGGCACGTGCGACCGGGCGATGAGACGCAGCACCGGGAATATGCCGCCGGGAGGAATAGGGACGAAGCCGATCATTGCTTATTGCCGTATCGGGGAGCGCTCCAGCCATTCCTGGTTCGTCCTGAAGTATCTGCTGGGTTACGACAAGGTCACCAACTACGACGGTAGCTGGACCGAATGGGGCAACTTGGTGGGCGCTCCGATTGAGACTGGGGTATAAACAGTGGTTATGCCTTGCCCGGAAGGGTATCTTTCGATGGAACGAAATTACCGTTGAGCGATTGTAGGACAGAAATGATAAAGACCAATACTTTACCCGAAACGTTTCCGCCCGGGTTCTTGCTCACCATCACGGACAAAGGCGCCGCCCGCGTGGCCGAGGTCATCGGGCAGTACAAGCTGCCCGAAGGGGCCGGACTCCGGGCCGGTGTCACTGAGGGTGGATGTTCCGGGTTGAACTACGATGTGCAAGTCGCCGAGGAGCCCAACCCTGACGAAACCGTCTTCGTGCTGAACGGTACCAACATCTTCGTGAACGCCTTCAGCGCTCAGTACATCAGCGGTATGACGATCGACTGGACATCCTCGATGCAGGAGTCGCGCTTCGTCTTCAGCAACCCCAACGCCACGGGTGGCTGCGGGTGCGGCGTGAGCTTTACGGTGAAGTGAGGGAGGAGGGAGGGAGGAGGGCAGGTACTTCACGCTGCTATGCCACCTCGATCTTTCCCTGTCCCCCTCCATCGACGACCTCGCCGATAACGGCCGCAGCCGGTGTATCGTTAGCCCGCAACGCGGCAATGAGATCGTCGGCACGAGACGGATCGACGGCGATCAAAAGGCCACCGGAAGTCTGCGCATCCGCCAGCAGCAACCGATCTACTTCGTTCTGGCTGGCCGGCCAGGTGGTGTACTCATCACTTGCAGTGAGGTTGCGTTTGGTCCCGCCGGGAACCACACCCTGCTCGATCAACGCGCGCACGCCGTCGAAAACCGGCACTGACGCCACCCTCACACGCGCCTCGACCCCGCTTGCGGCGACCATCCCGTGAAGGTGACCGAGGAGTCCGTAGCCCGTGACGTCTGTTGCCGCGTGGACCGCTCCGTCCAGTTCCGCCATGGCCCTAGCGGCGCCGGCGTTGAGCGTAGTCATGACCTCCACGGGGCCGGCCATGTCGTCCTCAGTGATCGTGTCACGTTTCAATGCGGTGCTCAGAATCCCCGTTCCGATCGGCTTGGTCAGAACGAGCGTGTCACCAGATCGCGCCCCGGCGTTGTCGATGATCTTGTCGGGATGTACGTCGCCCACGACCACCATGCCGTACTTGGGTTCGCGGTCGTCGATCGAATGACCACCGAGGACAAAGGCTCCGGCTTTGCCGGCTATGTCGACACCTCCCTTGATAGTGCGACCCAGCAGCTCGAGCATCGTGGGATCGCGGGGCCACGCAACGAGGTTCAGGGCGAACAGGGGCCTCGCCCCCATCGCGTAGATATCGCTGAACGCGTTGGCGGCGGCGATGGCCCCGAAATCGTACGGATCGTCCACAATAGGCGTAAAAAAGTCCACCGTCACCACTATCGCACGGTCGTCAGCGATCTGAAACACCGCTGCATCATCGCGCGTGGCAGCGTCGACCAACACCCGTGGGTCGTCCACAACCGGCACGTGGCGCAAGACCTGCGCCAACTCAGTCGAGCTGAGTTTACTGGCTCAACCGGCGCCGTGTGACAGCGACGTCAGACGAATCCGTTTTTTTTGGTTCGGCGTTTCGTTCATTGTACCAATCGATGGTCCAGTAGCAGATTTGCCAACCCGCGCAAGATAACAAAATCAACCCAAGATGCGAGGATAGCGATTGACATTCCAACGGTCCATCCAATATTTGCTGCTCATGCAACCACTCGGCAGGCTCCTGTGAAACTCGCATCCAAGACAACAATCGGAATTGCCACCGCGATTGTGCTCGTCGCCGGCATCTTCGGATTCGCCTGGTACCTTCGGGCCCTCGACCGGGACATCCTCTTCATCATCGCCCCGCCGGCCGATGAGGCTACGGCGGACTTGCTGGTGAAGCTACGACGGGCCACCAACGTTCCTCGGGATCTCTTTCTCTACATCCTGCCCCGCACCGAGGACGGCAACGCCGCATCCATCATTTTCCAGGATGAGAATAGGCCCGACTCGGCGAGGTTTAGAGCGCTGGAGCGGCTACACCAGAAGCTCCTGGACGAGAATCCGCTCCACGCGGACGAACGAGCCCTGTGGGACGAGGTGGTTTCCGACCCCTTGCTCGAGCAGTATGTCGCCGCGGCCCGCCAGAAAAATTACGCGACCCTCGACATCATGATGGCCGACCAGGAAAACCTCAGCGAGCCCAAGTTGATGTACGCTCGCGCACCCTCTTACGGCGGTATTCGGACCGGAGCCTTAGCCCTGACACTGCGGGCGCATCGTCATCGGCTACAGGGCGAACTGGACCAAGCAGCCAGGGACATCGGTGCGGTCCTGAGCCTCGGCCACCACATTCTGACAAGATCCCCAACCCTCAGTGAAAGCGGGATTGGGAGGATGATTCTCCAACCCGCCCTCACAGAGCTGGCGCACTACGCAGACGCCCGGGACGACATTGCCCTGGCCGAAAAGGTTTCCTGGTTGGGCCTGTGGGGAGACCGGACGGTGAACTATTGGCAACTCCTGTCCCCTTTGGATACGATGCCGGACTTCGCGTTGCGTATCGCGGCGGATACCTCCCTGTGGACTGCAGTCCGCGTTCAAGCACTCAACATGATCGCCATCGGGCAGGTCGTGCGGGCGAAACACGTCCTTTCGGGTGCAGACGACCGAGTCGTCCGCGGCGTCGAGGAGCTGGTGAACAGCCCGGATCCTCAGTTCGCCAAAGCGGCGCGAATCACGCTGGGTACGCTGGAATGGTTTGACGACCTCGGACCGTGGGGCCGGCTGAAATTCGTTCGCTCCAACATTCAGCGGATGGTCGTGAGTACGGGATGGTAGAGAGGCGTGGGCGACGTCTCACAGCGCCACCACCGCCGACGCGCTGTGGCAGCAAGTGGAGAAAGAGGCCTGAGTGCCCTCTTCAGCCCATCCACCCGATCCTCATAAGCTTCCAGCTGCGTCAGGGCCCAAGAAGGTGTCCTCCGTCACAATCGGCGTACGCGGTAGGACACAGAATTCCCCCTGTCGGGTGCCTAATTTGGCCTGCAACGCTGGAGCCCCCCTGCCGCCACGGCGGCCCACGGTGGCTGGCTTCTACAGTCGGTAGGCTGTCCAGATTGGAGATCCCTTAGGAGGTATCGCTGCTATGCAATTCAAGAATCTGTCCGCCCTGAGCCTCGTGTTCGCTATTGGCCTGGCGGCATGTAACGACTCCACTGATCCGGGAGACTCGTTCGATCCGAGCGCGTCGGCTGCTGAGTTGGAGGCCGTCGGAAGTGCGTTCAACACAGACGTGTACGCGAGCCTTTCGGCGATGGGCGGGGGTTTTGGCGTTGTCGCTGCCGCGCCGGCCCTGGCTGCCAGCGTCGTGGACGCAGGCTGGATCTCGGTGTCCTCACCCCAGAAATGGGAGCTGTATGGAGGCGAGATTGCCAACGCATTGCTGTCCCGCTCCGCGGCCGCGTTGCTGATTCCGGAGACGTTCCGGGGACGCACCTACGAGCACAATGTTGAAGGCTACTTCCACAACCCAGACCGCGCCGGCGCGCCCTCGAACGGCATACGGTTCATCCTTTACGAAGTGAACCCAATCACCGGCGAGCCCGGGACCACGGAAATCGGTTGGGTGGACGTGATGGACGAGAGCACAGACCTGGCCGCCGTCGTCCGTCTGAGCGTCTGGTCCGGCGATATCGAGTACATCAATTACACGGTAGGCGCGTCCGGCGTGATCAACTCGGTTTCGTTTGACATCGACGGTTGGGTCACCGACGGCACCACTCGGGTGAACTTCGCGCTCAGTCATTCCATCGACGCCACCTTTGCCACCGCCCGGGCGGAAATCGACTACCAGATCGACGTCCCGTCGCGGGACTTCAGCGTTGCTGCCAACATGGTGGTGGAGTTCGACGCGGAAACACAAGCCGGCACCATCACGATCGTGGCTTCGTTCAGTCAGGCGAACAACAACGTCGTGGTTCAGGGCTCGATCGATTCCCAAAGCGACAGCGGAACGCTCGAGGTCTTGGTCAACGGCAATCTCTTCGCGACGATCACACTTGCCGGTGAAACCATCACGGTAGTGGGTCCCGACGGCAATGCCCTGTCTCAGGAGCACGCACAGGCCCTCCGAAAGATCACGGATGCCCTTGGAGACATCTTCGACGGCACGTTTGAAGATCTCTTCAGTCCGGTGGAGTGGCTGTTCAGCTTCAGCTTCTAGGCCAAACTCGAGAAGATCGACGGCAGAAACGCCTCCCGGTTACCGGGGGGCGTTTTTGCATCCTACCCCTCTGCCTGGAGTGGATAGGCCACCTCCTAGCTTACCACTCCCCACTCCCCACTCCCCACTCCCCGAGTAAATTAACCTACCCTCACCGGCAACGACCATGTGGCTCCTCCCCGCAATCTCGCTGGTATCCGCCGCGGCAGCCCGGATTTACTACCGACTCACCGTCGCTGGCGGTCGTGTCCCGCATGCCGGTCCGGTGTTGCTGGTAGCCAACCACCCGAATTCACTCCTCGATCCGGTCTTGGTCGCAGCCGCTGCCCGGCGGCCGGTGCGGTTCCTCGCCAAGGCCCCGCTGTTCGCCAATCGCACAGTCGGTTGGCTGATTCGGGCAAGCGGGGCGATACCGGTGTATCGGCAAATCGACGACCCACAGGCGATGGACGCCAATGTCGACACATTTCGGGCCGTGCACGGCGCGCTGGCAGGGGGTGCCGCCATCGGAATCTTTCCCGAGGGGTTGAGCCACAGCGAACCCGGACTCGCGAGGCTCAAGACAGGGGCGGCGCGTATCGCCCTGGGCACGCTGGCCCAACATCCCGAACCCTTCCCCATCGTCCCCGTCGGCCTGGTGTTCCGTCGTAAGGACGTCTTCCGATCCGACGCGCTGGTCGTGGTGGGACAGCCCGTCGCATGGGACGATCTGGCCATCCACACACCCGATGATCGCGAAGCAGTACGGGAACTCACCAGACGCATCGACGGCGGCATGCGCCAGGTCACGATCAACCTGGAACGCTGGGAGGACCAACCCCTCGTGGACTGTGCCGAAGCCGTGTGGCAAGCCGAGTGGGGCGGGGGCGGGGGGGGGGGCGGCGACCCCGATCCGGCCCGGAAGGTCGAGCGCCTCGGGGTAACGACGTCCATCCTCTCCCACATCCGAAGCGCACCCGACCCGCGCGCCACGGCGCTGGTGGATGACGTGACACGCCACTGCCGCCGGCTCGCGCGCCTGGGCGTTACGCCAGGAGACCTGGCCGTCGATGTCAGGTTGCGGGCCAGCCTGCGGTGGGGATTGCGCAAGTTCTACCTCGTAGGCGCGCCGGCGTTCGTCGTGGCTCTCGCCGGCCTCGCCCTGTTCTGGCTCCCAAACCAGGTGACCGGCAGAGTGGCCGTGGCCCTCCGGCCAGACGTCGACCAGCGGTCCACGTTCAACCTGCTGATCGGCATGGCCGTGTACCTGATGTGGATCGGATTCCTCGCCGTGCTCGTGGGCGTGGCGAAAGGGGTCTTCGCCGGCGCGGCGACGGTAGTCGCGGTGCCCGCCATCGGCCTGGTGGGGCGCCGGACCAGGGAGCGGTGGAGCGGAGCGTTGAAGGATGCGCGGCGGTTCTTCCTGCTGCGGGCGCGGCGGGAGATGGTCGAGGGGTTGCGGAAGCAGCAGCGTGAGATCGCGGAAGGCCTCAGGGAGTTGTACGACAAAGCTAGAGGTGGACCGTAGCGGACCGCAGCGGGCATAGGGACCTGCGCCCCTGCCCCAAGCAGACTGCGGTCCGCTACGTCACCATCTCAGGTTGTCCGCTCGTACCGCTCCAGCCATTGGAGATCGAATTCGTCGCGCAGCACCACATACACGTGCGCCCGACCGAACCCGACGACTTCGCGGCCAACCGGGAGCGTCACCCGCTCCTTCAACTGTCCATCAGCCCCAAACACGTCGAAAATCGGGGCGTCGCCAGCGGCCACAGAGCGCCGCACCCACACGTCGCCCTCGGGAGTGACCCGCACGCCGTTAGCCACAAACGGGGGCTTGGCGTCCGGCCATTCGAAGTCGTCAATGTCGGGCAGCCCTCCGCCACCACCGCCTCGCCCGAAAGACATCGATCGAACTCCGTTGCTGATGTCCATCATGACCCTCAGCCCACTCGAGGATGATCGATTCACCCACTCGTCCTTCTCGGCCCCGCGTATCCTCACGGGCCGGTACGATACGTCGTCACCCCGAACACGGCCGCCGTCGGGCTCTATCCATTCGAGGTAGTATCCGTCCGTCCGCGCCATAGCCAATCGACCGTTCCAACCCACCGCCCACGCATCCTGCGGGGAAAGTGGTGTCGGGATAAGGCGAATGTTGCGCTCACCCCGTCCCCCCGAGGTCTCCGTACGCCGTTCTTGGAGCTTGACCCGACCCACCTCGTCGAAGGCTCCGGTGGCCCGGTCCCACCGCATGATCGCCGCCGAGTCGGGCAACTGCCCGCCGGGCCTCATCCCCATGCCGAGGGCCTGGAAATAGACCCGCCCTTGAGAGTCCGTGCCCCGGGGCAGTACCGCATTCATGCCGCTCATCGGGCCTCCTTGGCCGCCACCATGCCCCTGCCCGCCTTGGGCAATGGGCGTGGTCTCACCGAAGCTCAGATCCGGTCCCAGCACCGTGAGGCGGCCGTTTCCCAGGTCTACCAACAGCGTCGAGTCGCCTGGCAGCGGGAATACGCCGTCGGGCTGTTTGTATTCACCCGGGCCAGCTCCCACCCTCCCGATGGTGTCAGCCGTCCCCGCCACCAGATCCACCACCATCAACGCCTGGCCCAACGGATCGGCTATCAGCACTCGTCCATCGCGCAACTCGCGCAGGCCCCCAACCATGCCAAAAGCCTCGGAAAACGTGGCGTCCGGTTTGGTGAGACGGCGCTCTGCAACCTGCGCTGCGGTTGCCACAGGGATGGCGGTCAGCATGGTCAGGGCCAGGCATACCCCTGCGATCTTCGGTGGTCTGAGATCCATCAACTCCTCCATCGTTAGGATAGCGTTCGCTTGATTACGACTCTCAAGATGCCCAACCCTATCGAATCGTCGCAGCCCTCCTCTGGCCGCGTTCAAAGGCTTTGATCCGCGGCTAGATTCTATAGATGCTCACCAGCCAAGCAAGGTGCGGATCGTGGAGCTGAACGCCGAAGAGCAGGCACTGGCCCGGGGAGAAGCCGGCGAGGCCGCGGCCATGGCCATGCGGATCGTGGTCGAAATGGCGGAGATCATGAACGCGCCTTTCCTGGGGCAGATCACCTCGGCCCACATCGACGGCTGCCTGTATCACGGCGATGGAGGCGTGGAATTCGCTGAACGCCTCGTGGAGGGTGATGCCAAGGTACGCGTGCCTACGACACTCAATGTGGGCGCTCTCGACCTCTTCAGCGCCAAGCGCGGTAATTTGGACGACCATCGCTACGAGATGGCACGTCGGCTCATGGCGGCGTACGAAAAGATGGGGTGCCGTCCCACGTGGACCTGTGCCCCCTACCAGGCCGGTCACCGTCCGGCGTTCGGAGAGCAGGTGGCGTGGGGTGAGAGCAATGCCGTCGCATTCGCCAACTCCGTGCTCGGCGCCCGCACCAACCGCTACGGCGACTTCCTGGACATCTGCTGCGCGCTGGTAGGCCGGGCCCCCATGGTCGGTCTCCACCTCGACGAGAACCGCCGGGCGACAGTTCTGATTAGCACAGACAGCCTGTCGGACCAGCTGAAGGATACGGATGTCTTTTATCCCGTGCTCGGTAGCTGGCTCGGGGCGGCCGTCGGCAGCGAGGTCGCCGTGATAGACGGACTCCCGGCCACGACGAGCGAAGACCGTCTCAAGGCACTTGGCGCGTCTGCAGCATCCACCGGCGCAGTGGCCCTGTTTCACGTGGCCGGCGTTACGCCCGAGGCGCCGGATCTACAGACGGCGTTGGGCGGCCGGGAGCCGAGCAGGACCATCGAGCTAACGCCCGCCATGGTCCGGGAGGCCCGCGACGAGTTGTCCACGACCGACGACCACCGCATCTCCGCAATCGCGTTAGGAAGCCCGCATTTTTCACTCCACGAGTTCGCAGACCTAGATCGGCTGATTGCCGACACGCCACTCGCCATTCCTTTCTTTGTCTGCACGGGTCGGGGTGTCCGAGAGGATTTGGAAGGCACCGAGAGACTCATCCGGCTCCGGAGGGCGGGCGTCGAGCTCGTAGTGGACACATGTGTGGTCGTTACCCCCATCCTGCCGAAGGGTGGCGGAGTGCTGATGACGAATTCCGGCAAGTTTGCGCACTACACGCCGCCCAACACTGGGTACCAAGTGGTATACGGCAGCCTCGAAGATTGCGTCGCGACGGCACGAGCGGGCCGGTTGGTTCGTGACGAACGGCTGTGGAGCTGAGCATGGGAGAGATTCAGGGAAGGGTGCTCATTCGGGGACGTGCAACGGGCCGATTGTGCTGCCTGTCGAAACCGATCAGCCTCTGGGGGGGCGTGGAGCCCACCACCGGTCGGATCATCGATCCGCGACACCCGGATTACGGGAGGGATATTACGGGGTCCGTCCTGGTCCTTCCTGCGACTATCGGATCGAGTTCATCGAGCGCCATCATGCTCGAGCTTCTGCGCCAGCGACACGCACCCGCTGCGGTGGTGTTGGGTAGCGTCGACGCCATCCTGACCCTGGGCGTCATCGTCGCGCGGGAGATGGGCTATCCGTCTATTCCGGTAGTAGCAGTGGACGACGTTACGATGCTGCCGGCGGTCGGTGTGGCCACAGTTACCGAGGACGGTCTGATACGCATGAGAAGTGAAAGGTAGAACGTGATCGGCGACTCCTGCTCCCTGCTCCCTGGTCCCTCCTACGACCTCACCACCGAATCGTTCGCCACATAGCGATTGGTTGCGTTCAAGACGGCAACCGCCGCCGCACGTTCAGCACCCTGCTCCGCCACGTACGTGCCTACGAATCGGCGGCGGCCGTCATGGTCTGTTACACCGACCGACACGATCACGATGACCGAATCGAACGCATGGACGGATTTTACGCCGAGCAACTCGAAGGACCGACCAGATTCCACCACCTGTTGAATCGCGTCGACGGAGGCCTGCGCCGCGCACCGCAACGCCACGGTTTCGGTTCCCTTGCCTTCTCTGGTACCGACGAACATGCCCCCACCACTTCGTGTCAGCTCTACTTGTGCTCGGCACCTGCCATCGGGGAAGCGGTTGAATATGAAGTTGGAAAAGATCAGGCGCTCAGCGTCGCTCATTTTTTGGTCCTCCCGTCGACCGCATCCGTCCGCCGGCCCACCCTGGGGGCCGCACTGAAAGGCCCTCCCGGCGTAGCTACGAAGATCGGGTTTGCCATAGAAAGATGCAAACATTCCGTGCCAGGGGTCGTGATATGTCTCACACAGAGCGTAGCGCCAGTCCGGCGGTACCCTCGAGGCGTCAATCGCCGTAGGCGGGAGACTCCCGACCGGGCCACCCTCCGCGGATCATCGTAACCCCTTGATGCATCACCCTTTCCACGCTGTGAGCTAGGGTTTCCGGCCCGCCGGAACCCCAGAACCGGTATCCCTCCAGAACGAAATCCTCCTGATCCTCCGACCGTCGATCGCGCTGACGCGGAATCGCCCACCCTGGACGGAAATCTCGTCGCCCACCACGGCCACGCGCCCCAGCCGGCCGAACACGTAGCCGCCGATCGTATCGATGACGTCTTCCGGCAGGTCGAGATCGCAACGCTCGTTGACGTCATGCACCGCTACACCGCCTCCGATCAGCAACTCACCGTTGGTGGCCTCCTCGAACGGCAGCGGCTCGTGTTCGTGCTCATCGTGTATCTCACCCACGATTTCCTCGATGAGATCCTCCAGCGTGACCAGCCCCGCGGTGCCGCCGAATTCATCGAGCACGATGACCATCTTGATGCGCTCACTCCGCATCTCGGTCAGAAGATCCTCTACGATCTTGCTCCCTGGAACGAATCGCGGTGACCGCATGACCGCCTGAATATCCTGCACGCCATCCCGCTCCGCGCGCCAAAGATCCCGCGCGAGGAGGATACCCACCACACGATCGATCGTCTCCTCGTAGACCGGCAATCGGAGACGTCCTTCGTCCACCATGACCCTCTGGGCTTCCTTCGCCGACGTCTCTATCGGTATCGCCACCATTGCGGTCCGCGGCGTCATCACTTGACTGACTTTGACGCGGTCGAGGTTCATCACGTTGCTGACCACTTGCCACTCGTCCTGGTCAATCTCACCTTCCAACCGCCCCATTTCCGCCAACGCCTCCAACTCGGCTCGATTCATCTTGGGTACCGCCTGCCCACGCGGCGTGATCAATCTGTTGAAATAGGCGAGCGGCACGAGGATTGGTTTCATGGCAAAGATCAAGGCCCGCACCACGTATGCCGTGGGCTTGGCCAGCCTGCGCCAGTGACGGGCGCCGAGTGTCTTTGGGAGAATCTCAGAGAACATCAACACAGCCAGCGTCAGCAGAGCCGAAAAGAGCGCGATCCCCCATTTGGGGCCAAACAGGCGCAACGCCAAGCCACCACCCACGGCGGCCCCCATGGTGTTGCCGATGGTGTTGAGCGTGAGGATGGCGGCGATCGGCTCGTCCAGGCTCTCGCGCATGTCGGTCAGCAACGCGCCCGCCCTATCACCGCGCTCCCGAAGCACCGCGATGAACGAGTGGGACGTCGACAGCAGAACCGCTTCCAGGACGGAGCACGCGAACGAGATGATCAACGCCAGGCCGATGACCACGAGCAGTGTAGTCACGGACGTGACCTGCTAGATCGAGGTTTTATAGCGTCCCTTCTGAACTGGGTGTCATTGCCGGCCCCTTAATCGACACGTCTTCCGGCATGGGGCCCTCTACTCGATGGGTAAGGGCAACCGCGAAGAAAGTCAACGGTTCGGAACCCCGCCCCTGCCTTGGCCTCCGCCCTCACCGTCAGGGGGCATGGTCAGGAGCGCTGCATAGAGGTCGATACCGTACCATAGGTTCGCAATGCGGAGGTTTTCATCGGCCGCATGCTGGTTGTCGTCATGATTCGCGATGGGGAGGATCAGGGCCGGCTTCCCCATGACGTCGGTGAACAAGTACAGCGGCAGCGATCCACCCAGTGCCGGAATCAACACCAGGTCCTCGCCGGCCGCCCGGCGGGTTGCGCGAATCACCTGCTGCACGATCGGCACATCCATTGCCGTACGAGCCGCCGGATAGCCTCCCGAGCGCGTGACTTTGGCAATCTTGGGATACCGCAGTCGGGTTTCCCGATTCGGATCCTCCCGCACGATGTGATAGCCCTGGCGGCGAATGTGTGCTTCCACCAGGTCCTTCATGTGGTCCGGATCGTTCCCTTTGACCAGACGAATCCCCAGTGCCGCCGTGGCCGTGGCGGGAATGATGTTCCGGACCAACGCCCCGACATTGGCGCTGGCAAGACCGCGCACCGTGAGCGACGGCAGCAACAGACGCTCCGCCAGCGACGCGCCGCCGCCCTCGGTCCGCAGCAGGCCCAACTCGCGTTTCAGCTCCTCGTCGTAGTCCGGCAGGGCCCTGAGCACGGCGCGCTCCAGCTCGCCCAAGGGCTCCACCGTGTCGTAGAACCCCTCAACCAGAACGTTCCCATCCTCGTCTTTCATCGTAGCCAGGAGTTCCGCCAACATCTGTCCCGGCACGGGGGCCCAGTTGCCGTAATGACCACTGTGGAGTGGACGCATCGGACCGTAGACCGTCACCTCGATACCGGTCACGCCGCGGACACCAAACGTCAACAGCGGCCGGCGGCTCTGGTGCACCGGCCCGTCGAAGAAGAGCCATATGTCGATGTCATCCAGTCGTGCACGGTTGGCTTCCAGATATTGTCGCAGCCGCCTGGAACCAGCCTCCTCCTCGCCCTCGAAGAAAAACTTGATGTTGGAGGTGGGCGAGATCCCGGCCTCACGAAAGGCCCGCAACACCGGCAGCAAGGCGCCGATTGGCGCTTTGTCGTCGCCGGCCGACCGGGCATAGATGCGCCATTCGGGATCGATCCGTTCGCCGGCCTTCGGGAACGCCAGTTGCGTTCCCCCATCATCAATCGCACGGGTGTACAAAGTGGGCGTCCAGGGACCATGACTCCAGCGGCTGCTGTCCACCGGCTGCCCGTCGTAATGCACGTAGATGCCCAACGTACGGGTGGCGCCAGGCACGGCAAGCTCACCGTACACGATCGGAGGTACGCCGGGAATGCGCAGCAGCTCCGCGTCCACTCCGAGTTCCATCAACGCATCGCGGATGTACGCCGCATTCTCATTTATCCCAACCGAGTCCGACGCCACGTTCGGTATCGCCAGCAGCTTCCTGAACTCGTCCAGAATCTCGGCACCGTGCGCCTCGCGGTAGGCCCGGGCAATATCGACTGGCGATTGCCGTGCCCCAGCCGCGGAGGGAGAGAGTGCCGCAGCCCAAATAGTCATTACCACCAGCCACCGTATTGCCATCTCGCTCACCTCATCGGTATCGTTCTGCTCCCTGCTCCCTGCTCCCTGCTCCCCAGTAGTATATCCCTCCGCACTCTTCCACCCTTCTCAGAAAGAACCGTAATTCCAAAAACGGCCTGGGAATCCGTCACCCGCACCACGTATTCCAGCGTACGAAATGACTCGGACCCTCCACTCCTTCCCTGGGTATCGCGTGCACCTTTCAGATGGCCGATCGTGGTGCGCGCAGTCCCAGACACCCACTCCGCCCCGGTCAGATCAACGATTGCCCGCACCGGCACGGCGATCTCCATGTCCAACGCCCGCTGGGTAATATTGGTCGGAAGGTAGCCCTCGTTTTCCACCACTACCGTAACCTTGACCAGGCCGTCACCGATCCAGCTGGTGCCGAAATCGCTGATGACGACGCGCGGGCTGATCTCGGCGAGCCACAACATCCACGGCACGTAGAGTTCCACCTCTCCCTTCAGGAGATGCGGCGGCGGATTGCTTCTGGTGAACTTGGAGCGCCACCCGCCGATCTCCACTCGACCGAGTTGGGGGTGATCATATACCGTCCAGTCGGCGAAGCCTGCACCGCCCAGTTCCTCGTCATTCCAGCGGAAGCGCTCCGCTTCCGTGACACGCCCATCGCCATCATAGTCTCGCCCGAAGCCACCCCAGAACTCCGGCACGAACCCCACAACGCCGAAGTCCCAATACGACCAACTGATCAACGTGCCGTGTCGATGTGCTCGCGGATTCGTGTAGCTGGCCCGTGCAGGCTGTGCCGTAGTCTGTTCGTACTTTCCCGACAACTCGAGAATCAGGCTCTGATCCGGTGAACTGAAATCGTCCCACGAGGTGGTTGACGGTAGGCGATACACGAACCCGCCCGACGTGTGGCCGTGAAACACGCCGGTGATGTTGCGATGACCGCTAATGAAATCGATTGTCGCGCGCGTCTCCGGCTCAGACAGCGGATACGGTCCCGCCCCGCGCTGCTCGAACTCCAAGCCCCAGTTGCGCGGGAAGTTGCGGTTCATGTCGATCCCTCCGATGCCGTCCTCGTTGAAGTAGCCGTCCCCGTCGTCGTCGATGCCTTCGGAGTAGAGATCGTAGAAACGGCCGCCGAATTCGCCGGCGGCGCGACGCACCATCAGCCGGTCGTCAGCGGGGCTGATCCTCCATAGGCCGTTGGGATTCGGGACCCGCATCTGGGTCATCGAGCCGTCCCCGTCGAGATCGTTGCCGGGATCCTCGTCCAGCAGACCGTCGCGGTCTTCATCGTACGGCCGCGGTGTGCTCCGCAGACTGTTGGGTGTGGTGAGTGCGATGTCGGCTCCGTCGGGATTGAATTTGGGACGCACGTACAGCGTTCTCGTATCCAACAAGCGCGTCACACGGGGATCGTTTCCGTAACGACTCAACACGTACCACGAAAAGTGCAACGCCACCTCGGCGCCGGTCAGTTCCGATGCGTGAATGTTGCCGTCGTAATAGTATGCCGGCTTCTCGGCCGCAGGTCCGGTTGCCTCATTGGTAATCTCCAGGACCATGAGCGGCGTACCCTCGAGCGTCTCGCCAATCGAGTAAAGGTTCGTGAGCCCGGGATACATCTGCGCCCATCCTCGCAACAGGGCGTACGCGTCGGCGGTGCTGTGGAACGTTGCCCAGTTGGGGTTGGCGGGGTCCTCCACCTGAGCGACACCACTCGTGGGGAGGATCGCCGTGAGCACGACTGAGCAGACAAGGGACGTTTTCCGGATCATGGGTCACCGAGGGGCGAGGATTCAGCGGAAAGATACCGGCCGGGCGCTCGATGGCGAGCGATCGACAGTGCCGGGCGCTGCGTTACCTTTGTGGTTGCGCCAGCCCGAAACGGCAGCCTGGAAGTAGGAGCAACCCTTCGATGCGTCAAAATACGACTCCGGTGGCCACACATCTGCGCAGAGCGGCATTGCGCATATTCGGAACCCTTGCGCCCCGGGCGGCCGCCTCATGGTTCGAGCGACTGATCCTCACCCCGTCCCTTTATCCCCAAACGCCCGGCGCAACGGACTCGTTTCAGGACGGCGACCACACCAGAATACCCTACGAGAAAGGTTGGCTTTCGCTCTGGTCGTGGGGCGAGGGCCCGACCGTCTTGCTCCTGCACGGCTGGGGCGGCCGCGCCGTCCACCTCCGGGAGTTCGTGGAGCCGCTGCTGGCGGCGGGTTTCCGGGTAGTGGCCTTCGACGCCCCTGCGCATGGGAGCTCCGACGGCATCCGAACCAATCTGCTGGATTGCACCCAAGCGGTGCTGCAGATCGCCGGATTCATCGGACCCATTCATGGAATCATCGCCCATTCCTTTGGCTCACCCACGGCCGCCATGGCGGTGCAGCACGGACTCCATGTGAACAAGATGGTGCTCATCGGGGCACCGGTCAGCATCGCCAAGCTGACCGACCGGGTCGCCCGCATCATAGGCTTGCCCCTCCAGGTTTCGCGCATGACGCAACGGCTGATCGAGTCACGACTGGGCATCTCGCTGGAGGACCTGGAGACCGATCGGGTCTTGGCCGGCGTCGACATTCCGCTCCTCGTGTTCCACGACGATGGGGACCCCGATGTCCCGTGGGAGGACGGTGCGGCCATCGTGCGAGCGGCCAAGGAAGCCAACCTCGTGACGACCTCCGGCCTGGGCCACCGGCGCATCATTAGGGATCCGGCCGTCGTCAAGCAGGCGGTCGACTTCATGAGTGAGGCCCACGTCACTCAGCCTGCCGGGAGGAGTAGCTAGTCCACCTTTTCACAAATACGATGACGTATGAGAAGGGAGCAAAGCCCTTTTTGACAAAACTCCTTTACTCTTCGCGTCACTTCGACCTTTCTTGCGCCGAAATTCAAGAGGAGTCCTAATTCACACGACAATATCCCGTCTATCCTGTCCAAAAACCTCTGCGCCCTCTGGGGTCGGCGGTGAATACGTTACCGCAATTACGACCCAGAGTACTAGCGATTCTTCAACAGGATCGGGTATCGGTCTAGAAAGTCGCATTATCAAGGACCTGCAAACATGGATCAGGCCGAGTCGTTGGCACCTTCGCTCCAGGCCGCCTCCGCGAGAGAGGCTGGCGCGGCTCGACAGACGTCCTAGGTTAAAGACCTGACACCTGAAAGCTTACCGTGACACTGAACACCCAGTGATGACATCGCGCAGACACTTCGTGGCCTCCACGATGGCCGCTGCCGGCTGGTACCGGCTCGCCCCCGCCCCCGCCCCCGCCCCGC
>Ga0114950_10001771_pt1 | contig 16431 bp, 16 predicted proteins | sample N075metaG_FD_83503 | JGI IMG/M metagenome (GOLD analysis project Ga0114950, IMG submission 83503) | Deep subsurface microbial communities from Kermadec Trench to uncover new lineages of life (NeLLi) - N075 metaG | ecosystem: Environmental > Aquatic > Marine > Ocean trench > Sediment | place... | reverse complement strand
GACGCCGCGATCTTAGAGGGCTCCGAAGTGATCTCACTCAGAGCCCCCAACGAGTCGACGGCGCGCTTCAGATTCCCTAGGTTGCCGACCCCGGCGTCGATGATCGCGACGTGGGTCACTCGCTCAGAGTCCCCTTGGTACTCGGTACTTCCTGGTCCCCGGCGCGTACCGCGACCGCCGAACGCAAGGCGAGAGCAACCGCCTTGAAGGCGGCCTCGGCGGCATGATGCGGGTTGCGAGCCTCGAGGATGCGCAGATGCAGGGTGAATCGCCCACGATCGGCCAACGCCTGGAAGAAATCGCTCACCAAGGTGAACGGAAACTCCTGCGTGACCCAGGATCTTTCGATCTCCGCCGGCGCCGCGAACGAGAAGAACCCGCGTCCGGAAAGGTCGACCACGGCTCGAGCGAGAGCCTCATCGAGAGGAGCGTAGGCGTGGGCGAAGCGAACGATGCCACGCCGATCGCCCAGCGCCTCGAGGAGCGCCTCGCCGAGAACGATACCGGTGTCCTCGACAGTGTGATGGAGGTCGATGTGGGTATCGCCGGCGGCCTTCAGCGACAATCCGAAGCCCGCGTGCTTCGCCAGCGCCTCGAGCATGTGGGCGAAGAACCCGTTGGGCAGATCCAGATCCACACCGCCTCCATCGAGCGCCAACCGGGCTTCGATCTCCGTCTCCTTCGTCTTGCGCTGAATCTCTCCGTTTCGCGAGCTCATCCTAGAATCTCCTTCAGCGCGCGGCGCGAAGAGCGTAGAGCGGGACCGCTGCCGACCCCGATGCGAAGGCAGCCTGAGAGCCCCGGATACTTACTGACGTCGCGCACCAGAATGCCACGCTGCGCCAGGCCGTCTCGAATCTCCGCCACCACCACCTGACCCTCCTCCCGTTTCGATGCGGCGATCTTTGCAGTGCCGGCGAGAAGGAAGTTGCCCTCTGACGGCGGCACCTCGAAACCGAAATCGAGGAGCATGTCGCGCCACTGCTGCCGGCGACCGATCAGCACCCGAACCCGCCGCCGGGCGACCGACGCCTCTTCGAGAGCCACGAGGCCGCATAGCGAAGCCGCGTGGTTGAGATTGTACGGAAGCTTGATCTTGATCAGCTCGGTAATGAGACCGGCCGACGCGAGCAGGTAACCCAGCCGCATGCCGCCCAGAGACCACGCCTTGGAGAAAGTGCGAAAGAGGAGCAGGTTGTCGAAACGGTCGAGCAGCGGCCGATAGTCGTAGCGGCAGAACTCGGCGTAGGCGTTGTCGAGCAGAAGGGGTGCATCGAGACGCTCCAGAAGCATCTCTACCTGCTCCACCGTAGCTGCTGAACCGGTGGGGTTGTTTGGCGAGCACAGAATCACCGGGCGTCGAGGGTCTCTGTCGATCTCGGCGGCAAGTTCGTCGATCTGCAACGAGAGATCCGGCCGAGGCGCCAGGAAGTGGCTGACCGCCGAAGCCCGACGCACAAACATCTCATAGAGACCGAAGCTCGGTAGACATCCGAGAACCTCGCCGCCCGTTCGGCCCAGAGCCTCGAGAGCAATACCGAGCAACTCGTTCGATCCGTTGCCGACCAGGACCTCGTCCTTGTGACGGCCGTGGTAGGCGGCCAACGCGGCACGCAGGCGATCGGAATGAAAGTCTGGATAGCCTGCCCAGTTGCACTCGAGCAGCCGCTCGGCGACACGGACCTTGAGACGGCGAGGCATGTCCCACGGCACTTCGTTCTGATCCAGCTTGTAACGACACTGCGACTGCTCCAGATGGTAGGCCGCGAGCTCGCGCAGCCGAGGGCGCACGAAGCGGGCCGCCGAGGTGGGAAGTGCTGAACCGACCTCGACCGAGCTCACGTCTGCCTCCGTCGAGCCGCTGCCGCGTGAGCTTCGAGACCCTCGACGTCGGCCAGATTGGCCGCAATCGGCGCCCAGCGTCGCGCCGCCTCTTCACTGAAACGGATGCAGTGGCTTCGACGCACGAAGTCTTCGACCCCGAGAGCCGAGGCGAAGCGCGCCGTCCCGCAGGTCGGCAGCACATGGCTGGGCCCGGCTACGTAGTCTCCAAACACCTCCGGCGTCGATGCGCCGACGAAAACGGCGCCGGCCGAGCGCACCCGCTCGGCAAGAGACTCGGGGCCCTCGCCGACCAGTTGCAGATGCTCCGGTGCGACACGCTCGGCGATCTCGAGACCCTCTTCGAGATCGCCAACGATCAGGGCGCAGCCGAAGTTGGTAATCGACTCACGGGCCACAGTGGCGGTGCCCAGCGACTCGAGCTGGTGCTCCATCGCCTCCGAGACGCGTCGCGCCAAGCCGCGGTCGGTCGTCAGCAGCACTGCCGCCGCCTTCGGATCGTGCTCCGCTTGAGCCAAGAGATCCGCCGCTACCAGTTCTTCGTCGGCGGATCCGACGGCGCAGATCAGCACCTCGGTCGGACCCGGCACGCCGTCGATCGCGACGTCGCCGGCTACGATCTGCTTGGCGGCGGTCACCCATGAGTTGCCCGGCCCCAGTATCTTGTCGACACGGCGAATCGACTCGGTGCCATAGGCCAGAGCGGCAATGGCCTGAGCGCCACCCATCCCCCAGATCTCTCGCACCTCGAGCCGACTGAGGGTGTAACGCAGTGAAGGGCTCTCACGATAGGCCCGCGGCGGTGTGACGACGACGATCTCCTCGACCCCGGCAAGCCGCGCCGGAATCACGGTCATCAAGACAGTGGAGGGATAGGGAAAGCGGCCCCCGGGAATGTAGATACCGACCCGGGTCAGCGGCCGGCGTCTCTCTTCGAGCCAGACACCATCGTTCTCCTGCTCGTATCCCGGGCGCACTTGCGGAGCGTGGAAACGGTCGATCGCGACGATGGCTTCCTCGAGCGCCGAGGTGAAGCCGGAATCGACTCCGGCGCCCGCGTCGTCGTCCTCACGCCACAACGGCATCCGCAGATCGGCAACCGATCCGACCTCGAAGCCGTCGTGCTCAGCCACCGCGGCCAGAAGCGCTCGGTCGCCCTTACGACGCACGTCGTTGACAATCCGCCGCGCCACCCGCAGCGTCTTGCGATCGATCACTCGGCGGGCGCGCTTCACCAACCTCTCCACTTCGCGCTCGCCTCGGCGTGATCCGACCTTGCTCGTTCGTAGCAGCGTCATAGCACCAGCTCCTTCCGCTCCAGTTCGCGCACCAGATCGTTGATTCGCCGGCGATGGCGTTGATACGAAGCTCGGTTCACCACCAGACAGGCATTGACCTGCTCGACAACCTCGATCTCCACGAGGCCGTTGTCACGCAGAGTCTGACCGGTCTGTACGATATCGATGGCCATCTCGGAGAGCTCGAGCAGAGGGCCGAGCTCCACCGAGCCCGAGAGCTTGAAGATCTCGGCGCCCCACGGTCGCGTCGCCACGAACCGCTTGGCCAGATTGGGGTACTTCGTCGCCAGCCGAATCTGGCTGCCAGCTGCTGGCGGGGCGTCAGAGGGACCGATCAGCGACAGCCGACACCCCCCCTCCCTGAACCGAGCCGGAATGAGAAGATCGCCGTCGGTCTCGCCGAGTACATCGCTCCCCACGACACCGAAGTCGGCGATTCCATGCTCCACGTAGAGCGGCAAGTCCCAGTCCTTGAGCATGAGGACCTCGAGGTCGTCCTCTTCCAGGGTCTGGCGCAGATGACGGCTGTTGGCATGGACACCGCGCAGCCCGAGGCCTGCAGCGCGAAAAGCCGCCAGGGCTGGCTCCAGGTTGCGCCCCTTGGGCAGAGCCAGGCGCATCACGAGCCAGCCCCCCGCAACATCGGGTCGACGCTGATGGAGAAACCGACCGCAGAGAGATCGCAACCCAGGCGCCGGAAGAGACGGTCGTAACGGCCGCCACGGCCGATCGATTGGGCACTACCACCGAGGTAGGCCCGGAAAACGAGACCGTCGTAGTAGGAACGTCGTTCAGCGTCGCGTACGAGGTCTCCATCGACGAAGTCTTCCGCGAACTCGGCAAGATCTACCGCCAGGGTGACCTTCTGAGGGTCGAACCGCGTCTGTAGCCGCGCGCACAGATCCTGGAGAGCCTCGAGTCGGGTCGCCGAAAGCGAGCCCAAGTCGTTTGCCCTCACGGGTACCCCCTCCTCCACCACTTCGAGCAGGGCGGTGCTTGCAGCACTCGCCACCCGACGCTCGCGGCGAGCGACGGCACGAGCAAGCTCCGACCGATCGTCGACGTCGGCAGCCAGGAGAAGGCCATCGAGGGCCCCCGCGAAACCCAGAATCACGCGAATCTCCTCGCCTTCGAGGGACAGAATCCGCAAGAAGAGATCGAGCACCTCCTCCTCAGGCTCCTGGCCCGCAACCCCGAGAAGCTCGGCGCCAATCTCGTAGTACTCGCGCAGTCGGCCCGGACGTTCCTCCTGGTAGCGCACCAGATCCCCTCGGTAGAAGAGGCGCAACGGCAACTCGAGCGACTCGAGACACGGTGCCAGGAGCCGGGCGAGCATCGGCGTGAAATCTCCTCGCAGGACGAGCAGCTCACCATCTCGGTCGACGAAGCGGTAGAGCTCGTCGCGAAGCTGACGCGTTACTAGAGCCTGGTAGGGCTCGAAGTAGTCGAGGATCGGCAGGATCGCCTCGGAGAAGCCGCGCTCCTCGAGGATCTCGACGGCGCGACCCTCGAACCTACGACGCCGTTTCACCTGATCGAAGAGAAGGGCCGTCACACCAGCCGGCAGTGCCGCCGAGATTCTCATTCTGCCTCCTCCAGAGCCAGAAGCTGACGGCCGAGCTCGACCGGTAGGTCTCTGCCGGTCATCAACCGAAACTGCTCGATCGCCTGATGCAAGAGGACCTCGCGCCCTTCGACGACAAGCAGGCCGCGACGCCGGCAGCGCAGAGCGAGCATCGTCGGCTGCTCGCCATACACCAGGTCGACGACCATTCCATCCGAGCCGATGTCATCCACTTCAAAGGGAAGCGGATCGTCTTCGTCATGGCCCAGAGACGTCGCATTGACGACGATGTCGAAGCGGCCAGGCTCGAGGTCCTCGAGACCGACGAAGTCGAGGCGGAGGCTCTCGGCCACCTCCCGACCGCGATCGACGGTTCGATTGACGAGAGTGACCCGGCATCCTGCTCGGGCCAGGCCCGCCGCCGCCGCACGACCGGCGCCACCACAGCCGACAACGGCCGCTCGCTTCGACGCGAGCTCGATGCCTCGCCACTGCAGAGGCCCGACGACTCCAGAGGGGTCGGTGCTCTCCGCCTCCCACACGCCTTCCTTCGACACCAAGGTATTGGCACTGTCGATGGCTCGCGCCAGCGGGCTCACCGCACCCGCAACGGCAACCGCCAGGCTCTTGAACGGCGCCGTAACGCTGAGGGCCGCGAACCTCCAACCGATCCTTCGGAACAAGCCACCCTCGAGCACTTCGAGCCAGAAGTCGCCGAATCTCTCGGGCTGGAACGGAAGGAACAGGGCCGGAATGCCGAGAGCTCGGTAGGCTCCGTTGTGCAGCCGAGGAGACAGCGAGTGACCCACCGGGTTGCCGACAATCCCCGCCACCCACTCGATGGTCCGCATCTCGGGAAAACCGAAGTCTCCGCAGATTCGCTCGACCGTTGGCTGACCGGGCGCTCCAGCGCGCGATCCGAAGGCCCCGTAGAGCACCGGTGCGCCGAGGTAGGGGGCAACGTATCGGGTCCACACACCCCCCTCGCCTCCGGCGAAGGCCAGCACATCCCGGCGTTGGATCGAGTGCAAAAATTCCAGCGGAGCGGTCTCTTCCTGAGCCTCCCGCGCCGCGGGCACGAACTTGTAGAGATGCGCCGGAACCGATTCAACTTCGCGAAAACGGTCGACGAGGGTCGAAACGGGGCCGGCCGAGCCGTGCCAGGAGAGCAACCTCTTGGCGGCCGGGATGCCGGCGAGCACGGATTCGTGCAGATCGCGGTCCATCTCCAGGTCGATCAGGTCGAAGTCATCGGCCGCGGCGAGGAGCTTCTCACGGCGCTGCGCCCGCGACCCCTCGAAACCACCGCCCTCGGCACGGCTCCGCAACGTGTAGAGCAATCGACCAGGAAAAATACGACGCAGGCGAGCCGCTTCCAGCCCATCGACGAGGTCGGCACGCACCTCGAGGCACTCCACCCCGGAGGGCAGATCGTCGAGCAAACTCTCGCCGGGGTCTTCGGTGAGAGTCGCGATGACGGAAGCTTGTTGGGCCAAAACTAAAAACTCCTTCCGGAACCGGAAGGAGGGAGCGCTCTCGCTAGGTTGCCTTTCTCTCGTCCCGGACCCGATGGCCGGGACACTAGGCCCGACCTATGGCTGGTACAAATGATGCACGTATCCCCACCAGTGCCCGCCAAGCGACAGCTCGAGCCCGGACCGGGAAACGACACAACCATTGTGCTGCAACAGCATAGCGCGCGGATTACACCAGCCTCGAGGTGCACCTGTCAAGCTCGCTTCGGGAATGCTGGCTAGCATTCCCTTCGCTCGCATCCTGTCGGCGCCGAGGACGGCGCTGGCGGGCTTTGCCCGCATCCACCGATGGAAAGCGGCTCGCCAGCACGCCTCTCGCTACAAGCGAGGCAGGGTTTCGCCCTGTGGAGCGCCGGGGGTCCGCGCAGAGTCCGGCGCGTCTCTCAGCCCACGCTCCTCGCCGCGGTGCTGCCAGTCGAAAGCGAACTCGATCTGGCCGTCATCGAGAGCCCAGGCGCCGGTCCAGGTGCCGACGTAGATCGGTACCTCGGGGTGTACGAGGCTCAAGACCACGTGAGCCTCTGCCGGGGTCGGAAAGGACGAGTGCATGATCCATACGGCTTCGGACGCTTCGTCATCGCGGCTCCCAGCTGTTGTCGGACTTTCTAGACAGCGGCCCGTCAGCGCTTCGATCGCCTTCAGCTTCTTGCCGTTCGGAGAAACCGCCGCTCGGAAGTGGCCGCCCACCACCAGGCGATCCGATTCGGATGACCGGGCCAAGAGATAGACCGCCCATCCCTTGCCGGCCGGCGATGGCAGCACGGCCACACCGTAGCGACCGTCGCCGCAGCGAAAGGGAAGCGCCTCCCTCGCCGCCTGTTTGGCGAGAAACATGTGAACCTCGTCCGGAGTGAGCGCCTGCGGCGGATCGTGGGCTTGCACTCGGGGCACCCCGTCGGCGGAGAACTCGACATCGTAGAAGGAGACGAGACGCCTTCCCGTGGAGCCCACGAAGCGCACCACCCAGCGGCCTTCCTGGGCCACTACGACCGAGCCCAGGGAGCGCGCCCCGGTACTCTGATCGAGAATCAGCTCGGCGGCCTCCTCGGCCTCGTCCGCCAGCCGGAGCTTGGTGTAGATCATCCTGCCGACGCGCGCGGCGAACTCGAGCTCGTTGGAATAGATCGTCGTCGGATCGATGCCAATGACAGCGTCCGAGCTCGCGGTCGGCTCCTCTTGAGGGAGGCCGGGCGCGGTCCACAGAGCGACAACTAGAAAGATACAGCTGCGCTGGCGCGTCACGAGGTGTACAACCCTAACAAGGCCTCGACAATTCTCTCGGGCTCGGGCTCGGGCTCGGGCTCGGGCTCGCGGAGCGAGCGGCGCTAGGAACGTTTGTCCCAAGCGTTCATCGCATACCGGGCGCCGAAGCCGACCGCGATGAAGCCGAGAAGCATCAGCCAGTTGTTGCGATGGCCATACGACAAGGTCGGGAAGTGGCTCGACACCATGATGAAGATCAGCGGCAGCGCCAGGAAGGTGTTGTGACGCGATCGCTGCTTGGCGCGCAACGCAGGGGCAGGGTCCGGCTCTTCGCCGGCCTCGAGAGCTGCCACCGTGGCGCGTTGGGCCGGAAGAATACGCATCCAGACGTTCGCCGCCATCACCGTCCCCATCAGCGCCCCGACGTGCAGATAGGCGGCGCGTCCACTCATCAGCTCGCTCAGGCCCCATGCCGACAGGGCAAGCAGAGCCAGCGACAGGGCGCTGGCCCATCCCTCGCGGCGAGCGACCGGGGAAGTCCATAGGAGGTCGTACACAGTCCACCCAACGACCAGCACCGCGATCCCGACCGCGGTGGCGGCCCCGACTCCGAGCGGCGAGTCCATGTCGACCATCAGGCCGCCCAGATAGTAGACCTGGACGAGCAGGAAGATTCCGCTCAACCAGCTCGCCGCCGCCTCCCACCGGAACCAATGCAGGGTCTTGGGTACGAGCTCCGGTCGGGTCTGCTTCTCGATCAGATAGAAGCCTCCGCTGTGGACCATCCACACTCGCTCTCGGCCCTGGTCGTCGACCTCGATTCTCATCCGCGTATCGAGCCAACTGAAAAACGCGGTCTGGCCGATCCACAACACCCCGGCCACGACGTGAAACCAGCGCAGCGCCAGATGCAGCCATTGCATGAGATCCGAGATCATGGCGCGGGAGCCACTCGACCGAAGACCCGTAGCCGACTGATACCACCGTCCGGGAAAACATTCAGGCGCACGTGACTGACAATGCCAGCCGCTCGGACGTCTTCTTCAAAGGCATGCTCACTGTCGGCCTCGAGCTTCTCTACTCCCAGGAGCTCAGGCCAGGAACCGCTCTCTCGAGCGAAGTCGACATCCTCCTCAGCGGCGATGGAGGCGGCCTGAACCGAGCAACGATCCGGATAGTTTCCCTTGAAGTGAGCCGTATCGATCTCGATCCGCTCCACCAGACCCGGATGCCCGAGCCTGACAATCACCCAATCGTGCCCGGGGCCCCGACGCCGCCTGGTCTCCCAGCCGTCACCCATGTCGACCCCTCGCCCCGGCATCAGAAGGTTGTGCCTGGATCCAAAGTGCTCGTCGCTGCACAGAAGGGCGCGGCCGCCGTTGGAAACGCTCGCCAGGTCGACGACTTCCGAAGGATCACGAGACGCCCAATCGCAGACGACCTCGCCAAAGACCCGCAGCCGAGCCACACCGCCGTCGGGGAAAATGGTCAGGCGCAGCAAAGAGCACGGTCGCTCTTCGAGTATCTCGACCGCGTGATGACAGTTGCCGCTCAGCGGCATGCGGGGAACGAGCTGCCACCAGGCCGAGTCGGAGTCCGGCGGCTCGGCCGCGTCGCAAGCGTCGATCGATGCCGCCTCGGGATGGTTGCCATTGAAGTGAGCGGTGTCGATGTCGACGCCTCGGACGACGGTCGGCTGCCCGAGACGCAGTACACAACGATCGAAATCGCCTTCGCGCCGGCGTCGAGTCTCCCAGCCGTCCATCCACTTGCCGTGATCGTCGTACTTGCCGTCGATGAAGATGGGTTTTGTGGGCTCGATCAGACGCTCCTTCGGTGCGAAGAAGTCGTCGGTCGCGTAGATCACCTCCGCACCCAGCCGCGGCTGCGCCAGGTTCAAATCACGAAGGAAAAGAGGGTCGGCCTGCTGCGCGTCTTCGGAGGGCAAGATCTCAACTTCCTCGGTAGGTCGAGTAGCCGAACGGCGACAGCAGAAGTGGCACGTGGTAGTGCTCCGCTGGATTCTCGATCCGGAACGTGATTTCCACTCTGGGATGGAAGCTCTTCACTCCCTGGTTTCCAAAGTAGCTGCCGGTCTCGAAGACCAGGCGGTATTCGCCCACCTGTAGCGACTCGGACGCCAGATCCGATGCCCGACCATCGCTGCCGGTGACGCTCGATCCGATCTCCCGTGACTCACTTCCTCCCACCTCCAGGAGACGGACGGCGACGTCGGCCGCTGGTCGCCCGGAAGCGAGATCCAGAATGTGGGTGCTCACGGAGCTCATGGCTGCGTGCTCATGGCTGAGTCAATCCGCGGAGTCGCAAACGGGAGATGTCTCTTAGCTCTCTAGCAGCGATCTTAATCTCGTCCTGTGGCTCGTTCTCGATCCTGGCTCTCAGCAGCGCAAGCATCTCAGCGGCACTCTTGCCGGTCGCGCAGACGATGAAAATATATCCGAAAATCTCTTCATACCGCCGATTGAGTCGCTCGAGCTCCGACAGCTCCTCGTCGGAAGCCGAGCGGGATCCTGCCTGTTCCGAGGAGGCCAGATCGGCGGTAGTGGCAAAGTGGCGGCGAAGCGATTCGCGGTCACCGATTCTGGGATGATGCCCGAAGGCTTCGAGCCAATCCTCTCGTTCGAGCTCCGCGAAGCAACGATCGGCACTGGCCAGAAGGTCGTCTACCGTGCGAGGCGGGGACGCGTCCCTCACCCGTCGACTCAGCGCTGCAACCCACTTCTCGGCGCCGCAACAACGACGCAGCTCGATCTCCAGCTGGGAGCTCGAGAGGCGACCGAGCTCGGCCACCGAGAGCGGCACCGAGACGGGAACCGGGGCCGTATCTTCCTCAGTCAGCTCGACCCTCCCGCCGACTCGTCGTGCCCCACGTTTCGTAGCACCAGCCGACCTCGCGGCTCTCCGACCAGCTCTCCCTCTCGAAAGACGACCTCGCCCCGCAACCACGTCTGCTGAACAAGTCCGCGAAGCCGCCGACCGGAGTACGGAGTCAGCGGATGTCGATGAAACAACTTCTCGCCCTCGACGAGGATCTCGACGTCGGGATCCCAGGCCGTCAGATTGGCGAGTCCGCCGGCTGCCAGCCGGCCGCGGTCGACGAGACCGAGGAGACGCGCGGGACGCACGCACAGCCAATCGGCGAGCACTTCGAGCGAGACTCCTCTCCGCCTCGCCTCGGTCCAGACGGCCGGCAAGGTCAGCTGGAGCGAGGCGATGCCACCCCACGCCGCCGCAAAGTCGCCCTCCTCGAGCGCCTTTAGAGAGGGCGGACACGGTGAGTGATCGCTGGCGATCATGTCGATCAGCCCCTCGTCGAGACCTCGCCACAGAGCCTCGCGATTTGCTTCCTCTCGAATCGGCGGAGCGCACTTGAAACGGGCGTCGCCGTCCGCGATCTCCTCGGCACAGAAGAACAGGTAATGCGGACACGTCTCGACACTCAGTCGCAGGCCCTCACGACGGGCAGAAGCGATCACGGGTAGAGCCTCGGCGGCGGAGAGGTGCACGATGTGGACCGCGCACCCGGTCGCCCTGCAGAGCTCGATCATCAGCTCGATCGCCCGCACCTCGCACTCCTGAGGGCGACTGGCGAGATGAGACGCATAGCTGCTCGAGGCGGGCACCGGTGAGCTCCCAAAGACCTCGGAATGCACCAACAGGGGCAGGCCGCGACGCCCGAGAACCGGCATCGCAACCTCGAGCGCGGCGCGATCGACCGGCGGAAAGTCGTCGAGCCCGGAATCACACAGAAAGGCCTTCATCGCCAGAACGCCGCTCCCCGCGAGGCTGTCAAGGACCTCGGGATCCTGTGCGTTGTCTGGCACCACCCCACCATGGAAGCCGACGTCGACCCAACACTTGCCCGACGAAGAGTTCATCTTGGCTTCCAAGGCGGCAACGCTCGTCGTCACCGGACTACTGTTGAGTGGCATGTCGACGAGAGTCGTCGTGCCGCCGGCCGCCGCGGCTCGTGTGGCGCACTCGAAGCCCTCCCAATGGCTGCGACCCGGCTCGTTGACGTGAACGTGCACATCGACAATACCCGCCATCAGAACGAGATCCCCAAGATCCTCCACCTCACTGCCCGATTGCACGCCCCACTCCTCCAGCCGCTCGATCCGCTCGCCGCTGAGGACGACATCGGCCGGGCGCAAGCCGCTCGGCGTTAGTACACGACGACTGCGGAGGGTGCGCTGGGGCGTGCCGTTCGTAGTCGTCAATCCCCAGAGTAGCTAAGATGAAGGGGCTGTCAGGATTGGACTCTCATGCGCGGCCATCTGATCCTATACGTCAACGGCGTCCGCCATCGCGTGGAAGGCGAGACCGCCTTTCTGACGCTCACCGAGTTCCTGCGCCAGCGGCTCCGACTCTGCGGCACAAAGGTAGTCTGTTCCGAGGGCGACTGTGGAGCTTGCTCCGTGCTGGTTGGCAGCCTCGACGGAAACGCGCTGCGATACGCGGTCCTCGACGCCTGCATCACCTTTCTGCACCAGCTCGATCTCTGTCATGTCGTCACGGTAGAGGGCCTGACCGCCGGCGGCGGGCTGCACCCTGTGCAGCGCACGATGATCGATCACTACGGCTCTCAGTGTGGCTTCTGCACTCCTGGATTCATCACCACTCTGGCCGGCGCGTTCGAAGACTCAGCGGCGAGAGCCGACTCGAGCGGCGACGACGCTCTCGGTGACGCGACGGCACGGCGCGCACTGACCGGCAACCTCTGCCGCTGCACAGGCTACTGGCAGATCCTCGAAGCCTGCGCCGCCGTCGACCGCGCCTCGGTTCCGAGGATTCGGGAGCTGTTTCCCGAGGACGACATGGTTGCCGATCTCGCTGGCCAGGCGAAGGTGGTCCTGTTGGACGACGGAGGTCTTCAGCTCTATCGCCCCGCCGACCTCGCCACAGCCGCAGCCTGGCGTAGCGAGCACCCGGACTGTCGGATCGTCGTCGGCGCCACGGATCTCGGCGTGCAGCACAACAGGGGCCAGCTGGAGCCGCGACCGATCCTCTCCCTCGGATCTCACATGCCGGGATTCACTGACGTCGCGATCGTCGACGGCGTGCTCCGAGCCGGCGCCGGTGCCCGCTGGAGCGACGTCCTGCGACTGGTCGCCGACCGATTGCCAGAGCTCGGCAACCTTCTGGAGCTCTTCGGCGCGCCACAGATTCGCAACGCGGCCACGGTCGGCGGCAACATCGCCAACGCGTCTCCGATCGCCGACTCACTGCCGTTCTTCTACGTCACCGAGTCGCGACTCGAGCTCCTGGGACCACAGGGCCCTCGCAGCATCGCGGTGGAAGACTTCTACCGCGGCTACAAAGAGACCGATCTTCGTGACGGCGAGCTCATCGCCAGCGTCGAGGCACCTCTGCCGACCAGCGACGAGACCTTGCGCCTGTACAAGATGAGCCGCCGGCAAGATCTGGATATCGCCTCCTTCAATGCCGCGATCCTCCTTCGCCACGACGGCGGGATAATCACACGCGCCCGCATCGCCTACGGTGGCGTAGGGCCCACCGTCGTCCGCCTCCCTGAGACCGAGAGCTTTCTGATCGGCAAGACCTTGAGCGAAGAGGTCGCCCGACAGGCCGGCAGTCTGGCCCGCACGGAGATAACCCCCATCAGCGACGTGCGCGGCAGCGCCGAGTACCGCCTGATGCTGGCGGAGAATGTGCTGCGCAAGTTCTTCTACGACACTCTCGAGTCACCGCCTCCCGGCTACTCCCCAACTCCCTCCCTGCTGGTCGCCGGCTAGGTCATGGACCCGAGATCGCCACCTCCACCCCACGACTCGGCACTCGGCCACGTCACCGGAGCCGCACCCTACGTCGAAGACCTGCCGTACCTCGAAGGCGAGCTCGTGGTCGACTTCGTCCCCAGCCCGTGTGCGTGTGGCGTTCTCGAGATCATCGACGTCGAAGAGGCGCTCGCTATCGAAGGCGTCGTCGGTATCTACACCTCCGCGGACGTGCCCGGAAAACAGCACTTCGGAACGGTGTTCGAGGACGAGCCGTTCCTGCCAGCCCAACGCATCGACTACCTGGGGCAACCGCTGGCCGTGATCGCCGCCGAGAGCCGCAAGGCGGCGCTCGAGGCCCGACAAGCGGTTCGAGTCGTGGTGCGGGAAGAAACTCCGGTGCTGAGCCTCGAGGAGGCGGAATCGAAGGGCCTCTACATCGGTCCGGAGCGAAAGATCGAATCAGGGAACCTCGAGCGAGGTTGGCGGCAGGCCGCGCATCGCCTCGAAGGCACTTTCTCGAGCAACGGCCAGGAGCACTTCTACCTCGAGAGCCAGGCGGCTCTAGCTTGGCCAGGAGAGCGCGACGACATCCAGGTCCACTCCTCCACCCAGAATCCTACCGAGATCCAGAGAGTCCTCGCGGAAGTCCTCGACCGAAGACAGCATCAGATCGTCTGCCTCGTGAAGCGGATGGGAGGCGCCTTCGGTGGCAAGGAGACCCAGGCCGCCCTGCCCGCGCTGATGGCTGCCCTGACGGTCGACCGGACGGGTCGCCCGGCGCGCGTCGTGTACAGCAAAGACGACGACATGAAGAGCACCGGCAAACGCCACCCGTACCTCACCGAGTACAGGGTCGGCTTCGACGACGACGGTCGGATCGTTGCCGCCGAGTTTCGAATGCGCTCGAACGGCGGTGCCTTCGCCGACCTGTCGACGTCGATTCTCGAACGCAGCATGCTCCACGCCGACAACGCCTACTACCTCCCGAACGTCTCGATCGAGGCTCGAGTGTGTCGCACCAACCTGCCTCCCAACACCGCCTTTCGCGGCTTCGGCGGCCCGCAGGCGATGGCCGTCATCGAGAACGTGATGCAAGAGATCGCGATACGCCTCGGCCGCGATGCTCTCGACATACGGCTTGCCAACGCCTACCCCGCCAACCTCTCCGCGGCTACCGAGACGCCTCCGGAGGGCCGCTTCACGCCGTACGGCCAGGAGGTGATCGACAACTTGCTGCCGGAGATCCTGTCGCGGCTGGAGAAGAGCTCGGAGTACCGCACGCGCATCGCCGCAGCGAGCTCGCTGAATGCCGAGGCTCCTACCCATCTGCGCGGCATCGCCCTCACTCCGGTCAAATTCGGAATCTCCTTCACCACCAAATTCCTCAACCAGGCCAATGCGCTGGTCAACGTCTACACCGACGGCACGGTGCAGGTCTCTACGGGGGCCACCGAGATGGGGCAGGGCGTCAACACCAAGATCGCTCAGCTCGTCGCCGCCGAGCTCGGTATCGCGGTCGAAGACGTCGCGGTCACGATCACCTCCACCGAGAAGAACAACAACACCTCCCCCACTGCCGCTTCGGCGGGGACCGATCTCAACGGCACCGCCGCGGTTCGGGCCGCGGCAGCGATCCGGGCGCGTCTCTCGGACTTCGCCGCCCGGCTCTTCGCTGAGCACAGCCCGGAGCTCGAGCCTTCGCCAGCCGATGTACGGTTCGAGTCGGGCGTGGTCTACGACCCCCGTCGTCCGGACGAGCGAATTCCTTTCGCCGAGCTCTGCGATAGGGCACGGCGCGAGCGCGTCGACCTCGGCGCACGCGGTTTCTACGCGACGCCCGGCGTCGACTTCGACCGCGATGCCGGGCGAGGCGAGCCGTTCTACTACTTCACCACCGGAGCGTGTGTCGCCGAGGTCTTGATCGACCGGTTGACCGGCGCTCTCCGCATCGAGCGTCTCGACGCCCTCCTCGATCTCGGCAGAGTGCTCAATCTGGGAATCGAGCGCGGCCAGGCGATCGGCGGCCTGATACAGGGCATCGGATGGGTCACCGCCGAAGAACTGGTCTACGGCGATGGTGGCGAGCTGCTGTCGTCGTCTCCCACCACCTACAAGATTCCCGGCATCACCGATCTCCCCCGTGTGCTCAACCTCGACTTCCTCGACAACGATCTCAACCGACGCAACGTCGGCAGCGGCAAGGCGGTTGGCGAGCCGCCCTTGATGCTGGCTCTGTCGGTATGGGCGGCCGTCAAGCATGCCCTCTCGTTCGTGGCTCCAGGAGAGATCCCGGACCTCCGCCTACCGGCGACTCACGAAGAGATCCTGCTATGCATCTCGAGAATGGAGAGCCTTCGCCGCTAGTAGCAGACGCGGTCGTCCTGCTCCCCCCACTCCGCGAAAACTGCCTTGGCCTCGGGGGAAGGCAGATGATCGCAACGCAGACTGCGTTGCTCGACCGACGTCGCCATCTCTCGGTAGAAGAGCTCATCGTCGAAGCCGATGTCGGCAGCCTCGTGGCGCGTGTTGGCATAGACCACGCGATCGATCCGCGCCCAGAGAATCGCGCCCAGACACATCGGGCAGGGCTCGCAACTGGTGTATATCGTGCACCCACTGAGGTCGAAGTCATCCTGCAGCCGGGCCGCCTCACGAATCGCTACGATTTCGGCGTGCGCGGTCGGGTCGGCGGCTGCAACGACTCGGTTCGAACCCTCGGCGACGATCTCACCGTCACGCGCGACGACTGCGCCAAAGGGCCCACCCAGCCGCTCATGCATGCCCTGGCGTGAGAGCTCCACCGCGCGAGCCAGGAGCCGGCTGTCCTGCCCGGCGCGGAGCGGCTCCTTCGCCGAGCTCGTTTCCGAGTCGGTGCCTACTCCGCGACCCTGAGAGCTCAATCGCCCGGCCGCCCTTGCGGAACATCCCCGATGTAGGTCGATTCGAGCCGATCCATCTGCAGATCCCACTTGAGCACGCTGAGACCGATCATGGCCGCCAAGAGCAACGTCACGACGACGTGATTGACGAGCCGAGAGACGTTCCGAGTCAGACCCTTGCGCCGTGCGGCGAGAACGAGGTGCAGCTCGTAGCCGGTGACGACTCCGCATCCGAGTGCGAGTAGTAGTTCGATGGCGGTCAAAGAATCCTGCATCGAGCGATCAGCTCCCGGTTCGGGGCCGGAGGCCCCACCACACGAGACCATAATATAGCAAGTTTGCAAAAGG
>Ga0114950_10001770_pt1 | contig 16434 bp, 24 predicted proteins | sample N075metaG_FD_83503 | JGI IMG/M metagenome (GOLD analysis project Ga0114950, IMG submission 83503) | Deep subsurface microbial communities from Kermadec Trench to uncover new lineages of life (NeLLi) - N075 metaG | ecosystem: Environmental > Aquatic > Marine > Ocean trench > Sediment | place... | reverse complement strand
TAACTTCCTTTCTTTGCGACTAGGGGCGTAGCCCCATCTGTCAATGCGATAATTAGTTCATTTGTGCCATGCTCTATTTCCTCCCTAGATAGCCCCGCAGCCAGCCACCCTTTGTGGTGCATGTTTCCTTGGAGGATTTGTTCACTAAGTTTTCTAGCTTCCTTTCCAAGCCCTGCCAATAGCTCAGCAGTATCAAGATTTTCGTCAATTACGGACGGTTCCATAACGTGTTCCTCATGTATATATTGTATGCGATTCTGTGGAATATCCTTCTTGCGTCCCTGAACGTTTCTATACAAGAGCTTCATCTTGTGGTCGAATGTTCGGTAGAGATACGTCATAAATGATACCCCTCTCTGCGGGTTATATAGCTGTTGTGCTCGAAGCAATGATAGCCGTAGCTCTTGGATTATGTCGTCGGTATCATACCCCGGAATTTTATACTGGTTGTTGAATCTGTGCATCAGGGGTTTGAACTTCATGTCAAGCATTTCAAACGAGCTTCTGTGGGAGTCCATCTTGTATCCCTCCTACTCTATTATATACCTTTTTTGTCCTCTTTACTAGCTTTTCCCCAGTCTAATGCAGGGATTACTCCGTTAATATCAATTTCTTCTGGTGAATAACTGCTCCTATAAAGATAGTCCAGCAAGGTGATTGAGGATACCCCAAGTGTCTCTGCTGTAGCCTTAAATCCGTGGGGCATACCATCTGAGAGCATGGTCTGTAGTTGTTCAACCTTAGCATCGTGATATTCCGCTGTTTTGGTGGCTGTTGTCTCTTTCATTGAGGCGATAAGGAATTCCTCTGTGTAATCCCTTGTACCTCTCCACTCGAACGTAGCCCCCAGCCCATCATCTACAATTTGGAATGCTACCGGGGCTGGCTTAACTCCGATGTTAGTTTCTACTGGAAACAGTAGTCTCTCTTTGTATTGTGATACGGGGTCTTTGATGACCGCATGTACGGTACGGGCTACTGCTCCGTATGCAATTGAACCTACACCCCAATCAAGCATCCCGCCCTCTTTGGACTTCTTGAAGTGCCTGATACCCATTATACACACACCTGTTCGTTGTGCCATTGCTGCCAACGGTGACAGTACGGCCCTCATGTGTGAGTCCCTGTAGCTGTCAATGGAGGTATTGATATAGTTATTAATCGGGTCGATGATAAGCAACTGATAGTCGTCCGCGTTTAGCTCATCCTCTAGGGCTTGTACGTCCTCTTTCAAATCAAACCATTGTTCTTCGCCCGATTCTAAGTCTAGCGTAGATTGCAGGATTCGAATGTTCTGTAGGTTAGCTCCCATTGCATTCAGCCTAGGGACAATGATCTCATCTATTGGGTCTTCGTGACAAAGCAGCATTACCTTACCAGCACCTTTAGTTCCTTGGGGAGTACCAGCAACAGATACATTGCCTACACTTATCATTGCAGCAAGCTGTAGGGTTAGCCAAGATTTACCCACACCTTTTTGGCCCTCTAGCATTACAAGCATACCCTGTGGTAGATATCCCGGCCAAATCCACTCAAGTTCTTTTGTCTCTACGTCCTCTAGGTTAACAATAGATAGTGATTTATCAACCAGTATGTGGCGGGGGTTAAGCTGTAATTCTCTAGCCAAATCTTCTTTTGTTCCACCAGCCTGTACAAAATCAAACGCATCTCCCTTTGGTGGAAGGGATGAAGGATAAATGGCGCGTAATTCAAGTGCTACTGGGCGTAGCTTCTCATATATTCTACGCATAAGCATTCGTCCCGGTTGATCTTTGTCCGGCCAGAGTGCTACCCGCCTACCGCTAAGAACCTTTAGTTGTTCTGCGGATGGCTTGGATGCAGCCCCGCCGGGAAGACATACAGCTAGAATATTCATTGCTCCGAGAGCATCTGCCGCTTTTTCTCCCTCTACGAATACCACTACCTTTTCAGGTGGAAACTCGGCTAGTTTATGGGCATTGTATAACGGTAAAATTCTTTCATCTACCTTACCTTTATCACTTTGCCACTCAAAGCTCTTAGGTTCCTTACGAACCTTAGTAGCTATAACTTCTCCTGTTTCTACATCTTTGTAGACGTATGTTGCAATTAGTGTCATTCTATTAGTTCCTTTATTGCTGCGATAATGTCCTTGGTGTCACATCCTGCGTGGCAAAATACCACTAGTTCACCTTCTTTGCCCTCTTTGAATCCCATGCTGGGGTGATCGTCAACATGCGACGGACAACTCGCCGTGTACCATCCATCCGAACCGTCTCTTTCAACTTCCATGTAGGGCCATGCGTCGTCAAACGAGAGATAGCTCTTTTGTTTGAAGTTCCCGAATTTTCGATATTTCATATCCTTTCCCTTTACAACTAGGGCATATACGAATGCCTTTCTCTTCAATGATTTGCCATTCACGCTGGAATAGAAGTTCTGTCATTTCGATCTCTGAGTATGGGTATATCTTGCCCTTACCATCACAGGTATCACAAGCAAGACTTTTAGCTTGACCCCAACTATCAGGTGCCCACTGTAGGTCAACCCGAATAGGTATGTCAAACTTAGATTGGGTCATCATTCCTGCTGTTACAATGGGGATGACCTCTGGTTCATCGTAAGAAGTCTCAGTAATAATCTCGTCGTGAACCAAGTCTACCACACCTGACTTCATATTGTCAAGGCTCCAATGAACACTTGTAAAGCATGTCTTCAACAGGTCAGCGTTCCCACCCTGAATGATGAAGTTGACGAGTACGTAAGCCTTTTCAGGCTCAAGGTAGCGTCGTCTGCCCCACTTGTTCTTACCCCATCCTTTCTGTACCCACATGTCACATTTCTGACAAGTTGGATCGGTGTGTATCTTACACACACGCATCATCCTATCCATACATACTGACTTCACCAAGTCCGAGAACTTGGCTACATCTGGATAGCCCTCGAAGAAATTCTTCTTAAACTTCTTCGTTTTCTGTGGTGATGCGCCAATCCTTAGTGCTAGGTTCTTATCACCCAGCCCATAGACTAATGCGAAGTTAAGGTTCTTTCCGTCTGCTCTCCATTTCTTAGCAGCAGCTTTCCCATCGGGTTGCTTACCAAATGCCGCCCTAGCAGATACCTTATGAATGTCGATTCCATATTCAAATGCCTTCTTCCATATCTTTTCATCTGCATAATCGGCTAGTAGCCGTAGCTCAATTTGTGACCAGTCAGCCATGAGAAAGAAGAATCCCGGCCTCGGGATAAATGCATCTCTCACTTCCGAGAGATTTTCGTCTCCCTCAGTATCCAGAAGATCGAATGTGTCCTCTTTAGGGATGTTCTGTAGGTTAGGCTCTCTACAAGATAGTCTTCCCGTCCTCGTACCTGATTGGTGTAGTGACGGGTGTAGTGCATGGTTCTCATCCATTAGCTCCATGAACTTAGCATAGTACTCGTCTATGATCTTGTGTAATGCCCTGAATACAGACACATACTTAGCAAATGATCTGGCTAGTTGGCTAGGGTGATTCTTTACAATCTCCTCGAATGCATCCTTGCTCCATGACTCTCCACCTTTATCGGTGAGGACAGTTGAGTGGATACCAATTCCATTAAAAATCTTCTTCAAATCATACGGGCCAAACAGTTTGAACTTTCCTTTTCTCTCCTGAATGAGCCTAATGCCCTTCTCATAATCTTTGTTGAGGCTCTCGGGCTTACCCCATATGCTCTCATAAAGAACTTCGGCAATCCTATAACAGTCTTTTTCGGACTTTTTGTATTGTGGGTTGAGCTTTTCAAGACGGGCCTCTACGAATTCCCTATCAATCAGAATGCCCCTACGCTCTACTTCAAACAGCGCACGGGTGACATTCTGCTCAAGGTCTAGTAGTTCCCCTAGGTCTCTCTGGTCAATTAGACGCATAGCATACAAGTATAGCCACTCCGTATACTCTACGTCCTTGATTGCATAAGGCTCAATGATCTTAGCTGGAATCTGAGAGAAGTACATTAGATGATTCTTCCTCATGTAAGCCTTGATCTTCGTCTGTTCTTTCTTAGCCTTTGGGTCAATGTACTTAGATGCGAGATTCTTAAGCTCATAATTAGCTTCGTTCTCGCTTACCAAACGCATCAATACAACAGTGTCGAATACATTCTCTTTGTGTAAGTCAAATCCTTCCTCGTGTAGCACAGCCATATCAAATTTAGCATGATGAAAGACAAGGTTCTTACCTTTAAGTGCTTCCATAATGTCTACTAAGAGTTGGGGATCAAGGTTGTCCTCGTCCTCCATGCCGTGTATTCCCGGTGCTGAACCAAGGCCATGATAGAAAGGAAGATAAAACGCTGGTTGGTTAATGGGTTTAATTGCAACCCCCGCTAAGACAGTACCATCCCTCCACGGATGAAGGGATGATGTCTCAGTGTCAATAATGATTGTGTCTGCCACTTTAATACTCTCTACATAGTTCACTTCATCAACGCTTTCATACTAACGGGAAACAAAGGTTCTACTATCTGTTCAACCGCTTCAGCATACTGTTGGATTTCATATTGTGCATCATCAGCTAATCGCTGACTTAAGAAATGTGCTACGGACTGTAGACTTGCCGACCATCTCCACATCGTGTACATAGCATATGCTGGTAGGAACAATCGTGCCATTTCAGGTGCTACTCCCCAGCGGAGAGCATCCCTATAGTACTCATCACAAGAGTTAGTGACTGTTAACAATCTCCTTCGGAGGTGTTGTCCCTGAGAGATTAGGTGTTCTTCACTAGACCCTTGCTTCTTATTTTCAGCCACCCCACGCCACATATTGTCGTCAGGGATGTAGTATTCGGGGTCTTCATCGACGTATCTCCGAGATACTTCATTCCAACCATCCATCGTGTGGTCGCTACCTACACAATACTTCCACCATTGTCTAGCGGTAAGTAGGGGTGCCTTAACTTCTAGTGTTATAAAGGCATGACGAAACGGAGACATATGGCCGTGCTCAGCAAGGTAGTTAATCAACTTCTCGTCTTTGCCTTTCATCTCGGTACTTTCCTTGGCGAAGGATACACGGGCAGCATTAACTACACTTAGGTCTGTGCCCATATGGTCAACTAACCTCACATACCCTTTATCTAGGACGCCTACTTGTTCTACACTCATAATATGGCATTTCCTATAAGGTAAACTATAGCGCCCATTCCAATAAACATACCAAAAATACAAATACCCAAGAATGTAATTATGAATACATCCATAAAACGATCTACTAAATCCTTTTTATACATCGTAAAATCCTTCCATGCATTTCTCTGCTTTGAACAGTATCTCGTCTACTGTGTGATGCTCGTAATCATACTCGATAACAGGTAGTACCGTTCGCGGTGGCTTACAGTACTCTTGAAATACTTCACCCGCTGTTATTGGATTGTGATTCTCACCATCTTGATCTTGTACGATTTTCCCTGATACTGCATACCAGCTAGGCTTACAGAGGATAAAGATGCCTCTATTAGCCAGCAAGTAACCATCTATCACGCCGAAATCTCGGTCACTAAGCAAGGAATCTTCACGAAGAATTTTTGCATAGACTTGTTCCGACCAATGTAGACGATCAATTACGGTTGTTTGTCCAATGTTCTTTATGGCCTTAAGGAAATGAGTAAGCGTATCTGTGCCCTCAGGGGCTTGCTTAACGTGGATATACTTACAGCCCCATCTCTTCTGAATCTCCTGTGCTAGTGTTGTCTTTCCAGAACAATCAACACCTTCTAAGATAAGTGTGGGGCGTCTAACCGGCCTCACAGCGTATACGGACTAGGGACATATCCCAAGGTGAACTCAATCATGGGAAGATTGAGAACAAACGCACCCCATGAAGGGCCGACTGATACAGTAGCTCCCAATGCCAAAACTTGTCCGGTTCCACTCCAACGGAAGTATGCCCATCTAGGAATGAACGGAACCTTTGCGTCTGCTTCTCTGTCAAATCTCCACCACCTTTTCTTAAATCCTCTACTAAAGACCTTACCATCGTTGTGATCTATTGCCGTTAGTAGACGCTTCTCTTTCAAATCTTTTATGATTCTGTCATGGTCAGACCTTTCTTCTTCAGGTGTAGCTCGGAAATCATCAAGAATATTTAGTCGTTCTTTATTAACTTCTTCTTGCAGCCTGTCGTCTAACATGGCTTGCTTGTCCACATTACTTAGTTTCTTTACCATTCCGGCTGTTCCTCCTTATCAGCCCGACGTGTTTCTTCATCTAGAATACTGTCTAGGCTTTCAATCTTAACCTTGGTTGTATCTGGGGTATACTTAGCAAGCATGGTGGCCTTATATTTTCGTTCCTCGAAGCACTTCTTACATTGTGCATCTAACCATACCTTGCCTTTTTCAGCACCTTCTATAATCCAATGGTGAATACACTCTTCTAAATCACTTGCATGAATCTTTGGAGAGATATCATCTATCACCATATCCGTTGTCTTCAATGCATCGTTTGTTGTAGGGGCAGTATCCGCAGGGCCAGTTGAGTTTTCCTTTGATGTCAACTGGGATTCCTGAGTACTCCCGTTGTGGTTGGTCATCTGAAGCTATTGCCTCCTTTACTTGTTTCGCCCTTAATGTAATATATGCGATATGATCGTTGTTTCTTGGCACCCATTCAAGATGGAATGGTGGAAGATTGTAGTCCGGCCCCCATCGTTTATTTAACCTCATAGTCTTCTGCAACTGCGAGAAGTCTGAGGGCAGTATAAGTAACAAAGCCCACTCCACGCCAGCGGAGTCGATTGCAACCTGTACTTGTGTATAAACGTTAGGCTCTACACCAGATACGTAGCCATACTTCCCTATGTATCTCTTGTATTGATAGCCTGTTCGGCTCTTAATTTCAACCGTGAAGTCCTTAGTGATAGCATCAGGGGTTCCAAGCATTAGCCCCCCTTGAAACTGTAGAGTTGTATTCTCTAGTAGCTCGATGCCAGCGTTTTCAAGGATTGAAACGTATACTAGTTCTGATAGAATTCCTGTCATCTGTGCGCCCATCCACGAGGTAGGGGGTTCATTCGTCTTCTCTACCTTCTTAGCGTCATACCATAAGCGTAGGATACACATGTCTACAGATGATGCGCCGGGAATGCTATGCTCAATATCTATGTGCTTCTGAATCCATCCTTGTACTGAGTTACCTAGGTTCTCCCATAGGTCAGACGATTCCCACATAGCCTTAACAGACTTGGTTATGTCTGCTGTTAGTTCATCAAGATCAATGGGCGGCTCATTCATTTATCTTATGTGGGGAAGGAGAAGCTCACATCATTACTAGTGACACTAGTGCCTGTGCCCCCGTCACTGGGATATGTAACTGTCGTGACGTTACCTGAACCAACATCGAGGGGCGAACCCGTGATTACGTCACCATTACAAGTACCACAAGTGTAGTTCCACCAAGGATAGTGGTTAGATGCACATGGTGTTACTGTCCAAGTTGTTTCACAATCTGAGCAATAGAACTCATCACAAGGCTTACAATAGTTTGTAACCTTGTGCTTACAATCATCTTTGTGTTCGTCATGTTTCTCTGCTTGAAAACTCATTTCCATCCTCTCTTGGTGTCTTCTCGATCACCCTTCTTACCGGGATGTTCCTTCTGGTGCTTACGTTGATTCGTAAGCTTCAAATTACTAGGCTTATTGTTAAACCTACCATGATCTGAATGCGCGATAAGCTCTTTAGATGAGAGCTTTCTACCTATTTGGTTCTCTTTAATTTTACGTGCTTGCCTTCTGGCAGCGCGAACATTGGTAACCTTCCGTAGTTTACGAAGCTTACCATCCTTGTTGCGCGACGTACTATAGCCGCGTGTTCCTTTCTTCTTTGCCTTTGGCTTCTTAACTGCCACTATGCTGTTCCACTCTGTCTACGTCTTTGGGCATCGGTAGACCTACTTTTTGGTTTTGGCCCTAATTGCGCCGCCCTTCTTCTAGCAATATTCTTACGGCTCATCTTTGCCGCTGGTCGTCCTCCCGGCCCCTTCTTCTTAGGTCTAAGTGTTCTTGGTGTTGCTCTTTGGTCTCTACCACCACCAATTTGTTTCTCTTGTTTCTGGAAGGCTGGCCCATGCCATCTTTCATTTTGTGTTGGTAGGTGTACATCAGGATTCATTCCCACACCTTCTTTTCCGGCTTCTGATTTAACTTGTTGACGATGGTGTGCCATCTCGTGACGCATAATCCTCTTAGCCGAAGTTAATGTAGTAGTTCCTCTAACATTAGACCAACCACTAACCCCGGGAAAGAATAGCTCTACATAAGCACCTTTATTGTTCCACTCTTGGTGGTACTCACCGGCATTTCTATTGCCTGAGCCAAACCGAAGGCCTACATCTTTAGCCCCCCACTTCTTTTGTAAGACACGCCAATACTTTTGAGATTCCTGCATTAGCTTTGTGCGTTTTTTAGTAATCTCTTTATCAACTTGTCCTTTAGAAGATTTCCCGGGAGTTGCCATTAAACTGTAGGAACGTCCACACCTGTGCGGGTGATGAAGCGGAAGAAGACACCGACAACTGCGAGGCCAACGGCCACAACAGAAGTCTCTAGGTCAACTGAAAGACCTGTACCAAGATCGTTACTAGTTGCATTCTCAAGTAGGAAAGCTGCTGAGACGATGCCAACTAGTCCGAAGAACCTAATTGTTCTGGACTCAAACCATCTTTTCATTACGATAAACCTCCTGATAGACTGGATGAATGTTTCTTACTCTATTATACACGATTTTCTATGATAACCTGTCCCTTGCTAAGAATTTCATATCCCCTCTTCTGATCTTGTGTTAAGTCAGCCGTCCATCCGAGGGATGCTATGTGTGGGTGGGGTTGGATTGTTGTGTATAAGTATTTAATTTTAACAGTTACTATGGCTTGAGCACACCTATAGCATGGAAATGCTCCGTATAGGAACATTGTGCCCTCTCTCATGCGCTCTATATCTCCATTAAGGATACCATTAATTTCTGCGTGTACTGCGTTGGTGCAATGGTTATCAATCTCTTTACAACCAGTTACATCACAATGTTGAAAGCCAGCAGGGGCACCATTGTATCCTCCCCCAATGCTCTTACCGTGCTCATCCTCTATGTATACCCCTACATTTTTCTTGGGGCACGTAGCCAAGTAACTAAAACGTTCAGCTATCCTTAGCTTTTGACCTACCTTACTTGTTTTTTCTATCACGTTTGGCCTTTTTCTTAGCTTCTTCTTCTTCTTTTTCGTTTCTAATCTTACAAGGATAACAAATTACATCACCATTTGAATCACAAGGCACATCATTTCTGAAGTACCGAACCTCTCCACCATAGTAATTTCGTGGAACCTTTATCCCGTCATACTTCGGGGCACACGTAAAGCAGAAGGGTACTTTTCCTTTGTGAAACCCGTCCTGCATTACCTTAAAAGGTGCTGATGCAATTACATGTTGACACCCTGTACATATGTATGTTACCTCTGATTTCTTACAAAACCACATCTCCACCATGCTCCTTATCTTTATTCCAGTCGCGTTGTTTTACCTTATACCATGTCGTTAACACGGCTTGTTCAAGGTTAATACTCTCTTGAGTACAATAGTCTGCTAAGTATATCACAATATCGCCAATGGCGTCAATCTTCTCTGATCGGTGCTCGTCCGAGCTTCCACGAATACCTTGCTCCGACTTTAGGTGGGCGTGAGACAATTCTCCCACCTCTTCTTGTATCCCCAAAAGCGGGTGCCATGCAGGATGTACCCCAAAATTGTTTTGTGTCCATTCCGCAGCTTCCTTTTGTAGCTTTTTTAACATTAAACTCCTTAAATAATTCTAACTCTAATCTAGCTCGCCTCTCTCCTATTCGTCTCTTTCCTTCTTTACCTATAACAACACTAGCAGATTCGGCATAACCCTTCATGTTAGGAATGGGCTTCCATCTAAGGTTTCTATTTGTTCCACATCAAATCCGATGTTGGGGTAATCCCAATAGCTGAACATAATAGTGTTATCTTTATGTGGTAGCGGTTGATCTACACCGTTTCCGAACATATGTCCTAACTCATGTGCAACAGCACCAGTAGCTTCTCTTACCTCATCAAACCACCATGCCATAGGAAGATCATTTACATATCCATGATCTGCGGGGTCAAGTCCTAGAAGAATACACGCTTCTTTACCACCAATCATAGCTTTACCGGGAAGGATATGACCGGCCCCATAGTTTTCTGAGCCTACCATACCCCCACCAGCAGCGATCATTGGCACAATCATGTAATGTGCCCTGTGATCGTCTGTGTTATCAATTACACCTAAGTCGTGAGCCTCACGTTGTAAGTGCTTCCAAATATCATTACCATGTACATACCGGCTTTCTAGTTCATCTCTTGTGAGAGCACTAGTAAATACAGCAATTGGCCCTGTGCGGAATGTCTTTCCTGTCTTTTCATACCACCACGCAGCAACGTCTTCGAATCTTTCCATGACCAATACAGGGTTGGCTTGCAACTCATCTTTTGGTGTAGCGAGGATAGGAATTACTAGATAAGGTTCTTCCTTTGGCTCTGGGTCAGCTACAACAGGTGGTTCTTCCACTACTGGCGGCAATATTTCTGGTTCAGAAACAATGGGTTTTCTGCCCCACTTAATACTCTTTAGCCAACGCTTTAAGCTCCTCCATAGTCTTCTCATTCTTTCCTCCTCTACCTGATAGCCCCGCTATTTCTTTCTCTTTGCTTCCTTTATTTGCTTTGGGGTCATTAAAGATTCCATCCATTTAATGTAGTCCTCTAATGGTTTCATTACCATTTCTTTGAAGCTCTCTTCTAACTTATCCACACTTGCTCCACGCGCATCTCTCGTCTGTACAGGTTACGCACCCGCCCGAAAGATAAGCGCGAGAATCACAGTCAGGGCAATGCATCCCAGCATCACTATTATCATGGCCGTTACCATCTCCAAACTCCATATCTAACCATCTGACTATGTAATCAATTGGAGATGTTGCCATCGGAATCTTAGAATTACCTGTTAGTCCTGACGGTTCAAAACGTGTGCCAGCAAACTTAGCTGATAGCTCTGCTGTAGTTTCTCCTCGCTGTAAGGCAAGAGACAGTAAGATTGCAATGCTATCAAATAGACCAGCAATTTGTGTGCCCTCTTTAGAGGCAGTAATGAAGATTTCTCCCACACGTCCGTCGTCGTATTTTCCGGCGAATAGATATGCTTCCATCCCTCCAAGTGTCATCTTGTGTCTAATTGTTTCTACGTTTGTTGGTAATTTCTTTCTACCATTTCCATTTGTACTGTATTCTAGTATCTCTGTTCCTAAGTTTTCTGAGTAAGGTGCGGAAACATCATTTAGAAAATCTATTGCTGCTGGTGATTCAATTCTATGTTGAGAGTAACCACTATCATCTTTAAGATTGTTAGAGTGAACAGTATCACGTAGTACCTGATTTTCACGGCACCCATCGCGGAATATTGTACCACCCTTACATTTTGTTTCCCACATCATAATATATGCGTTTTTAACATCTTCAACAGTAGCATTGTTAGGCATATTGATTGTCTTACTAACAGCTAAATCTGTGTTCTTCTGGAAGGCAGCTTGATGCAAAATGTGCCATTCCCAAGAAACCTCATCCGCCGTAGCTGGCACAAAACCATTACTCTCTTTTAGTACGGTAGCTTCTTCATTGAGGATAGTACCATCACCCATCTCACGAGTCCATTTGAGCCTGAAATGTGGCTCTATACCACTAGAAACACCAGCTAGTAGAGCGATAGTACCCGTAGGTGCTATACAAGTTCGTGTCGCATTTCTTATAGCGGTTCCACCAACTTGTGTAGGATATGCCCCCTTAGTAACTGCTGTGTCTACACTAGACTCATATGCTGTTCGATTTATAAACTCCATTATTTCATCACCAAGCTCAACTGCTTCATCAGAAGCATAACGAATATTCATAATAGAAAGAGCATCTGCCCATCCCATTACTCCAAGTCCTAATTTTCGTGTAGCCATTGCAGCCTTTGTAATAGCGGGATCAGGGAATTCATTAACGTCTAAAATATCATCAAGATATGTAGTTGCTAGACGAACAATTGTTCCAAGTCTTTCCCAATCGAAGCTTCCTCCTAATGATATATCACCTACAACTGCTTCTCTCCTAACAAAATTACGTAGGTTAATGCTACCAAGGTTACATGGTTCATTGTCAAGCAATGGAACTTCTCCACATGGATTTGTACCAGTTAGTTTTCCTAGGTGTGGTGTAGGATTAGTTCTCTCAGACGTATCAACGAAGTACACGCCGGGATCACCAGTTTTCCACGCTGCTTGTGCTATCATATCTAATACTTTTTCAGCTTGAAATTCTCCCCCTTTAGCAGCATAATTCATAAATTCATCTGTAAGAGACACAGAGATATTGAATGTACTTAGAGAATCAGGGTCTTCTGACTTACAAGTAATCCATTCCTCAATGTCAGGGTGCCACGCAGGAAGTATACCCATCTGTGCCGCAGCACGTTTACCTGACTGAGTAATGCAATCACCAATGGCGTTGTACATTCGCAGGAAAGCAACAGGGCCACCAGCATGATTGCCTGTACCCTTTACTTCCGCTCCCTTAGCTCGTAGGTTTCCGAAGTAGTATCCTACTCCACCGCCCCACTTCTGAACGAGTGCTGCTTTACGTGCAACATCCATAATGGAATCCATTGAATCTTTGATATCATACTTAAAGCAAGCACTATAAGTGCCCTTACCCGTGCCCAAATTGAATAGGGTAGGCGAGTTAGGTAGAAAGTCTAGGCTTGCCATCATGTTATAGTATTCTTCATTGCCTAGCGCACAGCGCCAGAGCATTTCTTTTGAGTCTTCGCCGTTATAGTGATACCTTTTATCAAGGACAATTTCAGCGTTGTCATTGAACTTCGTCTTCATTAGGTCTGTTGGCATAAGTACTGACAATTACATCTCCTCTCTTAAACCCACTCTGCCGTGTTGATAGCAGCGGGTCTTTGGTCTACCAGAATATCATCAGAACAGCAGTCGTCGCAATGGAACTTGACTATCTTACACGTAGAAGATACGGAGATGTGTCCAATATTGGTAAATTCGCTATGATGATTTAACTCGTAAGTTACTTGGTTACATTCGTTACATTTCATTAGGGTGATTGGCACCCTCGGACGGATTCGAACCGCCGACCTACTGGGTAGAAACCAGTTGCTCTATCCTCTGAGCTACGAGGGTACTTATCCTTACTCTATTTTACCATACTTTTTTTGGAGCCTAGCAAGCGTCTTCATGTCCTTTATTTTCTGCTTACCTCTCTTAGTAACTACTGCTTTTGATGCAGCAATAACTCGGTTCTTACGCCTATTAAATTCTTTGTCTGTCTCTTTCCGGTCTGCCTTCAGATCAACTGAATCTGGGGTATCCCACGAGCTAACTGTACACAAGCGGAAGTTCTTGTAGTTCTTATCTACATATGGATCAGACAATTCTGCTAGGTATGTAATGGCGTCGTTGACTGATCCCACCAAATCTTCTATATGAATATTCTCTAGATGAATTTCAACCCATTGTTTCTGCATGTCTCTCCTTTATAAGTTGGTGGGAGCGGTAGGATTCGAACCTACAACCATCAGGTTAAAAGCCTGTTGCGCTACCATTGCGCCACGCTCCCACTAATAAACTGTTGTCCACGGCCAATTAGCATTGAAACATGATGTGTTCATAACACAGAGGCCGCTATCGTGACTAAACCCATTTATGTGTCCTAGTTCGTGCATAATTATTGTGTTGTATGGTTGCCCATAATGAACCCATATTGTAGCTATCTCTACCTGTACACGCTCTCCATTATCTGGAACAATCCAGAAGCTATCGCCGGGGAAAGCACATCCAGCCCATGCTTTAACCGCCCCACTATGCCAATTACAGGGGATATATCTCTCATTCCATTCACCCCACAAAACTATATGCGGTACATTAGGACGACCAAGATAGTTTTCCCATGCTTGTTGTGGAGAAACCACAATAGGTGGAGGAGGTGGGGGTGGCGGAGGAGGTGGGGGTGGAGGTGCCGCTGTTATTACAATCGGAACTTGAGTTGGTTCCTCCGTTGGTGTTGCTGTCGGTGTTGCTGTCGGTGTTGCTTTCAATGTAATGACAGGTGTGACAGGTGTGACAGGTTGTACGGGAGTATTTATAATCGTTGCAGTAGGAGTAGGGGATGGTGAGCCACCACCACCGCAAGCTACCAATGCTAAAATAAATACTAGGGCGGGAATTAAGAATTTCACTGGGGTTTCCTTTCTAAAAGATATCGTTGGCTCCGAGACAAGGGATCGAACCCTGATTAGATGTACCAAAAACATCCGTCCTACCATTAGACGATCTCGGAATGGTGCCCTCTGAGGGACTCGAACCCCCACGCCGTTAAGCATTAGCTCCTAAAGCTAACGTGTCTGCCAATTTCACCAAGAGGGCAAGAGTCTATTATACTATATGCTAATTTTTACGTTTGCGTGATTTACGCATCAGCTTTCGGAATCTAATTTTAGCGTTAGCTTCTTTACCAGTTTTGGGCTTATATTTAACAGCATCTCGGGCATTCTTTCTTCTATTCTTTAGGAACCCCTTAACCATTATTTACGTCTAGTGCGTCGTCTAATACGTCTTCTGACCGGACGCCTTCTGACCGGCTTGCGTCTAACCGGCTTGCCTCTAACTGGCTTGCGTCTAATTGGTCTAGGTCGCCCCGGCCTTGAAGGTCTAGGTCGCCCCGGTCTACCACCCCTAGGTGGCTTTCTCGGCTTAGGTTTCCCACCATACCCGGGTCTGGGCTTGTGTGGGCCTGTATTCTTTGGGCCACCTTTGTAATCTCCCTTACTGAAAGTAGGTAGACCTTTGCCGCCTTTCTTTGGCGGCTTCTTACCACTAGCTGCGTACTTCTTTTGCATCGCCTTTAGTGTGTCGTTTAGGTTACCACCACCACGTCCCGGCTGTCCTAATGGAACATTAGCACGTCCACCACCACGTCCGGGCCTACCACCACGAGGCTTATCCATAGGCCCATAACCGCGACCACCGCGACCACCACGTCTCGGCTTTACTATATGCTGTAGATTTCCTACTTTAGCACTACCTCTACCACCACGTCGGGGTTTTGCTGCACTTGCACTACGTCCACCTGTGTTTTTAATCTGCATTGGCTCTGATCTATATCGTACCATTACCTTCGCCCCCTGAAGCCTCTAAATCCTCTACCACTTCTTCCCATTTTACCGCGAAGATTGGCACGATTTAGTGACATGGTTCGACCAACGCTACGTTTAATCTGACGACTTCCACTACCCGATCTATTTAGAAGCTTACGATTAGCTGCTGAAGTACGAGCAACGCTACGTCTCTGCATCCACGATGTCCTCGGCTTTGTCCCTGACTTCTTTCTTAGTGATTTGCTTCTTGCTCTTGCTGCTTTAATAGCTGCCGCAACTCTAGCATTTGTTCGCGCTGATCGTGCCTTTTTAGGCTTGTAGCCTTGACTTTTGGACTTATGACCAGTCACCTTCTGAACATTCTTATTGGCTTTATCTGTATACTTAGACTCAGATAGAGCCGTCTTGAATTTCTTCTGGGTAGCCTTAACCTTAACGGTTGTCTGGTTCTTATTAGCTTTCTTAGTGTATGCAGCTTCTTGTTTTGCTTGTGCCGCCTTAGACTGCTTTGGCGGTGCTTTTTTTGCGCCCATACTATAGTACCTCCCAAGTCAAATTTGCACTTACGTGCTATCTATAGTATAGCAGAGTTTTAGGCACCTCGGATTTCGTCGATGAAGCCAAACTTAAGGCATTCCTCGGACGTAAGCCACCAGTCACGTCGCTTCCACTTGCTCTCGAACTTACGAGCAGAGATGTGTGCGCGTTTACAAAAGATTGCAACAATGCGTTTCTGTAGTTTCTTAACGAGGTCAACCATGTCCTCAACCTCACTGAACTTACCGATAGTGCCGAAGCTGGCCTCGTGAATCAATAGAACAGTGTTGTTTCCCATGACCCGCGTATCACCAGCTTGAAGCAGGACACCAGCCATACTAGCAGCCACACCTAATGCGTGGGTAGTAATGTGATGACCCTTGTGCCGAAGCTCCTGAATGAAGTCAAACAGGGCAAAGCCGTCAGTAATGCTCCCACCGGGGGAATTGAAGAGGATTGTAATGTCCTCTTTGGGATTATTACGCATCCATAGGGTTAGCTGTGTAATACATAGCTTAACTGAGGATGGGCCAATTGAATCATCGAAGTTGTAGATAAGATGGAACTTGTCCGTAGCAAGCACGTCGGCCTCGATACGAATTTCCTTGTTAAGTGTCAAACCATCTCGGTCAGCCTGAATCTGATGAACCCTAGCCTTCTGAAAGGCCAG